>ERZ824575.12-NODE-12-length-317606-cov-9.126336_pt1 | contig 317606 bp, 299 predicted proteins | sample MGYA00519470_ERZ824575 | MGnify/ENA primary metagenome ERZ824575 (study PRJEB31778, sample SAMEA3449170) | human gut metagenome | biome: human gut; feature: human-associated habitat; material: faeces | place: United Kingdom | collected 2010/2012 ... | reverse complement strand
ACTATAATACCAAGAATTACCCTTAATGTCAATCTCAACTATTTAAATTTACTAGGAATTTTTTCCAGAATGAAAAAATCCCGGAGCTATGTTCCGGGAGTTTGGGTTGTACCTGAACACCAACCCCTCTTAATCAACCCATCACGATAAACGGATAACAGCATGCATCAGGAATTTGAGCGCTACATGACGGATGACCTTCGAATCAAGGCAATACGGGAACTGACTCCCCCTACACATCTGATTCACGAGTTCCCTTGTACGGATCTCGCCTCAGCCACGGTGCAGCGGGCCCGGACAGCAGCCCATCGGATTATTCACGGCGAAGATGACCGTCTTCTCGTTATTGTCGGGCCCTGCTCGATCCTCGATCCGAAGGCTGCCCGAGAGTACGCAGAGCGGCTCGTCGCCGAACGCCGCCGTCTCGCGGGTGACCTTGAAATCATCATGCGTGTCTACTTCGAAAAACCCCGCACCACGGTCGGCTGGAAGGGTCTTATCAACGATCCGGATCTGGATGGCTCCTTCCGCATCAATCACGGCCTCCGCGTGGCCCGAGGGCTGATCTCTGACATCACAGAGATGGGACTTCCGATCGGCGTTGAGTTCCTCGATATGATTTCCCCGCAGTACATCGCGGACTTCGTGAGCTGGGGCGCCATCGGTGCCCGGACGACCGAGAGCCAGGTGCACCGCGAACTCGCCTCCGGTCTGTCCTGCCCGATCGGTTTCAAGAATGGGACGGATGGCAATATCAAGATCGCAACGGACGCGATCGGCGCCGCGAACCATCCGCACTGCTTCCTTGGCGTAACAAAGGCCGGTATCTCCGCCATCGTTTCCACCACCGGAAACGACGACTGCCACCTGATCCTCCGAGGCGGCAAGACCCCGAACTATGACGCAGCAAGTGTCAAAGCGGCCTCTGAAGGTCTCGTCAAGGCCGGTCACGATCCCTTCCTCATGATTGACGCAAGCCACTCGAACAGCCACAAGATCTGCCGCAACCAGATTAATGTCGTGGGCGACATTGCGGAGCAGATTTCTGAGGGTTCCCCGAACATCATGGGCGTGATGATCGAAAGCAATCTGGTCGAAGGCCGTCAGGATATCGTGCCGGGGCAGCCGCTCACCTACGGTCAGTCAGTGACGGATGCCTGCATCAGCTGGGAAGACACCGTACCGCTGCTCGATCAGCTCGCGCGGTCTGTCCGTGACCGCCGTGCCCGCAATATGTAAAAGTCCTTCTGCCGCCTTCAGATACGTTTTTTGCCATCATCCTGCCGCGGGTGTAGAGTATCTGAAGGTTGCTATTCAGAAGTGTGCAGCAATCCTCTTTTGTTTGGAATGTCAATGAACTACCGCGCCCGTTTCTACTTTACGTTCAACTTTTTCCCCTGTCTGGCGGAAAGAGTTGTTTCGTGCGCTTAGTTTCATCTGCACTCTCGAACGATCTCCAAACCGCCAGGACATTGGGTCCGGCGGTTTTTTTGTACGTCGGTCCCCATCCCCATTCAAACTGCTGAGGTGAAAAATGAATCAAGAATTCGAGCGCTACATGACCGACGATCTTCGGATCAAGGAAATACGGGAGCTTGCGCCGCCCGCGCATCTGATCCACGAGTTCCCCTGTACTGACAAGGCCTCAGCCACAGTGCAGCTCGCGCGCAATGCCGGTCACAGCATCATTCATGTAAAAGATGACCGGATGCTCGTGATCGTCGGTCCCTGCTCAATCCACGATCCGAAGGCGGCGCGTGAATACGCCTCACGCCTTGTCGAAGTCCGGAAGCGTCTTGCTCCTGACCTTGAGATCCTGATGCGCGTCTACTTCGAAAAGCCCCGCACCACGGTTGGCTGGAAGGGGCTCATCAATGACCCGGATCTTGACGGATCCTACCGCATCAACCACGGCCTCAGAATTGCCCGCAGCCTGATTCTCGATATCACGGAAATGGGGCTTCCGACCGCGGTTGAGTATCTCGATATGATCACCCCGCAGTACATCGCGGACCTCGTGAGCTGGGGCGCCATCGGGGCCCGGACAACAGAGAGCCAGGTGCACCGCGAACTTGCCTCCGGCCTTTCCTGCCCGATCGGGTTCAAGAACGGCACGGACGGCAATACCAAGATCGCGATCGACGCGATCGGCGCTGCGGCTCACCCTCACTGCTTCCTCTCTGTCACGAAGGGCGGCATCTCGGCTATCGTCTCAACCACCGGCAACGACGACTGCCATCTGATTCTCCGCGGCGGCAAAGAACCGAATTACGATGCCGACAGCGTCCGTGCGGCCTCTGAAGCCCTCGTCAAAGCCCATCATCTGCCGTATCTGATGATTGACGCGAGCCACTCGAACAGCCGCAAGATCTGCCGCAACCAGATCAGCGTCGTAGGGGATATCGCCCGCCAGGTGTCGGGCGGCAGCGCGAACATCATGGGGGTCATGATTGAGAGCAACCTGGTGGAGGGCCGCCAGGATATTGTCCCGGGGAAGGAGCTTGTGTACGGCCAGTCCGTCACGGATGCCTGTCTCAGCTGGGAGGACACCGTGCCGCTGCTTGATGAACTCGCCGCGGCCGTCAGAGCCCGGCGTGCGAAGAACGCGGCCTGATAGGAAAACGGGGCGGAATTATCCGCCCCGTTCTTTTTTCCTCTCAGCTCCACTCCTGCTTCATATGAAGCAGCATGAGGAGGAATGAAACGATGGCTGCCGCAATATGAAGAGTCATCCAGTCGAAAGACGGCAGGACTGAAGCTCCCATAAAGTAATTGAGGAAGATCACACAGCCAGAAAGAATGAGGAGTATCACGGCGGCCGCGATCGCGAGAATCACAGCGGCATCTTTTTTCCGCTTCCCTTCCAGCTTCCCCGCGGCAAGATCACGGTAAAAACCAAGGCTTCCGGCATTATGCAGAATGACGGCCGCGAGAAAACAGAGACCAAGCACTTCGTGCGTATAGCCTGGAAGGAAAAGCCCGATCAGGGCAGCAGCAAAGAAAAGCGCGGAAATAATGGCCATGTGAGGTCGCCTGGCGGAGAAGTCCTGTATTGATGCGAATTATAAGAGAGCCTCACGGACGACCAAAAATTTGTGCGGCAGAAAAGATGAACCTTTTTTAAAATAGAGGTTTTGAGTGCCGCTTTTTCTTACTGGCCGTTCTCTGAAACCCGCGCGTAAATCCGTATTAACCACGATTTCCGGCCTCGTTTCTCCCGGCCCGGCTCTTCTACCCTTTTATATAGTTGCTGCGCTGCCGCTGTTCGTATCCCGAACCGCGGGGCCTGGAGTTACGCATGAAAAATGTGCTGATTATCTACTGGAGCCATGACGGACGCACCGCCCGCATCTCGCGCCGGATCTGCGAAGTCATTGAAGCAGAGGGGCACAAGGCGACCATGATGCACGTGATGGAGGCCGAACGCGAAGGCGTCGACCTCGATAGCTACGACATCATTCTCCTCGGCTGCGCCATCCGATACGGCGAATTCAATAAGCAGTTCGTCAACTTCGTGAACAAGAACAAGGCGAAGCTTGACGCCAAGCCAAACAGCATGTTCAACATCACGGCTATCGCCCGTAATCCGGAAAAGGCGACAGTAGCAGGCAACGTTTACGCGCGCAAATTCATGGAAAACAATCCGTGGAAGCCGCACGAGATGAAATGCTTCGCCGGCAAGGTTGACTACCCGAACTGCGGCCCCGTGGACGGATTCCTGATCCGTCTCATCATGATGATGACGAAAGGCCCGACCGATAAGCATTCCGTCAATGATTTTACGAACTGGGATGATGTTGAGGCCTATGCCCGTCACTGCCTGACACTGGCCTGAAAACAGGCCTTAGCCCGCTCCGACTCTCCTCCTCCCCGTCTCTTACGAAAGAGAGCCTCCCAGTCATAACAGAAGGACTTAAAAATGCCAGAATTTCCGTGGATTTCTCATTATGCGAAGGGTGTTCCTGCAAAGATCGATCCGGACTTCTGCCCCAGCATCCCTGGCCTTCTTGAACGGGTGGCAAAGGACTATGCCGACTACCCGGCTTTCATCAGCATGGAGCAGCCGCTCACCTATCGTCAGGTGAATGACATTTCCTCTGACCTCGCGGGCTATCTTCAGTCGCTCGGCTCATTGAAACCCGGCGACCGCGTCGCCATCATGATGCCGAATATCCTGCAGTATCCCGTTTCTCTTTTCGGCGTACTGAAGGCTGGCTGCATCGCGGTCAATGTGAATCCGCTCTACACCGCCCGCGAGCTTCATAATCAGCTTGCGGACAGCGGCGCGAAGGTGGTGATCATCGCCGAAACTTTCGGCAAAACGCTCGAAGAAGCCATTTCCGGCACCGCCGTTGAAACGGTGATTTCCACCGGTATTGCGGATCTCTTCCCGTTCTTCAAGCGGACGCTTGTGAATTTCGCGGTGAAGTACGTGAAAAAACTGATCACGCCCTTCAGTGTGCCGCATCTCGTGCGTTTCCGCGACGCACTCTCCCAGGGACACTCCTCCGGTTTCCGTCCCCTGCCGCTTAAGAACACGGATGTCGCGCTTCTTCAGTACACCGGCGGGACGACCGGCGTCGCGAAGGGCGCCATGCTGACTCACCGGAATGTGCTCGCGAACGTCGAGCAGACCGGCACGTGGATTTCCCAGACCTTCGTGGTCGGGAAGGAAACCGCGCTGACCGTGCTCCCGCTCTATCACATCTTCTCCTTCACCGCGACGCTCTGCTTCCTGAAACGTGCTGCGCGCCAGGTCCTGATTGCGGATCCCCGCGACATCAATCACGTCATTGATGAGTTTGAGAAGTGGAAGCCCTCTGCTTTCCCGGCTGTCAATTCGCTCTTCAATGCCCTTACGAACAGCGAGCGTTTCTCGAAACTCGACTTCTCAGGGCTCAAGATGACGGTCGGCGGCGGCAGCCAGGTGCAGAAGCCAGTCGCCGAGAAATGGGAAAAGATCACGGGGCACACCATTCTCGAAGCGTATGGTCTCACGGAAGCATCTCCCGGCATCTGCGGCAATCTCCCTGACACCCCCTGGGATGGCTCCGTGGGGTATCCGCTGCCGTCGACAGAGATCTCTATCCGGAGCGATGACTTTGAGGATCTCGGGCGCTGCGCTGATCCTTCCCAGATTGAAGCCCACACAGGAGAAATCTGTGTGAGAGGTCCTCAGGTGATGGCCGGTTACTGGAACCGTCCGGATGAAACCGCCAAAGTCATGAACGGCGACTGGCTTCGCACGGGCGATATTGGCTGGATGGACGCGGAAGGCAAGGTCACGATCACAGACCGCAAAAAGGATCTGATCATTGTCTCGGGCTACAACGTCTACCCAAATGAGGTGGAAAGCGTGATTGCGTCGAACCCGAAGGTGCTCGAGGTCGGCGTGATCGGTGAAAGGTCCAAGTCGTCAGATGAAACGATCAAGGCCGTGATCGTAAAGAAGGATCCTTCTCTCACGGTGCAGGAAGTCCGCGACTGGTGCCGCGAACGGCTGACAGGCTATAAGCGTCCGAGAAAGATTGTCTTCACGGACGCGCTTCCCAAATCCCCGGTCGGAAAGATCCTCCGCCGGGAACTGCGGAATATCCGCTGAACGCCTGTGAATCAGGACGCCGCGGCTTCGACGAGAATCTCGCGGCCGCTTCCCTGAACAGATACCACCTCCCCGCCCCGGAGCTTTGCTCCCCGGCGGGTTTCTTTTTCTCCGTTCACGGTCACGTCACCCGCCTGAATCATCTCCTTCGCGATGCCGCCGCTCGGCGCGAGTCCCGTCGCCTTAAGGAGCGCGTCAAGCTTGATGAATTCGCCATTCAGCAGAAACTTTTCCTGAGCCATTCTTACTTTCCTTCTTTATCCATGAGTTCGATCACTTCGAGAAGCGCAGTCCGGATCTCGGAGAGGGTTTCTGCCGCGCTGCGGCAGGAGAATGCGTTGGCCGCCTGTCCGAGCGGCATACGGAGCAGATCCTGACGTCCGGCCCTGACGGCTGCTTCCATCATATCCTGCATGATGTAACGCTGGTACGGATAACCGGCAGAACGGACTCCTGCCCGGCTGAGAGCCTCGATAAGACCGTTCTTCATCACGCGTTCGAGACGGCCGGAGAAGAGGTCCGTGAGACAGGTGGCCGTGTCGCTCGCCGCGATCATCGCGTCGCGCATCAGTTTCGGAGCCCCGGCTTCGGGCGAGCAGGCCAGCGCGGAGCCCACCATCACGGCGGATGCTCCGGCCATCATGGCACCTTTGACAGAGAACGCGGAACCGATACCGCCCGAGGCAATAAGCGGCAGCTTCAGAGCCCGGGCTGCCTCAGGAAGCAGGACGGAAAGCCCCACGGAGGCCTCCTCGGGATCACTCTCAAAGTAGAGCCTCGGTCCACCCGCCTCAACACCCTGCAGAATCACTGCGTCGCTGTCTGCCGCGCGCTGCACCTTGGCTTCGCGAAGCGTCGTGGCGGCTCCCAGGATATAGACCCCGGCCTGATGAAGTTTTTCTCCGTAAACCTCGCGGAAACCACCGAAAGTACAGCTGACGACTGGCACTCCGGTTTCGAGAACCGCATCCAGCTGAGACTCAAACTCAGGTTCGCTGAAACGGCTGAAATCAACTTTTTCCTCGAGACCCAGTTCTTTTCTCAGATCAGAAAGGGCGTACGCCACCTTCTCCGCCTGTTCCAGCGAACCGCGGTCACGGGGAGGAATACGAAGGTTGATGCCAAATGGGCGGTCCGTGAGACGCTTCGTCTGCTCGGCAGCCGCAGCAATTTCCTCCGGGCTCATCAGATCCGCCGCCAGAATTCCAAGACCTCCGGCGTTACTCACGGCGGCCACCAGTTCCGGCGTCGTAACGCCAGTCATCGGCGCTGAAAGCAGCGGCACTTCAATTCCCAGCCGCCCGCAGAAATCACGGATTCTCTTTACTCTCAGCGTCATGGCCAAACCTCCCCTTTGTCACTCTGTCCGCATGATGCGCGGGCCTCTGCGGGCCGCAACCGTCATGCGGGAATTGAAAAAACTTTATTATGAGCTCTAATTGAAAATCACTGGATGCATGCATCCGTCAGATCGAGTTATGGAAAAAGTCGTTGTAGGAATGTCGGGCGGCGTGGACTCCGCGGTCAGCGCCTGGCTGCTGAAAGAGCAGGGGTACGACGTGGTCGGCCTCTTTATGAAGAACTGGGAGGATGACGATAACGGCGAGTACTGCACGAGCCGCCAGGATCTCATCGATGCCTCAAGCGTCGCCGATCTGATCGGAATCGATCTCCAGGCCGTGAATTTCGCGAAGGAATATAAGGAACGGGTTTTCTCCATTTTCCTTCGCGAATACGAAGCTGGCCGTACACCGAACCCGGATGTGCTCTGTAATTCGGAAATCAAATTCCGGGCGTTCCTTGATCACGCGGTCAATATGGGCGCGGACTGGATTGCGACCGGTCACTATGCGAGAACCCGCCGCCTTGATGACAGTACGGTGCAGCTGCTGAAGGGATCAGATCCCGGGAAGGATCAGAGTTACTTCCTGCACCGCCTCTCTCAGGAGCAGGTAAGCCGCGCGATTTTCCCGGTCGGCGGCATGATGAAGACTGAAGTCCGCGCCATCGCAAAAAAGATCGGGCTTCCGGTCGCCGAGAAGAAAGACTCTACTGGCATCTGCTTTATTGGTGAACGTCCCTTCCGGGAGTTTCTTGAACGCTATCTGCCGACGAAAGAAGGTGAAATCCGCACGCCTGACGGCACGCCAGAAGGCCGTGTGATCGGAAAGCACATCGGTCTCGCGTTCTATACGATCGGCCAGAGAAAGGGGATCGGTATCGGCGGATGCCGCAATTCCGAAGAAAAGCCCTGGTTTGTTGCCAAAAAGGACATCCGCACAAATACGCTCTGGGTCGTGCAGGGGCACGACCACCCGTGGCTCCTCGGAGACCATCTGTTCGCGGATTCCCCTTCCTGGATTTCCGGTCACGCACCTGAAGCAGGCTCAAAGCTCGGGGTCAAAACCCGTTACCGCCAGGCGGACTGCCCGGCCACACTGGCCTCGGTTGACGGGAAACAGTTCGCTGTGAAGTTTGATGATCCGCAGTGGGCCGTTACCCCCGGTCAGAGCGCTGTGCTCTATGACGGAGAAGTCTGCCTCGGAGGCGGGTTTATTGAAGGCCTCAGCAACGGTCAGGCCCGGTAACCTCCTCCTGTCAGTCACAAAAAAAGAGCCCCGAGGGGCTCTTTTGACGTCTTCAGTCTGTATCAGGAAGCGGATGCGGCTTTTTTGGCCGCGATCTTCTTCCGGGTATAGAGACCGGCAAGAAGCACGATCAGGGCGCAGATTACCTCAGCGACCAGCTTCCAGCTTTCCACGCTGGGAACATGGTTCACCACGAACGAGTCAGACGTAAAGAGACCGCCCGCGATCCATCCGAGCATCGCGCCGCCGAACAGCACAATCACCGGGAACTTATCGAGGATCTTCATGATGATCTGGCTGCCGCCGACAATGAACGGAACTGAGACGAGCAGACCGAAGATCACGAGCATTGTCTGATGCGCTTCGTGTGCCTGCTGGGCCGCGCCGGCAATGGCGATCACGTTATCAATCGACATCACCATGTCAGCAACAATAATCGTCTTGATCGCGCTGAAGAGCTTCGTATTCCCCTTGATATGCTCTTCCTCGTTATCGTCATCCGGGAGAATCAGCTTGTAGCCGATCCAGAGCAGGAGGCAGCCGCCCACCACCTTAAGGAAGGGGAGATTCAGCAGAAGCACAGCGAAGGTGATCAGGATCACGCGCAGAATGATGGCGCCAGCCGTACCCCAGAAAACACCCTTGGATCGCTGATCCTTCGGCAGATTGCGGCACGCAAGAGCGATCACCACCGCGTTGTCGCCGCCGAGCAGGATGTCGATCATGATGATCTGACCGACCGCTCCCCAATGCATGTTTGTAAATACGTCAATTATCCAAGCTAGCACTTCATCCTCTTAAAGTTGATTTCTACCAATCAGTTATCTTATATGTTCTGACGGGCTCTTTGCAGTACCCGTGATACAACTGCATACGAAAAACCCCGGGACATCAGAAAACGAATCTGTTTCGCTTTTTCCTTCTGATCCTCCGGATACGAAGAAAACCGCTTCTCCCAGACACTCCAGGCGCGGTCTTCCTCACTGCCGCCGAGTCCCTCGATCGCCCGATCGATTTCCTCCCCGCTCAGCCCCCTCTGTCTGAGCTCCATGCGGAGCCGCGACTGACCGTAGCGGGAGGCTTTGGCGCGCAGGAACTGCTCAGCGAAACGTTCGTTTGAGAGATATCCCTTCTCTTCAAGGTAGTCGAGCACCTCGTCCACCTTGGATTCATCCTCAGAGCCCAGACGACGAAGCTTTTCCCCAAGCTCCCGTCTTGAATACTCACGGCGGGAGAGATAGGAAACCGCTCTTGCGAGAAGGGACGGCTTTTCTTTGCAGGAACCGGCCCGGCGGCCGGCTCCCATCTCTTCAGGATTCTGCTCCATCACTTTCAGAGCAGCTCATCCGGAGAGAAATCTTCTTCCTCATCCAGATCATCCACACGGGTCTCTTCCTCCGGCACTTCATCGGAAGAAGCTTTCGCCGCGGGCTTATCCGCAGCCGCCGCAGGAGCCTTGGCAGGGGACGCGGGTTTCACCGTGCCTTCCCCAACACGGTTCACCCCCTTGATCGCCCGGATCTTGTTTTCAATCTCGAGCGCCACTTCCGGATGTTCCTTCAGGTATTCACTCGCCTTATCCTTGCCCTGTCCGATCTTCTCGCCGTTGTAGCTGTACCAGGCACCGGCCTTATCAACGATATCAAGGTCAGAACCCAGCGTCAGAATCTCGCTCTCGCGGGAAATGCCTTCGCCGTAGTAAATATCGAAGATGGCCTGACGGAACGGAGGCGCGACCTTGTTCTTCACAACCTTCACGCGGGTTTCGGCACCGATGATGTCGTCCCCCTTCTTGATGGAGCCGGCACGGCGGATATCGAGACGCACTGAGCTGTAGAACTTCAGCGCGTTGCCGCCCGTCGTCACTTCCGGGTTGCCGTAGGAAACACCGATCTTCATACGGATCTGGTTAATGAAGATCACCATGCACTGCGTACGGTTGATTGAGGCCGTAAGCTTGCGGAGCGCCTGGCTCATCAGACGGGCCTGGAGACCGGGAAGCGCATCGCCCATTTCGCCTTCGATTTCAGCCTTAGGCGTCAGGGCAGCAACCGAGTCAACCACAATCAGGTCAACCGCTCCGGATCGGACCAGCGCATCGCAGATATCGAGTGCCTGCTCACCGTTATCCGGCTGGGAAATCAGAAGCTTCTTCAGATCAACGCCGATCTTTTCGGCGTACTGCGGGTCAAGCGCGTGTTCCGCATCAATAAACGCGCAGGTTCCGCCGATCTTCTGCATCTCAGCCACAACCTGCAGCGTAAGGGTCGTCTTGCCGGATGATTCAGGGCCGTAGACTTCGATCACACGGCCACGCGGCAGACCGCCGACGCCCAGCGCGATATCCAGGCCAAGAGAGCCGGTCGACACGACGCTGATATCCTGCGCGACGCTCGTGTCGTCCATCTTCATGATGGAACCCTTGCCGAACTGCTTTTCAATCTGAGCAAGGGCTGCGTTCAAAGCCTTCTGACGCTCCTGTTCCTCTTCGATGCGAACCGCGCGGACAGGTGCCTTATCCTTTGACTTCTTATCTGCTGCCATAACTTGTTCCCTTTCCCTCTTTCCGGTGACGCCCTTAGGTAAGGCCGGGACACGGGGGAAGATTGATCCTATTATTGAAATTCAGACACCCGGTGCGCGTCAGGCAGGGGTACCAACTCATTTTTTTTCACACATCATCTTGACTGCTGTCGTAAATACTGTAGAGGCTTATTGATGTTAGATGTTTTAGTGTTTACCCTAAAATTTGAGACCAAATTGTAAGCTCAAATTTTTTTATTTTCCGATTCCCTTGACATCTATAGGAATCCGTAACATAATTCGTGGTCTGATTAGCTGTATCCCTGTCTTTCACAAGAGAGGCCTGGGTTGCGAGGGTCGTTAGCTCAGCCGGTAGAGCAGCGGACTTTTAATCCGTTGGTCGCGAGTTCGAATCTCACACGACCCACCATTACAGTTAACTAAAGAATTTCGGGCGCGTAGCTCAGTTGGTAGAGCAGCGGACTCTTAATCCGTCGGTCCAGGGTTCGACCCCCTGCGCACCCACCAATTCAGAAGGGCAGAACATAACAGTTCTGCCCTTTTTTCTTAGCCGCCGGACCCTGTTCCGCTTCTTCGGCCCGGCCTTGGTAATACGGCATAAGATCACGCATTAAATCCGAACTTTCCGCAATTTTCGGCGTTTCACCGATACACTGCATGAAAGTCAACTTCTTTGGCAGGCTTTCGAACTGTCAATGCTGAGATTTGGGAAATGATTGAACTTAAACATATCTGGCAGACCTATAAGTCCCCGGACGGAAAGACGACACTCGATGCCGTCAAAGATGTCTCCATCACGATCAATGACGGAGAAATTTTCGGCGTCCTCGGACGAAGCGGCGCGGGCAAATCCACGCTAGTTCGCTGTATCAACCTCCTCAACCGGCCCACCAAGGGAAATGTCATTGTGGATGGTCAGGATCTCACGAAGCTGAGCGCTTCTGAGCTTCGCCGCGTCCGTCACAAGATCGGCATGATCTTCCAGCACTTTAACCTGCTCTCCTCCCGCACGGTCTACGACAACGTGGCCCTGCCGCTCGAGCTTGCCGGTGTCAGCCGCGACAAGATCAAGGAAAAGGTCACACCGCTGCTTGAGCTCGTCGGCCTTACGGAACACGCGAAGAAGTACCCTTCGCAGCTTTCCGGCGGTCAGAAGCAGCGTGTCGGTATTGCCCGCGCTCTTGCCAACGACCCGACCGTCCTGCTCTCTGACGAAGCCACCTCAGCTCTCGACCCGGAGACCACGACGTCCACCCTCGCCCTGCTGCGCAAGATCAATAAGGAACTTGGCGTCACGATCGTGATGATCACCCACCAGATGGAAGTGGTGAAGCAGATCTGCGAGCGCATCGTTGTTATGGATCACGGCGAAGTAATTGAAGAAGGCAGCGTGCTCGATGTCTTCCGCAATCCCCGTCACCCGACAACTCGCAGCATGCTGAGCGGCATCCTGTGCACCGAGCTTCCGGCTCAGGTCGTGCAGCATATCCGCGACATTTTCAAAGCCCACCCGAATGACTGCAATAAGGCGCTGCGCATCACCTTCGTCGGCGAAGAGGCGACTGAACCTGTGATCGCCACCTGCGCGACCCGCTACGGTGTGAACTTCAACATTCTGGCCGGCCAGATTTCCGAAATCCAGGAAAGCACTTTCAGCAGCCTCACCGTCGTGTGTTCCTGCTCTCAGGAAGCTTACAACCGGGTCCGCGAATATCTGATTTCCAACAACATTCAGATTGAGGAGCTTAACGATGCTGTTAACGCCTGAAATGATTGATATGATGCTGGACTCCTTCATCGAGACCCTCATCATGGTGGGTATCGCTGGAGTCATCGGCGGGGCGATCGGCATTCCGCTTGGCATCCTTCTGCATGTCACTTCCCCGCAGGGCATTCTGCCGACGAAGGTCTTTAACCGCACGATCGGCGTGCTGGTCAACGCGGTCCGTTCGACCCCGTTCATCATCCTGCTTGTCGCCATTCAGCCGCTCACGCGGCTGATCGTCGGCACATCGATCGGCACCTCCGCCGCTCTCGTGCCGCTTACGATCGCAGCCGCACCGATGATCTCTCGTCTTGTGGAATCGAGCCTGCGTGAAGTGGACAAGGGACTGATTGAAGCCGCCCTCTCGATGGGTGCCACCAGCATGCAGATCATCCGTAAGGTCCTGCTCCCTGAAGCTCTGCCTGGCATTATTGCCGGTATCACGATTGCCCTTGTGTCCCTCGTCGGTGCCTCGGCCATGGCCGGCGCGATCGGCGGCGGCGGTCTCGGCGACCTTGCCATCCGCTATGGCTACCAGCGCTTCATGCCTGAAATCATGTACTCGGTCGTGGTGATTCTGATCGTGTTCGTCCAGGCCATGCAGTCTCTCGGTGACTGGACTGTCCGCAAGGTCTCTCACCGCTGATAACAACGGAGATCGGAGATTGGCAATTTTCTCCGATCCCTGTTATTATTCAATGCCTATGCGGGCGTAGCTCAATGGCAGAGCTGTAGCTTCCCAAGCTACTGACGAGGGTTCGATTCCCTTCGCCCGCTCCAGATTAGAAACCGACATACCTTAGAGTGTGTCGGTTTTTTCATAGGAATTTTCCGTTTCAAATGCCGAATGAACTTTCCCCCGAACAGCTCGAAGAACTGAAGTCGAGGCATATCCGGAGCTTCTCCATGCGCCGCGGCCATATCAGTCACGCCCAGGAGAAGGCTTTTGAAGAAGTCTTCCCGCTTTACGAAGTGCCTTACGCTGAAGCCCCGCTCAATTTTGAAGAGGTTTTCGGGCGCAAAGCCCCTGTTGTTTTCGAGATTGGCTGCGGCATGGGAGAAACCACGGCGGCTATCGCGCAGGCACACCCTGAGGTTGATTTTCTCGGCTGTGAAGTCTTCGTCGCCGGCGTCGGCGCACTGTCAAAGCGCATCAAGGAAATGGAGCTGAAGAATGTCCGCATCATCCGTCATGACGCGGTCGATGTGATTGAACACATGATTCCTCCTGAATCTCTTGACGGCGTCCATATCTACTTCCCGGATCCCTGGCGCAAGGCCCGCCATCATAAGCGCCGCCTCGTCGCCCAGCCTTTCATCGGAAAGCTCTGCACGAGAATCCGCCAGGGCGGCTACATTCACTGTGCCACTGACTGGCAGAACTATGCTGAGCAGATGCTGGACGTGCTGTCCCACGAGCCCGCGCTTCAGGACTGGAAGGGTGAGGGCTACTGTCCGATCCAGGGGAATCCGCTCTGTGAGCGTCCCCGCACCAAGTTCCAGGCCCGGGGCGAAAACCTCGGCCACGGAATCTGGGATCTCGTTTATATCAAGCGATAAAGCGACTGCCCACGAAAAAGCCGGCTTTTCAGCCGGCTTTTTTTATGTCTTACTGAATCACTCCTGTATACCAGAGCCCCATCACCAGAGCTCCGAAAAGGATCCGATACCAGCCGAATCCCCGGAAATTGTTGTGAGCCACAAACCGCAGGAGCCAGTTCACGACGATCAGCGCGGAGAAGAAGGACACAGCGCCGCCAAGCAGCAGTCCCCCGACATTAAGATCCCCAACGCTGTCGCGCATCTTCCAGAGGTCATAGACCGTCGCGCCGAAAATGGTCGGAATCGCGAGGAAGAAAGAGAATTCCGTCGCCGCCTTACGGGACAGGCCGCAGATCATGCCGCCGATAATAGTGGCACCGGAGCGGCTGACCCCCGGAATCATCGCGAAGCACTGCATGACACCGACCTTCAGCGCGTCGCGCCAGTTCATGTCATCCATCTCATGCACCCGGGGAGCAATCTTCCCTGACGCGATCATCCGCTCGACAGCAAGAATAATGAGACCGCCGATCACGAGCGTGGTCGACACCGTGACGACATTGAAGAGCCGGCTCTGGATGAAGTGCGCGAAAAGCACCCCGGCTACCGCGGCTGGCAGGAAGGCAACCACCGTATTCACAGCCAGATTCTGCTCACGGCCCGGACGGAGGAAGTTCATGACAACCTTCCAGATCCGGTCGCGGTAGAACCAGCAGACGGCAAAAATCGCGCCCGCCTGAATGCCGACAATAAACGTTTCTCGGTCCGGAGGGCTGAACCGCATGACATCGGCCGCCACAATCAGGTGGCCAGTGGAAGAGATAGGCAGAAATTCCGTCAGGCCTTCCACGATGCCCATCAGCATGACCTGTATGTAGTAAATCAAATCCATGTTGTTCCCGAAGAAGCCGGAGGAGGCAGAGCCGTCCTTTCAATCGGATACTGCCTCGCATAAGGAAAAAAGGGCTTAAAAAATAAGCCCTTTTGTTTTTTTGCCGAATGCCTCTCTTAGTGCTTCAGCGGCTTGAAACGCAGGCGGTGCGGAGCTGCGGCAGCTTCACCGAGACGCTTCTTCTTATCGGCTTCGTACTCCTGGTAGTTGCCGGGGAAGAACACCACCTTGGAGTCACCTTCAAAGGCGAGGATATGAGTAGCAATACGGTCAAGGAACCAACGGTCGTGAGACGTCACCATCGCGCACCCCGGGAACTCAAGGAGCGCATCTTCAAGCGCGCGGAGCGTTTCAACGTCGAGGTCATTCGACGGCTCGTCAAGGAGCAGTACATTGCCGCCCGCGAGCAGCGTCTTCGCAAGATGAAGGCGACCGCGCTCGCCGCCGGACAGATCACCGACTCGCTTCTGCTGATCCTGACCCTTGAAGTTGAAGCGGCCGATGTACGAGCGGGCCGGCATCTCAAACTTGCCCACCTGAATGATGTCGAGACCATCGCTGATCGCTTCAAACACCGTCTTGTCATTCGGAAGCGAGCTGCGCATCTGATCAACAGCCGCGAGCTTCACGGTCGAACCGATCGTGATCTTGCCGGAATCCGGCTGCTGCTTGCCGGTAATCATGCGGAAGAGCGTCGACTTACCGGCGCCGTTCGGACCGATCACGCCGACGATCGCGCCCTGAGGCACAACAAACGACAGATCATCGATCAGAAGCTTGTCGCCGAAGCCCTTGCTCACATGCTCAAACTCAATCACCGACTTGCCCAGGCGATCAGCGACCGGAATGAAGATTTCATTCGTTTCATTCCGTTCCTGATACTCGTAGGAGGAGAGTTCCTCGAAGTGAGCCAGACGGGCCTTGCTCTTCGCCTGACGGCCCTTCGGATTCTGTCTCACCCACTCCAGTTCGTGAGCGATTGCCTTGCTGCGGACCTCGTTCTGGCGCTTTTCCATTTCAAGGCGCTTTTCCTTCTGATCGAGCCAGGAGGAATAGTTACCCTTCCACGGAATGCCTTCGCCGCGGTCAAGCTCCAGAATCCATTCTGCCGCGTTGTCGAGGAAGTAACGATCATGCGTCACAGCCACAACAGTGCCCGGGAAGCGGTGCAGATACTGCTCAAGCCACTCCACGCTTTCCGCGTCCAGATGGTTCGTCGGTTCGTCGAGAAGCAGCATCTCGGGCTGCGACAGCAGCAGGCGGCAGAGTGCCACACGGCGCTTCTCACCGCCGGACAGGTTTTCAATCTTGGCGTCCCAGGGCGGAAGACGCAGGGCGTCAGCGGCGATTTCCATCTGCGTCTCGGCATTCGTGCCGGCAGCGGAAATGATGGCCTCAAGTTCAGCCTGTTCGGCAGCGAGCTTATCAAAGTCCGCATCCGGTTCAGCGTACTCGGCGTACACCTCTTCAAGGCGCTTCTGGGCATTGATCACATCACCCATGCCTTCTTCCACAGCCTGACGGACCGTGAATTCAGGATTGATCTGAGGTTCCTGGGGAAGGTAGCCGATCTTCAGCCCCTTCATCGGGACGGCTTCGCCCTCAATATCCTTATCGACGCCTGCCATGATCTTCAGCAGCGTCGACTTGCCGGCACCGTTCAGACCAAGAACACCGATCTTCGCACCCGGGAAGAATGAGAGGGAAATATCCTTAAGAATCTGCTTCTTAGGGGGAACGATCTTACCAACCCTGTTCAGGGAAAAGACATACTGAGGCATGTGTGGTGGCTGTGGATAAATCTAATAAAAACAATATTGTAACCGTAAACCCGGCAGAATCGCCGGGAACGGGCGCTTTTTTGAAGCGGAACTGTTACTTCTTTTTTCCAAAGTAACCGCGGATCCGCCAGAGCTTACGGAGCCTGGTGCCGCGCTCAAAACGGGCAATACGCTCCGGCCCCATGGCTTCGGGGTGAAACTCATTCCATTTTTTAAGGACACCGCTCATGTCGATATCCTCAAGGATCTTCCGCAGTCCGCTCGGAAGTCCTGCCGTGCAGACGCCTGCCTGAAAGTCGATGAGCCCGGGCTTCCCGTTTGTGAGAACAACCCAGTTGCCGGTTCCCCGTGCGTCGAGGTGCACAATTCCGGCCTGATGGATGCGGGTCATCAGCGCTTCCATTTCTTTCAGAAACTCAACCGTCATCGTCGACTTGGGGGACTTCGAAAGCGAAGTCCCCGGCAGAAACTGAATCGCGATCGCGGAATCATCCAGCCGGAACCCGCGGCTCGGCACGCCTTCAATACCTGCAAGCCGGTGCACGGCCCGCAGTTCGCGCCAGAAGAGTATGGGGGCAAGGATCTTCCTTACCCACCACGGACGGGAGGAAAAATCCTTCACCGTCCACTCTTCACCGCGGTAGCGGAACCGATAGACGCGCGCATTGGCGAGGCGGCCTTCGCGCAGCAGGGTTCGGCTTCCCGACTCAAAATCCTCGCGGGTAAAAACCCGTCCGGATGTAGCCAATCCTGGCATCAGACCGATCAGAGACCGACCAGTCCGCTGCCGTTGCCACCCTGCGCGGGCGGCACCTGGAAGCCTTCCGAACCCGGCGTGACAATGCGGTGAGCCGCCTGCTCGCGGAGGTCTTCGAGCTTCTTCAGAGTGTCTTCGACCCCCTTCTTCGCGGCGGCACCGTAGCCCTTGACAGCCTCGGCGAGCGTCTCAGCGGGGATCTCGAAGTTGATCGGAAGAGCACCCATATGGGTCATGATCTGGGCTTCACCGACAAAAATCATTTTGCGGGATTCGTCGCGGGTGCCGTCATCCTTCACCGGGGTCATCACGCGGATCGTGCCGATCTTTCTATCCGAGACAATCTTTTCCTCAAACAGATTGCCGGCATCCATTTCCGTATTGAGACCATTCAGATCTGCCATCTTTGCTTCCTTATCGAATTCGAATAAATTGCATAAAACATACGCCCCGGCTGACCGGGGCTGCAGCGGGCTTTATTATCCCACATACAGGGGCGGTTTCCGCCCCCTTTTGCTGTCTCACCGATAGACGAGAACAGGGACAGAGGCTTCCGTGAGAACCTTCCGGGCCACACTGCCGAGGAGCACCGCCGAGAGACCGCTTCTGCCGTGACTCGCGATCACAATAAGATCGCATTTCCGATCATTGCAGAACTGCACGATGCCGTCAGCGGGATTCGAGCCATTGACAGAAACCGCCTCTGCGCTGCCCCCCTCTTCGGCCACTGCCTTTCGGGCACTTTCCAGGCGTTCCTCGGTTTCCGCTTTGACCCGATCCTTGTACTGCTCAAAACTTTCAGGACGATAGGCCGTCACGTTGGAGTAGGAATAGGGTTCCTCTACTGTCACGATGATCAATTCAGCTTTCAGCTGTCCGGCAAGCTGAGCCGCACCCCGAACACCTTTCAGCGCGAGTTCCGAACCGTCCGTCGTCACCAGAATCTTATTGAACATAACCTTCCGTCCTTTTCTGCCACAGTCAGGCAGTTACTCTTCCGAAGTCTCTGCAGACGCATGGTTCGCGCGGGCCGCAAACTCATTCAGTACCAGAGAGGCAAGTCTCAGACCAAACGACGCCGTTACGGTCATCACGGTTCCCATGCCGGAGCCCGGCGGGAGACGGGCGATATCCTCCGCGGACAGCCGACGGACAGGTTCCGTCGAATACACGGCCGGAATATTGAACCGCTGCGACTTGCCCTTGGGGCTGCCCTGCGGGAAGCCGTACTTCGCACGAAGTTCCCGGCGCAGTGCCCCGATCAGCGGGTCCGCCTTGACAGCCGCTATGTCCGCCACATGAATTTTCCCCGGATCACAGCGCCCAGCGCCGCCGCCGCTTGTCAGAGTGAAAATTCCGTTCTTGTGCCCCCAGGCGATCAGAGCCGCCTTGGCCTTCAGCGTATCGATGGCATCAATCAGAGCGTCTGTGGTTCCAAGCTGCGCATCCATGGTTTCAGGCTCAAGCACCTCGGTGATGACCTTCACCTCACAGTCTGGGTTGATCAGCTTGACGCGCTCCCCCATCAGCTCAGCTTTCCAGCGGCCGTAGTTCCCCTGAATGGCGTGACACTGGCGGTTCGTATTGCTCTCTTCACTCACGTCTCCGTCCACAAGCGTGAGTTTCCCGACGCCGGCACGGGCAAGCGATTCCACAGCCCATGAGCCGACACCGCCCATGCCAACAATCGTCACATGGAGACGCGTGAAAGCCTGGGCGGCCGTAGGCCCATAAACGCGCTCGATCCCGCCGAAGCGGCGTTTATCTGTAGTTGTTCCCATAATTACCCTTTTCTTTGATGCGGATTCTATTTTTGTGTGATGGAAGTATGACTTTAGCGCAAATCGTGTTTTTTGCGCTAAAGTGATACTAAAGCTTGAGCCTATGGTTTCTCGGGTCTCAAGCGGTTTCGTCCTATTTGATGCCGAGATTCGATCAATCAGCTCATCTATGACAGTAATTTTAAGGGGGTTTCGCTATGAAGATCCTGCTACCTATCGACGGCAGTGAATACAGCAAAAATGCCATTGATTTTGTCGCATCCCGGACTACGGTTTTGGGCAATAATCCGACGATTGAGCTGCTGAACATTCAGGTTCCGCTGCCCGCCCGCGCCAGCCGCCTCGTAGGACGCGAAGCGCTTGACCGCTACTACGAAGAAGAGGCCGACAAGGTTTTCACTTCTGCCCGCAAGGTTCTGAAGCGCGACAACATTACGGTAACCGAGGCTTATCGGATCGGTGCCCCGGATGAAATGATCGCCCAGGAAGCCGATAAGCTCCCTGCCGATCTGATCGTCATGGGTTCCCGCGGTCTTACCGCGCTGAAGGGGCTCATCATGGGTTCCGTCACGACCGGTGTGCTCGCCCGCACGAAGTGCCCGGTGCTCCTGCTCCGCGGCAAGGAAGCTCCGCTCACGGACGCTCTCCGCGTCGGTATCGCTGTTGACGGATCCAAGTACGGTATGGCTGCCGTCAATCACGTGCTGAAGGGAATCGACTTCTTCGGCAAAGGCGCTCAGTTCTATCTGATCAACGTTGTGAATGACTACGCCGGTGCCGTGATGCCTGATATGGCTGGCATGGCGCTCCCCGCCCTCTCTGAGAGCGAAGTGCTTGAGCTGCAGAAGAAGGAATTCGCTGAAACGGTCGATCCGCTTCGTCCGCTTTTCGAGAAGGCCGGCCTTAAGCCGACTGAAGTCTGCCTCGTCGGCAATCCGAGCGATGAAATCGCCGCCTTCGCGAAGAAGAACAAGCTTGACCTGATCGTGATGGGCTCTCACGGCTACACCCGCTTCAAGTCGGCCGTTATGGGGTCCACCGCGACTCATATCGCAGCCGAAGGCAATGTGCCGCTTCTCATCATCCGCGCTGCGGATGACGAAGCCGCTCCGAAAGCCTGATTCAGACTGTGCGGATCCGCTTTTCTGCGGATCTGACCTCTGAGCAAAATGGCCGCCCATAATCGGGCGGTCATTTTTGTTATCTGGAACGCGTCACGCCCAGACTCAGAACGGAATGTCGTCCCCATCGAACGAGGAGTCAACATCCGGAGCAGACGACTGCTGGGGCTTCGGCGCCGGGGCTGTCGGCGCGGCAGCGTGCGGCGTGCACTGCGGGGACTCAAACTCGTCAGAGGCATCCGACGAGGCGGAAGAACCGGTCGGACGGGCGCCAAGCTGCAGGGACTCACAGATGACTTCTGTTGAGTAGCGCTCATTACCGTCTTTCCCCGTGTACTTGCGGGTTCTCAGACGGCCTTCGATATAGGCCTCGGATCCCTTGCGGAGATACTGCTGTGCGATTTCAGCCTGGCGGCCGAAAACCGCCACGTTGTGCCACTCCGTATCTTCTTTGCGGTTGCCGTCACGATCCTTGTAGCGGCGGGACGTCGCGAGTGCGAGGTGGCAGATTGCAGTGCCGCCTTCAGACGCGTAGCGGATTTCGGGGTCCCGGCCCAGCCTGCCGAGAAGAATAACTTTATTTACAGAAGCCATAGCCTAATTCGTCTCTTTAATTGAAATTGCGGAACTGAAAAATTCCGCGCACCGATGAAAAGCTTTGAATCGCCCTTAAGACGATCCCTGAGGAAAGATTATAAGTGGTGATTTTTTTCTTCAGGACTTATTTTCCTGCAGGCTGCGTCAATCCCTGACGGACCGGGCTTTCCTCCCTTCTGTGTGCCGTCCCTCGGGTTAAGCGCCAGGGATTTAGTTCTACAATGCAGGTCACATCTGATTAACTTTTTGATTTAGCTCTCCCGGATAAGATCCGGCAGAGAAAAAGCCTCCTCTCCTTATGCTTCAGAGATTTCCCCGGCTGACGGGAAAAACGCGTCCTGCGAATCATCTTTCAGAAGAAACCCGGATCCAGATCCGTGAGTCTCAGAAACTCGGTGCCCTGGGGCAGGTCGCCTTTATTCTGCAGGCTCTGGTAATCGGTGCGATCTCTGGATTCGTGATCGGCATCTTCCGGATGGCATTCACCGTGCTGAATGGTCTCGGAACGAACTGGGTCGTGGAGGAATTTCAGAAGGGCGCTGAAGGATTCCTCTTCATCGCGGCCGCGCTTATCTTCTGCTGTCTGCTCTCAGGTTTTCTGCTGAAAATTGAACCAATGATCAGCGGAAGCGGCATCCCTCAGGTAGAGCTTGCCCAGATCGGGAAATTTCCGCCGATGAACTGGCTTCGCGTGCTCATCACCAAGTTTGTCGGCACTCTGACCGCTCTGGCTGCGGGGCTCTCGGTGGGACGCGAAGGCCCCTGCGTCCAGATGGGAGCTGCGGTCGGAGTCGGTGTAGGTACATTCTTCTACGGGAAACATGCTCAGACGATGCACCGCTATCTGACTGGCGGCGCCGTGTCCGGCATGACATCCGCTTTCTCATCCCCCATCGCCGGCATTCTTTTCGCGGTGGAAGACATGAAGGTGATTCTGGATCGGCGAATGCTCGCGTTCCTCGCGATCACCGCGATGAGTGCCTGGTTTATGGTGAAGCATATCCTGGGACTTCCGCTTGTTTTCCCCTTTGTCGGGCTTGAGCCTCTCGGATTCCTGCAACTCTGGGTTCTCCTGCCAGTCTGTATTCTGAGCGGTGTCCTCGGAACGGTGTACTGCTGGATTCTGGTCTCGATCACCTGCTTTGAAGACCGCCTCCCGTGGCCTTCCCGCTGGGTGAGACTCGCTGTGCCGTTCGTGATGGTGGCGCTGCTGCTGCTCTTCTATCCGACTGTTCTGACGGGGTTCGGTCCCACGCCGACACAGATGGAACAGCTCAGGCTTTCTATCGACTTTCTGCTTCTGCTCTTCCTTGTGAAGGCGTTCTTCTCCTGCTTCAGCTTTGCCTCCGGTATCGCCGGCGGCATTCTGATGCCGATTCTCACTGCGGGCGCCATTCTCGGCTGCCTCCTCTCTTCGATCGGTCAGTCGGCCGGCATACTCCTCAGCTCACAGTCCGGCACCATTATGATTCTCTGCATGGCCTGCTTCTTTTCTGCTGTCGTCCGGTCACCTCTGACCTCTGCCGCGCTGCTGACCGAGATGACGGGAGACTGGACGCTGCTTCCCGTGACGCTTGTCGCCTCCATCGCCGGCAATCTGATTGCCCGCTATATGGGAGCTGACCCGGTGTACGAAAGCCTGAAGGCCCGAATTCTGAGACAGAGAGAACATGCGGCCCCGGCTGCGGCTGCCGAGGCGCACTGAATGATCAAAGGGGGACTGCCGTGGAGAAGATCATCATCAGGGGAGCGAAGACTCACAACCTGAAGAATGTGAACGCTGAGCTTCCCCGGAACCGGCTGGTCGTCATCACTGGCCCCTCGGGCTCCGGAAAAAGCTCGCTCGCTTTCGATACGCTTTATGCCGAGGGCCAGAGGCGGTACCTCGAAGGTCTCTCTCCCTATGCCCGGCAGTTCCTCAATATCCGCAACAAGCCGGATGTCGACAGCATTGAGGGACTCTCTCCCGCGATCGCTATCGATCAGAAAAACCGCTCCGACAATCCCCGCTCCACGGTTGGCTCTTCCACAGAAATTCTCGATTACCTGCGGCTTCTCTACTCCCGGGTCGGAACACCTTACTGCCCCGACCACCACCTGCCGCTGGAAGCAACACCAGTGTCCGTCATTGCGGAACGGTTGCTTGCCTGGCCAGAGGAAACCCCGGTTATTCTTCTGTCCCCCATTCCGGCAGCCCGCCGCGCGAATCCTAAGCAGCTCCTCGCGGATCTCGCGCGTCAGGGTTTCCTTCGGGTCCGGATCGGAGGAGACATCGTTGAAACCGAAGAGGCGTCGCCTGACGCGCTCGCGGATCTCAGCCTCAGAGCTGATATTGTGGTTGACCGGCTGAAACTGAGGAAATCATCCCGCGGGCGTCTGACAGAAAGTCTTGATCTCGCGTCGCGGCTTTCCGGAGGCCGTGTTTCAGCGATGAATCACAGAACCCGGGAAGAAACCGCGTTTTCAACCAACTTCAGCTGCCCGCTCTGCGACTTTTCCCTGAAAAAGCTAGAGCCCGGACTCTTCTCACCCCAGACCGCCCGGGGACGATGCCCAACCTGCGGCGGAACAGGAACCGTTCCCTCCGTTTCGATTGAAAGCATTATTCATCCTGAACTGTCACTTCGGGCCGGCGCGATTCCTAACTGGGGAGATCATTCGCCGAAGCTTTTTGCCTTGCTTGCGGCAGCAGCAGACCAGGCTTCCGTGTCTGTCGATACCCCATGGAAAGAGCTGACGGAAGATGCCCGCGGATTCATTCTGCATGGATCCTCTGACCAGCCGGAATTCCCCGGTATTGAATCCCTGATAACCAAAGAGGCTGAAGCTCTTCCAAAGGCTGACCGCGAGAAACTCCTCGGTCCGCTCCTCAAAGAGAAGACTTGCCCTGACTGCGAAGGGGAAAAACTGAGCCGCGAAGCGCGGAATGTGTTTCTCTCATCCGGAGGCAAGCTTTACAGCTACCCTTCTCTCCTCCGGACGCCGATTTCTGAACTCGAACCGCTGCTCGGGTCTCTTGAGCTCGGGGAAACGGCCCGGGCTGTCGCAGACCGGATTCTGCCCCCGATTCTTGATCGCCTCCGCTATCTCAACTCGGTCGGTCCCACCTACCTCACACTCGACCGACCGGTCACAACGCTTTCCGGCGGCGAATCGCAGCGCATCCGCCTCGCGTGCGAACTGAGCTCCGGTCTTTCAGGCGTTATGTATGTGCTAGATGAACCCTCCACGGGACTTCATCCGGCTGATAACGAGAAGCTCCTCGACTCTCTGAAGAAACTTCGTGACGCGGGAAACTCCGTGATCGTGGTCGAGCATGATGAGGACACCATCCGAAGCGCGGATTACCTGATCGACATGGGACCAGGTTCCGGAGAGTCCGGGGGCGAGGTTATCGCTTCTGGCACTCTGAAGGAAATTCTGAAGGACCCGAAGTCGGTCACAGGGACTTACCTCAGTCACCCGGAAACCACAGTTCAGAGGAACCGCTCACGGCGGATCGGCAAAAAGCTCCTGATCAAGGGAGCCCGGGGACATAACCTAAAAAATGTCTCAGCCTCCATCCCGATTGGCTGCCTCACTGTGGTAAGCGGGGTTTCAGGATCCGGCAAGTCCTCTCTCATCAATGGCACGCTGTACCCGGCGCTCGCCGCGAAGCTCTATCGGGCTTCTGCCTCGCCGCTCCCCGTTGACGCGATTGAAGGAGTGGAACACTTCGACAAAGTGATCTGCATTGATCAGCAGCCGCTTGGGCGTACATCCCGCTCAAACCCTGCCACCTACATGGGAATCTTCCAGGGTATCCGTGAAATCTTTGCCGGCACCGCGCTGGCGCTCGAACGGGGCTATGGCGCGGACCGCTTCAGTTTCAATGTCAAGGGTGGACGGTGTGAAGCCTGTCAGGGCGAAGGTATTCTGAAAATTGGTCTCCAGTTCCTGCCCGATATGCAGGTTCCGTGCGACGTCTGCGGCGGCACGCGGTACAACCAGGAAACGCTTGAAGTCCGCTATCAGGGGAAAAATATCGCGGAAATCCTCGACCTCAGTGTCGATCAGGCGATTCCGGTCTTCGCCAACCATCCGGCGATTCTGCGGAAACTGGAGGCTCTCGAAGCCGTGGGGCTGGGATACATCCGCCTCGGTCAGTCCTCGCAGACCTTCTCGGGCGGCGAGGCTCAGAGAGTAAAAATCGCGGTTGAGCTTGCCAAAACGGATACCGGCCGCACCCTCTATCTGCTGGATGAGCCGACATCCGGGCTGCACTTCAGAGAAATTTCGCAGCTCATTGCCCTGCTCCAGAAAATCTGCGATGCCGGAAACACGGTTGTCGTGATTGAACACGACATGAATGTGGTCGCGAGCGCCGACTGGGTGATCGATATGGGACCCGGAGGCGAGGACGGCGGTCGGATACTCTGCGAAGGCACCCCTGAAGACATTGCCGCCTGTTCCGAAAGCGTAACAGGCCGGTTCCTGCAGAAAAAAATAGCCTGATCTTTGGCTTACTATAGGAAATCGTCTTCTGAGTCATATCATCGGTCCCCTTTGCGGGTGCCGGAGTGATGCTGAATGAAACCCTTTTTACTGATTATCTTTGCCGCGGTCCTGGCGTCCGGATCCGTACCTGTCCTGGCGGATGAGCCTCCGGCTCATGTCATTACGCCGCCTGAAAGTTCGGTCACCGCTGAAAAGCCGCTTCGGGTCGGCCTTGTCCTCTCGGGCGGCGGAGCCCGGGGGTTCGCACACATCGGAGTACTGAAAGTCCTTGAGGAAGCCGGCGTCAAAGTGAGTGTCATCACCGCGACCTCAATGGGATCCATGGTGGGCGGCGCCTACGCGGAAGGCTACACACCGGAAGAGATGGCGAACATCGTCAAAAACGTCAACTGGACGCAGATGTTCGCGGCAAAACCAAACCGGGCCGATCTCAACTGGCGGAGAAAGGAAGATAAGGAGCAGGGACTTTCTGACACCGAGCTCGGCATAGGCCCCAAAGGCTTTGCCCTTCCCTACGGCATCGTCACCACTCAGGAACTGGATCTCTTTCTCGCGAAGACAAACGAGCCGGCCTCCATGATCAACGACCTCGCCAAACTTCCGATCCCGTTCGCCGCTTTCGCGACCGATCTGGAAACCGGCAAGGCGGTTGAGCTGCAGAAAAACATTTCACTTTCCCGCGCCATGCGCGCCTCGATGTCAATCCCTGGCGTTTACGCGCCGGCCGAGTGGCAGGGGAAGCTGCTGGTGGACGGCGGTCTCGTACAGAACTTACCCGTGGATGCAGCCCGCGCCATGGGCGCGGACATCATCATTGCCGTCAACGTCGGTACGCCGCTGTCTCCGAGAAAGGATCTTGGAAGCATTGCCGGCGTGATGGGGCAGATGCTGAACATTCTCACCGAGCAGAATGTCCAGAAAAGCCTGAAGGAACTGCGGAAAGAGGACATCCTGATCACTCCTGATCTTTCCAAATACACGTCAGGCGACTTCACCAAATCCGCGGAAATCATGAAGGTCGGCGAGGATGCCGCCCGGAAGATCTTTGATCAGCTGAAGAAGCTTGGCGTCCCGCAGAAGGAATTCGCGGCGTGGAACGCCAAGCGCCACGCACTGATAGAAACGGATAAACCTCACCAGCTTGCCGACATCCGGGTCGACGGTCTTAAAACCGTGAATCCGAAGAGTGTTCTTGCGGAAATCAAGATCCGGCCGGGCGACACGGTTACCACTTCCCAGGTCGAGGCCGCGGATAAGAAGATCTGGCAGGATGACGACTTTCTCTCGGTCCCCTATCGGTTTGAACCGGGACCTGACGGGATGGAAGTGCTGGTCTTTGAACCGCAGGAAAAGACCTGGGGATACTCTTCATTCCGGTTCGGGGGCCGCGTTCAGACGAACTTCGATGACGACAACAATTTCCAGTTCATGCTGCAGCACACCCTTGGGTGGCTGAACAGCTGGGGCGGAGAACTGAGAACCGAGGCGCAGATCGGTGAAAAGGTGTCTTTCTCAATGCAGCTCTATCAGCCGATAGGAACAGCAAGCCCCTTCTATCTGCTCCCCAAGGTCTACGCGAACAAAGAGAGCTACGACCTCTATAACGGCGACAACCGTTCTTCTTCCTGGCAGAACAAAACCGCGGCCGCTTCCCTTGAGCTTGGCTATGAAATCGGCCGCCTTGGAACTATCAGTGCCGGCACCGGCTACTTCACGCTGAGGAACACCCGGACGGTTGGAAATGACAGGCTGCCGGTTCCCAATCAGAGCAGCCTCGGCTCTTTCATCAATCTCAGCCTCGATCGGCTGGATAACGTCAATTTCCCGACGAAGGGCTACAAGCTGGATGCTACCGGCATGCACTTCTATCACGACATGGGAACGAGCCGCAGCCGGGACACGTTTGATGCTTCGGGTACGGCGGTGAAGACGTTCGGCCCCTGGACCGCCAATGCGTCCCTGAAAGGAGGCCGCTCGTCACTGGAAGGCGTCTTCAAACTGGGCGGCGCCTTCAATCTGTCAGGCTCAGGATACGGCCGGTACTCCGGCGACCGGATGCAGTTCGGTCGCCTCATGGTGTACCGGAGCCTCAGCTCCAAGCTGATGCAGATCGGAGCGCCTGTCTGGGCGGGTGTCTCGCTGGAGGCCGGCAAGGTCTATAACAGCAGCGGAAGCCAGAATTCCGGCTGGAAGCAGGCTTACGGCCTCTTCCTCGGAGCTGATACCTGGATCGGTCCGATTTATCTCGTTGTCGGCAAGACGTCAGGCGGATCAAAGGCAATCTACTTCGCCTGGGGTCATATCCAGTAAGCGCTTCAACACAGAGCGGCCTGGTTTCTGAACCGGGTCGCTCTTTTTTCTTTCCGGGCAACAAAAAAACCACAGATCGTAAGATCTGTGGTTTTCGGAAACCTGGTGGCGAGTCAGGGACTCGAACCCCGGACACAAGGATTATGATTCCTCTGCTCTAACCAGCTGAGCTAACCCGCCATGATAAAACAGATTATGCGGGATTTTTTTTACTTTGTCAAGAAATTCAGAAAAAATTTCTCTTACTGCTGCCAGAAATGATTGACCGGGCCGTGTCCGCTTCCAACCGACAGGCGGTCAGCGGCCTGGATAGCGCCGTGCAGGTAATCGTGCGCTTCCGAATACGCCTCCCATGCTGAACGCCTCTGAGGGAGCAGCGCCGCGATAGCGGAGGAAAGCGCGCATCCCGTGCCGTGCGTATTCTCGGTTTTCACCCGGCTTGATTCGTAGCGGCGGACTTCCTTTCCGTCAAAGACGAGGTCTACCATACGGTTCCCCGGAAGATGGCCGCCCTTCAGATAGACCGTTGGGCCGCCTCCCGCGAGATCCCAGAGCCTGCGGGCCGTATCCTCCATGTCGACTTCGTCTGCCGGGGCTCTATCCCCAAGCAGTACGGTGGCCTCAGGGAGGTTCGGCGTGAACACGGTGCAGAGCGGCAGAAGTTTCCGGATCAGGACGCCTGTCGCTACCGGTTCAAGCAGCGGTGACCCGCTGGTAGAGACCAGAATGGTGTCCAGAACGATATGCTTCACGGGGTGATTCCGAAGCGTTGCCGCGGCCGCCTCTATCACCTCTCCGTTCCCCAGCATGCCGATTTTCACGGCATCAATCCGAATATCAGAAAGCACGGATTCAAGCTGGGCCGAAACAAAGTCTCCGCTCATGATCCGAACCCCGCTCACACCCCGCGTATTCTGGACAGTAAGCGCCGTTACCGCGCCGCAGGCATAGCCGCCCAGCGCGCTGATGGTCTTGATGTCAGCCAGAAGCCCCGCCCCTCCGGACGGGTCCACGCCGGCAAGACTCAGAATGTTGGGAACGACCCGAGCGGCTGTTTCTTCCATATTTTGTCCAGGACCGTCATGGTGCGATCAGTCGCTCCGGTATAGGAAGAGGCAAACCGAACCGCGTTTTCCGATTTTTCCTTCAGGACCTCAGCATTGCTGAGCAGTTTTGCCGCCCGTTCGAGTCCCTCCCGGAAATCCATCACCTGCGCCGCTGCTTTTTCCTCTATCGCCCGGGCAGCCACCTCAGAGAAATTAAAGGTGCTCGGACCGACGATCACGGGGACGCCGCTTGAACAGGGTTCAATCAGATTCTGACAGCCGTAGTTAAGGAAACTGCCTCCCATCAGAGCGACATCGGAGAGCGCGCAGTAGAAGGACATCTCCCCCATGGAGTCACCGAGGAGAATGTCGGTGTCAGGAGCAATTTCATTCGGTGCAGAAAGCTCTGAGCGGCTCTGGATCCGGTAATCCGAATTAAGGAAAAGCTGCCGGACAGAGGCGAATCGCTGGGGATGACGAGGCACCACAAGAAAGATCGGATTCCCCTGAAAGAGCGCCTTTCCTCCCTTCTGAAGCGCCTCAAGAAAAAGAGCCTCTTCTCCCTCACGGGAGCTCGCAAAAAGCACCACCGGGCGGCTGATCGCGGCCTTCCACTCCCGGGCCTTTTTCTGCTGGCCGGCATCCGGCTGAATATCAAACTTGATGCTGCCCACAACCTGAATCCGCTCCGCACCGAGTTCTTTGAACCGGACAGCATCCGGTCGGGACTGAGCCAGAATGACAGCAAACTGTTTCACTGCCGGAATCATCAGCCTGGGAACCCGAAGCGCCTGATCAAGACTCTTCTGGGACTCTCGGGCATTGGCAAGCACCATGGGAACTCCCCACTTTGCAGCTTCAGCCATCATGGTCGGCCAGATTTCGGTCTCCATCACAATACCAATGGAGGGTTTTGTCTCGCGGAAAAAAGCTTCCATCGCGCCCGGTGTGTCGTAAGGCAGATAACACTGGGAAATACGGTCAGGTGCCATCGCCACAATGCGCTTCCCGGCATCTCTGCCTGTCGGGGTCATATGTGTCAGAAGAAAATCCGCTTCTGGCCACCGTTTCAGGCACTCCGCGATCAGCGGTTTCGCGGCGTTTGTTTCGCCGACGCTCACCGCATGGACCCACACCCGGGGACACCCCCTGGGCGGCGGATATTCAGAGAACCCGAACCGCTCCCCCCAGAAATTCCGATAAGCAGGCTGTCGGCGGCTTCGGTAAAGGAGATACCCCATCGCGGCGGGCACCGCTGCCCGGGTGAGGAGCCGATAGCCCTTCATTCCAATCTTCACTTGAGAAATCCCCCGCACTGCTGCATGACGTCATCCACTGTCGGCATCTGTCCGGGACCGCCAAGATTCACATATTCCGCATCCCCGAAAATCGGCACCTTTTCAAGCGACGTCTGTACGAAAATTCCGATCGTCGGACGGGCAAGAGCCGCTCCGAGGTGTGAAATCCCGGTGTCCACACCGACGACAATCGAGGCATCCATCAGCACAGAAGCAATATCGGCAAGCGGAAGACGCGGAGCGACGATGCATCCGGGCGCCTGCGCCGCGATCCGTTTGACCCGCTGCTTCTCCTCGTCATTGCCCCAGAACAGCACGCTTGAAAGCCCGCGCTCTGAAAGCTGCCGGGCGACTTCAACCCAGTTTCCCTCAGGCCAGAGTTTCCGCGCCTGACTGGTATTCACAGCAAGCGCCGCGTAAGCCCCGGGAAGCGGCATCGGATTCGGACGGAAGGTTTTCAGCCCGAACCTCGGTCGTCCCTCTGCTTTATACCCGAGAGCGGCCGCTGCAAGAGCCCGGTACCGGTGCACCGCGCCCATCGTTTCCTCAAGCGGGAACCGCATCCCGGAGGAATAGAAGAGCGCTGCCGGCCACTCTCTCACACAGCCAAAAGAGAATCCAGCTGCTTTCGGGGCATGCGCCCAATGCATTACCAGCCCCGTACGGGCAAGCCCCTGGAGGTCAATCACAATGTCGTAGCGGGCATCGCGCAGCCGGCGTTTCACGGCTCCTGCCTCCCGCCAGGTTTCTGCCGCGGTCGGATGCTTCTGCCAGCGGCGGAATGCCGTCTGAATAATGTCGCCTACAAAAGGTGAGAGCCTCGGTATATCCCGGAAACTCTCCTCCGCCACCCAGTCGATCACGGCATCAGGAAAATGCTGCGCGATATCGAATGCGACCGGCAGAGCGTGGACGACATCCCCCATGGACGAGGACTTAATGATCAGAATCTTCATTGGTACACGCTCCGATTTCTCAGACACCAGCTGCCATTATTCTGCGGAAAAAGGCAGCTTGATCGACGGATCAAGTTTCTTCAGGGCCGCGCCGAACACCTGCTCAATCCGCTTCAGAGCCTCAGGCGTATCGCCTTCCAGACGGATCACAAGCACAGGGGTCGTATTCGACGCGCGGGCGAGAGCAAAACCATCCGGCCACTCAACGCGGAGACCATCAATCCGGATCTCATCAGTGGCGTCATCAAAATGCACTTCTTTCTGGAGGCGCTCAACGAACTTCTTATTTTCGCCCTCAGCCATCGGCACCTGAAGCTCAGGCGTATTGACGGCCGTCGGAAGGCTGCTGAGAAGTGCCGTCGGATCATCCGTACGGGACAGAATCTCCACCATACGGAGGCCTGCGTAAAGACCGTCATCAAAGCCCGGCCAGCGTCCGTCATTAAAGAAGATATGCCCGCTCATTTCGCCGGCGAACGGCGCATTCGTTTCCGCGAGCTTCGCCTTGACGAAAGAGTGACCCGTGCAGCTGATAGTCGGGATACCGCCGTGGCTCTTCACCCAGTCAACCAGCTTTCTCGTGCACTTCACGTCATAGATAATCCGGCTGCCGGGCTTCTTCTCCAGAATATCCGCGGCAAAAAGCATCATCTGGCGATCAGGGTAAATAATCTCGCCCTTGCGGCTCACCACCCCAAGACGATCGCCGTCACCGTCAAACGCCAGACCCACTTCTGCGTCAGACGCTTTCAGACGTTCAATCAGCTGCTCAAGATTCTTCGGCTTCGAAGGATCCGGATGATGATTGGGGAAGTGACCGTCCACTTCCGTGAAAAGACCTTCCACTTGGCAGCCCGCCGCGCGGTAAAGGCGCATGGCAAGCGGTCCCGTCACGCCGTTACCGGAGTCAAGCAGCACGCTCACCGGACGTTCGAGATGAATATCCCGGGTAACCGTCTCAAAGTACGGGGTTTCGGCGTCCTTCACTTCCACCTTGCCGGGCTTCTCAGCAACGCTCCACTCCTCAGACTCCACACGGCGCCGGATATCCTGAATCATGGGACCAAAGAGCGTCTTTCCGCCCAGCATCAGCTTGAGACCATTGTCACGGCTGGGATTATGGCTGCCCGTCACGGAGACACCGGAACCGGATCCGAAGTACTTCGTCGCAAAGTAGAGCACAGGAGTCGGCACCATGCCGATGTCATAAACATCAGCTCCTGCCGCCGCGATGCCGCGGATAAGCGCCGCCTTCAGTTCAGGACCGGAAAGCCGGCCGTCACGGCCAACACAGACCGGCCCCACGCCGCTTTCCACCGCCATGGATCCGAGAACCCGTCCGATCTTTTCAACCACATCGGCGGTCAGATTCTCACCTGCCACTCCGCGAATGTCATACGCCTTAAAAATACTGGGATCGATCACCTGCATTGAAACCTTCTCCTGAAGTCACGTGTTCAGGCGAGAGTTTAGCGCCAAGGACAGACTCCCCGGCAAAAATGACCCCGCCCACACCTCGGCCTCTGATACGTAAAATCACGTATACCATACAAGCTGTCAGAATTCTTTTATTAGCGGAGGTTCCCTTGACAGAACTTCTTCACGATCGGCGGCTCCTCGTAGTCGGGGACGCCATGCTGGATCAATACTGGTTTGGCGATGCGAACCGCATTTCCCCTGAGGCCCCCGTGCCCGTCGTCCGCATCACGCGCCGCGAGGAGCGTCTTGGCGGCGCCGCGAACGTTGCCCGTAACATCGCCGCCATGGGAGCCGGTGTTTCGCTGCTCACGGTTCTTGGAGACGATGAGTCCGGAAAGCACCTCGAGACACTCCTGCATCACTCCTCGATCCGGCCGCTCCTCCACTTCGATCCAAAGCTGGAAACGACCGTGAAGCTGAGGATCGTCGCCCGGCAGCAGCAGATGCTGCGGGCTGACTTCGAGAGTATGCCGCAGGAGGAAGTTCTGCTTGCGCACCTGGATACCTTCCGGCGGGAAATCGCGTCGCATGACGCGGTGATTCTTTCCGATTACGGCAAGGGCGGGCTCTCGCATATCAAAAAGATGATTCAGATCGCGAGGGAAGCCGGAAAAACCGTTCTTATCGATCCGAAAGGCTCGGATTACGACCGCTACAAGGGGGCATCCATCATTACCCCGAACCGCGCGGAGCTCGCTGAGGTCACCGGGCACTGGAAGTCCGAGGAAGACCTCACGGAAAAGGCGCAGAACCTGCGCGAGCATCTCGGGCTTCAGGCCCTCCTTCTCACGAGGAGTGAGGAAGGCATGACGCTTTATACTTCTGAAGGCAAATTTTCGGTTCCCGCCGAGGCCCGCGAAGTGTACGACGTCTCGGGTGCAGGCGACACGGTCATTGCCGTGCTTGCCACCATGATCTCTGCCGGCATTCCCCTCAGGAAGTGTGTTGAAATCGCGAACCGCGCCGGCGGCATCGTCGTGGGCAAACTTGGCACGGCCACCGTTTCCTTCGAAGAACTGTTTCCTTCTGGAGTCATTGAATGAGCATTATCGTTACGGGCGCTGCCGGCTTCATCGGCTGCAACAACACCATTGCACTGAATAAGCGCGGATACACCGACATTCTCGCGGTCGACAATCTGACCAAGGCGGACAAGTTCCTGAACCTTTCTGAATGCCAGATCTCCGACTACATGGATAAGCACGACTTCATCGATCTCGTGCGTCAGGGGAAAATGCCCCGTCCGGAAGCGGTTTTCCATCAGGGCGCCTGCTCTGACACGATGGCGACCGACGGCCGCTACGTGATGGATAACAACTACCGCTACACGCTTGAGCTCTATCACTGGTGCCAGCGCGAAAAGGTGCCTTTCATTTACGCGTCTTCCGCCGCCACGTACGGCGCGAGCACCACGTTTGTTGAAGACGTGAAGTATGAAGGCCCGCTCAACTGCTACGGTTACTCGAAGTATCTTTTTGACCAGGTGCTGCGCCGGGATATGGCCCGCGGCGCCGTCGTCTCTCCGGTGACCGGCTTCCGCTACTTCAACGTCTACGGGCCGCATGAGCAGCACAAGGGCCGCATGGCTTCCGTCGCTTTCCACCAGTACTTCCAGTTCCGCAAGGAAGGCAAGGTGAAGCTGTTCGAAGGCTGCCTCGGTTACGGCAACGGCGAACAACGCCGTGACTTTGTTTACGTCGGCGATGTTATCGACACGATTCTGGGATTCTTCGATCACCCGGTGACCGGCATTTTCAATCTCGGCACGGGCCGCTCCCAGCCGTTTAACGACATCTCGCTCACCGTGGTGAACACGCTGCTTGCGGAAGAGAAGAAGATCTCGAAGCCGCTCACCCTCGAAGAAGCCGTGTCTCAGGGCTACATCGAGTACATTCCGTTCCCCGAAGCGCTGAAAGGCAAGTATCAGGCCTTCACGCAGGCTGATCTGACCAACCTGCGCGGCGCGGGATGCAAGACGACCTTCAAGACTGTCGAGGAAGGCACCGCCCTCTACATGAAGGATCTTCTTGCCCGCTACCCGAACCCGTAATATGGATTCCCGTATCAGAGCCGCGTTTCTTGATCGCGATGGCGTCATCAACATCAACAGCGGCTACGTCTGCCGCCGGGACGAATTCGTATTCGTTCCCGGGGCAGTTGAAGCCTGCCGGATTCTCTCCCGCGCAGGCTTTAAGCTTTTTGTGGTGACGAATCAGTCCGGAATCGGACGCGGCTACTACACGGAAGAAGACTTTCTCAGGCTCACCTCCTGGATGCAGAACGAAATGGCGTCTGACGGTGCCCCGATTGAAAAGGTCTACTTCTGCCCGCATCACCCCGATGCCAAAATCGAGCGCTACCGCAGGGTCTGCCGCTGCCGCAAACCGCAGCCGGGCATGATTCTTGACGCTATCGGGGAGTTTGGGATCGATCCTGCCCGGAGCGTCATCTTCGGCGACAGCCCCCGCGATATGGAGGCCGGCGCTGCAGCCGGAGTCCGGGAGAGAATTCTTCTCGGCACCGACGGCGAAGCGATTCCTGCCGCCTCCCCTGACTCGACAGCGGTTTTCAATAATCTTCTGAGCGCGGTCACCAGTCCCTGGTTCCGCGGCTTCTGCACGGATATCTGACTCATGAGCGAACATCTCCCGATTCCTGACTTCACCCGCAAAATTGTCTCCTTCGAGGATCTGAGGGAACGCGCGTCAGAGCTTCCTCACCCGATCGTCATGACAAACGGCGTCTTCGACATTCTTCATCGCGGGCACGTCACGTATCTCGCGCAGGCGGCCGCTCTGGGAAAAAGCCTTGTCGTTGCCGTGAATTCTGACGCCTCGGTCCGGATGCTCGGAAAGGGGGATGACCGCCCGATCAACACCGAACAGGACCGCGCCGCCGTTCTTGCCGCGCTGGAAAGCGTGTCGCTTGTCACGGTCTTCACGGACAAAGTGCCCCTGAAAGCGATCGAAGCCGTGCGTCCGGATATCTATGTCAAAGGCGGGGACTATCGGGTGGAAGATCTGCCGGAAGCAAAACTTGTCAGCACCTGGGGCGGAAAAGCGCTTACCATCAGTTTTGAGTATGTGCGCTCCACCACTTCGCTTCTTGAACGTGTCAGGAAGTCGGGCGGGCATTAATTCTTGAGGAAATACGCTGTGGCTGGATTGAACACTTCTTCTGTCATTGCAATCGGTGATCTGCAGGGCTGCTACGAAAGCCTGGAAGGGCTGCTGGAGCAGCTTCCTGATACCGCTCCCCTGATTTTCATGGGAGATCTCGTCAACCGCGGCCCGCAGTCGCTTGAAACACTGAGACGGGTGAAGGAGCTCCAGGAGTCAGGAAGAGCTCAGTGCCTTCTCGGCAACCACGATCTCCATCTGCTCGCTGTCGCGGCGGGGCACGGAAATGTTCATCGCAGGGATACCATCACACCGATTCTTGAGGCACCGGATGCCGATGAGCTGATCGGATGGCTCCGCCGTCAGAAAATCGCGATTTATGAAGAAGGCGCGCTCTTCGTTCATGCCGGCGTTCATCCGTCATGGAGCCTTGAAGACGCGCTGAAACTCGCGCAGGAAGCCGAGTCCCATCTCTCGGGCGACGGCTGGAAAGACTATCTGAAGGATATGTACGGTCCGAGCCAGTGGGCTCCTGGTCTCACCGGAAGCGAGAGAATGCGCGCTATTTTCAACGCCTTCACCCGCATCCGTTTTGTGAAGGAAGACGGGACACTCGACTTTGATACGCGGGAAGGCCTTGCCCAGGCTCCCGCGGGGCTCACGCCGTGGTTCCTCCGGACGGACCGCCGACTTCTCGATCAGCTGATCGTAATCGGTCATTGGTCCATGCTCGGCCTGATGCTCCGCCCCAACCTGATCGCTATCGATACGGGCTGCCTCTGGGGCGGATCGCTCACCGCTATCCGGATGAGCGACCGCAGAATCTTTATGGAGCGCTGTCCGCTTTGGTGCGAACCGTCTGCTTCAAAACCGGCCGCAAAGTAAGTTCCCGCCGCTCCTCTTCAATCGCCGGATCGCGGACGCCGAGCGCGGCCGCCATCCGGGCCGACACTTCCCGGCAGATCTGATGCCGGTTCTTCCCCGCGGGATCAATCGGCTCAAGCACTTCGACCTCCACTGTCGCGTCCGGTGTTGTCACCACATTCCAGAGGCAATGGAAAATCGATACATCTCCCGCATATGACATCCGGGTCGTCAGTTTTCCCCGGCTCTTATAGCGCAGCACCAGAGGCTGCACCGTTGCACCGGTTGCCACCGCGGCCTCGATCAGATTCGCGTGAAGCGGCAGAAGCGTATTGCCCAGACTCGTAGTGCCCTCCGGAAAGAAAATCACGTTTTCACCCCGATTCAGCGCTGACTCCATCTGCTCCGCAATCGCGAGAATAGCTCTGCGGTTGCCGCGCTCGATGAAGATCGTGCGCACCACTTTCGCAATCGTGCCGAAGGCTGGCCAGTGACCGATCTCGGCCTTCGCAACAAAACGCGAGCAGATCAGGGTATCGATGGAAAAGATATCCAGGAAGGAAATATGGTTTGAAAGCAGCAGGTACCCTTTTTCTCCCGGCGCCGGGTGCCGCAGCGGTCTTCCGGTATAGGACACCCGGACTCCCAGCATCGCGAGAAGTCTCCGGCACCAGGTTTCAACCAGTTTCCGATATTCCGCTTCCTCCGCTTTCGGGAAACGCACCCCGGCAACGAACATGAAAAACGGTATCGAAATGACGATCAGAATGAAGCGCAATGCCCCGGTCAGATAGTTCATCGGGATATCCTCAAAGCTTTAAAAATTTTCACTGAACCACTGCTCAAGAATCACAGCGGCTGACTGATCATCGATTTTCATCCGGCCCTGCTCCACGTCAACGGACGAGAACCGCTCATCCACCGGATACACGGGAAGAGAAAATCTTCCCTCAATCTGACGGGAGAACCGTTCGGCCCGGTCTGTCAGCTCCTGATGTTCTCCGCCTGAACGGAGAGGCACGCCGACCACCACCGCCACCGGTTCCCACTCCCGGAGAATGGCCTCCACGCCGCCCCACTTATCGGCATTTGTACGGGCAGGAAAGATCCTGACCGGGCGGGCCGAACGCGACAGCGTATTGCCGACCGCGGCGCCGATCCGTGCCAGTCCGAAATCAAAAGCGACAATGGTTCCGGAAAGATCCCGGGGATTTGCTTTATCAGGCATGGCCCGCCTGCTCCTCTGAAGCTTCAAGCTGTTCGCGGCTGATACCGATCTGACGAAGCGCGTAGTCATAGCGCTCCTCAGGCGGCACATCAAAAAGTATTTCTTCCGTTCCGGGGACGGTGATCCAGCTGCCGAGCGCGATTTCTGCTTCGAGCTGCCCGGGAAGCCATCCGGCAAGTCCCAGCAGGAAAAGGCGGCGCCTGGGGCCTTCCCCCCGGCACATGCGGCTCAGCACGTCGGCTGACAGTGTGACACACAGTGTGGGGGAAATCTCACGGGACGCGGCGTATTCCCCCGCCTTCTCGTGAAGAAGAAATCCTCTCTGGGGATCAACAGGACCGCCGATAAAAACCCTGTCAGGCAGCCGGGGCGATCCCTTCGCGATCACCTTCGACTGCTCGAGCACGTCCGACAGCATCAGTTCCGTCTGCCGGTTAATCACGAAGCCCCGGGATCCTTTTTCATCGTGCCCGGTGATATAGACCACCGTTCCGGCGAAATTCGGGTCGCGCAGTGAAGGCATCGCAACAAGCAGATGATTTTGCAGTTCCATGTTTTCATCCATTTTCTTTCTCCCGTTACTCGAGATGTCAGCCTTCCGCAGGCTTACTTATTCTTTTTGTAGCACAAAACAAAACGTGCGGACCGAAAAGACTTCAGTCCGAGGCACGGAGTACGTTTGTGCCGTCGAAAACCGGGATGAATTTCGACTCGGCTGTCTCGCCGATCTGAATGAAACAGTTGCGGTATCCGAGAGACTCGGCGTGACGCACGACCTTCTGATACTCCAGCGTGAAAAGCTTCCGGTTGATCTCGGGGTGACGCGACGCCTTATAAAGCGGCATGTACTGATTCATCAGGCTGACACAGACATCGTTACCGAAATTTCCCCACAGCCAGTCAAGACACCGGCAGCTGTCACGCCAGAGTCCCGGAAGAACCAGATGCCGCACGATGAGACCGCTCCGCATCAGGCCGTCCTCACCGACCCGATACGGGCCGACAGCATCAAACATGGCCCGGATCGCCACGCTTGCCGTCTCAAAGTAATGCGGGACACCTGAATAGCGTTCGCCGTACCGTGAGTCAAAATACTTGAGGTCCGGCATATACATATCCACGTAGCCCTTCAGCCGCCCGATAGTTTCCGGCAGATCGTAGCCATTCGTGTTGTAAGCCACACGGAGCGAGAAGCCGCGGCTTCTCGCAATATCAAGCGCCCGGATGATGTTCTCGACATAGTGAGTCGGTGTCACGAGTTCGAGACACGTCGCACCGCGGCTCTGCTGCTCAAGGAAAATCTCCGCGAGACGCTCATCCGTCACGGCAACACCGCTGCCTTCCGCGCTGATTTCGTGATTCTGACAGAAGCAGCAGCGAAGATTGCAGTGTGAAAAGAAGACCGTTCCCGCCCCCTGGGTTCCAGAGATACAGGGCTCCTCCCAGCGGTGCAGTGACACGAGCGCCACCTCAGCTTTACCTGACGCGCGGCAGAGCGCCCGCTTGGGGGCAGTCACGATTCCCTCACGGAGCACACCGCATTTCCTCGGGCAGAGCCGGCAGCCCGTTTCCTGATGAATTTCCAGCATGAATAAAGTTCCGAATTCCGGAGTAATGCATAGAGGGCACACATTCTAATTCTCTGCGGATTCTGCCCTCAGGCACCGTACAGGAAACTAAAAGTGTTTAAAATTAGCAGTTTTGACGCAGGATTACACCTGCGCTTCTTCCCCTACCTGATCGCTAGCAGAAAGACTCTTTCTTTTCGATCGCCCCCGGATAAAAACCGTGACTGCGAAAAAAATCTTTATCAAATCCTTTGGCTGCCAGATGAACGAATACGATTCGAACCGGATCGTAGACCTGATGACTGACAGCAGCGGCTATATCAAAACCAATTCCGCCGAAGACGCGGATCTCGTCATTCTGAACACCTGTTCGATCCGAGACAAGGCCCAGCAGAAGGTCTACTCCGAACTCGGCCGGATCCGGACTCTGAAGGAACAGCGTCCTGACATGAAGATCGCGGTCGGCGGCTGCGTGGCAAGCCAGGAGGGCTCCAAGATCATTGAGCGCGCTCCCTACGTGGACGTCGTCTTCGGCCCCCAGACGCTTCACCGCCTGCCCGACATGCTCGATAAGTGCAAGACCTGCCATCACTCTCAGGTCGACGTGTCATTCCCCGGCATTGAGAAGTTCGACTACATGCCTGAGCCGCATAAGAACGGCTCCGCCGCCTTCATTTCCATCATGGAAGGCTGCTCGAAGTTCTGCACGTACTGCGTGGTGCCGTATACCCGAGGCCAGGAGCTGTCGCGCCCTGTGGCTGACGTGCTCCGCGATGTGAAGAGCCTCGCCGAGCAGGGTGTCTGCGAGAGCACGCTTCTCGGCCAGAACGTGAACGCCTATGAAGGCGAACTGCCTGACGGCGATGAGATCGATTTCGCGATGCTGCTCGAACTGATCGCCGCGATTGACGGCATTGAGCGTATCCGCTTCATGACGTCTCACCCGACGAACTTCACGCCTCGCCTGATCAATGCCTACCGGACGATCCCGAAGATCGTGAGCCATGTCCACCTTCCTGTTCAGTCCGGCTCCGACCGTGTGCTTGAACTGATGAAGCGCGGCTACACGACGGAACAGTACCTGTCGATCATCCGCGGGCTCCGGGAAGCCCGGCCCGATATCTGCATCACTTCCGACTTTATCGTCGGCTTCCCCGGCGAAACGGAGGAGGATTTCGAGGCTACCATGAGGCTGATTGACGAGTGCAAGTTCGATGCGAGCTTCTCCTTCGTTTTCAGTCCCCGCCCCGGTACGCCCGCCGCGGATATGCCTGACAGCACGCCTCAGGATGTGAAGCTTGAGCGGCTGCAGAAGCTGCAGAAGGTGAATGACGCCCAGGCGCTCCGGATTTCCGAAGCGATGGTTGGCTCCATCCAGCGCGTTCTCGTCACCGGCGCGAGCAAGAAGGGTGAAGGCATGCTTGCCGCCCGTACGGATAACAACCGTGTCGTGAATTTTGAGGGCCCCCTCGATCTTCTCGGTAAGATGGTTCAGGTCAAAATTACGGATGTCCGCGTGCACACGCTCGGCGGCACCCTGATCAATAAGGAAAAGGACTTCAACTGATCGATGTCAAATGAAAAGGAAGAGACGCGGCAGCTGGAATTTTCGGCTGACGCGAGCAATGCAGAGCTCGCCAATCTGACGGGACCGCTCGACGCCAATCTCCGCCAGATTGAGACCATTCTGGATGTCAGCATCGCGCGGCGCGGCAATGTTTTCCACGTAAGCGGCAGCACCTCGCACGCCCGGCGTGCGATTCATGCACTGCAGAGGCTTCTGAACCGCATCCGCACAACGGGCGAGGAACTGTCGGCCAAAGACCTTCAGCTCTTCTTCGTTGATGAAAGAACGGAAACCGAGGACATCCCGCAGGATGACAGTCTCGCGCCGCTTAAGACCCGCAGGCGTGATCTCCGCGGCCGGACGCCGCGTCAGCGTGACTACATCAAGGCGATCCAGGACTGCGACATCGCTTTCGGTATCGGCCCCGCGGGCACCGGCAAAACATATCTTGCCGTTGCCTCCGCGGTCGACGCCTATGAGCGGAATACGGTTGAGCGGATCATTCTCACGCGCCCGGCGGTCGAAGCCGGCGAAAGGCTCGGCTTCCTTCCGGGCGACCTGTCCCAGAAAGTGGATCCTTATCTCCGTCCGCTCTACGACGCGCTCTTCGATCTTCTCGGGTTTGAGAAGACCCGCACGCTGATGGAGCGTCAGACGATTGAGATCGCGCCGCTCGCTTATATGCGCGGCAGAACGCTGAACAACGCCTTTATCATTCTTGATGAGGCGCAGAATACGACTCCTGAGCAGATGAAGATGTTCCTCACCCGTATCGGTTTCGGCTCGAAAGCGGTTATCACGGGCGATATCACCCAGATTGACCTGCCGCGCGGCACACACAGCGGGCTGATTCAGGCTCAGCATGTGCTCGCGGGAGTCCGCGGCATTGCGTTCACCTACTTCACGGCGGCCGACGTCGTCCGTCACCCGCTGGTAGCCCGGATCGTCGAAGCGTACGAGAAGGACGCGGAATCAAGGGAAAAAGGCAGACATGGAATCGAATAACGAAGCCGGAGCCGAAGAGGCTCAGGACAAAGAATCACCCGTTTCTGTTTATTATTTACAGAACGAACTGTTTCCGGAACTTCCGAGCGAAGACGTCATGACCTCCTGGGTCGCGGCTGCCGCCGAACGTCCGGTGAATATTACGATCCGCTTTGTTGACAAAGAGGAAGGCTACGAGCTCAACAGCCGCTACCGCCACAAGGACTACGCGACCAACGTTCTCACCTTCGACTATCAGCATGAGCCCGTCGTTGAGGCAGATATCGTCATCTGCGTCCCCGTGCTTGTCGAACAGGCAAAAGAGCAGCAGAAAACCTTCCTGCAGCATCTCTGCCACCTGATTGTTCACGGTACGCTGCACGCGCATGGCTATGACCACATCACTGAAGAGCAGGCGAATGTGATGGAACCTCTGGAAATCAAAATCCTGCAGTCTCTGGGGTTCCCGGATCCGTATCAGGACCGGGACCTTTAAAAGGCAATTCTTACTATGACTTCTGACCCACCCTCGTCACAGAAGGGAACTGAACCGAGCTTCCTGCAGAGGCTCACCGCGTCCCTTTTTCACGAGCCTGCCTCCGATGCCCACGAGCAGTTTGTCTCGGCGCTGCGCGCCGCAAAAACGAACGGCGTTCTGAGTGATGACGCGCTCTTCATGATTGAAGGCGTGCTGAAGATTTCGGAACTCTCCGCCTCGGACATCATGGTTCCGAGAAGCCAGATCAAGGCGATCGACATCTCGGAGCCCCAGGACCAGTGGCTGAGGGAAGCGAATCAGAGCGGGCACTCGCGCTTCCCGGTAATCGATGGTGATTTCAGCGACGTGAAGGGACTTCTTCACGCCAAGGATCTCCTTACCGCGCTTCTCCACTCTGACTACCGGCTGGAAGAGCACCTGAGAGAGGCAAAGTTCATCCCTGAAACGATGCCGCTCAATCTCCTTCTGAAGGAATTCAAGCGGGAGCATCAGCATCTCGCGCTCGTTGTGGATGAGTTCGGTGAAGTGACCGGCCTTCTCACGATTGAAGACGTGCTGGAGCAGATCGTCGGCGATATCGATGACGAATTCGACACGGTCGATATTGATGCGGGAAATATTGTGAGTGAATCCCGCGGACGCTGGAAAATACGCGCTATTACGCACCTCACGCAGTTCAATCAGTATTTCGGCGCGAACATCACGGATCCGCACTGTGAAACGATCGGCGGCATCATCGCCGACCGCCTCGAACGGGTTCCCCGCCCGGGTGATCAGCTGACCGTTGACGGTTTCCGGTTCAAAGTGCTCCGGGCTGATGACCGCCAGGCAAAGGTGCTGCTCGTGGAACGCGCTCCCAAAGCGGCTTCCGACAAGGGAGCTCTGGCGTGAATTTCCGGCTGAGTGCAGCTGCGGCGGCCGCCGGCGGCCTCCTTTACGCGTCTCCGTTCTTTCCTCACGGCGCGGAATGGGTTTCGCAGATCGCCGCCTTTATCGGCCTCGCCGGTCTGCTCTTCAGTATCCGGGAAGAGACGTCCTGGAAAAAGGCCTCGCTCCTCGGCTTCATTTTCGGGCTCTTGGCTTTTACGCCTGGACTCTCCTGGCTCTACCAGAGCCTTCACGACTTCGGAGGGCTTCCGGCGCCGCTGTCAGGCGCCGCGCTGCTCCTGATGGGAGCCGCGAATTCCATCTTCACTGCCCTGGCGGCCGCGGCCGTGTCCAGAGTCCGCCCAGGCCCTCTCCGCGCTGCGGCGGCTTTCCCCGCTTCCTTCGTGTTTTTTGACTGGATCCGGGGCGCCGCGCTCTGCTCCTTCCCCTGGATTTCCTTCGGATACATTCAGACCGGGACCCCGTTTGAGGGATTCGCTCCGGTCGGCGGTGTTTATGCCTCGGAGCTCGCAGCCACACTGACCCTTGGTCTTATCTTCGCGGCCGCGCTTCTGCGGGGGAACGCGAAGCGGCAGTGCGCCTGTATCGCGGCTGCGGCCGCGCTTCTGATTTCGGGGCAGGCGCTCCGTGCGGTCAGCTGGACCGTTCCCGGAGAGCTGCTGTCCGTCCGTCTCGTACAGCCGGATCTGCCGCTCGCCGGACTGTCCGGCGTTGAGCCGCTTTCTCAGTCCGAGCGAATCGCCCGCGCGATGCGGCTTTCCTCTCCTGAGGGACGCCCGATCGCAGACCGCACACTGATCATCTGGCCCGAATCCGTCATCAACACTTCCATTCAGCGCCTGATGCCGGAAGAGGTGTCGATGATCCGTCTTCCTGCTCCGGAAAAGGGAACTTCTCTCGTTCTGAACGCGTTCTGGGAACCGCATCCGCGCGAATTCCGGAACTCACTTTTTCTCCTGACTCCCGGCTCTGATACGCAGCGCTACGACAAGCGTCATCTTGTGCCGTTCGGGGAATTTGTGCCGCCGGGCTTCCATTGGTTCGTCCACGCGCTGGGGATTCCGATGAGCGACCAGACACCGGGGGACCGTTTTCAGAAGCCGCTTTATCTTCCGCAGCAGGGCATTACCGTGGCCCCGATGATCTGCTACGAGAATTCCTTCGGTGACGAGCTGTCGGACTTCTGGAGGAATGACGGAAAGAGCCGGATGCCGAATGTGCTTCTCGTGAGCTCGAACCTCGCCTGGTTTTCACCGGCCGTGCAGTATCAGCATCTGCTCTTCAGCCGGATGAGAGCGCTGGAAACCGCGCTCCCGCTGATTTCTGTGAATAACAACGGCTCCTCCGCTCTTATCAGCCCGCGGGGCGTCATTACGTACGAAGCCGGCCTCGGTCCTGTCTCAAAGGATGCGGTTATCCGCACGGCGGACGGCGGTCCGACTCCCTATATACGCGTCGGGAATGCGCCAGCCATTCTCCTCTGCATTCTCCTTTTTGCGGCAGTCTTTTTCAGAGAATCGCGGAGCAAAAACAAAAAAACGCCAACCATCTAAAATGATGGCTTCATTCTGATTCTATGATGACTGTGTTGCGATGCAGAAAACGGTCATCTTTTCCCTCCAAGAGGGGGCAGTTAGGAAAAAATGATCTCTTTTCAGGAAGTCATCCTGCGCCTGCAGGATTATTGGAATAAGCAGGGCTGCGCATTGCTACAGCCGATCGACACCGAAGTCGGTGCCGGCACTTCTCACACGGCAACCTTCCTCCGGGCCCTTGGGCCGGAGCCCTGGCGCGCAGCCTATGTTCAGCCGTCTCGCCGTCCGAAGGATGCCCGTTACGGCGAGAACCCGAACCGTCTCTATCAGCATCACCAGTTCCAGGTTGTCCTGAAACCCGCCCCCGTCAATATCGTTGACCTGTATCTCGGCAGTCTGAAGGTGCTCGGCATCGACACGTCACTGCATGATATCCGCTTCGTTGAGGATAACTGGGAAAATCCGACGCTTGGCGCCTGGGGTCTCGGCTGGGAAATCTGGATGGACGGCATGGAAGTGACCCAGTTCACGTATTTCCAGCAGGTGGGCGGTCTTCCCTGCAAGCCGATCACCGGCGAAATCACGTACGGTCTGGAGCGCCTCTGCATGTATCTGCAGAACTGCGACAACGTGTTCGATCTCGTCTACACCCGCTGGGGCGAAGGCGACCGTCAGCGCACGCTGACCTACGGTGACGTGTTCCACCAGAACGAATATGAGCAGTCCGTTTTCACCTTTGAGAAATCGGATCCTGCGAAGCTCCTGAAGCTGTTCGATTACTTCGAAACCGAAGCCAAGCGCCTGATGGACCTGCAGCTCGCCCTGCCGGCCTATGAAATGGTGCTGAAGGCCGGCCACACCTTCAACCTTCTTGATGCCCGCGGTGCAATTTCCGTGACGGAACGCGCCCACTACATCTCCCGCATCAGAAACATCTCCCGTGCTGTTGCACAAAGCTATTACGACTCCCGCGAGCGCCTGGGATTCCCGATGCTGAATAAGGCTGATAAGAAGGAGGAGGCCTGAAATGACGAATCTGCTAGTTGAACTCCAGACGGAAGAGCTGCCGCCGAAAGCCCTTGATACGCTTTCCAAGGCCTTCGGAAATGAAATCGCGAAGAGCCTCGCGGCACAGCACCTGACGGAAGCCGGTTCGGTTGCCACCTGCTACGGGACGCCCCGCCGCCTCGCGGTTCACATCACGAACGTGCTCGGCCACTCTGCCGATGAACCTTTCTCCAAGAAGCTGATGCCGAAGGCGATCGGCCTTGACGCTGAGGGCAAGCCCGCGGCTCCCCTTCTGAAGAAGCTTCAGGCTCTTGGCCTCGGCGCCGACGCCAAGCTCGTCACGAAGACTGAAGGCGGCAAGGACTTCCTCTACGTTGAAGACACGAAGCCCGGCATTCCGCTCGCCGAAGGTCTCCAGGCTGCCATCGAAGACTCCGCCAAGAAGCTCCCGATCCCGCGCGTGATGAGCTATCAGCTCCCCGACGGTGAAACGACGGTTGAGTTTGTCCGCCCGGTCCGTTATCTCACGGCGCTTTACGGTGAAGACGTGGTTCCGGTTTCGTTCCTTGGCCTTAAGGCCGGACGCGTGACCCGCGGCCACCGCTTTATGTCTGCCGGCGAAATGACGATCGACAGCGCGGATTCCTATGCGGAACAGCTGAAGAACGCCTGTGTCATGGTCTCTTACGCTGACCGCCGCGCTCTGATCTGCCAGCTCCTCAACGACAAGGCTGCCGAACTCGGCGGCACGGCCATCATGCCGGAGGCTCTGCTTGATGAAGTCACCGCGCTCACTGAGTGGCCTGTGGTGTATGCCTCCGAATTCGAGAAGGAATACCTCTCGGTTCCGGAAGAGTGCCTGATTCTCACGATGCAGCTGAATCAGAAGTACTTCCCGCTCCGCGACGCTTCCGGCCGCCTCATGAATAAGTTCCTGCTCGTCTCGCAGCTCGTTGCGGCTGACGGCGGCAAGGAAATCAGCGCCGGCAACGCCCGCGTGGTCCGCGCCCGTCTGGCTGACGCCAAGTTCTTCTATGAAACCGACCTGAAGGAAACGCTGGAAAGCCGCGTTCCCGGCCTGAAGAATGCGGTGTACCACGCAAAGCTCGGCAGCCAGTTTGAAAGAACTGACCGTGTCCGCGCGATGGCAGGCCTCATCGCCATCGGCCTTCACGCGAGCCCCGAGGATGCTGCCCGCGCGGCCTACCTCGCGAAGGCTGACCTCCGCACCCTGATGGTGGGCGAATTCCCTGAACTCCAGGGCATCATGGGTCAGTACTACGCTCAGCATGACGGTGAAAAGGCTGATGTCGCTCTCGCGATCCGTGAGCACTACCAGCCCCGCTTCGCCGGCGACGCGCTGCCCTCCACTCCGGTGAGCCTCGCTCTTGCTATCGCTGACAAGCTCGAAACCCTGACCGGCCTCTTCGGTATCGGCCAGATGCCGACCGGTGAAAAGGATCCGTACGCTGTCCGCCGCCATGCGATCAGCATTCTGCGCATGGTGATCGAGAAGAATCTCTCGGTGAAGCTTTCCGACCTCCTTAACCTCGGCTTTGAAATTGAGCGCCACGTCGAAGGTGTCAAGGATGCCCGCAAGGAACTCCGCGACTTCTTCTTCGACCGTATGCGCGTCATGTTCAAGGATCAGGGTTACACCGCTCAGGAAATCGACGCTGTGCTGAGCCTGGATCCGGATCAGCTGAACGAGATCCCGGCCCGCCTCGCTGCGGTCCGCGCCTTTGAGAAGCTGCCGGAATCGGAAGCGCTCGCTGCCGCGAACAAGCGTATCAGCAACATCCTGAAGAAGATCGAGGGCGAAGTCCCGACCAAGATCGATCCGGCGCTTTTCGAGAGCGACGCCGAAAAGGCGCTCTCCTCCGCCATCGATCAGGTTGAGCCCGCCGCTCTTGCGGACTTCGAAGCCGGCCACTACGAGGAAATGCTTTCCCGCCTTTCCACGCTGAAGGCTCCGGTTGACGAGTTCTTCGATAAGGTCATGGTAAACGCTGACGATCCCGCTCTGCGTGCCAACCGCCAGGCGCTCCTCGCCCGTCTCCACCACCTGATGAATCAGGTTGCCGAGCTTGCGAAGATTGCTCAGTAATCGGAGGTGATGGCTGTGAATACAGTTCGAGGTTTCATCTTTTATATCGTTCTGGCGATCACGGTCATCCCCGTCTGCTTCATCGTCCTCATTCTCACGCCGTTCACCCGGGCCGAAACCCGGTACGGCGTCATGAGGGCCTGGGGCAGGTTCGTGATTGCCGCGCTCCGTGTGATCTGCGGCGTCCGGGTTCAGGTGAAGGGTATGGAGAACTGCCCGAAGGGCCCTGTCGTTGTGCTGTCCAAGCATCAGTCGGCATGGGAAACCTTCTGGCTGGGCGCCTATCTCCCCTACCCCGGCGCCTATGTTTACAAGGAGTCGCTCAACCGCATTCCGTTCTTCGGCTGGGCTCTCTGGTCCTTCGGGCTGCTGTCCATTGACCGCAGCAACGGCCGCAGCGCCTTCCGCTCCCTGGTCACCAAAGGCCCCGCCTTCCTCAAGCGGGGATGGTGGATCATTCTCTTCCCGGAAGGCACCCGCGTGCCTCCTGGCGAGCATGTGAAATTCAAGACGGGCGGAGCGAGGCTGGCAGCCGCTACCGGCGCTCCCATCCTTCCTGTCGCGCTGAATTCCGGTGTCTGCTGGCCGAAGAATTCCATTGCGAAGATCCCGGGCACCATCACGGTGTCGATCGGTAAGCCGATCCCTACCGAGGGACGTGATCTCAAAGCGGTGGAAGCTGAGGTCGCTGACTGGATCACCACGGAAAGCGACGCCCTGCTCCTTCCGCATCCCGCAAAGAATGCCTAAGAAGCTCGAACCGGACTCTGTCCGGATCATCGATCTGCCGGCTCCGGAGAGTCCCTCCGGGGCCGTTTCTGTACGGTATCCGCTCTACCGCTCCCGCCGCCGCACAATCGGCTTCAGAGTGGACTCCTCAGGAGTTTCCGTCCTCGCCCCCATGCGGGCGCCGATCAGGCTCATTGAGATGTCGCTCGTGAGGAACAGCGCCTGGGTGATAAAGCATCTCGCGGCGCGCGCGAAACAGCGTGAGGAAAGCGGTATTCCGAGGACCGTTTTCGCGGACGGAGGAGAACTTCCCTATCGGGGCCGGGTTCTCAGAATTGCACTCAGTTCAGAGGTCTCGGCGCCTCAGATCAGAACCGCTGGAAATGGGAATCTGGAACTCCGGATTCCCGCCTCCGAAGGAGAGGATCCGGCACGCCTGAAAGAAATCATCACGCTCTGGATGAAGCGCGAGGCTGTCCGCGTGATCCGCGAACGGTTCGACTATGTGCAGCAGTTCGCTCCGCGTGCCGCTGCCTCACTGCGATTGAATTCCGCCAGAACGCTCTGGGGGAGCTGCAGCGCCTCAGGCGCTATCCGTCTCAACTGGCGGCTGATCTTTTTTGATAATGACGCGATCGATTACGTCGCGGCCCATGAACTTGCGCACCTGGTTGAAATGAACCACAGCGAGCGCTTCTGGGCTCAGGTCCGGGCGATCAAACCGAACTACGAAAAGGCGAGAGCGGCGCTCCGTAAGGTTGTTATCGGAGATCTGCCGCTCTGACTCAGCCCGGTGCTCAGCCCGCCGCGCGCTTCGCGAGATACACGCGGGTCAGCGACTCAAAGTCGCTCACAGAGAGCGTTTCCGCCCGGACACCCGGGTTGATTCCGGCGGACTCAATTTCCTCCGCCGTCAGCAGTTTCCCAAGCGAATTCCGGAGCGTTTTTCTTCTCATGCTGAAAGAGGCCGCCACCACTTCCGAGTAGGCGGCATCTTCTTCCGGAGAAGTCTCTTCACGCGCAATCGGGATCATCCGCACCACGCTCGACGTGACCTTGGGAGCCGGTGTGAAAGCGCCCGGCGGCACATCGAAGAGCTTCATCATGCGGTAGTAGCGCTGAAGCACCGCGGAGAGCCTGCCATAGGTCTTTCCGCCCGGCGGGCTCACCATGCGGTCCACCACTTCCTTCTGCAGCATAAAATGCTGATCCGTCACACGGCCGCGGACCGCGATCAGGGAAATGAGAAGCGGGCTCGAAATGTTGTAGGGAAGATTTCCGAAGATCCGAAGTTTTTCCCCGGGGTGCACTTTCGACCAGTCAAGCTTCAGGGCGTCCGCCTCAATCAGCTCAAGCGTCTCCGGGAAAATGCTTCGCAGCCAGGCAGCGAGATCACGGTCAATCTCAATCGCCGTTTCGTGCCCGCTCTTCGCGATGATTTCACGGGTGAGCGCCGCCTGTCCCGGACCGATTTCAATCAGCACCTGCTCAGGCTGGGGGTCGATCGAATCGACAATTTTTCCGATCCAATGCGGGTCATTGAGGAAGTTCTGCCCAAAGCGCTTGCGGGCGTGATGACCTTCAAGTTTTTGCACCATTGCGGTTCTTTTCTCTGATTATGTTTCGAGAGGCGGAGGGCAGATGCCCGGCGCCTCTCGAGGAAAGGATGTGCTTCTCTCCAAAGTCTGATCCGGAGAAAACCAACGGGGCAGCTGTCTGCCCCGCGGATGCCGTGATCAGTTGCCGACCTGGCGGATTTCAACGTAAGCCTTGTCGCGGAGCTCACGCTGCCAGTTCGTCACAGCTTCTGCGAGCTTCTTCTCACGAAGAGCCTGGAGCGCGGCCAGACGGACACGGCGGGGATCCGCCTTGGCGTCCTTACGCTCTTCCACCTGAATCAGGTGATATCCGAAACGCGACTTGATCGGCTCAGAAACCTCACCCGGCTTCAGCTTATCCATCGCGGATTCGAACTCTGGAACGGTATCGCCCGGCTGCAGCCAGCCAAGTTCGCCGCCGCGGGTCGAGGACGGGTCAACAGAATGGAGACGCGCCATCGTCTGGAAGTCTTCCTTGCCGGCAAGAATCTTGTTACGGATATCCGTGAGGCGGCTGACAACACTCGCTTCAGGCGTGAGCTGGGAGACCTGCATCAGGATGTGGCGCGCGCGGGTCATATGAATGAGACCGCCGTTAGCCGGATTATCAATGCCATTACGGACGCCGGTCACCTTCACGATGTGGAATCCGGAGCTGTCCTGGGAGAGCTCGACAGAACCATTCTGATGGTGTTCCTGAATCGCATTCCAGAGCGCGGTCGGCATGTTCTGGCTGGTTCTCCAGCCAAGTTCACCGCCATTCATGCTGTCACCGGCCTTCGAGTACGACACGGCGAGCGAACTGAAATCCTCACCCGACTTCGCGCGCTTCAGAATGTCTTCGGCGAGAGCCTTGGCCTTGGCGACATCCGTTCCGGCATCGGTCGGAATCAGAATGTGACTGATGTGATACTCGGTCGCGGCCGCCCCCTTGCCCTGAGAGGCAAGATACGAGTCGATCTCGGACTCCGGAATATGAATCTGAGAATCCACTTCACGCTCACGGAGACGCTGCGCCACGATTTCACGGCGGATCTGTTCACGGAACGCGGCAAACGGGACACCGTCCTTCGCGAGATCAGACTGCATCTGGGCGACGGTTACCTTGTTGTTCGCGGCGATCTGCTCGATTGCGGCGCTCACCATTGCGTCATCCACACGGATGCCGACTTCGCGGGCATGCTGCTCAACCGCCTTATCCATGATCAGCTGATCAAGAACCTGCCGGCGGAGCACGTCCATCGGCGGCAGCTTGATGTTCTGACGGCGGAGATTGAGCGCCGCGATATGGGTCTGCTGCTGCAGTTCAAACTCAGTAATGACATCGTCATTCACGACTGCGGCGATTTCATCAAGCGGGCGGGCGCCTTCAGCGGGTTTCACCGCCGGGGCAGCCTGGGCTGCAGGGGCTGCGGCGGCCGCCGGCGCGGCCGGGAGCGTGCGCGTCGGTGCGCTCTGGGCGGGAGTCTTCAGCTGCGCCTGAGCAGTAAAAGCCGTAGAGGAAGCAGCCAGGACGACAAGCGCGAGGCTGGTAATGCGGAAATTAGTCATAGTATTCATACCGTCCAGTCACACTGGGTACCGGGCTCCGGCTCTGGTACCCGGGAATGCTTTCCTGCAATTCGGAAACAGGGTTGGTTCCGACCGATCCTAAACCATTCAGTTCAAGCTGCAGGAAGAAAGTATTGTCATATTTGTTTGTAGATGTTATGTACCGCTGCACCACTGCGCGGAGCGTCCAGCAGTCGGCGTGATACTCAAAGCCGCCCAGCGCTTCAATGATGCCCTTCTTGTTGAAGGAATAATTGTAGCGGCCCACCACATAAAGCTTATCGGTGATCGGCCACTGAGCGGCAAGGTCGAGCTGCTTGATGTTGTTATAGGTGTCGTTCGGCGCGTAGTTATAGCGGTAATAGAGACTCACCGCTGAGGCGCGCTTCGGCTGCCAGCGGAATCCGGCGTAGGCGCGGGATACGCGTCCCTCAGAGGATGAGTACTGCACCGTGCCGTCAGCGGTCAGAGTCCGGGTCAGACGGACGCCTACGCTGCCGAGAAGGTCACTCTTCGAATCGGTGCGGATATCCATCAGCTGATTCGTGTAGTAGTCGTAGATGCCAACCTTCTGGTCATCAAAATAGAAGCGCTGTCCGATCGTGCCGCGGAACCACTCAATACCGCTCGCTGAGTCGAGATACCGGGTCGTGAGAGCCGCGGTCAGCTGATTGGCCTGACTGATACGGTCGTAGCCCGAGAAGACACTCTCCTGGAAGAGCTGCGTGATGTTCAGGTCAGAAAGCGCGGTATCGAAGACCGGCAGGCGATCCTGATTCCGATACGGAATATAGGCGTAGAAGAGCCTCGGTTCCAGAGTCTGCTCAGCCGCGTTGCCGAACCAGCTCGTCTGACGGTCAAAGACCAGCCCCGTATCGAAGGAGAGGATCGGGACCTCGCGGCTCGCGCTCTTCTCAAGCGCCACATCGCCCATCATGGCGTCTGACTTCTGCATCGAGTACCAGGTGCCGATCCAGCGGGCCTTCGGCTCGATGAACCAGTAGGAACCGCGCAGCGGATAGCTGATGCCCTGATCGATCACAAAGCGGTCGCCGTCCGGACGGGTCGGATTCGGATGCGTGAAGCGGGTCGCCTCGATATGACCGATGTATTCGAAACCGCCGATATCGCCCTTATAGGTGTTGAACGAGAACTGCGGAACACGCTCATACGGCTGCCCCGCCTGCATGGTGGAGGTGAGTGTCTGGTTCTTCGTCACACGGAGATTGGTGGTCCAGAAGTCACGCCCGTAACCCATCCAGAAGTCCTGATTCAGAACGTTTTCCGAAGACTCACGGATGTTGCCCGAGAAGTCAGAGATGTAGTCATCGTCTGACACCCGGTTGTAGTTCACGCCGGCGTAGAAACCGTCGCGGGCATACCGATGCTCAAAATGCAGACCGTACCGGGATTCTCCATAGTCACGGTCATGCGGCATGATGTTATAGACGAGCTTGCCGGAGTAATTGGGCTGCAGATAGCGGAATTCGTTTTCCAGCATCAGACCGCGCTTCACCATCAGGTTCGGCGTGATCGTGTAGTCATAGTTCGGGGCGATATTCCAGTAGTACGGGACCGCGATCTGAATACCCTTCGACGTACTCATGCCAAGTGTCGGCGTGAGGAAACCGCTCTTTCGCTGCTGTCCGATCGGGAATTCAAACCACGGCATCATCATCACCGGAACGCCGCCGAGATAAAGGGACGCTCCCGTGCCTTCCGCCGTGAGATCCCCCTGATCAAGGTCGAGACGGTTCATATCCACCCACCAGGCGTTGTCACCCTTCGGGCAGGACGTGATCCGGGCTTTCGACATCGTGACGTGGGAACCATCAACAAAGTCCACCTGATCCGCGCAGCCCCGGAGTCCTCTCGGGCCGAACGTATAGTCCGCCTTCGGCATCGTGCCGGTTTCTGCGTCAATGCGGTAATTCGCCTGATCGCCCGTAAATACGGTGCCATCCTTGGAAAGCAGCACATTTCCCTGAGCTTCCACCTCATCAGTCACCTGCGTATAGGTGATGCGGTCGCCCTTCAGGGTTGAGCCGCCGCGGCGGATTTCCGCGTTGCCGATCAGATGAAGCACGTCCTGAGGGTTGCCCGTGCCCTCATCCGCCATCGCGTAGGTTGAGGGGTTCTGCACGGTTCCGTGGGGCGAGGGATCCAGTTCCGGCACCGAATGGAGGGTCAGCAGAGCTCCTGCCATCTGTGAATAGACGCCGAAAACGCCCGCGACCGCGAGCGTGATCGGGCGAATGGGCAGAAACTTTCTTTTAAGATTGCGTGGAACCATTATGACGGGTATCAGGAAACGACATTTCTAGTATGTTGGGAATTATACGGACTAGGGCGGCCGCTATTTGTAAAAGCCTCAGACTCACGCGAAAACCGTACAATTTCAACGCTAATAATAAGTGAAGGACCTCGATTCATGCCCAATACAACCGGTACTGACACCCGCCTTGCCGAACTGAAGAACTGGCTGAGCACCTACGCCGACCAGTATGAGCTTGACCTCTCAACCATTCGGTCTGCCTCTTCAGACGCTGGCTTCCGCCGCTACTTCCGCATTGACGCGGCCGGCGGCGCCCGCAGCTACATCCTGATGGATGCGCCCCCCGGGAAGGAGGATATCCGTCCGTTTATCCGCGTTGACGCGCTCTGCGTCCGCGCCGGGCTGAATCCGCCGAAGATCCTGGCGGCGGACGAGAAACTCGGCTTCATGCTGCTCTCTGATCTCGGCCGCTACACTTATCTCGATAAGTTCAACGAAGACCGTTCACTCGCCCCGAAGTACTTTGACGCGGCGACGACGGCGCTTGTTTCGCTTCAGTCCATCAGCGAACCAGGCATTCTGCCCGAGTATTCCGAGGAAAAGATCCGCTCCGAGCTGGCTCTCTTCCCTGAGTGGTACGTGAAGCATCACCGCGGCACGGCGCTCGACGCCAAAGAGGAAAAGATCTGGAATCAGATCTGCGATCTGCTCACCGCGAGCATGCTTGCTGAGCCGAAGGTCATCGTGCACCGCGACTTCATGCCGAGAAACCTGATGGTGTCGGATCCAATGCCCGGCATTCTCGACTTTCAGGACGCTCTCCTCGGCCCGGTTTCTTATGACATCGCGAGCCTGATGCGGGACGCGTTTATCTCCTGGGATGAATCCTTCACGCTCGACATCTCAATCCGATACTGGGAAAAAGCGAGAAAAGCCGGTATCCTCGTTCCGGCTGACTTCGGGGAATTCTGGCGTCAGATCGAGTGGACCGGCATGCAGCGCCACCTGAAGGTGCTCGGCATCTTTGCCCGTCTCCAGTATCGGGATAACAAGCCGAAGTATCTTGCGGATACGCCCCGGTTCATTGCCTACGTCCGGCACGTCGCGTACCGCTATGAACAGCTGAAGCCGATTCTCGTCATCATCGACAGGCTCGAAGGACCGAGCAAATCCGAAGGATGGACCTACTGATGAACAGTGTACGGGCTCTGATCCTCGGAGCCGGGCGGGGAAAACGCATGCGCCCGCTCTCCGACTCCACACCAAAACCGCTTCTCCGATTCCAGGGGAAGCGGATGATCGACTGGCAGATAGACGCACTCATCCGGGCCGGAGTCCGGGATTTCGTCGTCAACACTGCGCATCTCGCGGATCAGTTCCCGGCTCAGCTCGGGGACGGTCACGAGCGGGGGATCACGATCCGCTACTCGAAGGAAGGAAATTCCGAAGAAGCGCTTGAAACCCTCGGCGGCATCGCCAAGGCGCTCCCGCTTCTTTCTCCTGATGGCGTGACACCCTTTATTGTGGCAGCGGGCGACATCGTGACGGAGTTCGACTACTCGCGGCTTACTGCCCGGGCTGATGCGCTGACGAAGGGAGATGCCGACGCTCATCTCGTTCTGGTGCCCAATCCGGCGTTTCATGCCGCTGGCGATATGGCTCTCGAAAACGGGCTTGTCCGCCGCGCCCCGCAGGCGCTGACTTTCTCGAGCATCGGTATTTACTCACCGAGAATTTTCAAAGGTGTTCCAGCGGTCCGCGCGAAACTCTTCCCGTGGCTCTACCACTTCGCCGATCTCGGCCGTGTCACAGGGGAACTCTTCACGGGCAAATGGCGGAACATCGGCACTCCTGAGCAGCTGAACGAGCCATGAACGTCGGAGCCTTTTCTCTCTCACCCGCCGTGCTGGTCGCGCCGATGGCGGGTGTCACCGATCTTCCCTTCCGCGAGACCGTTCATGATTTCGGCCGCGTCTGGGTTGAGGGAGAAATGGTGTCCGCCAACCCCGACCTTCTTGAGTCGAATGAGTCAGAGAGGAAGATCGCCTTTGGAGACGAGCCTTCTCCCCGGATCGTGCAGCTGCTGGGAGCAGTTCCCGCCTGGATGAACCGGGCCGCTTCCTTTGTGGAAAAGTGCGGCGCTGACATTATCGATATCAACATGGGGTGCCCCGCGAAGAAGATCTGCAAGACGGACTGCGGTTCGGCCCTGATGAAGAACCTGCCTCTTGCTGACGAGATTATCCGGGGTGTCTGCGGGACCGTTTCCGTCCCTGTGACGCTCAAGATGCGGACAGGCTGGGACAGTGATCATCTGAACGCCCCGGAACTTGCCCGTATCGCGGAGTCTGCCGGCGTCAGACTGATCACCGTTCATGGAAGGACCCGTGAACAGGGCTACTCTGGAGAGGCGGAGTACCGAACGATCCGCGCCATTCGGAGCGCGGTCCGTATCCCCGTCATAGCGAACGGCGACATCGATTCTCCTCAGAAAGCCGCTTCCGTTCTGGACTTCACCGGCGCAGACGGCATCATGGTGGGACGGGGCGCTCTCGGCGCGCCGTGGCTCCCCGGACGCATCAGCGCATATCTCGAAACCGGTGTCGATCCGGGAGAGCCTTCAGCGCAGGAAAAAGCTGACACGCTGTTCCGCCACCTGAAGCGGCATATTGACTTCTATGGTGAAAAAAACGGTATCCGGTCTTTCCGCAAGCATTTACTCCGGTATCTGGAGAGATTCCCCGGCGGCACTGAGGCGTTCCGGCCTCTCTCACGCCTCAGCAATACTTCAGAACTAGTCTCCGGGCTCTCTATTTTTCTCAAGAAAGCCTTTTAGTGCTTTATCATTAGCACACAACAAGCGGGGGGGGGGTCGGACCGGAACAGCCCCGCAGAAATTTTTTCAGAGGAATCCCGCGTGAACGAACATGCCACAACGCCTTTGCACCAGGCGCTTAATGAGATGCTGGACCAGTATTTCAGCAATCTGGAAGGAGCGCAGCCTAACCGTGTGCATGAAATGGTGATCAGTGCCGTGGAGAAGCCTCTATTCGAATACATCATGCAGCGCTGTGAGGGAAATCAGAGCGCCGCATCGGCAATTTTGGGTATTAATCGAAACACCCTGCGAAAGAAACTCCGACTTTACGGACTCCTCTGACCAGGGATTTTTAAGGAAATAGAACGACATGAAGAAACAGGCACTTCTGAGCGTTTCAGATAAAACCGGCATCGTGGATTTCGCCCGTGAGCTCGTCGCCCTCGGCTACCACCTGCTTTCTACCGGCGGCACCGCCAAGCTCCTCGAGAAGGAAGGCATTGCTGTGGAAGAAGTCGCAGATTACACCGGCTTTCCTGAAATGCTCGACGGCCGCGTGAAGACGCTTCACCCGAAGATTCACGCCGGCATTCTGGCCCGCCGCGACCTCCCCGAGCACATGAAGGCTCTGGAAGAGCACGGCATTGATCCGATCGACCTCGTCGTCGTGAACCTCTACCCGTTTGAGCAGACGATCTCGAAGCCGAACTGCACGTTCGCTGACGCCATCGAAAACATCGATATCGGCGGCCCCACGATGATCCGCGCCGCGGCCAAGAATCACGGTTCCGTCGCAGTTGTCGTTGATCCGGCTGACTACCCGAAGATCGTCGAGGAGATCAAGGCTGAAGGTGCCGTGACCGCCAAGACCCGTCTCGCCCTCGCGAAGAAGGTGTTCGCTCATACCGCCCGCTACGACGGCATGATCACCAACTACCTCACGAGCCTCGATGCCGAAAACAAGCCGGCCACCAAGTTCCCGGATGTGCTGAACCGCCAGTGGGTCAAGGTTCAGGACATGCGCTACGGTGAGAATCCTCATCAGCAGGCCGCGTTCTACCGTGAACAGCAGGTCGCCCCGGGTCTCCTCGCCGGCTACACCCAGCTGCATGGCAAGGAACTCTCCTACAACAACATCGCTGATACGGATGCCGCCTGGGACGCTGCCCGCTCCTTCGATATGCCGGCCTGCGTGATCATCAAGCACGCCAATCCGTGCGGCGCCGCTGTGGGTCTCAATCCGGCCGAAGCCTATGCCAAGGCCTTCAAGACGGACTCTAAGTCTGCCTTCGGCGGCATCATTGCCTTCAACCGCGAAGTGGACCTCGAAACGGCCCAGCTCGTGAGCAAGCAGTTCGCTGAAGTGATCATCGCTCCGTCCTTCTCTGCTGAAGCCCGCGCGCTTCTCAGCGAGAAGAAGAACCTCCGGCTCCTCGTTGTCGCGAACGGCGGTGCTCATAACGACTTCGACTTCAAGCGTGTCGGCGGCGGTCTCCTCGTTCAGACTCCGGATATCCAGATCTGCCCGGAAAGCGCTCTGAAGGTTGTGACGAAGAAGCAGCCGACCTCTGAGCAGATTGCCGACATGATGTTTGCCTGGCGTGTCTGCCGCTGGGTCAAGTCGAACGCCATCGTTTATGTCCACGCCGGCATGACGCTTGGTGTCGGCGCCGGCCAGATGAGCCGCGTTGACTCCGCCCGTATTGCTGAGGAAAAGGCTGAGGAAGCAGGTCTGTCGCTCGTCGGCTCTGCCGCCGCGTCTGACGCCTTCTTCCCGTTCCGCGACGGTCTGGACGTGATCTGTGACGCCGGCGCGACCTGCGTGATCCAGCCGGGCGGCTCGATCCGTGACCCTGAAGTGATCGCAGCCGCTGACGAACGCGGCATCGTCATGGTGTTCACGGGCGAACGTCATTTCCGCCACTAATCAGAAAGAAGCCGAAGCGCGGTAACAAAAAGTCACGACTTGAAGCGGCGCCGCGCTTTAGGCTTTTTTCAATGTAGTAGCATGAGGAGACAGTTATCTGTCTCCTTTTTGTATTTGGAAGCATCTCTATGGTCGCCAATAAACAAGCAGGTGTCAGCCGCCGCGCTCTTCTTGCCGCTTCGGCTGCCGGACTCGGTCTGCTGAGCCTGCCCGCCTGGGCGCAGCTCGATATTGAAATCACGGGCGTTGGCTCCCAGCTTTTCCCTATTTCGGTTCCTGCTTTTTCCGGCACAGCCTCTGCGCCTGGAAGCCTGAGTTCCGTTATTGCGGCTGATCTGGTGAGATCAGGCAAATTCCGTCAGGTCGGTTCCACGGCAGAGGTGTCCTACGCTCAGGTGCTGAATCCCGATCCTCTGGCGTTCCGATCGGAGAACAGCAACGCCGCCGTTATCGGTTCCATCGCGCCAAAAGGCGCCGGCCGCTGGGAAATCAGCTGCAAGCTGCTCGATGTGGTGAGCGGGAAGCTCCTCGACAATTTCGTCAGCACGAGCACAACCGGCAACCTCCGGATGGCGGCGCACCAGATTGCAGACAGAATCTATTTCAGGCTGACAGGCACGCCCGGCTGCTTTGCCTCCCGGATTGCTTATGTGCAGAACCGGGGCGGTGTCTATGAGCTCGTGATTGCTGACAGCGACGGCGAGAATCCCCGCGTCGCTCTCCGCAGCCGTGAGCCAATTATTTCGCCCACCTGGGCCCCGAATGGCACGAGCCTCGCCTACGTCTCATTTGAATCCCGGAAACCGGTGGTTTATATCCACGAACTGATGTCAGGTCACCGCCGCGTGGTGGCGAACTTCCCCGGCAACAATTCCGCTCCGGCATTCAGCCCGGATGGATCACGGCTCGCTGTTGCGCTTTCCCGCGACGGCGGCACCCAGATCTATCTGATGAGCACCCGCGGCGGTTCGGCAACCCGCTTTACGACAGGGGCCGGCATCAATACCGAGCCTGTCTTCAGCCCTGATGGTGCCTGGATCTACTTCACTTCCGACCGAGGCGGGAATCCTCAGATTTACCGCAAACCGGTCTCAGGCGGCAAGGCCAGCCGCGTCACATTCTCTGTCGGCTACGCTGTCAGCCCGGCGCTTTCGCCCGACGGCAAAAAGCTGGCGTATATTGCTCGCTCCAGAGGTGGATTCCAGGTGAACGTGCTGGATCTTGCAAGCGGCAGCAACATGGCCGTTACCAAGACCAGCGGGGATGAATCCCCAAGTTTTTCGCCCAACGGCGAATTGATTGTTTACGCAACAGTCTCCGGCAGGCAGGGTGTTCTCGCTATGGCCAGCGCAGACGGAAGCATGTCGTCCCGGCTTCGCAGCTGCGGTGGAAGCATCCGCGAACCCGCCTGGGGACCTTTGATCCGATAATTCAGGAAGTCCTTCTTTCCTTTGGAGAAACATAAAATGCAATTTTCAGTTCGCACCCTGGTTGCCGTGCTCGCCACTGCCGGCATCCTCGCAGGCTGCTCTTCTGTTCCTGTTGACGGAGCCAAGACCGACGGTACGGCCACGACCGCCGCGTCCACCACGGGCAGCCAGAATGGTCAGGGCGTTACTGTCGACAACGGCGCTGTGAAGACCGTTGAAGTGGATCCTCTGAATGACCCGAAGAGCCCGCTTGCTCAGCGTTCCGTTTACTTCGCTCTGGATTCCTACTCGGTTGCCCCGCAGTACGACCAGATGCTGTCCGCTCATGCAAACTATCTGATGAGCCATCAGAACCGCAATATCGTTGTTGAAGGCAACACCGACGAACGCGGCAGCAGCGAATACAACCTCGCGCTCGGCCAAAAGCGTTCCGAAGCCGTCATATCCAAGCTGAAGCTGCTTGGCGTTCCCGCCACCCGCATGGAAGCGGTGAGCTTCGGCAAGGAGAAGCCGCTCGCCAAGGGCTCCAATGAAGAAGCCTGGGCAAAGAACCGCCGCGCCGATATCCGCTACCGTTGATAGTTCGCTGATCCAAAGCCCGGATCCTTTGGTTCCGGGCTGCTTTTTTACAGAACAGGATGAGGTTCGAAAGAATGTCCAATCGCCGCCTTTTACCGCTAGCCGCCGCCATGATTGCCGGCCTTGGCTATGTCTCGAGCGCTCAGGCGCTTTTTGAAGACAATGACGCCCGCATCGCCATCAACGCCATGCGGAAAGACATGGTTACCATGCAGGCTCAGATCAGCCGGCTGGAGAATGGCCAGAAAGCGAGCCTCGCTCTGTCGGATCAGATCGCGAGTCTCCAGGAACGGCAATCCGCTCTCTCCGGGCGTCTTGAAACACTCGAAAACCGGATCGCCCAGCAGGAAAAAAATTCCCGGGATCTCTATACCGATCTCGACAGCCGTCTGAGAAAGCTTGACGGCCGTGTGGCGAAGGCAGAAACCGCCGCGCAGAATGCGCCGGCGGGTGAACCGGGATCCGATCCCGCCGCCCAGGGGCAGGCCGCGGCAGCTTCGAATGAGAAGGGGTTTTATGACAGAGGCCTCTCCTCCTTCCAGAGCGGTCAGTACGCGGACAGTGTCAAAGCCTTTTCGAGCCTGATTTCGGGGTACCCGCAGTCCACCTATCTGCCTGAAGCCATGTACTGGCAGGGCAACGCCTACTTTGCGCTCCAGAAGTACAAGGAAGCGGCAGCGGTTGAGGATCGCCTGACCCGTCAGTACCCGAATTCCACCCGGACTCCGGACGCGCTCCTTTCTCTGGCCTCCGCGCAGACCGCGCTTGGCAACATCCGCGCCGCAAATTCGACCCTCACTTCACTGCAGAAGCGGTTCCCGAAAACCGAACAGGCAAAACTCGCCGCTCAGAGACAGAAGGAACTGAAGGCCGCACTGCCGCCCGAACCCGAGGCCGCGCCTAAGTCAAGCAAAGCAGGGAAAAAGAAGGCGCGCTAAACTACATCCACTCTCGGAAGGGGCGACTCTTCGCCCCATAAAAAAAGAGAGGTATTACACCGCAATAGCGACTGCACCCCTTCTGCAGCTCATTGCGGTGGTTATCTTTATGCTTGTGCAGTGTTCTCTGCTCAGGCTTAAGCCATAGTTATCAAGCAAGTTAAATTAAGGATAAAGGTTATGGGTGCTCATAATTTAACCGGTACTACGCTGTTGCAGAACGGAGTTTATAGCAAGGGAACCGCCTTCTCTGAAGAAGAGCGCGCCGCCCTCCATTTGAAGGGACTCCTTCCGCCGGTTCCGGCCACGATCTCTATGCAGGTCGAAGCCATGATGGAACAGCTCCGCGCGTTTGACACGCCGTTCCAGAAGGCGCTCTTCCTCGATGGGCTTCGGTCCAGCAATGAAACGCTGTACTTCCGACTGCTCCTCGAGCACATCGAAGAAGTGCTGCCGCTCGTCTATACGCCGACTGTCGGCGAAGTCTGCCAGAAGTTCAGCCACCTCTTCCGCTTCGCGAAGGGCCTCTACCTGTCTATCGAAGACAAGGGCCACGTGAGCGAAATCCTCGAGAATCTTCCGCAGGAAGCGGTCGACATGATCGTCGTGACTGACGGTCAGCGTATTCTCGGTCTCGGCGACCTCGGCATCAACGGCATGGGCATTCCGGTTGGCAAGCTCGCCCTTTACACCGCCTGCGCCGGCGTTGATCCCCGCCGCACGCTGCCGGTCATCCTCGACGTCGGCACGAACACCGAGCGTTACCTCAACGACCCGCTGTACCTCGGACACAAGCACCCCCGTGTCAGCGGTCAGGAGTACGACGACTTCATCGAGGAATTCTTCCAGTCGGTTTATAAGAAGTGGCCGAAGTGCGTTGTCCAGTTCGAAGACTTTGGCAACAACCACGCCTTCGATCTGCTCGCCCGCTATCGTTCCCGCTACTGCTGCTACAACGACGACATCCAGGGTACGGCCTCCATCGTCGTTTCCGGCTTCTTCTCCGCTATGCGCGCCAAGAAGTCCAAGCTGTCGAACGAAAAGATTCTCTTCCTCGGTGCCGGCGAAGCGGCTACCGGAGTTGCCGGCCTGATCGCTGACGCCATGGTTGAAGATGGTCTTTCCCGTGAGGACGCTCTTGCCCGTCTGTATCTCTTTGACTCGAAGGGACTCGTCACCACAACCCGCGGTGATACGCTCGCGGCCCACAAGCTGCCGTTCGCAAAGGATATCCCCTCGGTGAAGGATTTCGAGGAAGCCATCCGCACGCTGCGTCCGACCGCTATCGTCGGTCTCTCCGCTCAGTCCGGCGCCTTTACGGAATCGATCGTGAAGGCCATGACTGAGATCAACGAGCGTCCGATCGTCTTCGCCCTTTCCAACCCGACCTCCAAGGCTGAGTGCACGGCGGAACAGGCTTACACCTGGTCTGACGGCAAGGTGCTCTTCAGCTGCGGTTCTCCGTTTGATCCGGTGACCTACAAGGGCAAGACCTACGTGCCGCGTCAGGGCAACAATTCGTATGTGTTCCCCGGCATCGGTCTCGGCGCCATTCTCGCCCAGTGCAAGGAAATCACTCAGGAAGTGTTCCTCTCCGCGGCTCACACCTGCGCCGATATGGTGACGGAAGACGACCTGGCTCACGGTTCTCTCTACCCGTCCCTCACACGCGTCCGTGAGATTTCTCACCTCGTTGCCGTGAACATCATCAAGCTCGCGCTGAAGACCGGTCAGGCTCAGATTGAGGCTCCGGCTGACATCGAGAAGTTTGTCACCGACAACATGTACACGCCTGATTACGAATAAGGCATCTGCGATCAGTTTTGACTGACCAAGCACGGCCAGATGCCTTCACGGCATCCGGCCGTGTTTTTTCCTTATGGAACAGACATTGGACAACACACTGCCCCTCTCCCCAAGCGACTCGATTGCCCTCCTTTACGGCAAGCCGCTGGATAAAGTGCCGGCCGGACTCTATATTCCGCCCGACGCTCTGAAGGTGTTTCTGGAATCCTTCGAGGGACCGCTCGATCTGCTGCTCTGGCTGATTCAGAAGCAGAAGTTCGACGTCATGGATATTCCCATGGCGACGCTGACTGAGCAGTACATGCAGTATGTAGAGCTGATCCGGAAAAACAATCTCGATCTGGCGGGCGATTATCTCGTCATGGCTGCTCATCTGATGGCAATCAAAAGCCAGCTGCTGCTACCGCTCCGGAAAGCCGATACGGGAGAGGAAGTGGAAGATCCCAAGGCCGAACTGATGCGGCGTCTGATCGAATACCAGAAGATGAAACTCGCGGCCCAGGAGCTGGACCGACTGCCGATCAGCGGCCGGGATTTCAGTCCGGTGGATGTCAGCAAACCCGAGTCCGCCCCGGATCTCCCGGAAGTGTCACTTGACGAACTGCGGCGCGCCTGGCGCTCCGTCATGGCCCGGATCAAGCTGCAGGAGCGGCATACCGTGACCCGCGAGGAGCTTTCGGTCCGCGAGCATATGTCTTCCATTCTGAAGCAGCTCCAGACAAGGTCCTACGTGGAATTCACGGACGTCTTCGAAAACACGCCGACCTTCGCCCACGCCCTTGTCAGCTATCTCGCCATCCTTGAACTCGCGAAAGAAGCAATGATCCGCATCACGCAGGCGGCACCTTTTGCCCCCATCTGGCTCACGCTGTCCCACCGCGAAGAGACACTTCTCTAGTCAGCAAAAAGCCCCGCTCATCCAAACTGAATGAACAGGGCTTTGCGCCGCGATCCATGCGCCCCGGCGGCGGGGCGCACTTCTCATCAGTGAATTCTCATGCCAGGCTTTGCGCCGGGGAAAGGTTCCAGCAGGAAGAATCCCGGGGTAGCCTTCTGATCCGCGTCAGCCGCCGAGAGCACCATGCCTTCGGAAAGACCGAAACGCATCTTGCGGGGCGCGAGATTCGCGATCATGACGATCAGCTTGCCGACCAGCTGTGCGGGCTCACTGTAGCTCGCCTTGATGCCGGAGAAGACCGTACGGGTCTTTCCTTCACCGACATCGAGCGTGAACTTCAGGAGCTTCGTGGAGCCTTCCACGGCTTCGCATGCCACCACCTTCGCGATACGGAGGTCAAGCTTCGCGAAATCATCAATCGTGCAGGTCGGAGCAATGGCTTCACCACCAGGCAGCGCTTCCGCCTTCGGTTCTTCCTTCACCTCTGAGATCAGCTGATCCAGCTGCTTCTCCATATCGACTCGCTGCATCAGGTGCTTGAAGGGCTGAATCGGATTGGCGGAGGAGAGCGGTGTATCCACCGTGCTCCAGGTGAGCTCTCCGCAGCCGAGGAACGCCTCAACCTTCTCTGCCACTCCCGGAAGCACCGGCTTCAGGTAGTTCGTGAGAATACGGAAAGCCTCAAGGCAGACCGAGCACACTTCATGCAGCTTCTCCGCCTGAGCCGGATCCTTAGCGAGTTCCCAGGGCTTCATGTGATCGACGTACTCGTTCGTCTTATCGGCGAGTTCCATCACAAGACGCATGGCCTTCGCGTACTCGCGGTCTTCGTAGAGCTCAATCACCTTCGGTGCGTCTTCACGCAGCGCCTTCAGGAGCGGATCCGACATAGCGGAATCCAGCACGCGGCCTTCAAAGCGCTTCACGATGAAACCTGCCGAGCGCGAGGCGATATTCACATACTTGCCGATCAGATCGGAATTGACGCGGGAGAAGAAGTCAGGCTTCGTGAAATCGATATCCTCGACGCGGCCGGACAGCTTGGCGGCGAGATAGTAGCGCAGCCACTCCGGATCCATGCCGAGATTGAGATACTTCAGCGGATCAATGCCGGTACCGCGGGACTTGCTCATCTTCAGACCGCCCACGGTAACGAAGCCGTGCGCGTAGATGTGATCCGGCACGCGGTAGGGCTTTCCTGCGAAGTGCAGCATCGCCGGCCAGAAAAGCGTGTGGAAGTAAATGATGTCCTTGCCGATAAAGTGAATCTGCTCAGTCTTCGGATCCATCAGGAATTCATCAAAATTCTTGCCGATGCTGTTGAAGTAGGACTTCAGAGAGGCGAGGTAGCCGACCGGAGCGTCCAGCCAGACATAGAAATACTTGCCCGGCGCGTCCGGAATCGGAATGCCGAAGTACGGCGCGTCACGGGAAATATCCCAGTCCTCGAGCTCAGCGCCTTCACCGAGCCACTCCTGGTCTTTCGCAAGCACCTCAGGCTGCACGCGGGGCTTGCCATCAGCGCCGTTGCCGCTCGTCCAGTCGCGCAGGAACTGCACGGCCTTCGGATCGGAAAGCTTGAAGAAATAGTGCGTGGAGCTGCGCAGCTCAGGCTTCGTGCCGGAGAGAACCGAGTACGGATTGATAAGCTCAGTCGGGCGATAGACAGAACCGCAGACTTCGCAGCTGTCGCCATACTGATCCTCAGCGCCGCAGTGCGGGCACTTGCCCTTGATAAAGCGGTCAGCGAGGAACATACCCTTCTGAGTGTCGTAGTACTGGGTGATCTCCTTGCTGTAGATCAGCCCTGCGGCCTTCAGACGGCGGTAGATGTCCTGGGAAAGCTCGACATTCTCAGGGGAGTCAGTCGTGTGCCACCAGTCAAACTTCACATGGAAGCCGTCCAGATACTGCTTGCGGCCGGCACGGATCTCCGCCACAAATTCCTGAGGCGTGACCCCCTTCTTCTGAGCCGCGATCATCATCGGAGCGCCGTGCGTGTCGTCGGCTCCCACGAAATAAACCTGGTTGCCGGCCATCCGCTCATGACGCACCCAGATATCAGCCAGAATGTACTCAGTGATATGGCCGATATGGAAGGGGCCGTTGGCATACGGCAGTGCCGTCGTTACAAAAATATTGCGCTTCGTCATAAGTCTCTGTCTTATCGCAGCTGTCACAGAAAAAATAAATAGATCTTCTATTTTATATCCCCAAGCTGCTTACTTCTTTTGAGACTCATGCATTTTTTAGTGAAATGACATAATTGGGCATCCCGTTCTTCAACAGAAGGAAGAGCCATGACGGCAACAAAAGAAGCTATCGCCCAGGTGCTGAACGGCGTGATTGATCCCAATACCGGCAAAGGACTGCAGGACAGCGGTGAAATCGCTTCCGTTCTCCCCGGAGCGGTCATCATCGAGCTCGGTTACCCGGCAAAAAGCCAGATTGAACTGATTAAAAAAGCGGCAGAGGAAGCCCTCCGTGCCGCCGGCATTGATTCTGAGGTGGAGGTGCGGCAGAACATCCGCGCTCACAAAGTCCGCTCCACGCTCCGTGTACTGCCGAACGTGAAGAACATCATCGCAGTTTCTTCCGGCAAGGGCGGCGTCGGCAAATCCACCGTTACGGCGAACCTCGCTCTGGCTCTCGCCTCTGAAGGCGCTAAGGTCGGCGTGCTGGATGCTGATATTTACGGCCCCAGCCAGCCCACGATGCTGGGCGCTTCCGGCACCCCGCAGTCGAAGGACGGAAAGACGATGGAACCGATCGAGGCGAACGGACTGCAGATCAACTCCATCGGATTCATGGTGAATCCGGCAGACCCTGTTATCTGGCGCGGTCCGATGGTTTCTTCCGCCCTCCGCGATCTCCTGCAGCAGACGAACTGGCACGATCTCGACTATCTGGTGATCGATATGCCGCCTGGAACCGGCGACATCCAGCTCACACTTTCCCAGCAGGTCCCGGTCACCGGTGCCATTGTTGTCACAACGCCTCAGGACATCGCGACGCTTGACGCGGTGAAGGGCCTCATGATGTTCCGCAAAGTGAATATTCCTGTCCTCGGCATTGTGGAAAACATGGCGCTCTTCAAGTGCCCCCACTGCGGCCATCTTGAGCGGATCTTCGGTGAGGGCGGGGCGGAACGGATGTCCAAGGAGTACGGGGTCCCGGTTCTCGGCAGCCTGTCCCTTGAGCGCGGCATCCGCGAGGACGCGGATTCCGGGCACCCGACTGTGCTCGCTGAACCTGACAGCGAAACGGCTGAGATCTTCCGTGCCATCGCGAGAAAGACTGCGGTCGCGCTCTCCGAAACCCCAAAGGACTTCTCCTCCGGAATCCCGAAGGTCACCGTTCAGAACGCGGCTCCCAAGGCCTGATGCCGTTCTGAATGAAAAAAGGCTTCCCGCAAGGGAAGCCTTTTTCTTTGCCTGTATCAGGCAGAGGCTGGAAGAGAATTACTCTTCAGACCCCTCTTCACCCTTGTGATGGGCGGGATCCGGCACGCCGAGGGCCTTATGCAGCTTCGGAGACGTCGTCGTGTACTGCAGGAACACCTTCTTATCCGGGAACACATACTGGGAGGCCGCGAAGGCCGCCAGAGCGCACTCATGGAAACCGGACAGGATCAGCTTCTTCTTGCCGGGATAGGTGTTGCAGTCGCCGACTGCGAAGATACCGGGAATGTTGGTTTCAAAACGGGCGGTATCAACCACGATCTGCTTGCGGTCAAGCTCAAGACCCCATTCAGCGATCGGGCCCACCTTCGGCTGCAGGCCGAAGAAGACGAGGAGGCAGTCGAGCGGAATACGGCGGACGATACCGTCGTTACCGGTCACGCGGACTTCCGTCATCACACCGTCCTTCTCTTCGAAGCCCGTCACCGAGCCCACGACAAACTGCATCAGCCAGTCTTCGCAGAGCTGCTTCATCTCAGCCACGCGGGCGGGAGCGGCACGGAAGCCGTCACGACGATGGATCAGGATGACGCTCTCTGCCTTTCCGACAAGATTCAGCGTCCAGTCGAGAGCGGAGTCACCGCCGCCGCAGATCACGATGTTCTTGCCAGCGAAGAATTCCGGATCACGCACCCGGTAGAAAAGCTGCTTGTTCTCAAACTTCTCAATGCCCGGAACTCGCATCGGACGGGCATCAAAAGAGCCCATACCGGAGGCGATGATCACGGCCTTGCAGTGGAAGCGGGTGCCGAGATCCGTTTCCACGTGGAAGGAACCGTCTTCCTGCTTCTCAACCTTTGTGACGACTTCGCCCAGGTGATAAACCGGCTTGAAGGGATGATTCTGCTTCAGCAGGTTTTCAGTCAGCTCAGCCGACGAGTAAACCGGAACAGCCGGAATATCGTAAATCGGCTTCTGGGGGTAGAGCTCCATGCACTGACCGCCCACATTCCGAAGAGAATCCACCACGTGGCACTTCATCTCCAGAAGACCGAGTTCGAAAACCTGAAACAGCCCGACCGGACCTCCGCCGACGACAACGACGTCTGTTTCAATGATTTCGTCAGTCCGCTCTGCAACGGTCAAGTAATCTTTAATAGCCATTTCTGTTGATATATAAGAGTTCAGGCGCTCCCCGTCCGGGAGCGGTTCAGCCGCAGGCTTCGCCTGGGTAAAAAATATGCGTAGAGGTGTATTCTCGCATTATTTAGCCCCGAGCACATGCGCTAAAACAACTAATTAGTTATGGGATTTATCCTGCTTCAGATGGTCTTCAGCTTCACGAAGATCCGCATCCACCTCGCTCATCGTGAAGAAATCCCCGTCTGACACGCGCTGTGCCTGTTTGAACTGATAGGCCGCCATCTTCCAGTCCCCCTGCAGCGCGTACATCTTCCCAGTCGCCCGGAAAGCCTCGCTCCGCCTGCCCAGTGCTTCGCTTGACCTCGCGAGATAACGGAAATAATCCGCGTTGTCCTGAGAGATCGCACTCTGCCCCTTCAGGTACTTCAGAATCTCTTCATGCATCCCCTGCTCATAGAGATCCTCGATATAGATCTTCGCCAGCATGACTGAGAGCGGATTATCGTTCGCGAGCGCCGAGATTTCCTTCAGCACCGGTTTCTTATCCGCTGCCAGCGCGTATCGGGTCTGAAGAAGATTCTTCTGCAGGAAGACATCATTTCTGCCCGCCATCTGAACGGCCTTCTGGGCTTCGGCGTACGCCTGTGCCGCATCACCGTCCTGAGCATAGACAACGGAGAGCCCGTAATGCGCCACGGCGGCCTGCACTCCGGTTGCCTTTTTATTCAGCACGGTCTGGAACTGGATCTTCGCCGACTCCCGTCCGGCTGAGCTCCCGGACTGCAGTACCAGAGCTCTTGCCTGCATCAGATAGAAGTCAAAACTGTCATGCCGGATAAAGGGACGCTGCAGCTCGCGCGCCCGGTTTTCCATATCCGCGATTCGCTCAACCGTGAGCGGATGGTCAGACAGGTACGCCGAGGCATTTGCCTCATAGGGACCGGTGCGCTGCAGGAGACGCTGGAAGAAGCGGGTCATGCCGTTCGGATCAAAATTTGCCCGTACCATGATCTGGAAGCCAATACGGTCCGCTTCCTGCTCCGCGCTGCGAGAGAATTTCAGCTGATTCGAAATGAGAGCGGCCTGGCCCCCCATCATGATTGCGGCCGCCGCGTCGCCGCCCGAATTGCCGCCGGCGGACGCAGCCAGAATCGCAAGAAGGAATGAGCCGAGAGAAGCTGCGGCATTCCCCTTCTGATTCTCAAGCATGCGGGCAATGTGACGCTGTGTCACGTGGGCAATTTCATGCGCCATGACGCCCGCGAGTTCGCTCTCATCCTGCGCCGCGACCAGTGTGCCCGTGAACACCGCAATGAAACCGCCGGGAAGCGCGAAGGCGTTGATTTCCCCAAGCTTCATCGGAAAGAACTGGAAACTGTACGGTGTCACCGGTGCGGCAGCGACCAGCCGGTACCCAAGCCTCATCAGATACTCATGAATATCCGGATCATGGAGGTAATAAGGGCTCTGCCGGATCTCCTCCATGGATTGCTCGCCGATCTTCCGCTCATCAGCCGGAGAGAGTTCGCCGGAGCCAGCCGGCGCGCCAAGTGACGGCAGATTGATCTGACTGGTCATTTGAGGTTTGGCCGGCAGAGAGGCCGCCATGAGGCAGCAGGCGGCAACAGCAATCCATGGCTTCATACGGATCCTTTGGAGTTTTGCAGAGACGGAGACTCGCTTACAAACTCAATTATCATAAGAAGATTGCCGGCGGAGGACTGCTGGATTTTGTACCTTTTTAGTGAGAATTTTCGACAAAATGACTGAGAACGGCGGACTGACACACTTCGACTCCCAGGGACAGGCACACATGGTGGACGTGGGAGAGAAATCGATTACTCACCGATCGGCAACAGCTCAGGGCGTTATCCGCATGCAGCCTGAAACTTTCCAGGTCATTGCGTCCGGCAGCGCGAAGAAGGGAGACGTCATCGGGATCGCCCGCATCGCGGCGATCATGGCTAGCAAGAAAACCTCTGAACTCGTTCCGCTCTGCCACCCGCTGCCGCTTACGCATGTCAGCGCTGAGTTCGATCTGCATCCTGAGGCCTCCAGCATTGTCTGCCGGGTGACCTGTGAGACCTATGGCAAGACCGGGGTCGAAATGGAAGCGCTGACCGCGGTCGAGGTCGGTCTTCTCACGATTTACGACATGTGCAAGGCGATTGACCGCGGCATGGTGCTTTCCGATATCCGGCTTCTGGATAAGGCCGGCGGAAAGAGCGGGCACTGGGTATCGGATTCCCCCGCGCCGCAGCTGGATAAGTGATTTAAAGCGGCAGCGAGAGTCTCACAGAGGCGCCGCCTGTTTCCGGGCACTCAATGGAGAGCGTACCGCCGCATTCCTCAATGCGGCGGCGCATGCCTTTCAGCCCTAAACCGCTTCCGGTGGCAGATGCTGCGGCGGGTTCCTCAGGCTTGAATCCAACGCCGTTATCCGTGACGGAAAGCAGAAGTCTGCCGCCCTCCGTCCTAGCAGCCACCTCAACGCGGGTCGCCTGGCTGTACTTGATCGCGTTCGTCAGAGCTTCCTGCACCATGCGGAGCGCGCACTGGGCCTTCTGGGGCGGCAGCGACAGTTCATCAGGAAGCGAAAGTGTGTTCCATTTCAGCTCAAGCTTCGCCGCTTTGAGCCTCGGCGCAAGCCGATAGCGGAGATTCGCGAGAGCAGTGCCGAAATCCTCCGTGCTCACTCCGCTCGCATCGATCGCGATACGCATCTGATCAAGGCAGGACTGCAGGGCAGACTCAATATCCTCTTTCGGGAGATTGCCGTTCTTGACAGCGGAAAGCGTCGAAATGAGTTCAGCTCCCAACCCGTCATGCATGTCCTGAATGTAGCGCTGACGCTCCTCCTGAACCGCGTGGGCAACAGCCTCTGAAATGGCTTTGTTTTCAGAATCCGCGTCTTTTCGCGCGTCGCTTTCAATCTGAGCGAGACGGACCTTCGCATCCTTTTCACGGCGAGCTTCAGCCACCGCGATACCCCAGGCCGCCGCGCTGAAGGCTGCCGCGCACTCACCGAACACGAGTGCGAAGGGGCGTCCTGTCAGAAGAAGCGTGACAAATCCGGCAAGGTAAGAAGCAAAGGCGAAAACGGGGAAAAAAAGACCGATACCGGGCTTCAGCTTGGCTGCCGCCGCGGCTGCACCGCCAAGAACGAGCAGCAGGAGTCCGGGAGTCCCGCCAAGGGCCTGCAGCTGCGCGGCGGGCGGGCTCAGAAGAACCGCAATAACAACACTGACTCCAAAAAGAACTGCTGCCGCAGTGCGGCGGCCTGTGGTCTCAGTCAGACGGGGAATGGACGCAAAAATCCCCACCAGGGCAGCTCCGAAAACGAGATGCCTTAGATTGATGAGGATCAGGATCCAGATTGGATAGGAACCCACGCGTCGCGTCCTGCGGCCAGATCAGAGGGGATCAGTTATGGAGCAGTCCCATCTGGCTCGCTTCATACACGGCTTCACCGCGGGAGTGAACCTGAAGCTTGCGGTAAATCTTCTTGATATGAGCGGTCACCGTGTGCGGAGAGATCGTCAGAATCTCGCCGATTTCATTGAAGCTCATACCCTTTGCGAGAAGATGCAGGATTTCCGTTTCGCGGGCGGAAAGGGGGCTCGGCTCGGCGTCAGGAACAATGCCATTGCCGGTCGGGTGATTCTGCAGCGCGCGGAGCACGCTTCTCGCGACAGACGGGCTGACAGGAGATCCGCCGCCTCGCAGCAGCCGGATCTGACCGGTGATATCTTCGCTATCGGCTTCTTTCAGGATGTAGCCGGTAGCACCCGCCTCAATCGAGCTCACCACGTGCTGTTCATCGCCATAAACCGTGATGACCATGATGTCGGAGGAGGGATGGAGGCGATTCGCGAGGCGAATCAGATCGATGCCGCTGCCGTCAGGCAAGCCGAGATCGATCACCATGACCTCAAAATCCAGAGTCTCGATCAGCTGCTGAGCTTCGTGTTTAGTCGAAGCAAAGCCGACGACCTTCATCATAGGGTCTTGATTAATGGTGGTTTCAAAACGGCGCCGAACTTCAGCGTCATCTTCAACAAGCAGAACCGTGATTGTCTTTTCAGGCATTTGTGAGTGATCTTCTGTTCGAAGGAATTCTCTTGACAATTCGGGCTCTAGCAAAAACCGGAGGACCGACTCTCGCTAACCCTTTCTTTCAACTGATTTCGGGTTGCCGCACCAACAGCAGGACCAGCATTAAATTCCCAGTCTGTAAACCGAAACTTCTGTTTATTATAAATCAGGGGGAGATGATTCCCCTGCATAGGAATTACTTATTTACTCCTTGGTGCAGGGATCTTCGTCGAATACGGCCCCGTAATACGCTTAATTCACCCTAAAACCGGATTCTGGCGTATAGCCATGATTAAAGTCTTATGATGTTCAACCGGGATTTTGCAGAGTTTCCTGCAGAGGTTAAAGATGCCAGCCAGTGCTACCAAGATTCTTATTATTGACGACGACGCCGATCTCGTTTCCCTTCTCACTGACAACCTTCAGCTGGAAGGTTTTTCTCCCTCCCCCGCCTATAACGGCGAGGATGGACTGCTGAAGCTGTCGCAGGAAAATTTTGATCTCGTCATTCTCGATGTCATGATGCCCGGCATGAAGGGCACCGAGGTGCTTGCCAAGATCCGCGAGCACTCTCATATCCCGGTCATCATGCTGACAGCGAGAGGCGATCCCGCGGACAGAATCATCGGCCTTGAACTCGGCGCGGATGACTATGTGCCAAAGCCCTTTACGCCGCGCGAGCTGGTGGCGAGAATCCGCGCTATTCTGCGCCGCACCGCGGGTCAGGAGTCTCCTGTCACGCCTCTCGTTGTCGGTCCTCTCACTGTCAATCCGGCACAGCGCCGCGTGTGGGTCACCGCGACGAAAAAGAACATCGAACTGACATCGACCGAATTCTCGCTTTTTGAAATGCTCGGGCGGAATCTCGGTCAGCGCGTTTCCAAGGCAGATATCTATACGCAGGTGCTCGGCAGGGACATGGGCCGCTACGACAGGGCGATTGACGTCCATGTAAGCGCGCTCCGCCATAAGCTGAATGACGCTGTCGGTCCCGCTATCTCCATCGCGAGCATCCGCGGATTCGGTTACCAGATGTCGGTGCTGGACGATTCCGCCAGCTGATCTCTATGCAGAAAAAAACGCGGCTTTCTCTCTTCAATGCGAATACCTTCTTCTGGCAGACCCTTGCGGGTCTGATCGTCGCTATGACGCTGTCCGGATTTCTGGTTTTCGCCGTCGCCTGGGGATTTCTGAATCCGGACCATACTCTTCTCCTTAATCATCCTGGCGAAGACCGGGTGATGTTCGCAGAGGAAGTCGTGTCTCTCGGCGGGAAACCGGCTCTCACAAGCTGGCTTCAGCATCAGAATCCCGGACCGGACCATGCCCGGGTGTACGCGGTCGACAGCTCGGGGCACGATATTGCCGGTCACAAAATCCCGGACGGCGCGCTGGAACACGCGCGTGCCCTGGTGCGTCAGGGAGGAAACACGCTTGGCATCCGGTCTTTCAATGTAGAGGGCGAGGAAATAATTGTCTTCACAGCAAGAAAACCGGTGAATTTCTTCAAGGATTCCACCCGGGTGCTGCTCTTCGCGCCCCACGGCGCTCCGCTTTGGCTCACCTGCATCATTTCGCTTCTGGTCGCGAGCGCTGTGGCCGCGGGACTGGCCTGGCGGCTCACCCGGCCGCTCAGACAGATTGAGGGGGCCATGGTCCAGGCCGCTTCGGGCGACCTGAATGTCCGGATTTCTGAGAGTGTCAAAGGGAGCAGCTCTGAATTTATAGAGCTCGCCAAAAAGTTCGATATGATGGCCGCCACCATCCAGCAGCTGATCGACCGGCAACAGAATCTCTTCCACAGTGTGAGCCACGAGCTGCGCTCTCCGCTCGCACGGATCAACTGCGCGGTTGAACTCGCCCGCCGCTCTCCTGACATCACGCCAAAAATGCTTGACCGGATTGAGAGTGATGTGCAGAAGCTCGACTCTCTGGTCGGGGATCTGCTCACCTACACCCGGCTGAACGCTGAAGTTTCGATTCCATTCTCCGAGATTGATATCAGCGAGATTGTGGAAGACATTGCCGATAACGCCTCGCTTGAGGGAGCGGCGCGAAAGGTTCAGGTGGTCTGCGACCTTCCGAAGGATGATCTCATCATGACCGGCAACGCCGATCTGCTAGCGCATGCTATTGAGAATGTCGTCCGGAACGCTCTCCGGTTCTCGCCTGACGGCGGAAAGGTGACGATTCATGGCGGGATGGTGTCGGACAGCTCGCTTCAGATTTCCATTCAGGATGAAGGCCCCGGCATTCCGCCGGAAGAAATGGCCAAAATCTTTGATCCTTTCTTCAGAGGCGCCAATCAGGCAACCGGGTCCGGCTATGGCCTGGGACTGCCAATCACCATGCAGGCGGCCCAGCACCACGGCGGAATGGTCCAGGCGGAAAAAATCCGCCCGCATGGCCTGAAAATCACAATCACGCTCCCCCTGAAACACACGGGGAAAAGCGAAAAAGCTTAAGCGTTGAGCGCCCGGAGCACTTCCTCGTGAAGTGCTCCGCCTGCCGTGCATACGGCGGATTTCTCTTTCAGGGGATTGCCGCCCGAGGTACTCGTAATGACGCCGCCTGCTCCCTCAACCACAGGGATCAGCGCGGCCACATCCCAGTACGAGAGATCCGGATCAATCATGATGTCCGCACCGCCGGACGCCACCGCAAAATACCCAAAGCAGTCGCCCCACGTCCGGTATAGCTTCGCCCGGTCGATCAGCGTCTGCATGCGGCTGTCCCCCACCTGCTCAGAGGTTGTCCAGTGAGAGGTCACGAGGAGTGTCGCGTCCTCTATCCGATTGCATTCACGGACCTTCATGGGATTATCGGAAGTGATGCCAAGCGCGCTGCGGTGAAGAACCGCACCGCCCTGCCACCCGACCGCCCGGATACCGGCCGCCGGAAACGCAATAGAGGAGAGAATCGGGCCGAAACCGTTTCCTTCGTCGCGCTCAAGAGCTATCAGGTTCCCGAAATGAAAGCTGTTTGAAATAAAGGCACGAGTCCCGTCAATGGGATCGAGAATCCAGCGATAACGGGGGAAGGGACCGAAAGCCTCCTTGATTCCCAGCTCCTCGCCATAAATGCCATGCTGCGGATAATTTTCCTCAATCAACCGGCGCATCGCGGATTCGGCCCCGCGGTCCGCGAGGGTGACAGGCGTGTGGTTGCTTTTCTCATCCACCCGAATTCCAGCCAGGAAATTCGGCAGAATCACCTTCAGCGCGGCATCCGCCAGACGCTTCAGGAAAGGTAAAAACTCGTCCCGCTCTTCCGGAGTGGACGGGTTGGTAAACCGGGGATAATTCATGACTGCCTCTTATGGCTCCTGCGTGACCAAAATATTGTACGTGTACTCCAAGCAGTCCTGCGGCAATTGCGTCATAATGACGCAACAGCCCGTCTTGAAAGACAGGCTCTTTCTGTTTCTGTAGGATTTTTAGGAATTATGCCGGTCTATGGATATAAGTGTTCCTCCTGCGGCTTTGAAGAGGACATCATTCAGAAAATGTCAGACAAGCCTCTGACCAAATGCCCGAAGTGCGGGAAAGACACGTTTGTAAAGCAGCTGTCTGCCCCCGGTTTCGAGCTGAAGGGCAAGGGCTGGGCTGCGACGGACTTCAATGCCGGTCATACCGGGGTTGCGGCCGCCCACACCAAGAACAAGTGAGCAGCAGAGGCGGGATGCGTTCCGCCCCTGAGCCCTTAGCAAATGCGTCTCGATCGTCCCTGAAGAACAGGCTCGGATCCTGACGCTTTTGTTTTCATTACAGACATGTTCAAAAAGTTCATCTCCGCGGGGCTCCTCTTCTGGATCCCTCTGATCTTCACCGTCTGGATTCTCGACAGCGTCATTGAGTTCAGCGACAGACTTCTCGTTTTTCTGCCGACGCAGCAGCTTCCCGCTTTCCTGGCCAAGATACCGGGACTCGGGCTGATTTTCGCTGTTGTCATCATCTTCCTCACCGGCGTTATCGTTGCCAACGTTCTCGGCAAAAAGATTGTTTCCTGGTGGGAAGCGCTGCTGGACCGCATTCCGATCGTGCACCCGATCTACAGCGGCATCAAAAAAATCGCGAGCACCTTTCTCAGCCAGCAGTCGCAGAGCTTTCAGAAGGTCGTCATGGTGGAGTATCCCCGCAAAGGGGCTTGGACACTTGCCTTTGTTGTGAACAAAGCGCCTGACACGATCCGCTCCGCCGCGAAAACCAAGGAAAATCTCCTCACGGTGTTCGTCCCGACCGCGCCGAACCCGACCTCAGGCTACGTGATCTTCGTCCCCGAATCCGAAACCCGCGAGACGAGCTTCGGCATTGAAGAGGCTTTCACGTTCCATGTTTCCATGGGAGTCGTCGTCCCGGGAAGCGAAAAACATGAGTCTGATGACGCCGTCAAGGCCTGATTTTCGCCTTTCTTACTCTGGACAGGCGTTCAAGCGCTAAACTTGTCAAAGAATTCTTTTCTGAGTTGCTGCCTGCGCTCCCGGCTCCCTGCGGAACCCCGCGCACAGCGCAGCACAGTTTTGTTCAGCTGTTTTGCAAACAGCTATTGTTAGTGACCCGGAGCTTCTATGCGTACCGTTTATTCGGGTTTGGTTGATGAAAAATTCATCGGGCAGACCGTCACCCTTTATGGCTGGGTTCATCGCCGTCGTGACCACGGTGGTGTGATTTTTATTGACCTTCGCGACCGCGAAGGCCTCGTTCAGGTCGTCTGCGACCCTGACCGTCCTGAAGTGTTCAATACCGCCGACAAGGTCCGTAATGAATACTGCCTCAAGGTGGTCGGCCTCGTTCGCTCCCGTCCTGAAGGCACCAAGAATGACGACCTGATCTCCGGCGCCGTTGAGGTTCTCTGCCAGGATCTGGAAGTGCTGAGCCCGTCTCTGACGCCTCCGTTCAGCCTGGATGACGACAACATCTCTGAAACGGCCCGCCTGACCTACCGCGTGCTCGACCTGCGCCGTCCGGTGATGCAGCGTAATCTGCGTCTCCGCTACAAGACCGCTATGGCCTTCCGCCGCTTCCTTGACGAGAATGGCTTCATCGATATTGAAACCCCGGCTCTGACCCGCAGCACGCCTGAAGGCGCCCGCGACTACCTCGTGCCGTCCCGCGTTGAAGAAGGCTGCTTCTACGCTCTGCCGCAGTCTCCTCAGCTCTTCAAGCAGATGCTGATGGTCGCTGGTTTCGACCGCTACTATCAGATCGTCAAGTGCTTCCGCGACGAAGACCTCCGTGCTGACCGTCAGCCTGAATTCACCCAGGTCGATATTGAAACCTCCTTCCTCACGCAGGAAGAGATCCGCGACATGTTCGAAAAGATGGTCCGCGGCGTGTTCAAGGAAGTGCTCGGCGTTGAACTCGCGAATCCGTACCCGGTTATGCGCTGGGATGACGCGATGGCGAAGTACGGCTCCGATAAGCCTGATCTCCGTATCTCCCTTGAGTTCAAGGAAATCACGGACCTCTGCAAGGACACGAGCTTCAAGGTGTTCGCCAATGCCGCGGCAATGCCGAACGGCAAGGTTGTCGCCATGAACGTGCCGAAGGGCTGCCAGCTGCCCCGCTCCGAGATTGATTCCTACACCGAGTTCGTCAAGATCTACGGTGCCAAGGGTCTCGCCTACATCAAGGTGAACGAAAAGGCGAAGGGCCGCGAAGGTCTCCAGAGCCCGATCGTGAAGAACCTCTCTGACGAGTTCCTGAATGCCGTGATTGAACGCACCGGCGCGAATGACGGCGACGTCATTTTCTTCGGCGCGGACAAGAAGAAGATCGTCTGGGATTCTCTCGGCGCTCTCCGTCTGAAGATCGGCCGCAGCGAGTTCGGCAAGAAGGCCGGCCTCTTCACCGAAGGCTGGAAGGCTCTCTGGGTTATCGACTTCCCGATGTTCGAGTGGTCTGATGAAGAGAACCGCTGGATGGCCTGCCATCACCCGTTCACCTGCCCGAAGCCGGAAGACGTGGACAAGCTCCAGTCGGATCCGGAACACTGCTACGCCCAGGCGTACGACATGGTGCTGAATGGCTGGGAAATCGGCGGCGGCTCCATCCGTATTCACAAGGAAGACGTGCAGGAGAAGGTCTTCAGCGCTCTGAAGATCACCCCTGAAGAGGCTGAGCAGAAGTTTGGCTTCCTGCTTAACGCCCTGAAGTTCGGCGCACCGCCCCATGGCGGCATCGCCTTCGGCCTTGATCGTATCGTCGCCATGATGACCGGCGCCAATTCGATCCGCGACGTGATCGCGTTCCCGAAGACCCAGCGCGCCCAGTGCCTGCTCACGCACGCTCCGGCTCCGGTGACGGAGAAGCAGCTGCGCGAACTGCACATCCGCCTGCGCAACGAGCATCATCACGACGAGCAGTAATTGATCCGTCCCCCTCTGTCAGGGGGACCGGTTCTGAAGCCCTGCCGGGATACTTTCCCCGCAGGGTTTTTCTTTTTTTCTCAGTAAATCGGGAACCGGGTGTTCTTCCTCGGATCCTCGGCTATTGTCCACTCAGTCACCACGTTGTCGCGGCCATACTGAACCCAGAGCACCATGTCTGACCGGGACGCATCCTGGAACCGATACATGTAGGCGGACTGGTTGAGAAACTTGAAGTCGAAAATCTTCGTGCAGTGTCCGAAGAGACGATAGACATCGGCGATCGTCGTCTTGCCCGGCTTGATCAGGCGGTAAAAATTCTCTTCGACGAGCGCCTGCTCGCGCTTCACGAATCGGCCATTCTTATCAAAGAACATCCACCAGACTTCCTGCCCTTCAGGCTGCGGGGAATAGGTATAGCGGGTCGTACCGTCCGGCATGGCTGTGATGGAATCCGGTTTCCCGAGCTTCTCCACCACCTGGGATTCCGTGCTTCCCATATCAATCATCTGCGGATGCGCGCAGCCGCATAGAGCAAAGGCCGGAACAGCACCGGCCGCCACCAGCTTAAGAAGAGTCCGCCTGCTCAGCATCATCACTTCTCCTTCTCGGGACGGGCATCCGGATAACTGCTTTCAACCTCTGAAATCATCTCTTTCAGAATGGCCCGGATATCGTCCGCCCGGCATCCAATAAGAACCGCATCATCGAGCGCTGCGGAAACCGATTCCCGCAGCTCGCGGTAGTTTTCATCTAGCACTTTAACCTTTTCCGTGCAGGATACGTTTTTCCCCGACACATCCTTCCAGAGCGGCATCCCGTCAGGCCTTTTCTCAAACTCCTGAGCCATCACGCTTTCCTCCCCGGCTGGCCGTATGTTCTGAAGCGCTCGAGCACGCGCGTCATTTCATCCTCTGAGAGCAGCCGGACATCTCCGAGCTGAAGAAGGTCAAGATACATCGAGGCCAGATTCTCAGTCTCCACAGCAAGCGCAAAGGCCCCCGACAGACCAGAGCCGGTCGCGAGCACCCCATGGCGAGCCATCAGGCAGCCCCGGCAGTGCCTCAGAGCACCGGTCACGCTTTCCGCAAGCGCCTCGGTGCCGAACGTAGCATACGGCGCGCAAGGAATCTCAGCCGCCCCGGACATGGCCACCATATAGTGAAAAGGCGGAATGCCGGACTCCAGGCAGGAAACCGCGGTGGCTTTCGGCGAATGCGTGTGAACAATCGCCCGGACTTCAGGCTTTGACTCATAGACCGCCGCATGAAGCCGCCACTCGGAGGAAGGCAGCAGCGGTCCCTCATCCCGCCACTCTCCTGACGGAAGGCGCGACACCTTCGAAATATCCTCTGGCGAAAGATCGTCATACGGAACGCCTGATGGCGTGATCAGGAATGCCAGTTCACCATCGTCCGCCTGGCAGCGGGCCGATACATTCCCGGATTTGTTCACGTTCAGACGCTGAGTATTCATGGACCGGGCAGTCTCAATAATGCCGCGCCGCAGCGCCTCCGTATCCTCAGGAAACTCCGCCTGCATCATCTTTTTCTCCTGCATTTTCTACTCCGGACGCGTCTCATCCGGATCGGGCATAAAGGGGCGGTCACCCGCTCCTGGCGCAAATATTCCCTTCTCCGTCACGATTCCCGTGATAAGCCTCGCAGGAGTGATATCGAAAGCGATATTTCTTACCGCAGTGTCCTGCCCCGCCACCTGCACGCGGGTCACGTTTCCATCCGGTCCGATCCCCGATATTTCAGTCACCTCGCTCCTGGACCGTTCTTCGACCGGAATGCTCTCCACGCCTTCCGCCAGAGAAAAGTCTACGGTGGACACGGGAGCTGCCACATAAAAAGGCACTCCGCAGTCATTTGCCGCAAGAGCCTTCAGGTACGTGCCGACCTTATTGGCCACATCGCCGTTTGAAGCAATCCGGTCCGCCCCGACAATGACGAGATCAACCTCACCCTGCTGCATCAGATAGCCGCCCGCGTTATCCGCGATCAGCGTACAGGGAATGCCGGCCTCGCGAAGCTCCCACTCGGTGAGGAGCCCCTGCATGCGGGGCCGGGTTTCATCAACCCAGACCTCCATCGGTATCCCCTGCTCCTGCGCCACATAGAGCCCCGACAGCGCTGTGCCGTAATCCACTGTTGCGAGCCACCCGGCATTGCAGTGCGTCAGAATCCGAACAGGACGCCCATTCTTCCGATAAGTCTCCTCTATGACAGAGGCGAAGTACCCGCCGATTGCCCGGTTGGATTCAATGTCCGACTCACAGATCTCCTCGGCCGCCTTCTGAGCGCGCGCTGCCCGGACGTCCCCGGAAAGTCCTTCGGCTGCCGAGGCGACCCGGCGGACTGCCCACTGGAGGTTCACAGCCGTGGGTCTTGCCTCAGCGATCCGTTTCAGCCCCTTTTGAAGCGCTTCCTCAGTCTTCGCTTCACGGCAGAGAAACGCCGCGGCCCAGGCCCCTGCCGCTCCGATCAGCGGAGCACCCCGGACCTGCATGGTTTTAATGGCGCGGATCAGCGCATCGGATGTTCCTTCACGGCAGATTTCCAGCTGGTAAGGCAGCTTCGTCTGATCCGGGAAACACACCGTCTTTCCCCCGTCATCAGACCAGATACCCCTGATCCATTGATTGTTCACCTTCATTCGCCATTTCCTCCCATTTCCCGGGGAAGCCTCTCCCATCAGGGCATTATCGGTACACTGTCTTATCGCATCCGGAGAGCCGCGCCCGGCACGGTCACCAGCAGGCCGCTTATTTTCCGCCTGTTTTCCGTATCCGGAATGCCTTCGCTTCTCTCATATAAAGCAAGATAACAGGAAACCCGCTGTTTATTTCCTTTAATGCTTTTATGATTCATATTGGATGAGTCCGTGCCCGGGGTCCTGCCCCGCTGTCCGGCGGACTCAGTCTTTCCCTGTCAACATCATCAGCAGAACAAAGATGAGCACTCTCGTTATTGAAACCTCGGACGGCATCCGTTCCATCGCCATCAACAAGCCCGCCAAGCGCAACAGCCTCTCAGCCGACACGCTGCAGGAACTGTCAACGGCCCTTGAGGATGCCGATAAAGATCCGGATGTCCGGGTCATTCTGATTCATGGTCTCCCGACCATCTTCTCGGCCGGTTCTGATCTCGAGGAAATCGTTGCCGGCAACAAAATCAGCGCCGGTGTTGATAACGCAAGGCACCTCATCTCTGTGGCTGACAATGTGAGGAAGCCTCTGATCGCGGCCGTAAACGGCCCGGCAGTCGGTCTGGCTGTCACGCTCCTCATGACGTGCGACCTCGTCTACTGCGGAAAGCACGCACTCTTCTCGCTCCCCTTCACCGCTCTGGGCGAGACGCCTCTTTTCGGCATCACGCAGAGACTTGTCGCGGAGTGCGGCTACCACCATGCCGCTGAAAAGCTGCTCCTCTCGGAGCCGATCACGGCGGAGCAGGCTGTAGCTCTTCATATCGCGAACGGCGTTTTTGAGGACGATGAAGTGCTCCGTCAGGCAACCGCCCGCGCGGTCCGCCTGACCCGCATGCCGCCTGAAGCCCTGATCCGCACGAAGAGCCTTCTGAGAGGCATTCTCCACAGTGACACACGTGAACAGTCGAAGAAAGAGGCTGAGGCGTTCAACGAGCAGCTCCAGGAACCTGAAATCGTAGAGGCTCACAAGGCGTTCCTCGAAGGGCGGCGCCCCGATTTTTCGAAGAGCCTTGTGAAGGACGAGGGCAGCGCCTCCTGAGAGCGCAAGCCGCTCTCAAACAGTTTTCAACAAATTGAGTTCAGTTTTGACAAGCGGCAAAGGTATCATTAACAAGATAAAAAGCGAGAACAAAGGCCTGTACGACATGAACCAACACACTACCCAAGCCGAGGGAATTCTCTCTCTGGCAAAGGAAGTTCTGAAAATTGAATCCGCCGCGGTATCGGCTCTTTCAGACCGCATCGGAGATGACTTCGTCAGAGCCGTGCAGGCGCTCCTCGCCTGCCGCGGACGCGTTGTCGTCACGGGTATCGGGAAAAGCGGCCATATTGCCCGCAAAATTGCGGCCACAATGGCCTCTACCGGAACACCCGCTTTCTTTGTTCATGCCGCTGAAGCATCGCACGGCGACCTGGGCATGATCACCCGAGAGGATGTCGTGATCGGCATTTCCTACTCGGGGAGCACGTCCGAAGTCCTCGCCATCATTCCCGCAATCAAGCGGGAAGGCGCTTTCCTCATTACGCTCACCGGAAATCCTGACAGTCCGATGGCCCGCGAAGCGGACATCAATCTGAACGTGCATGTCGAGCGCGAAGCCTGCCCGCTTAACCTCGCGCCGACCGCATCGACCACGGCCACGCTGGCCATGGGAGACGCGCTCGCGATTGCCTGTCTCGACGCCAAGGGCTTCACCAAAGAAGACTTTGCGCGGTCTCATCCGGGCGGTGCGCTTGGACGCCGGCTGCTGCTCCGGGTGCAGGACGTCATGCGCCGCGGCGACGATGTGCCGCGCGTTAAGCCTGACACGCAGATTCTTGCCGCTGTGCAGGAAATCAGCCGCAAGGGCATCGGCATGACCACCGTGACGGATGAGGACGGAAAACTGCTCGGCATCTTCACGGAGGGAGATCTCCGGAGGCTGATTGAGCGTGTCGGCGACATCCGCCCTGTTGTTATCCGGGACGTCATGACGCCGCATCCGAAAACCATATATCCTGAAGCGCTTGCCGCCGAGGCCGCGTCGCTCCTTGAGCGCGCGCAGTGCAATCAGCTTCCTGTCGTGGATCACGACGGGCATCTGATCGGCGCGCTTCATTTCCATGACCTCATGACTGCCAAGGTAATCTGAGATGTCAGTAGAAGACAAAGCCAAAAAAATCAAGCTGGTCGTCCTCGATGTGGACGGCGTCCTCACCGACGGCCAGATCGTCACCGGTTCCCAGGGCGAACTCTGCAAGCACTTCGACGTGAAGGACGGACTCGGCATCAAGATGCTGCTCGCCGCCGGAATCGATGTTGTCGTGATCACCGGCAGGCGGTCCGCCATCGTCGGCGCCCGTCTGCGGGAACTCGGCGTCCGGGATGTGTTCCAGGGGCAGTCCTACAAGAAGGGGGCGTTCCTTGATCTCATTCAGGCCCGTCATCTGGACGCATCGGAGTGCGCCTGCATGGGTGACGACATCCCGGATCTGCCGGTGCTGCAGCTGGTGGGGCTCTCCTGTGCGCCGGCTGACGCCGTTGACACCGTTCTGAAGTCAGTCGACTTCGTTTCCTCCCGCGCGGGAGGCCGCGGAGCCGTCCGGGAAATGGCGGAAAAAATTCTGATGTCCCAGGGAGTCTGGGATGATCTGATTGACCGCTTCTACTTCCACCCCGACGCTCCCCGTTTCAGGTAACCGACATGCGGGAAAGAGTTTCAGCCATTGTTGCCATCATCCTCCTCGTCTTTCTGATCGGGGCAAGCTACTTCTATGCCGTGCAGTCAGGCCTTAAGGACCTGAAATATCTGCCGAGTGAAAACTCACCGGACTATACGGCAACCAAGCTTTCGCTCACCGACTTTGACGGCGCGGGGAACCCCGTGCGGCGCGTCATCGCCGACAAGGTGATCCATTACTCGGACGACCGGACAGATGCCGATCATCCGCGCTATATCACCCTGACGCCGAATAAGCCTCAGGTCGATGCTTCCTCTGACCGCGGCTGGACGCACGATGCCGGAAAGACGATCGAATTTGAGGGGAACGTTAAAATTCTGAGGGACCCGGCAGGCAATACACCGGCTCTCAGTTTTGAAACCCAGAAGATGACAGCCTTCCCTAATACGGAACGCTTCACTTCGGACTCTCCGGTTGTTTTCCATCGGGGAAGCGACAGCACGACAGCGAGCGGCATGGATTACAGCTATGCCAACGGCACTATTTCACTTACAGGCCGCGTCAACACGCACATCGCCTCACGCAAATAATTGAACGAAAAATATGAAAATCAAGCTTATTACAGCCCTTCTTCTGATCACGGCCGCCGCCACTGCGGGCGCGCTTCAGTCAGATAACTCGAAGCCGATTGAGATTGCCGCTGACCATTTCTCCGGAGACCAGGTCTCGCAGACGGCTGTCTACACGGGCCGCGTTGAGGTGCATCAGGGTACGCTCGAGATGCACGGCGACCGACTGGACCTTCAGATCACGCCGAAGGGCTACCGGGTGGGTGTTCTGACCGGCAAGCTCGCGACCTTCAAGCAGCAGCGCGACAACCCAAATCCGAAGATCAGCGAGTGGATGCATGCTGAGGCCGACAAGCTGATCTACAACGAAAAAAAAGACACCATTACGCTCATCAACAATGCCCGCCTGACCCGTACGGAAAACGGCGTGCTGAAGGATGAAGCGACCGGTCAGACCATCGTGTACGACATCCGCAATGCCCGCTCCGTGGCAGAAGGCGGCTCCGCGGGCGGTGAACGCCGCCGCGTGACAACCGTGATTGCGCCCCGCAAGCAGGACAACTCTTCCGGCTCGGCGGATACGACAAAACTGCGTTCCTCCACCACGCTGGCCCCGGCAAATAGGACGAAGTAAATGGCCGAATACGATAAGAATCTCGCCGTTGCCGGCACGCACACCCTCGAAACCAAGGGACTTCGGAAGCGCTATGGCCGCCGTGTTGTAGTGAAGGATGTTTCGCTGCGCGTGAAGAGCGGCGAAGTCGTGGGGCTGCTGGGGCCGAACGGCGCCGGCAAGACCACCACCTTCTACATGGTGGTGGGACTCATCGTGGCTGACGGGGGATCGATTTACCTCGACGGCAAAGATATTACGCACCTGCCGATTTACCGCCGTGCCCACATGGGGCTCACCTATCTGCCTCAGGAAGCGAGTGTCTTCCGGTCGCTCACGGTGGAAGACAACATCCGCGCCATTCTCGAGCTTCAGAAGAACGAGAACGGCAAGCCTCTCAGCAAAACGGAAATCAATGAGCGGCTTGAGTCGCTCCTGGATGAGCTTTCCATTCAGAACATCCGCACGAATGTGGCCATGTCACTTTCAGGCGGTGAGCGGCGCCGCACGGAAATTGCCCGATCACTCGCGGCAAGCCCCAAATTCATTCTGCTCGACGAACCTTTCGCCGGCGTTGATCCGATCGCCGTGAGCGAAATCCGGAACATCATCCGGATCCTGAAGGAACGGAACATCGGTGTTCTGATCACGGACCACAACGTCCGGGAAACCTTCAAGACCTGCGACCATGCCTACATCATCAGCGACGGCAATGTGCTCGCCGCCGGTGTCCCGGAAGAGCTGAGCAACAACGAGACCGTCCGCAAGATCTATCTCGGCGAAGAGTTCGACTATCCCACTACCGGGAAAAAGCAGTAAAAGCTGATCACTCCGGGTCCGGAATATGCCGAATGATCTGAAACTCCAGCAAGGCCAGCGCATGGTGCTGACACCTCAGCTGCAGCAGGCAATTGAGGTGCTGGGGCTGTCGTCCGCCGAACTTCTGGACGAGATTCATCGGGTTTCGGATGACAATCCTTTTCTCGAGGTCACTGAGCCGCAGGCTCAGGAGGAACACGCCGACCCGGTTCAGGAACCCGTGCGGAAGCCTGACGCAAGAGTGATTCAGAGCAGTGATGACGCAGGCGGCAATCCCGAGGGGGATTTCAGCCCGGCTCATGACAGCTTCGGAGAGCTGAATTTTTCCCAGGCATCATGGGGCCACGGCGACCCGAACACCGACACCTCCCCGCTCGACTGGGTGGAAACCTCCGAAACACTGCAGGAGCATCTGGAAGCCCAGATTCCCTTCCTCAGAGAACCCCCCGAGGTGAAGGAAAAGGTTTCCTACCTGGTCGGCGAACTGGATGAAAACGGACTCTTCGAGACACCGCTTGAGGAAATGGCGGATTCCTTTGCCCGTCAGACCGGATCGGATCCGGCTGACTTCGGAGCTTGGCATCGGGCCCTTCTGGCGCTTCAGTCCCTGGATCCCGCGGGAATCGGCGTCTACTCGGTCTCGGAGTCTCTCGCCCTGCAGCTGAAGCTCCTCGGGGAATCCGTTCCCGATCTCCCGCCTCGGCTGATCAGTCTCGCGGAGACCGCTCTCACCGGCAGCCTTGGCGCATTGGCTCACAAGGACTACGCCAAACTGAAAAGAACGCTGTCCTGTACGGATGATGAACTGAAGTCGGTCTACAGGATCATTCAGTCTCTCAACCCCCATCCGGCCTCTGATTTCAAGAACGACGCGGTGCAGTATGCCGTTCCGGATATTCTTGTTACCCGGAAAAACGGTGTGTGGACAGCAGCTCTGAATCCGGCTTCGACTCCAGCTCTCAGCCTGAATCCGCAGCTTGCGGATCTTGCCTCTTCAGCTGCCAAAAAGAGCCCGGCCGAAACGCCCTGGCGCGAAAAGGCAGCCCAGGCGAAGGTTTTCATCCGCAGCGTGGAGCAGCGTTACAGCACCATGCTCCGTGTCGCCCAGTCAATCGTCAACCGGCAGCAGGCATTTTTCAGCAGCGGGGAAAAAGCGCTGACCCCGATGGTGCTGAAGGATATTGCGGCCGACACCGGACTTCACGAGTCCACCATCTCCCGCGCCACAAACGGCAAATACCTTCAGTCGCCCGCCGGAATCTTCGAACTGAAGTACTTCTTCAGCTCACACGTCGCGGCGGAGAGCGGTGACGCGGTTTCCTCCAAAGCCATCCGGTCACTGATCCGGGCCCTCATCGCGGAAGAACCTGCCGCCAAACCGCTGTCAGACGCCAAGCTTTCCGAGCTTCTGAAAGAAAAGGGCTACCAGGTCGCGCGGCGTACGGTTGCGAAATACCGTGAACAGGAAAAAATCCTGCCGGCGTCTCTGAGGAAAAAAATTTAACGATAGAATTAAATGACATAGGAAGGCACCGACCCCCGAGGTGCCTATTGGGAGCCTTTTGTCATGCAGGTCATCGCCGTTACAGGTCTATCAGGATCAGGAAAGTCCGTTGCCATCCGGCAGCTCGAGGACAGCGGTTACTACTGCATTGATAATCTGCCGGTCGATTTTATCGTTCCGGTTATTCAGTCTCTCAGGGACCGCGGTCAGGAGAAAGTCGCGGTTTCTGTCGACATCCGCTCCAAAGCCGCCCCCCAGACGGCTCTGCGCCAGTGCCAGGCCCTTAAGGATCTTGGAATTGATGTCCGGATACTCGCTCTGACCGCATCCACGCCGGCTCTCGTCCAGCGATTCTCCGAAACCCGCCGCCGTCATCCGCTGACGCCTCTTAACCGCGAACCCGGTGATCAGACAGGCCTGCAGGAAGCGATAGCTCAGGAGCGCTCTCTCATGAGCCTCGAGGACGGGTTCGTGCTCGACACCTCGGATCTCACGCCTTCCATGCTGAAAGCCTGGATCCGTCAGTTCATCAACGCGCCCGCCTCGGAAATGACAATTTCCTTTGAATCCTTCGCGTTCAAAAAGGGAATCCCGGTCGCGGCGGACTTTGTTTTCGACGTCCGGAACCTCCCGAACCCCTACTACAACACGGCGCTTCGTCCTCTCACCGGGCAGGACAAGCCGGTGATCGACTTTCTGAAGAGCCAGCCTGAGGTTCTTGAAATGGTGTCCAATATCGAGACATTCCTTCGCAAATGGATTCCCGGATTCAGAGCCCAGGGTCGGCACTATCTCACAATCTGCATCGGCTGCACCGGCGGGCAGCACCGTTCGGTTTTCGTGGCGGAAGAACTCTACCGGCGCTTCTCAAGCATTGCCGGTGTCGTCGTCCGTCACCGGGCGCTCAAGCTCCCTCGGATCTAGGATCCCGGCGAATCTCGTCCGGATAAATTTCAGAACGGGGGAAGGCAGTGCCTCAGCGTCCGCGTCCCGGATATCGATCCACTTTCCTCCGGTGAAGTGCCGCAGCGTGTCAGGATTGGCCTCCCCTTCCCAGAAGTGCATTTCGAGCCGGTAATGAGTAAATTCATGTGGCAGCCGTCCCGCGTAAGTCAGCGGCATCTGTACCGCAGCCCCCTCCGGGAGAAGAGCCGTGGGATCGGGCAATTCTTCACAGCCCGGCGCTTCCGGAAAACAGTAAAGCCCCTGCCACACCCCTTTCATTTCCCGGCGGACAGACCAAAGCCGGCTTCCCGACCGGATGACAAGGAAAGAAGAAGAGCGGACCGGTTTCTCCGCCCGCTTTTTCACGCCCGGGAACGCGGAAGGATCTCCGGAAGCAAATCCTTTGCAGCCATCCCGCAGCGGGCAGCTGTCGCAGTCCGGCCGGGACCTCCGGCAGACCATGGATCCAAGATCCATCAGCGACTGGGTATAAATGCCGCACTCCTTCTGCGGCACAGACTCCTCGGCAATCTCCCAGAGCTTCTTCTGATACAGCGTTTCGCTTTCTCCCCGCTTCACACCGAAATACCGCGCAAAAACCCGCTTGGCATTGCCGTCAAGAATGGCCTCCGGCATATCCCAGCAGCTGGAGAGAATGGCGGCCGCGGTCGACCGCCCGATTCCGGGCAGCGCTTCAAGCGCCTCCCGTTTTTTCGGAAATTTGCCCCCGGACGCCATAACAGCCTTCGCGCAGGCAAGCAGGTTCCGCCCCCGGGCGTAGTAACCGAGCCCTGCCCAATGCCTGAGCACATCATCCTCGGAAGCCGCTGCCAGAGTCCCGACATCCGGAAAGGCCTCGATAAATTTCAGATAGTAAGGAATCACGGTCGTGACCTGAGTCTGCTGCAGCATGATCTCCGATATCCACCTGCGGTACGGATCCCGGGTCTTCTGCCACGGGAGATCATGCCGGCCATGCTGCTTCTGCCACTCAATCAGTTGTTCTGCCAGATGCATTTCTATTCCATTTCCGAAGACGGTGTTTCCCGACGATCTCGGTCGCCTGCTACGGATTTCGCTAAATTCATTAGACTTCTCTGATAACCGCCACTTTACTTTGTTTGGGTCTATGAAAACAGCTTTCTCCCACGTTCTGCCCTGCATGCTGGCAGGAATCATGCTTTCCTCAGCGCCGGATTTCTGTTCGGCGCAGGAAATTCCGGGCGACAGCAAAGAGGCTGCCGCGGAGAAGGCTGACTCCTACTCCTACCCTGCTCTGACGAGCGATGTGCTTTTCAGTCTCATTGCGTCTGAAATTGCCGTGCAGCGTCATCAGTCCGGATCCGCCTTCCTCACGCTGATGGAAGAGGCGAAAAAGACAGGGAACCCTGGCATTGCCCGCAGGGCTTTCGCGATCGCCAATCTTTCAGCAGCCCCGAAGGAGGCAAGTGAAGCTCTGGCGCTCTGGTCAAAACTTACCGCCGGCACGCCTGAAGCTGAAGTGCCTGCCGCGTACGAGGCGCTGAGAAGCGGAAACTTCGATGCGGCCGAGCCCGCCTTTGCCAAATACCTGAAGACCCAGAGCCGCCCATCTGTAGTATTCCAGCAAATCTTCGCGTCCCTGAACGGCCAGAGGATTGATAAGGCCCTGCCGCTTCTCACCTCTCTTGCTGAGCCTTATGAAACCAGTGAACCCGCTGTCGATCTCGCTATCTGCAGTGTCGCGGTTCAGGGTGCCCGGCGCGATATCGCTGAGCGATTTGCCCGCTCCGCCATCAAGGCTGCTCCGCAGAACCCGGCAGTCATCCGCCAGGCCGCGATCGCCCTGATGCCGCTTGAGCCTCAGACCTCAGCCGATATGCTGAAAAAATTTCTGAAGGACTCACCGGAAGATTCCGCGACGCGCCTTATATACGCTCAGAGCCTTCTCGCAGGAAAGCAGAAAGCGGAATTCGCGGTACAGGCGAAAATTCTCACCTCAAAGAAACTCACCGGCGCTCAATGGATTCAGCTCGGCGAAATGGCTGAGCAGAACGGCGAACTCAAAATCGCCGAAACCGCATACAGCACTTTCCTGAAGACGGAGCAGAATGCCCCGGCTGACGAAAGGAATCTCGCCTACATCCGGCTCGGTTTTCTCTCCGAAAATCAGCTGCGCCCTGAAGACGCGCTCGGCTGGTACGAACAGGTAACTGACGGCAAGTACTATGTCGCGGCCCGTCTCCGCTCTGCCGACATCTATCAGAAAACCGGCCGCCCGGACCGCGCCATTGCCGTGCTTGAGCAGGCGAAGCCCAAGGCTGACGAGGGAAAGATCGCGATCACCACAGCGCTCAGTCAGCTGCTGAACGCCGCGAACCAGCCCTGGCAGGCCTACGACGCCATGCAGCAGACCGCAAAAACGGTCAGCAATGCGCCGGACTTTCTCTACAGCACCGCCATGCAGGCTGACAAAGTGAACGATCTGCAGGGCGTCGAATTCTATCTTCGGAAGTACATTGCGCTCCGCCCCAATTCCTCCACCGGCTACAACGCGCTTGGCTACATCTTCGCCGAGCGGAATGTGCAGCTGCGGGAAGCGCTCCGGCTTGTCGAAAAGGCCAATACGCTGAAACCGAGAGACCCCTATATCCTCGATTCACTTGGCTGGGTCTACTACCGGCTGAAGAATTACGAGAAGGCGAAGCAGTTCCTTGAGTCCTCACTCAGTCTGCGCTACGACGCGGAAACTGTTGAACACCTGCTCACCGTACTCACTCAGGCCGGGGACCGCACGGCGGCTCAGGCTGAGCTTGATAAATGGGCGGCGCAGCATCCGGATGACCAGTCTCTCCCGGCCTTCCGTAAGAAGTTCGGTCTGAAATGAAACGCCGCACACTGCTCCTCGGTCTCGCAGCGTCCGCGCTCACGGCGGCCTGCTCCTCCCTGGGACCCCAGACAGGGAGTTTCGCGGAAAAAATTGAAGGACGTTTCAGCACGGTAACCGAGTTTCGGGGACGGAAGGAGAGCCAGACGGGCTCTTTCACACTCACCCGGGCAGGCTCTTCCACGGTGCTGGAGCTCGGGCACCCGCTCACCGGCATTCTTGCCCGGATCACGGTTTCACCGCAGCTCACCACGCTCGAGACCAGTGACGGGAAGAAACTCTCTGACCGGACACCTGAGCGGCTCATGATGAATGAGCTCGGGTTCTCATTCCCTGTTACCGAAATGATGGGGTGGCTCAGCTCACCGCCTCCCGGTGATGAACTGTCGGCCCCGCCCTGGAGGATTGAGTTCCTCACGAAGACGGCTGACGGACTCCCGAAGCTAGTCCGTGTTACCCGAGCGGAGAGCGCAGCCGCGCCTTCCGTCCGCCTCACCGTCACTATCGATAAGCGAGAAGCCAATGCATCCTGATCTTCCGAAAGCCTTTCTCGATCTACCGGCCCCGGCGAAAATCAATCTCTTTCTCCATATTGTCGGCATCCGGGAAGATGGCTATCACCTGCTTGAGTCCGTTTTTCTGCTGATCTCGCTCGCGGACTCCGTGAGTCTCACGGAGCGAGCCGAAGGCGGCCTGGTCCGCACGGGCGACATGGCGGATAACCCCTCCGATCTCTGTCTGCGGGCCGCGAGACTCCTGCAGGAAAAGACCGGGTGCCGGAAGGGCGCGGAAATCTGTGTCACGAAACGTATTCCGTCAGGCGCCGGTCTCGGCGGCGGCTCTTCCGACGCGGCTACCACGCTGATCGGTCTTAACCGCCTCTGGGATCTCGGGGTCTCCCGCGAGGAGCTTGCCGCCTGGGGCACCGAGCTTGGAGCCGATGTTCCGTTTTTTATTCAGGGTGAAAACGCCTTCGTGGAAGGAATCGGGGAACGAATCACGCCGATCCCCGTTCCGGCGCACGATTTCCTGATTGTGTACCCCGGCGCATTCTCTGCCACAGATCGCGCGTTTCGGGATTTTGACTTGACAACACCGCCGCTATCACCGAAAATTAGCGGTCTTTCCTGCCTTTATCAGGACAAGGCTTTTCACTTTGGCTTTGGCCACAATGACTTACAGCCTGTCGTCACACAGTCCACACCCGCCGTCAGACAAGCCATACAAATGCTTTCTCCCTTTGGGTCGGTCCGTATGACGGGTTCAGGTTCAGCGGTTTTTCTTCCGCTCCAGAGCGGATCAGATGCCAAACGGGTATTGGAAAACCTTCCTGAAGGGTGGTCAGGCTATGCAGTAAAAAGCTTAGAACGTCATCCGCTGTCGGATTGGTTCCGCAGCGGGACGGGTTCTTGACAAGGACGGGGGAGTCGCCAAGGTGGTTAAGGCATCGGATTTTGATTCCGATATTCGCAGGTTCGAGTCCTGCCTCCCCTGCCAGAAACAAAGGGCATTTTGCCTGTTTTTCCCTTCCATGTACTGTCAGCATGGAACGATTAATACAACTGCGGGACGAAAGCCCTGCGAGGATTAAGAGCTAAATCATGGTTTCGAACAGCCTTATGGTTTTCTCGGGCAATGCAAATCCGAAGCTTGCCCTTTCTGTCACGCAGCACCTGAATATTCCATTGGGCCGTGCAACAGTCAACCGCTTCTCCGATGGTGAGGTTGCTGTTGAGATTAACGAGAACGTTCGTGGTCAGGATGTTTTCGTGCTGCAGAGCACCTGTGCTCCGACGAACGACAATCTGATGGAGCTGATGATCATGGTGGACGCTCTGCGCCGCGCTTCGGCCCGCAGAATTACCGCCGCGATTCCGTACTACGGCTATGCCCGTCAGGATCGCCGTCCGCGTTCTGCCCGCGTGGCCATTAGCGCGAAGGTTGTTGCGAACATGCTGCAGTCTGTCGGTGTTGACCGTGTCCTCACGATGGACCTTCACGCCGATCAGATTCAGGGCTTCTTTGACATTCCGGTGGATAACATCTATTCCACCCCGGTGCTTCTGAACGACATCCTCGCTCACCAGTATCCGAACCTGATGGTCGTTTCTCCTGACGTGGGCGGCGTGGTCCGCGCCCGTGCGATGGCGAAGGCTCTTGACGTTGATCTCGCGATCATCGATAAGCGCCGTCCCCGCGCCAACGTCGCTGAAATCATGAACATCATCGGCGAAGTGAAGGGCCGTACCTGCGTGATTACCGACGACATCGTCGATACCGCCGGCACCCTCTGCAATGCCGCGAGCGCACTGAAGGAACGCGGTGCTGTCCGTGTTCTCGCCTACGCTGCTCACCCGGTGCTTTCCGGAAATGCCGTCGACCGTATCACGAATTCCCCGCTCGACGAGCTCGTCATCACGGACACGATTCCGCTTCGTCCCGAAGCTGAAGCCTGCCCGAAGATCCGCCAGCTCTCCTGCGCGGCTCTGATCGGCGAAACGATTTCCCGCATCGCCAACGAATCCTCCGTAAGCTCTCTGTTTGCGGAATAGCAAGAAACCCGCTGCTGGTCGCGGCGGCGGGTCCATTTTTTATTTTGGAGTTTTTCCATGAATTTCACTGCAACCACACGTAAAGCGCAAGGTACGGGTGCGAGCCGCCGTCTGCGCCGCGAGAACAAGCTTCCGGGCATTGTCTACGGCAACGACCAGGCTGCCACGCCGATCGTTCTCGATCACAACCCGATTTTCTATGCTCTTCGCAAGGAAGCGTTCCACTCCTCCGTCCTGACCCTGAATCTGGACGGCGTTGATCAGCTCGTCGTGCTGCGTTCCTTCCAGCTGCATCCCTACAAGCAGCAGGTTCTGCACATCGACTTCCAGCGTGTGGATCCGAACAAGCCGATGAATATGCGCGTGCCGCTGCACTTCGCCGGCGCCGAGAACAGCCCGGCTGTCAAGATCAGCAAGGGCCTTATCAGCCACCTGGTGTCCTTCCTCGAAGTTCACTGCCTGCCGAAGGATCTGCCTGAGTTCATCGATGTTGACCTGTCCAACATGACCGCTCAGACGATTCTGCGTGCTTCCGATCTGAACCTCCCGGCTGGCGTTACCGTCGTCGAGAAGCCCGGTGAAGACACCCCGATCGCCACCGTCATCACCGACTTCAAGGAAGAAGAGGCTGATGCCGCCGCTGACGCTGCCGCCGCTGCTGCTGCTTCCGCAGCCGCCGCCCCGGCTGAAGGCGCTGCCGCTCCGGCTGCTGCCGCTGAAGGCGAGAAGAAGGCCGAGTAATCTTTCCCGGCTTTTCTCTGAAAAGGCTCTTTCCTTTGAAAGAGCCTTTTTTTTCAGGGCCTGAGAAGAAGGCCGCTCTGGACTCCCTCCTCCCTGAAATGCGTACTGTAAGACGCTTAAGGAATTACTGAATCATGCCCGCTCAGATGAAAGGAATCTCACTCATTGTCGGTCTCGGCAATATCGGATCGGAATACGATGGCACGCGCCACAACGCGGGCTTCATGTTCGCCGATGAACTCGCCAGCCGTTCTCACGCTTACTTTTCGGAAGAAAAGAAGTTCAGCGCCTATGTGACCCGCGTCGAACTGGATCATCACGATGTCTGGCTGATGAAGCCGACGACCTACATGAACCGTTCCGGCACCGCCGTACAGGCTCTCGCCCAGTACTACCACATTGAGCCCGAGGAAATCCTTGTCGTCCATGACGAGCTCGATCTCCTGCCCGGATGCATGAAGCTGAAGCAGGGCGGCGGCAACGCCGGTCACAACGGACTGAAGGACATCACGCAGAAACTCGCCACCCCGAACTTCTGGCGCCTCCGTATCGGTACGGGTCATCCCCGCACGCTTGGCCTCCGAATCCAGGTTGTGGATTTCGTGCTCGGCAAACCGACCCCCGAACAGATGCAGGGCATTTCCAGCTGCATCGCGGCTGGCATCGACTGCATGGCGGATCTCGCGGACGGCAACTTCCAGTCCGCGCAGAGGAAGATCGCCCCCTTCGGGAAGCATCCCGACGAAGCGGCCAAATAAGCCATGGCGTCGCCTATCTTCGTCAGTGCCTGCCTGCTCGGTTTTCCTGTCCGCTGGGACGGAAAAACCGTTTCAGGGGACTACGCGAGCATTCTCACCAAGTTCGTGTCCCGAGGCGGCAGAATCGTGTCGCTCTGCCCCGAGTGCCCGGGCGGGCTTCCCACACCGCGCCCACCCTGTGAAATCCAGGCAGGGGACGGCGCGGACGTTCTGTCCGGAAGGGCTCGCGTGATCAGCGTCAAAAGGACCGATCAGACGCTTGCCTATCTTCAGGGAGCCCGTGAGGCCCTGGCACTCTGTCTGCAGAACCAGGTCAAAGTGGCTGTACTGAAATCTTTCAGTCCTGCCTGCGGAAACGGTAAAATTTATGATGGCTTTTTTCGCGGCACCAAAAAAGACGGCACCGGCGTTACAGCCTCCCTTCTCAGCCAGTCCGGCATACGTGTCTTCGACGCAGAGCACACCCTGGAGGCTGTCGCGCTCGCGCTCAAGGAATCTTCCGACGAGTCCTGCGGCTGCGGCAGAGAGTAGACATTTTCAATCGCGGGAGGAGACTCTCCTCCGCTTTTATCTTTAGGAATTCAAGAAATGGGTCTTAAATGTGGCATCGTTGGCCTTCCCAACGTTGGCAAGTCAACGCTCTTCAATGCTCTGACGAAAGCGGGCATCGCCGCTGAGAATTACCCCTTCTGCACAATTGATCCCAATGTGGGCATCGTCGAGGTTCCGGACCCGCGCCTGCAGGCGCTCGCCGAAATCGACCATCCCAAGAAAATCGTTCCGGCCGCTGTCGAATTCGTCGACATCGCCGGTCTGGTTGCCGGCGCGAGCAAGGGCGAAGGCCTTGGCAATCAGTTCCTCGCCAACATCCGTGAGTGCGACGCCATTGCCCATATCGTCCGCTGCTTCGAGGACGACAACATTGTTCATGTGTCCGGCAAAGTGGATCCGGCTTCCGATATTGAAGTCATCAATACGGAGCTGGCGCTCTCTGACCTTACCGTCGTTGAGAAGCAGATCCAGAAGTGGGGCAAGCAGGCCAAGCAGGGCGCCGACAAGGAAGCCGCGAAGCTGGTCGCTGTGCTGGAGAAACTCCAGCCCGTCCTGAATGAAGGCAAGCCCGCCCGCACTGTGCCGCTGACTGACGAAGAGAAGCTGCTGATCAAGAATTACGGTCTCCTTACCCTGAAGCCCGTGATGTTTGTCGCCAACGTGAGCGAAGACGGCTTTGAGAACAACCCTTATCTCGAGGCAGTGCGCCAAATCGCCAAGGAACAGGGCGCGACGGTTGTCGCTGTTTCCGCTCAGACCGAGGTTGAGCTGCTCGAAATGCCGGAAGAAGACCGCGCCATGTTCCTCTCCGATATGGGGATGGAAGAGCCGGGCCTCAACCGCGTGATCTGTGCGGCCTACGACCTTCTCGGCCTCCAGACCTTCTTCACGAGCGGTGAAAAGGAAACCCGCGCCTGGACCATCCATAAGGGGGACACCGCCCCGAAGGCTGCCGGCGTCATTCACACCGACTTTGAACGCGGCTTCATCCGCGCCCAGACGATCGCCTACGACGACTACATCAAGTACCACGGCGAAAAGGGTGCTCAGGAAGCCGGCAAGGAACGCGCTGAAGGCAAGGATTACGTTGTCCATGACGGCGACATCATGAACTTCCTCTTCAACGTCTGATTCCGCTCTCTGACGTCTGATTCCTGTCCCGGGGCCGGACATCCGGCCCCGGGATGTTTTTACCGGCCGCAATCGCTCAGTGGCGGCTTGTTAGAATACAATCAGACTGTTTTTTTGTGATTCACGGCAGAGGAATGCTCCTCCGCCCCCAATCCGACTGCCCCTCTGACACTATGGCTTTGACCAGCACCAAACAGCGAAAGGAACTAGGAGAGCGTCTGCAGTCCGAGCGCGAACGGCTCGGCTACACGCAGGAGCAGATTGCGTCGCTTCTTGGCGTTCCGCTGGATCAGTATCAGCGCTATGAGACCGGAGAATCTGACCCCGGGCTCTTTCGCATGACGCGTCTTGCCGCAATCGGGTTTGATGCGAACTTCGTCATTACCACCGAGCGCCATAATCCGGTGCGTGAGGAAAACGAACTGCTGTCCCGTTTCCGTTCTCTTTCCATGCACGGAAAGTCGTCGCTTTTCATGACGCTTGATGCCCTCGAAAGGCTCGCTCCGAATCTGCGCCGGACGATCCGCAAAACGCTTCGCTCGAAGAAATAACCTATTTTTGTGTCTGACCGGCGCACTAACCGTCTAAACTAGGAGCTGTGTACTCCGATTTCAGACCTTGCGCCGCGCCATGAAAAAAGATTCTGCTCTCATCAGGTTAGTCAGACTTTCCAAGTGGCTTATTCTGTTTGCTGCTCTGGCTTCGTTCGCCTCTATTTCCGCGCTGTATATCGTGGTGAGCCCCAAGTGGGTAGAGGAAAAGCTGGAGGATTTCTCCTCCAAGAAGCTTGATCTCCACATCAAGCTGGACGGTCAGGTCACCATCAAGCACCTGCCGAAAATTGAGGTCACCCTGCCCAAGGGCACTCTGACCGATACAACAGACAACAGCTATCTCGGCAGCTTCTCATCCGGCACCATCCGTATTTCGCCCTGGGGACTTCTCATCGGCCAGCTCCACATTTCCAGCATCACGCTGGACGGGCTGAATTCGGCCATTGCCTCCCCGGATCAGAACGAGCTCCAGCATCTTTCCCGTTCACCGCTGATTCAGGATACGGACAGCTGGATCGCTCCTGTCGTCGTGAAGAAACTGATCCTCACCAACGCGCAGGTTGCCGTGAACGGTCTCAGACCCGAGCCGGTTCAGGTGCAGATCGCGTCGCTGGAAACCGGTGAGGTTGCGCCCCGGATGACCGCGCCGGTCACCTTCAGCGCCTCCTTCACTTCGCCCGCGGACAGAATCACCGCGAATGTTGAGGGTTCCGGCAATGTGGACCTCGATCTGCGAAGCAAGATTCTCGGTCTGCCGCAATTCAGGATTCACGCTTCAGGGACTCTGCAGGACTCTCCGTTTGACGCCACTGTGCAGACTGAAAACTTCCAGTATGTGCAGGGTGTCTGGTCCGGGAAACAGCTCGCCGCCTCTGTTTCCACCACAGGGAAAAAGCAGAATACCTACCAGCTCTCGGTCGAGGATCTGTCCACGCAGAATCGCATTGTGCGCGGCCGGATTTCCAAACTGAGCGCGGTGCAGTCGCTTGAGAGCGGCACGCAGTCGCTTTCTGTCTCCTCGCCCTTCTCGGTCGACATGGATAAGAAGAGCTACTCGCTCGACCAAATGCAGCTCGGCTATGTGCTCGCCGCGGACACCGCCCCGGCCATTCAGACGAGCCTCACCGGCACTGCCCGGGGAAACTGGGCTGAGCAGACACTGCAGCTTGAAACGAAGGGAAAGCTGAACGACGCCCCGCTCTCGATTTCCCTCCAGGGGAGCTCACTTGAGTCCCCGAAAATCGATACTCAGATTGTCGCGAAGAAGATTGATCTGACACCAAAGGAAGAAACGGCGCCTTCCACACTCTCCTGGGAAAGCATTCCGTCTGAAATCGCTGTGCCGCTTATCCGAGTTGCGGGTACGGCGACCGTTCACGCCACTGTCAGCATCGAGGAACTTTCCCGCGGCTCACTCCGGGCCTCAGCGGTCTCCTCCCACATTGCGCTCAGCCGGGACAGTCTCACCATTTCAGACTTCTCAGCTGATCTCAGGGGAGGGCATGTGACCGGCAATCTTTCCTTTGACCCATCCGGAAGCTGGGTGATCAGAGCGAAGGCCACGCAGATCGCGGCAGGCGACCGCAGCGCCCCTGACAGTCTCAGCGGCACCCTGAATCTCATTCTGACGGCGTCCGGTCCGGGTGATCCCGATCAGATCATGACAAAGAGCCTCAGGGGCGACGCGGATATTGAACTGGCAAACGGAAATATGCCGGGGCTGGGCCGTAAGCCGCTTCCCTTCACGACCCTCTCCTGCCCGGTTGTGATTCATGACGGCATTGCGTCGACCGGAAGTCTGAAGGCTGCCGGTCATGACTTCACGGCGAAGGGCCGGGCTGAGATTGATCTGCAGACACTCTCCGTGGCGGGTGAAGCCACGGTGTGGTCCGCTCTGCAGCAGAGATCCTCAGGAGCAACGCTGGACGGATCTGTTTCGCGACCGGTCTGGAGCCTGATTGATCCGATGGAGTTCCTGCCGGCGGAACCTCAGCCGGCTCCAAAGGCCGCCGCTCCGGCAGCCGCTTCCCCCGCCGCGCTGAAAACCACGGTTCCTTCAGAATCTGAATCCATGTTTGAGCGCTGGTTCAGAGAACTGAAGGAATGGGGTGTGTCGAAATTCTAAACTCCCGCTTACTTACGGTCTGAAGCCCGGAAGCTTCTCTTTCAGGGCTTCAGCCACCCGGGGTGAAACAAATGCCCCGACGTCTCCGCCGAGTGAAGCGATCTCCTTCACATAGGACGATGCGACAAACTGAAGCGAAGGCTCTGTCTGAAGGAATACGGTATCCACCCCCGGCATCAGCATGGAGTTAACCCCGGCCATCTGGTACTCATAGGCGAAGTCTGATACTCCCCGGATGCCGCGGACGAGGACATCGAGTCCCTCACGCTTCACCAGATCGCTCAGCAGCCCATCAAAAATCACGACAGAAACATTCTGAAGATCGCCCACCTCTTCACGCACCAGACTGGCCCGCTCTTCCGCCGTGAAAACGGTGCGCTTCCCGGTCGAGGCCGCGACGGCAACAGTCAGAGTCTCAAAGAGTCTCGCCGCGCGCCGGATGATATGAAGATGACCCAGCGTTACCGGATCAAAAGTGCCTGCGTACACTGCCTTTGCCACAATCAGTCCCCCTTGGCGAGATCCGCGAGAGGCGATGCCTTCCTCGCGAGAAGCTGATATCGGACGGCTCCTGAGCTGCCGGATCTCAGCACTGCGAAATCCTCCGGAACCGGTATCTCTTGCTCAGACGGGCTTTCCAGATAAATGAGACCGTCGTCCGCCAGAATGCAGGCGGCTGCCGTGAGTGCGCTCTGATGCAGCCCGGCAGCAAACGGAGGATCAATAAACACCACGTCAAAGGAACGATCGGGATAGCTGCGGGTGAGCGTGAGACTGTCGCCCCGGCGGACCACTGCGTCGTCCCCGGCTTTCAGCTTCGCGCAGACATCCGAGAGATTCCGCGCGTTCTGAGGATCCCTCTCAATCAGGACAGAAGTGCCGCCACGGCTCGCGAATTCCAGCCCCAGCGCCCCGCTTCCAGCAAACATATCGAGAGCCCGTTTCCCGGAGTACCCTCCAAGCAGGAAAGTGAGCCAGTCAAAAACCGTCTCCCGGATTCTGTTTCCGGTTGGGCGAAGTCCATCCAGATCGATCACGGGGAGAGGCGTTCTCTTCCATTTGCCTGCAGAAATCCTCACAGCACCCGTTTTCTTCCCGCGAGTTGGTAAACTTGACGGATAAAATATTCTTTTCTTTTTCATTACAGTATTATGGTTTCTTTCTTTGGCAAGAAGAAGGACGAGAAAAACGCTGATTCCGAACAGGAAGAAGCCAAGTCTCAGTCCGGCGGCTCCTGGTTTTCGAAACACTTCTCCGCGTCAAAACCCGCTGAGCCTGCTGCGCCTGCCGAAACTCCGGCCCCTGCTCCGACGCCGGCACTGGCTCCTGCCCCTGCACCGGCCGCTCAACCCAAACCGGCCCCGGCCAAGGAAACATGGTTCTCGAAGCTGCGCCGCGGTCTGACAAAGACCCGCGTCAATCTCTACGGCCTGTTCTCAGGTGGCGTAATCGATGAGGACTTTCTCGAAAACCTGCAGGACGCGCTGATCGCGGCCGATACCGGCCTCCCCGCATCTGAAAAAATTATCGAGGAACTCCGCGAGTCTATCAAACTGAAGGGGCTGAAGACCCAGGAAGAGGTCCGCGGTGAACTGATCGACATCATCACCCGGATGCTGAAGCCGTCCGAACAGGATCTCGATATCGAGCGCGCTCATCCGCTTGTCATCATGATGGCCGGTATCAACGGCGCCGGGAAGACGACCTCCATCGGAAAAATTGCCAAGTGGCTCGCTGCCCGGAACAAATCCGTGCTGCTCGCTGCCGGCGATACCTTCCGCGCCGCCGCGCGTGAGCAGCTTGAAGAGTGGGGCAAGAGAAACCAGGTGCATGTTGTGTCGCAGCAGGGCGCAGATCCCGCGGCCGTCATTTTCGACGCTGTGAGTTCTGCCAAGGCCCGCGGCATTGATGTTGTGCTTGCGGACACCGCAGGCCGTCTGCCGACGCAGGCGAACCTCATGGAAGAACTTACCCGCATCAAGCGTTCTCAGGAAAAGGCCCTGCCCGGCGCGCCTCACGAAATCATCCTCGTGATTGACGGCACGAACGGGCAGAACGCCCTCGCTCAGGTCCGGCAGTTTGACCAGGCAGTCGGTCTGACCGGTCTGATTGTGACCAAACTCGACGGCACCGCGAAGGGCGGCGTGCTCCTCGCGCTCGCTCAGGAACGCGGCGGCTCTCCCCTTCCGATCTACTTTATCGGCGTGGGCGAAAAAATCGACGATCTCCAGCCCTTCAAGGCTGAGGAATTTGCCCGCGCCCTCGTGGGTGAGGAAGAGGCGGAATCCCATTCCTGACGGCGTATTTCTATGACAGAAAAATATGCGGTAATTGATCTTGGCTCCAACAGCTTCCGGCTGGAAATCGCGCATTTTGATGGCCGGAGGCTGGTGTCAGATCGCTATGTGAAGGAAACCGTGCGCCTGGCTGCCGGTTTTGACAGCAGCGGTTGCCTGACAGAGGAAACCGAGAACCGGGCGCTTGCTTCTCTTGCCCGGTTCGGGGACCTGATCCGCGGCATTCCGCAGAACCGGATCCGCGCTGTGGGAACCCAGGCGCTCAGAATCGCGAAGAACTCTTCAGACTTCCTCACTCGGGCAGAGCCTGTTCTCGGATGTCCGATTCACATCATTCCCGGAACAGAGGAGGCGCGTCTCACCTACCTCGGCTGCATCAAGAGCCTCAATCCCCCGACAACGGACCCGATCCTAGTCATCGATATCGGCGGCGCATCCACAGAGCTTTCTGTCGGTGACGGCTCCAAACTCTGCGAAGCCACTTCATTCCCGATTGGCTGCGTGAATACGACGATCGCCTCGTTCTCGACCCGGGAGCTGAACGAGAAGACCATCGCTAAAGCGATTGATCAGGCTGCACTTGTCTTTGAGGCAGACGCCGCCCGCTTCATGTCTCACCCCTGGAAGGGGGCCTACGGATCCGCCGGCACTATCAGCTCGCTTCACAGCGTTGCTGCCGCCTGCGGCTGGGGCAGCGGCCCGATTACCCCCGACATCATCCGCCTCGCCTCTCAGGCCCTTGCCAAAGCAGGGTATATTGATCAACTGAATCTGACGGGGCTGAAGCCGGACAGACGGGACATCATTGCCGGGGGCTTTGCCGTACTGGCAGCCCTCTTCAAGGTATTCCGCATCCAGGAGCTCAACCTCGCCACGGGATCCCTCAGAACCGGAATTTTCTACGATTTGTCCGGGCTCTGAAACACAGGATAGGTATGGATAATTCTTCTTCAGGCATGATCGAGCTGAGCCAGGTCACGACTTCCCGCGGTCAGTTTCCGGTTCTCTCGCGTTTTACGCTGACGATTTCCCAGGGCCAGTTCATCAATCTCTATGGCCCGACCGGATGCGGCAAGACAACAGTGCTGCGGCTGATCTGCGGACTCGCGGATCCGTCCTCCGGAACCGTGCGGGTTGCCGGACAGGACCTCAGCACGCTTTCCTCAGGAGCCCGGAAACGGCTGCGCCGCAGCTTCGGTCTCTTCACCCGGACTGCACTTCCTTCTGAAGACGAAGCCCTGCTTCAGGCCATCACAACACCGGCCATTCTCTGCGGTCATTCCATCCGGGAAGCCATGATGCTGGCAGCTGACGCGCTGACGGTCTGCGGTCTGTTCCCGCTGGCCGATAACCGTATCCGGGATCTCTCGGAAGGGGAGCGGCAGCTCGCGCTCCTCGCCCAGTCACTCGTGAATAAGCCTGCTGTCATTCTGGCCGATGAACCAACCGCTTATCTCGATGAAGAGCACGCGGACGCCGCTCTTCGGATTCTTGCCCAGTACGCCTCTGAAGGCGGCACCGTGCTCGCTGTGAGCCACAATCCGCTTTCCGACACCTTCGTCACGGCAATCGACATGGAGAAACTGCATCATGTCTAATGCATTTGCCGCTCGCCAGTGGGCAACCATGAAGCTCTTCGAGGGCGTGTCCCGTCATAAGGGCAAGGTGCTCATTTCGCTCGTCATCACGACGCTCGCCATGAGCCTGCTGCTCGTGGCATTCACGCTCTCCCTCACGGCTTACAACTCCGTGAAGGGCGTCTCTGTCGCCCAGGAGATGACCATTTTTACCGATCAGGGGGTCGGCTCAGAACGGGCCACGAACTTGAAGGAAACGATTGAAAAGCAGCCCGGCATCACCCGTGTCCGTCTCGTTTCACCCGACGAGGCGCTGGGGCTCATCGGAGATACGGACAACACGGATCTCTCCTTCAGCACCAACCCGCTGCCCAATATTCTGCTCGCCACCGTCAGTACGGATATCCCCGAGAAACAGGTGGATGAGACCGCCAAATTTATTGAGAAACAGCCCGGGGTTGACTCGGTTGCCTACGACAGCACCTGGAACAGCAACATCCAGGCTCTGAAGAACGCTTTCGCCAAATTCGGCCTTCTCACCGGAGGTCTTCTCTGCGGTCTTATTCTGATGGTGCTGCTGGGCAGCGCAAGCCTTGCCGCAACCACGCCTCTGAAGGAAGCCCTCAGGCTGAACAGCATGGGTGCCCCGACATCCTTCATCGTCCGCCCGGATGCCTGGCGGGCCGGATTCGTCTTCCTGCTGGCGTCTCTTGCCTCCATCGTGATCGCGGATCTCGCGATCTCGAGCATTGCCCCCGCGCTCTCCACCGCTCTCGGGCTGTATCACCTGCCCGTCACGTTCCAGCCTCTGCCGCTCTCCTGGCAGGTTGCTTTTATTCTGGTGTCGTTCCTTCTTGGCAATATCCTGGGAGGATTGACCAGCTACCTCGGCTACCGGGGCAAAATCTGATGGAGGGATCCTTCATACGCAGGGTCTCCCGATCAAAGCGTTAGGACGGAAAAATGACGTCAAATTCGCTGAGAAAGCCCGTACAGACCGCACTGGTTCCTTACCGCAAAAGGACCCAGCTGCCGGCGCTTACGCCGGGAGACCTGGGTAACCTCGACGCCTATATCAAGGCGGCGAACAGCGCTCCGGTTCTTACCGCGGAGGAAGAGCGGAATCTCGCAATCCGCATGCGTGACTACAACGATGTGGACGCCGCCCAGGCGCTCATCATTTCCCATCTGCGTCTGGTCATTTCTGTCGCGCGCGGCTATCTGGGCTACGGTCTTTCCCACGGCGATCTGATCCAGGAAGGCAACATCGGCCTCATGAAAGCTGTGAGGCATTATGACCCGGACAAGGGCGTACGCCTGATGACCTTTGCCGTGCACTGGATCCGGGCGGAAATCCAGGAGTACATCGTGAGAAACAGCCATATGGTGAAGCTCGCGACGACTCACGCTCAGAGAAAACTCTTCTTCAATCTGAGGCAGATGAAGAAAACCGATCAGTCGCTCACCAATGCTCAGGCAGAGGACATCGCAGAAAAGCTGAACGTCAAGCCAAAGGAAGTCCTCGAAATGGAAAAGCGTCTTTCGGGGCCGGACGCTTCGCTGGATACGCCGCTCGATGAAGAGGGAGACTCCTCCGTCACGGCAGTCGACATGCTGACCGATAAGAGCGATGAGCCGGTCGAAATTCTGGAAAAAGCGGATGAACTGCAGCTGGAGCAGGTCGGCCTCAAGAAGGCGATCGAGCAGCTTGATCCCCGAAGCCGCCGCATCATTGAAGCCCGCTGGTTCCATGAGAATGACGAGGGTGAAGTGAAGGCGGTCAGTCTCGCCACGCTCGCGAAGGAGTTCGGCATTTCGATCGAGCGGGTTCGTCAGCTGGAAAAACAGGCCATCGCCAAACTGAAAAAAATTCTCACTGAATCCTCAGGTAAATAGATTTCTCCATGTTTCACATTGTTCTGGTTTCACCCGAAATCCCGCCCAATACCGGGAACGTTATCCGGCTGTCAGCCAATACCGGCTGCACACTGCATCTGATCAAGCCGCTTGGCTTCTCGCTCGACGACAGCCATCTGCGCCGCGCCGGTCTCGATTATCGGGAATACGCCACGCTGAAGACCTATGAAAGCTGGGATGACTTCATCGAAAAAGAGCATCCGGATCCCCGGGATCTCTATATGTTTTCCTCCCACGCCACGCGGTCTCTGCCAGAGGTGAAATTCACTGCCGGCTCCTGGCTTGTTTTCGGACGTGAAAGCGCTGGCCTGCCGCTTGAACTGCAGGAGAATCACTGTCTCAAAGAGAACCGGATCCGCATCCCCATGATGCCGAATAACCGGTCGCTCAATCTCTCCAATTCTGTCGCTGTCGCGGTATTTGAAGCCTGGCGGCAGCACGGCTACGCCGGATCCGTCTGATCCGTACCGCGGCAACCCGCAAAAAAAACCGGGCGCCGCGCTGTCAGACAGCGCAGGCCCGGTTCTCCTCTCTCCTCTATCTGCAGCGGAAAACCTTATCAGCCTTCACGCTCCAGTCTCTCCTTAGCCTTTCCTGCAAGCCCTGCCATCCAGGGGAATGCGGCTTCATGCTGGCGGCGGAACGCCTGGATCTTATCCAGATCCTTCAGCGTTGAGCCCACCATATCCAATCCTTCAAGCAGCATCTCACGGTGCCGGTCTGACAGTTCAAACGACCACTCGCGGCTGCCGTCTGAAATCGTGCGGTTCGCCACATCAATCGTGAGACTGACAGGCTTTCCGCCGCTCACCGCTTCGAGAATGGCCTCTCCATCCTCGCGGGACACCTTGGCTGCGAGCAGCCCGTTATTGAAGCAGTTGGAATAGAAAATCTCGCCGAAACTCGGCGCAATCACTGCCCGGATACCGATCTGCATCAGCCCCCAGACAGCGTGCTCGCGGGACGACCCGCAGCCGAAATTCGGAGAAGAAACAATAATACCCGCCTTCTCGTACCCAGGCTGATTGAAAACGCAGTCCGGGCGGCGCGTTCCGTCCGGGTAGCAGCGCAGATTGAAGAACGTGCCCTTCGCGAGACCTGACTTATCCACGCCGCGCAGGAACTGCTTCGGCATGATCTGATCCGTATCGAGGTTATCAATCGGGAGCGGTACGGCAACGGCATTCAGCTTTACGAGTTTTTCCATTTTTCAGATCTCCGGAAGTTTGCGCCAATCAGTCAGATGCCCGGTCACGGCAGCGGCCGCCGCCATCTGCGGGCTCACGAGATGCGTCCGGGCACCCCGGCCCTGCCGGCCTTCAAAATTGCGGTTCGTGGTCGAAGCGCACCGCACCCCCGGCTCCAGAACAAAGTTATTCATCGCGAGGCAGAGTGAGCAGCCGCTCTTACGCCATTCAAAACCCGCATCCTTGAAGATACGATCGAGTCCCTCAGCCTCAGCTTCCCGCCTCACCTGCATGGAGCCCGGAACAACCTGCGCCCGGACCCCCGGTGCCACATGGCGGCCCCGGATCACGGCAGCCGCCGCTCTCAGATCAGGCAGCCTCGCGTTCGTGCAGGAACCGATGAAGACATGCTGCACGGGGATCCCTTCCATCGGAGTCCCGGCTTCGAGCCCCTGATATCCCTGAGCCCTGACAGCGGCTGTGTGAGAGTCCGGATCCGCGAAGGAATCCGCTTCCGGAACCGATTCCGAAATCCCGACCGCCTGATCCGGGCTAGTGCCCCAGGTCACCATCGGTTCCAGAGCCGAGGCATCAAGCGTATGAACGATGTCGAAGTGCGCATCGTCGTCACTCTTCAGGGAGCGCCAGTAGTCCTGAGCCGCTTTCAGTTCTTCCCCCTTCAGATCCGGGCAGTGAGCGGTCACCCACTCCACAGTCTTCTCGTCAGGCGCAATGATCGCGCCGCGCGCACCGGCCTCAACTGTCAGATTGCAGAGCGTCATCCGGCCTTCGACCGGCAGCTCATTCACCACGCTGCCCTGATACTCAACCACACAGCCCAAGGCGCCGCGGGCGGAAATCTTCCTCAGCACCGCAAGCGCCAGATCTTTCGCGGTTACCCCTTCCGGGAGATGTCCGTCAATCCGGATCAGCATCGTCTTCGCCATACGGTAGACGAGAGTCTGGGTCGCGAGGATATGTTCAATTTCGGAGGTTCCGATCCCGAACGCCAGTGCCCCGAGAGAACCATGCGTCGTGGTGTGGCTGTCGCCGCAGATCACGACCATGCCGGGGCGCACCAGCCCCTGCTCATCCATCAGCACATGCTCGATACCCTGATGAGGATCGTTCGGGCCATAGAAAGCCTTGATGCCGAACTGCCGGCAGTTCTCGCCAAGCTTCGCCGCCTGACGGGCGCTCGCTGAGTCCTCAATAACGCGGGGGGTAACATCTTCGGTCGGAATGACATGGTCAACCACACAGAGGTGGGAATCAGGAGACAGCACTCCGATACCGCGCTCAACCAAGCCGGCAAAAGCCTGAGGACTCGTGTACTCATTTGCGAAGTGGATGTCGACGTACAGCAGAATCGTGCTGTCATCGATTCGCTTCACCGTGTGGGTGTCGACGATTTTCTGATACAGCGTCTCAGGTTTTCCCGCCATGTTTTTTCTCCGAAAGGATTAGACAACATGGGTATTTTATGCCCATTAAGCTAGTATTTTGTACTTATTCAGGGGTATAAAAATAAGAAAAAAGCCTCCCTCCCGCTTTTACGGGGTTGGAGGCTTTCTGAGGCGGATCACCGCCCGGATTCGTCAGGGAAAGCGGATTACTGACGATCCAGGTGATGCTCAACCGCGAACACAGCGGCCTGAACTCGGCTGCTCAGGTTCAGCTTGCGGAGAATGCTCTGAACATGAACCTTGACCGTCGATTCGGCCAGATCCAGGGCGCGGGCGATTTCCTTATTGGAAACACCCTTCGCAAGCCAGGCGAGCGTCTCGCGTTCACGCGGCGTCAGCGAGTTGACGTCCGTCACCGGAGTGGCAGGGCTCGCGTGGTCGCGGCGGATCTTCATCACGAGCTTGGAAGTCATTTCGGGAGAAAGGACGGAGTCGCCTTCAACCGCGTGACGGATTCCGGAAAGGAGGAAGTCCGTGTTAATCTTCTTCAGCAGATAGCCGCGGGCACCGAGGCGCATGCATTCGACGAGGTCGTCACCGTCTTCGCTCACCGTCAGCATCAGAACCGCCATATGGGGCTGGGCTTCCAGGATCTGCGCGAGGGCTTCGTGGCCATTCATCACCGGCATATCCAGGTCAAGCAGCACCACGTCAGGCTGGAGCTGCTCGGCGAGCTTGACGCCGTCAAGACCGTTATCGGTTTCGCCCACGACCTGGAAGTCGGACTGACGCTGCAGGAGCGCCTTCAGGCCGCTGCGGAATAGCGTGTGGTCATCGACAAGAAGGATTCGGATTTTCTTGCCGCTGTTTTCAGATTCCGTCGTATTTGCTGAATCTTTCTCATTGATACTCATGATGCATCTCGATTTGAGTCGTGAAACTCTTTGACGCCTGCGGGCTGTCACTCAGGGGTTCGCCGGTGAGCCCGCAGTGATTTTTTTATTACGCCTGACCAGAACCGTTGGCGGCCGGCTGGACAGAAGATTCCGCCTGCTGCTGCATCTGGGCAAGACGCTGCTGATAGAGAGCCTCGAAGTTCACCTCAGGCAGATGCACAGGGGGCATGCTGGTACGGGTAATCAGATCCGCCACATTGGCGCGGAGGTACGGATAGACGATCGAGGGGCAGTACACGTTCAGCAGATGATGCGTGTCCTCTTCGCCGATACCGGAGATCTGGAAAATGCCGGCCTGCTTGCCTTCAACAAGGAAAAGCACCTGTTCCTTCGACTTAACGGTCACGGTGCCGCGGACGACAACCTCGTAGTAATCCGGAACGGAAAGCTGCAGCGGGACAACCTCAAACTGAATATCCACCACCGGCTGCTCTTCAAGAGCCTCCGTGAAGACTTCGGGCGCATGCGGCATCTCAAGCGATGCGTCCTTAAAGTAACAGCGCTGCAGCTGGACCACGGGGCCGTTCTGTTCAGCGGATTCCTGATTTCCGATTTCTTCTGCCATCTGGCTAATTCCTTGGTTAGGGAAACTCAAACTACTCTAATGGTAGTAATTTTAGGGCAATCTGCATACATCACCCTAGTTTTTTTCAATTATTTCACGACCGGAAGGCCGGCTTCACGCCATCCCTTCATGCCGCCTTTCAGCACCGTCACGCTGGCAAAGCCCATGCCTTTCAGCAGGGAGGCAACCATCTTGGCGTCTCCGGCGGCACTAATCAGAAGGACCGGCTTCGTTTTATCGAATTCGTTCAGATGATGATGAATCACCGTGGCCGGGAAATTCCGCGAGCGGGCAATGTGACCAGCCTTGTAGTCATCGTTCGAGCGGATATCGATAACCTGGGCGTCCTTATGATTGATCAGTTCGGTCGCAATCGTGCTGTCGACTTCCTTCCCGCGCTTTTTGCGGGTCAGCATCGGCCAGAGCAGCATGGCTCCCGAAATTAATACAATTGCGACTAAAGCCGCATTGCGGTAAAGAAAATCCAACACGGTTCTATTCCTTGTATCCCGTACTAGGGTTCAGACTAAGGTATTCGATTATAGAATGTTGGAATCTCCTTCAGGTTCCCTAACTAGAGAAAACTTTATGCATAAACTCGTTCTCATGCGCCACGGCCAGAGCCAGTGGAATCTCGAAAACCGTTTTACCGGCTGGGTCGATGTCGACCTCACCGAGCAGGGGCGCCAGGAGGCTCAGAAGGCAGGTGAACTGCTGCGTACGCAGGGTTACCAGTTCGATCTGGCCTACACCAGCGTGCTTAAGCGCGCGATCCACACCCTCTGGATTACGCTGGATGCCATCGATCAGGATTGGCTGCCTGTGCGCAAGTCCTGGCGTCTGAATGAACGCCATTACGGCGCCCTTCAGGGACTCAATAAATCAGAAACCGCTGAAAAATATGGTGAAAAGCAGGTTCTGATCTGGCGCCGCTCCTACGACATCCGCCCGGGCGCCCTGGAGAAGGACAGCCCGATGTGGCCTGGCAAGGATCCTCGCTACGCGGATATCCCCGAGGCTGAGATTCCTGCCTGCGAGTGTCTGAAGGACACCGTCGCCCGCGTGATTCCCTTCTGGGAAGAATCGATCAAGCCTGAGGTTGCCTCCGGCAAGCGTGTACTGATCGCGGCTCACGGCAACAGCCTCCGCGCCCTGATCAAGCATCTCGACGGCATCAGCGATGAAGACATCGCCGGTCTCAATATTCCTACGGCTCAGCCGCTCGTCTATGAATTCGATGACGACATGAAGCCGATCCGCCACTACTACCTTGGCAATCAGGAAGAGATCGCGAAGGCCATCGCCGCCGTAGCTGCCCAGGGCAAGGCGAAGCACTAATCCCTCCGATCAGGATCAGCCCCTTCGGACTGCGGGCTGATCCGCCTCTGCCTCTTCATGAAAAAAACTGCCTTATTTATTGCGTCAATCTTTGCTGCCAGTGTTCTCCTGCAGCCGGCTGTCACGTATGCCGCGCAGCAGAAGAAAACTGCGTCTGCGAGTAAGAAGAGCACGGCAAAGACCAGAAAACGGGCTGCCGCTCCCCGTCGGGCTGTAAAGAAATCCCGATCAAAGGCAGCTGCCCGGAATCAGGATGACAATACTGCGCAGAAGAAGGGGCTTGAGAATCAGCAGAAAGCGCTTCAGCAGCAGATCGGCAAGCTTCAGCGGGATATTTCCCTCAAGCAGGCGAAGCAGCAGAAGGAAGCTTCTGCCGCCAAGTCCGCTCAGAGCGCTCTGACGCTTTCCAATAAAAAGCTGCAGCAGCTGACCGCTGAGCAGAAGCAGAAACAGAATCAGATTGCGAGCATCAAAAAGGAGTCCGGACGGGTTACGAACCGACTGGAGAATACCCGCCGCGACATCGCGACCAATGCCCGCATCCAATATCTTTACTCGAAGAAGAAACCCTGGGAAGTTCTGGTATCCGGCTCCACACCGGCTGAAATCCACCGCGGCAACGCGATTCTCGATTACCTCGCGGAGCGTCATCAGAAGAGAGCCAATAATCTTGAGGTGACGAAGGTTCAGCTGAAGAATCAGGAGCAGAAGACCACAGCACAGGCAAAAAATATTGCCGCGAATGCCGCGACTGAGCAGCAGAGCAATCAGAAACTTGCTGCGGATCAGAAACTGCACCAGGACAACACGAAGAAGCTTGAGCGGCAGATCGCGAGCCAGAAGCAGCAGGTTGCGGAACTGAAGAAAGACCAGCAGCGCCTCTCTGCCCTGATTCAGCAGATCAACGCTGCCATTGCGGCCCAGGAACACGCCCGCCAGAAGAAACTTGAGGAGGAGCGGCTGGCCAGGAAGAAAGCAGCAGAGGAACGCGCCCGTCAGCTCGCGCTGGCGAAGAAGAAAGCCGCGCAGCAGGGTAAGCCGGCTCCCAAGGCCCCCGCACGGGTTGAAGAGCCTCCGGAACCTGCCCCTGCGCCTTCTCTCTCCGGAAACTTCGCGAAGCTCCGGGGCCGTATGCCCATGCCGGTATCCGGCACGGTTGAGGGCCGCTATGGTCAGAACCGTAACGGTATCGGCAAGTGGCAGGGACTCTTCATCCGGGCACAGGAAGGCTCCGCTGTCAAAGCCATTGCCGCGGGCCGCGTGGTGTACTCCGGCAATCTCCGCGGCTTTGGGAATCTGATTATCCTTGATCATGGCAGCGGATATCTCTCGGTTTACGCGTATAACAGCGCTCTTCTGAAAGGCAACGGCAGCTCGGTCTCCGCCGGTGAAACCATCGCGCGTTCCGGCTCCGGGGCGATCGGCGATACCCCCGGTCTATACTTTGAGATCCGCTACAAGGGTCACACCATTAACCCCTCCTCATGGGTGAGATAGCCCTCTGGTGGGAACATTCATTTTTCTGAAATTCCGCCTGTTTATGGACAAAAATACGTTAAAGCTGGTTACGGTCGGCACGGCTGTCGGATTCGCACTCACCATGGGAATGAATGCGTGGGCTGACAAGACTGATACGGCCACTCAGAACCAGCTCCCGCTGAAGGAAATCCGGCAGTTTACCGACGTGTTCGGCGCCATCAAGTCCTTCTACGTCGATCCGGTCGGCGATAAGAAGCTCCTTGAACAGGCACTAACCGGCATGGTGTCCGGTCTGGACCCTCACTCCGCATACCTCGATGCTGAAGGATTCAAGGATCTGCAGGAAGGGACTGAAGGCGAATTCGGCGGCCTGGGCATTGAAGTAACGAAGGACGGCAAGAGCGGCGTCCAGGTGGTGTCCCCGATCGACGACACGCCGGCCGCCAAGGCTGGCGTCCGCGCGGGTGACATCATCATCAAGATCGATAACACCTTCACCTACGACCTGACACTCAGCAAGTGCGTGAAGATGATGCGCGGCAAGCCGAAGACCCCGGTCACGCTGCAGATCATGCGTAAGGGCGTGAAGAAGCCGATCACAATCAAGCTCGTCCGCAGCATCATCAAGGTTCAGTCCGTGAAATCGAAGGAACTCCCGGACGGCATCGGCTACATCCGTATCTCCCAGTTCCAGGAACATACCGAAGAGGATCTCGCGAAGGCCCTGAATAAGTTCCAGAAGGATCATCACCTGAAGGGACTCGTGCTCGACCTCCGCAATAACCCCGGCGGTCTGCTGGACGCCGCGGTCGGTGTCTGCGGACTCTTCCTGCCAGCCAATACGCTCGTCGTTTCGACCAAGGGCCGCACCGAGGACTCGAACCGCGAATTCTTCACCGGCCAGCCGCTTCCGAACCTTCCCGTGACGGAAAAGGGACCGGAAGAAGCGAAGACCGTGCCGATCGTTGTGCTGATCAATCCGTCCTCAGCTTCTGCCTCTGAAATTGTGGCGGGCGCTCTTCAGGATCATAAGAGAGCCACACTGATGGGGCGCCGTTCCTTCGGCAAGGGCAGCGTGCAGACGGTCATTCCGCTGACGCCGCTCACCGAAAAGTCCCCCACCGGCATCAAGCTCACGACGGCCCGCTACTACACGCCGTCCGGGCGCTCTATCCAGGCTACCGGCATCAAGCCGGATGTCGCGGTCGACGATACGGCTGAAGGCAACTATCCCTCCTTCATCATCCGCGAGGCGGATCTGGATAACCATCTGACGGTCTCCGGCAACACCACGGACGCAGATGAAGCGAAGGAAGAAGCGGAGTCCGAAACCGCCTCCGACAAGGATGTCTACAAGTTCGGTGACGCCAACGACTTCCCGCTCCAGCAGGCGCAGCACTTCCTGAAGGGCGAGCCCGTCAAGAAGGGAGGCGAGCATTCCGCCAAAGCATCCACCAAAAGCAGTCAGCCGGATGCCCAAAAGACCACCGAACGGAGTAATGAAACTTCCTCGAAGAACGCCGGGAAATCCGTAAAATAATCAGGTTATTTCCCCCGCCAAACTTGAGGTTCATTGCTCATGATGGAAGCCAAAGAGAAAGAGCGCTATCTGCGCCAGATGAACGTTGCTGAGCTCGGAGAAAAGGGTCAGCAAAAGTTGAAGGACACGACGTTTCTCGTGATCGGTGCGGGTGGTCTCGGTTCCCCGGCTGCTCTGCTGCTCGCAGCGGCCGGTGCCGGCAAGATCATCCTCGCCGACTTCGACACCGTGGAAGTCAACAATCTGTCCCGCCAGTTCCTCCACACGGATGCCCGTGTCGGGATGAATAAGGCCGAGAGCGGCGCGATCGCGCTGAAGGAAATCAACCCCTACCTGACGGTTGAGCCTTACACCGAGCCGATCAACGATGAAACGCTCGAGCCGCTCGCGGCCCGCGCGGACATTGTGGTCGAGTGCTGTGACAACTCGAAGACCCGCCACGCGATCAACCGAGTGTGCCATAAGCTGCGTAAGCCGCTTGTCACCTCTGGCGCCATCCGAGGCGCGGGCCAGGTAAGTGTCTTTGATTTCCGCGAGTCTGATACGCCCTGCTATGACTGCGCGTTCCCCGAGGACGAGGAAAAGGATCTGAAGGCCTCCACGCTCGGCGTCCTCACCTCGCTTACCGGCATCATGGGGGCTCTGGAGGCCTCTGAAGCGATCAAGCTCGCTACCGGAATGGGTAAGCCGCTCAAGAACCAGGTGATGCTGGTTGACGTGCTGAATAACGACTTCCAGATTTTCAATCTGAAGCCGAATCCGGACTGCCCCGTCTGCCACGGCGGAAAGTAATTCCGGAAGGAGCCCGCGCTCCTTACATCAGAAAACCCTCGGCCGGTCTTTCAACCGGCGCGAGGGTTTTTCTTTGGGGTTCTGAAACGAGTCCGATGCCTACCGCACCTGCCAGAGCGTCCTTGCCTGGATGAAGTCCGAAGTCTTCTGTTCACCCGACGCGGGATCCGCCGCACTGATCGCGGAGGCGGCAAGCGTCCTCATCCAGACCGGAAGCCCCGCTTCACTCGCTACCTGGGCAAGAAGCGCGTCCGCGACGCCCGCGGTCGCCGGCGGCTCGAAGAATTTCAGCGCGTAGCTCTTATCAATGCCGGCAAGCTTCGCCGCCTGTTCAGCCGCGTCATCAAACGTTCCCAGCTGATCAACAAGCCCGCGCTCCTTTGCCTGGCGCCCGGTCCACACCCGACCCTGAGCCACGCTGTTTACCGCTTCGACCGTCATGTTTCTCGCCTGCGACACGCGGTAAAGGAACTTCGCGTAGGTATCACTCACCTGAAGCTCCGCCGCGGCCTTCGCGTTGGCGGTGAAAGGCACAAGGGGAGAGGAACTGATGCCGGTCGTCCCGGTGGATTCGGAATTCACGCCGACTCCAAGCTTCGCGAGACTCTTATCGAAGGTCGGCATCATGCCGTAGACCCCGATTGATCCTGTGATAGAAAGCGGATTCGACACCACCCGCTGAGCGGCGGTCGACACCCAGTATCCGCCGGAGGCTGCCATATCGCCGAAATAGGCGACGAGAGGTTTACCGGACTTACGAAGAGAAATCAGAGCCTCACGGATCTTTTCAGACGCGAGTGCGCTGCCGCCCGGAGAGTTGATGCGAAGCACTACCGCCTTGACACTCGGATCCATCTCCGCGTCCCGGATCATCGCGATCAGCGCGTTCGCGCTCGCGTTTCCGTTGCCGACCGATTCCTCTGTGATTTCACCCTCAAGCGTCACGACACCCACCGCACCGTCACCGCTCGAATGCGGAAGAGGCGCCACTCCGAGATACTCTCCGAGAGATGTGAATTCCCCCGCGCAGGCGCCCGAGAAACAGTCATGGCCGACGAGGCGGCTCCTGAGATCATTCCAGTTCGCAATGCCGTTCACAAGCCCCGTTTCCTTTGCCATCCGGGCGGCGTCACCACCGGCACGGCGAAGGTTCTCGAGGTAATTATCCATCCAGGCTTTAAGGTAGCCCTGAGGGAGGCCCCGCCCGGTTTCCATGGCGGCTGAGAGCTGAGCCCATTCGTCATTCAGCCAGAACCGCTGCGCGGTGAGCGCGTCTTCGCTCGGCGCGCTGTTCGTGAACATCTCAGGCGCGCTCTTATAGGCCCCGGCCTTGGCAACATTCACCGTGACGCCGAGCTTATTGAGGACACTGCCCAGATAGAAACTCGTGGCTTCCAGCCCCCGGACCTTCACCTCGCCCATTGGATGCAGATAGATCTCACTCGCATTCGACGCGATACCCCACTGGGCCTGCGTAAAGCTGTCAGACCAGGCGTAGACCTTGTGCCCCGAGGCTTCATAATCCTTGATCGCCTTGCCGATTTCGTAAATCGACGCCGGACCCGCTCCCGTCATGTGGTCAAGCCGGAGAAGGACGGCTTTGATCCGACGGTCCGATCTGGCGGCCCGAAGCGCGTCCGTCACATCAGAAACGGTCGTTTCCTCCACACGGGTTCCGGTCATTTTCGCGACCCAGTTCCTGCCGCCGACAAGCGCCGAAGGCTGCATCACGACCTTGCCATTGATATCAATCTCCAAAATGCTGCTGGACGGAATAGACGGCGTTCGGAAGCCGTACCAGATAAGCCCGATCACGAGAAGCATCACGAAGGCAAACAGGATATTTGCCGTAACCCGACGGGTCGTATCCAGTGCGAGATAGAGTCTTCGGAGAATACGAAAAAGCATTTTGGATTTCCAAGAGAGTTCTGGAAGAAGGCGGATAGCGCCCAGGTCTTCCGGCTGAATCAGAAATATCAGCCGGCGGCCGCTGTTTCTCACAAGTCTAAAGCCTCATGCGGAAAACGATTCCCCGAAACCCGGATTTTCTTTGCGTAAACAAAAAAAGAGGACCGCCCTCCTGTGTACCAAGGGGATCCTCTTTCTGAACAGACTGCGCGCGGAACCGCGATCAGTCGTTGTACATCTTCTGCTTCAGTTCGCGGCGCTGCTGGGCTTCAAGCGACAGCGTGGCGGTAGGACGCGCGAGAAGGCGCGCGACACCGATCGGTTCACCCGTCTCAGCGCACCAGCCGTACTCTCCTTCGTCGATGCGCTTGATGGCTGCCTGAACCTTCTTCAGAAGCTTGCGCTCGCGGTCGCGGGTACGAAGCTCCAGAGCGTGCTCCTCTTCAATCGTAGCCCGGTCGAGCGGATCGGGAGCAAGCTGCGTCTGGCGAAGCGTCTCCGTCGTCTGACCCGCATTGTGGCGCAGCTGGGCCTCCATTGCTTCAAGACGGGCACGGAAGAAAGCCAGCTGATCTTCGTTCATGTACTCGTCCTCAGACATGCTGAGAAGCTCTTTTTCGGTGATGATTTTTTTCTTGGTCGCCATTTTGTGTCTAACTCACTGTTTAAAAAAACAGACTTTTGCAGAGGAGGAGAACCCTGTTCCTTCAGCCTGAGAAGGAATGGGGAAACCGTATTAAACCACGATTTAAAAAAAGCGGCAGGAAAAATCCGCCGCTTATCCCATTTTTAGTATTTTTTCCTAGCAGAGGCAGGCATCGAGACCCTTGATCAGGGCTTCCTTCGGCAGATTTCTGCCAATGAAGACGATACGGGACTTGGGACTGCCCTCCCAGGGACCAAAAGCCTGAGTGCCGGCCGTCATATGAACGCCCTGCAGCACGATTTCACGATCCGCGCCCTGAAGGTAAAGAATGCCCTTGTAGCGAAGCAGATCCTGACCATAAACACTCAGCAGCGACATGAAGTAATGCTCAAAGCGCTGCGGATCAAACGGGCGGTCCGATTCATAGAGGAAAGAGCTGATTTCGTCGCTGTGATGATGCTTATGCGCGCCCGTAAGGAAATCCGGGGCCACATTCAGCACGTCGCTGATATTGAAGCCCTGAATATCAATCACCACGTCAACCGGGCAGTCGCCCATATTCACGCGGCGCATATCGGCATGCGGATTCATGGCGCGGAGGCGCTCTTCAAGCGCTTTTGCCTTTTCCTCATCGACAAGGTCCGTCTTGCTGACAAGAATGCGGTCAGCGAAACCGACCTGCGCCTGGGCTTCAGGCTGCTGGTCGAGCGTCGCGTCGCCATTCATCGCGTCAACCACCGTCACCACGCCATCCAGACGGAAGAAGGCTGCCACGACATCGTCCATGAAGAATGTCTGGGCTACCGGACCCGGATCCGCGAGACCCGTCGTCTCGATCACAACCCAATCGAACTTGGATTCGCCCTTTTCGCGCTGAATCCGGAGCTTGGTCAGAATCCGGGAGAGGTCGCCGCGGATCGTGCAGCAGATGCACCCATTATTCATGGACACAATCTGCTCGGCTTCGCTGTGAACCAGAAGGTCATCATCGATACCGGCTTCACCGTACTCATTCTCAATCACTGCGATGCGGTGATGATGATCTTCCTTCAGAATCCGGTTTAAAAGCGTCGTCTTTCCCGCGCCGAGGAAACCCGTCACGATAGTTACGGGGATCAGCGTGTCAGCTAATGATTCTGCCATCCTTTCTCTTCCTTACTTAATAAGTTCTCAGGGCCTTACGAGCAGGTGAAGTCCCTTCAGGTACTCCCCTTCCGGATAAGTCACGAGCAGCGGATGATCCGCTCCGGCTCCGAGCCGGCCGACAATCCAGGCGTTCACACCGGCGTCAAACACCGCGCCGGCAACAATCTTCTGGAAAAGATCCGCATCCACTGCGCCCGAACAGGAAAATGTCAGCAGATGACCGCCTGTCCGAAGAAGCTTGAGACCGTTCAGACTGATGTCCTTATAGGCTCTCGCAGCCCGTTCGACATGATAACGAGTCGATGCAAACTTGGGAGGATCGAGAATAATGAGGTCAAACTTCTCGCCGCGGTCCCTCGCTTTTCTAAGATATTCAAAGACATCGGCTTCGACCCACACGCATTTGTCCTGCGGGAAACCATTCCGCTCGGTATTCTCACGGGCAAGCGCAAGCGCTTCGCCCGACGAGTCCACGGAAACCACGCTGTCAGCTCCGCCCGCCATCAGGGCAAGAGAGAATCCGCCCGTGTAGCAGAAGCAGTTGAGCGCGCACATGCCGCGGCCGTTTTTCTCACGGAACTCGCGGGCAAGACGCTGAACCGTGTAGCGGCTGTCGCGCTGATCAATATAGAAGCCGGTCTTATGCCCGATGCGGACATCGACCCCGTAGCGGACACCGTCCTCCACGATCTCGATTTCCTTCGGGGGCTCCTCGCCGCTGATCAGGCCGGAACGCTTCGGAAGCCCCTCACGCTCACGGACCGAAGCGTCCGAGCGCTCGAATACACCCTTAGCCCCGGTAACCTTCATCAGCAACCGGGCAATCAGCTCGCGGTTCTGCTCCATGCCGGCGGACAGAATCTCGCACACCAGATAGTCGCCGTACTGATCGACGATCAGACCGGGAAGCCTGTCAGCTTCACCAAACACAAGACGCAGAGCGGTCGACCGGGAACGAAGATCCTCACGGGCCGCCACGGCCTCGCGGATCCGGGCCTCGAACCACGCCTCATTGATCACGTCATCCTTATCGAACGACCAGCATCGGGCACGGATTGCCGACTTCGGCGACCAGGAGGCCCACGCGAGGAACCGGCTGTCGTGGCCCACGATCCGGACGAGATCCCCCATGCCCGGCTTTCCATTCACCCGGGCAATGGCCTTCTCATAGACCCAGGGGTGGCGCTTGAGGAGAGACTTTTCTCTGCCCTTCACCAGAACGACTTCAATAGGCTGCTGTTGCATGGAGGTTTCCTATACTCACTGACTGTTAGATAGCGGGGACGTCAATTTCGCCCGTGAAAACGGTTGCCGCCGGGCCGATCAGGAAGACGGAGCCGGTCGGCGTGCCGTCCCACTCAATACGCAGACGGCCGCCGTGCATCTGAAGCTCAACCGCGGAGTCGAAGAGTCCGCGGCGCATACCGGCAACGGCAGCCGCGCAGGCGCCTGTACCGCAGGCGAGGGTCTCCCCTGCGCCGCGCTCCCAGACGCGGAGCTTGCCTTCCGTACGGCTGACAGCCTGCAGGAAGCCCACATTCACGCGTTCCGGGAAAGCCGGATGATTTTCAATCGCGGGGCCCACCGTGCTCACCGGAGCCTGTTCCACGTCTCCCACCACCATGACGGCGTGGGGGTTGCCCATAGAGACCACGGACACCCAGTTGTTGTAGCCCGCTGCCTTCACTTCCCAGAGCGTGTCGGAAGCACGGGAGAGGTGAGAGAGGCCCGTCGTATCCAGCGGAATCTCTTCCGGACGGAATCTCGGAGCTCCCATATCGACCTTCACGCGGCCGTCATCCTGAAGTTCCGGCTGAATGCTGCCCTTCATCGTTTCAACGCGGATCTTCTTCTTCGTGGTCAGACCGCGGTCATAGACAAAGCGCGCGAAGCAGCGGGCACCGTTGCCGCACATCTCCACTTCGCCGCCATCCTGATTGAAGATCCGATAACGGAAATCCGTATCCGGGGTCCGCGCCTTTTCAACGATCAGGATCTGATCGGCGCCGATGCCGAGATGACGGTCGGCGATGAATCGGAGCTGGTTCGTCGTCATGGTGAACGGAGCTTCCGTGCTGTCGATCACGATGAAGTCGTTGCCGGCTCCATGCATCTTGGTAAATTGCAGCTTCATTTTTCCTGCTCCTGTCAGATAGGTCTCAAATCAATAGATGGAAGGTTCGCCTTCAGGGCGTGTTTTGAATCGCCGGTGCGTCCACAGATACTGGTCCGGGAACTTGAGGATCCACTGCTCCAGCTCGTGATTGATGCGGGCTGTATCGGCCTCGTAGTCTCCTGTCGGGAAACCTTCAAGCCTGTAAATATGCACACAGTAACCCTCTTTCGTCATCTCCGTGATGCACATGGCGACGTGCGCTTTCGTCAGCCGGGCAAGACGCGACACCATCGGCAGAGTGGCGGCGGGCACACCGAAAAACGGCACGAAGATCGAATTCTGCCTGCCGTGGTCCATATCCGGCAAATAGTAGAAGGGAAGTCCGTCGCGCATCGCACGGATAACGGGCCGAAGATCAAAGTGCCCGGTCTTCGCGATCAGAATCGGGTTGCAGAAGCGCAGTCTGCCGTCAAGCTCCGCCTTGTCCCAGGCTTTGTTGGACTGCGTCTGATAAAGCGAGACGCCGCGCACATACGTGTTGAAGGTAATGCCGGCCGCGTCCAGCCCGAGGAAGTGAGGCGACACAACGATCAGCGGTCGGTTATCCGTGTCCAGCACGAGATCAAGCCCCTCAAACTTCACCATGGCCTGAAGCTCTTCCTTCGTTCCCTTCCAGAGCACCGCGTGATCCAGTGCCGCGCGGCCCATATTGCGGCAATTCTGCTTTGCGATCCGCACCCGCTTTTCCTCGGTCCAGTCGGGGAAACAGAGCCGCAGATTCGTCAGCGCCACATGGCGGCGTTTCGGAATTGCCCACCAGAGAATCCAGGCAATCACCGCTCCAAACCGCTCGCGGGTCCGGATCGATGTGCCGTAGAAGCACCCCAGAACCCAGATCCAGAAACGGGCCAAGACTTCATTCACTTTCTTCATTCCTTCGCCTGCTCCTCCGGCGGATTCACGCCTGCCGGACACTTGTAGCGGTTATAGGCCCAGAGATACTGCTCCGGAAGCAGACGGATCACGCGTTCCAGATGCTGATTCATCGTCACCGCGTCGTCCTTCATATTTCCGGTCAGCGGCTCATCCCAGAGCCTCGCGTCAATTTCCCAGCCCCGGCTGCTGATCCGGCGTCCCCAGGCCACAATCTTCACGGCATCAAACTGATGGGCAAGCCTCAGCGGCAGCGTCATCGTGTAGGCCGGGCGTCCGAAGAAGTTCACCCACACCCCTTCACCCTTTGACGGCACCTGATCCGGCAGCACACCGACCACCTGTCCGCCGCGGAAGGATGACACGAGCATCCGCACCCCCTTCAGCGTTGCGGGGGCCGGCCGGATACCGGGGGTTTCGCGGCCATGCAGCACCACGTTCTGCAGAATGGATTTCTTCGGAATCCGATAGAGGATTGCCATATAGCGGTCCGTTCCCGCAAGGAACCGCTCGGCAAGCCACACAGGCGCCACCTCGAAGCTTCCGATATGAGGCGTGATGAACAGAATGGGGCGTCCCGAGGCGAGCGCGTCCCCGATAATCCGCTCCGCCTCCGCCGTGGCTGACACGTGCTTCATGAGCGCCTTGCGGGGCTTGCCCCAGATCCACGCGGTTTCCGCAGCCTGCTTTCCAAGCTCACGGCTGACAGCAGGAGAATAGGCGTCGGAATCGTAACCAGCCTGCGCGAGATTCTCCGCCATTTTCCTTCGGTATTTAGCCGAGCAACGCCAGACCAATGCGCCGAGCGCCCCGCCAACCGGGTGCACTATCCAAAGCGGGATCATGGATAGAAGCCGAAATAACAGCCGCATATAAATAACCATTCCGGCGCCCGACAGGCGGCCGATTGCTCCTCAGTAACAGCAAGACTTGAAAGTGTCTTATCTTAAGCCTGCCCGAAAGTCAAAACAGGTATATTATTTCAGGTCTTCGCCGAGTTAACAGGACAACTTGCGGGGCGAAGACTGGGACAAGGTCCCATATTTATTCAATTTCCGCTAAAGCGTCGGTCGCATGCCCTCTGATTTGATTTTGCGAAGGCGCTGTATTCCAAATTTGGGAGCATTCGATGGGCAGCAATTATCTTTTTACGTCTGAATCTGTGAGTGAAGGCCATCCGGACAAGGTGGCGGACCAGATCTCGGACGCCGTTCTCGATGCCATTCTCGAGCAGGATCCCTACGGCCGCGTCGCTGCAGAAACCCTCTGCGCTACGGGTCTTGTCGTGCTCGCTGGCGAAATCACCACCTCCGCTCAGGTCGATTACATCGGCGTTACCCGCGACACCCTCCGTCAGATTGGCTATGACAATACCGAATACGGCATTGACCACCGCGGCTGTTCCGTTCTCGTCGGCTACGACAAGCAGTCGGCTGACATCAAGCAGGGCGTTGACAAGGCCTCTGACGATCCGCTCGAAACCGGTGCCGGTGACCAGGGTCTGATGTTCGGTTACGCGTGCGACGAAACCGACACGCTGATGCCCGCCCCGATCTACTACGCACACCGCCTGATGCAGCAGCAGTCCATTCTCCGCAAGAACGGCACGCTGCCCTTCCTCCGTCCGGACGCGAAGAGCCAGCTCACCGTGCGCTATGTGGATGGACGCCCGCAGTCTGTGGACACCGTTGTGCTTTCCACGCAGCATTCCCCTGAGATGAGCGACGGCGACAAGATGAAGCCTGAGTTCACGGAAGCCGTGATTGAAAGCATCATCAAGCCGGTGCTTCCGGCTGAGTGGATCACTCCGGAAACCAAGTTCCTGATCAACCCGACCGGCCGCTTCGTGGTCGGCGGCCCTCAGGGCGACACTGGCCTCACCGGCCGCAAGATCATCGTCGACACCTACGGCGGCTCCTGCCCGCACGGCGGCGGCGCGTTCTCCGGCAAGGACCCGACGAAGGTTGACCGTTCCGCCGCGTACGCCTGCCGCTATGTGGCGAAGAATATCGTCGCTGCCGGCCTCGCTCACCGCTGCCAGGTTCAGGTGGCCTACGCCATCGGCGTTGCCCGTCCGATGAACATCACGGTTCACACCTTCGGCACCGGCGCGATTCCTGATGAAGAGATCCCCCGCATCGTCGGTGAATCCTTCGATCTGCGCCCGAACGGCATCATCCGCATGCTCGATCTCCGCCGCCCGATCTACCGCAAGACGGCCTGCTACGGTCACTTCGGCCGCGAGGAACCGGAATTCACGTGGGAAAAGACCGACAAGGTTGAGATCCTGAGGTCCAAGGCCGGTCTGTAACCGGAGCGGCTCCTTGCCGCTAAACTTAAAGCCTTAAACCAGATAAGGCCGGCACTCGTTGGCCGGCCTTGTTTTTTTACTGTTATCGGTTTGTACGGAAAATCATTTGAGATGAAAAAACGCGTTCTCACAGGCATCAACACTACCGGTACCCTGCATCTGGGCAACTACGTCGGGGCCCTTCGCCCTTCCATTCAGCAGAGCCGGTCTGACGAGGTGGAAAGCTTCTACTTTCTGGCTGACCTCCACGCTCTCATCAAGTGTCAGGATCCCGTGCGCCTCCAGCGCTCGAGACTCCAGATTGCCGCCACGTGGCTTGCCGCAGGCCTCGATCCCGAACACGTTACTTTCTATCGCCAGAGTGATATTCAGGAGATTCCGCTCCTCAACTGGCTGCTGGACTGCTCCTGCTCCAAGGGGCTGATGAACCGCGCTCACGCCTACAAGGCAGTGCTCGAAGCGAGCGTTGAGAGCGGTGAGGATCCGGATGCACGCGTGTCGATGGGCCTCTTCTGCTACCCGATCCTGATGGCCGCCGACATTCTGATGTTCAACGCGGATCTTGTGCCGGTCGGCAAGGATCAGGCGCAGCACCTGGAAATGGCGCGCGACATCGCCACCCGGTTCAATAATCTCTATGCGCCGAAGGATCATCCCTTCTTCCGCATGCCCTACGCGCTGATTGATGAGAAGCAGGAGCTTCTCCCCGGCACCGATGGCCGCAAGATGAGCAAGAGCTACGACAACGTGATCCCGCTCTTTGAAGGCGGCTCCTCCGCGCTCTCCGACATGATCAGCCGCATCGTAACGGACGACAAGAAGCCGGGCGAAGCGAAGGATCCGGATTCCACTTCGCTCACGCAGCTTTTCAAGGCATTCTCAACTGACGAAGAGTACGCGCAGTTCCGCGCCGAACTCACGGACGGTCTCGGCTGGGGTGAGGCGAAGAAGAAGCTCTTCAATCAGATCGAGGCCGAGATCGGACCGATGCGTCCGAAGTACGAGGAGTACATCAAAGAGCCGCAGAAGCTTGAGGAGATTCTTCTTGCCGGCGCTGAAAAAGCCCGGAAGATTTCCGCGCCGTTCCTCGAAGAACTCCGCAACGCGGTCGGTCTCCGCCCATTCACGAACTTCAAGGGTTCCGCGCATAACGCTCCGGTGAAGGAAACGAAGAAGAAGTCCGCTGCCGCTTCCTTCAAGCAGTACCGGAATCCTGACGGAACCTTTGGCTTCAAGTTCACAGACGCCGCGGGCACCGTGCTTCTCGAAAGCACCGGCTGGGCGAGCGGCGCTGAGGCCGGCCGGGCAATCGGCCAGCTGAAGAAAAACGGCGCTGCGGCTCTTGCGGCTCTGCCCCTTGTAGAGCGCGCCGCCGGCATCACCGATCAGCAGCTTGCTGACGCTTTCGCATCCCTCGCTTAACGCTTCACATACCGCCCGGAAGGAATCCGATTCCTTCCGGGATTTCGTATTCCCTTTACCTGACAGGAATTCTGATATGAAAACCTACAGCCACGACTTTGAAGTCGCCGACATGGGGCTCCTCGAGTGGGGCCGCAATGAGATCCGCATCGCGGAAACCGAAATGCCCGGCCTGATGGCCATCCGTGATGAGTACAAAGACGAGGCCCCTCTGAAGGGCGCCCGTATCTCTGGCTCTCTCCACATGACCATTCAGACCGCCGTGCTGATCGAAACGCTGCTCGCGCTCGGTGCCGAAGTCCGCTGGGCTTCCTGCAACATTTTCTCGACGCAGGATCACGCGGCCGCCGCAATCGCTGACGACGGTGTTTCTGTTTTCGCGAAGAAGGGCGAGACGCTGGATGAGTACTGGGAATACACCCACCGCATTTTTGAGTGGCCGGACGGCGGCTTCTCCAACATGATTCTCGATGACGGCGGCGACGCGACGCTGCTGCTGCATCTGGGTTGCCGCGCGGAAAAGGATATTTCGGTTCTCGATAAGCCGACGAGCGACGAGGAAACGGCTCTCTTCGCCGCGATCCGCCGCCACCTAGCCGCCGACCCCGCCTGGTACTCGACCCGCGCGAAGCATATCCGCGGTGTTTCCGAGGAAACGACGACCGGCGTTCATCGCCTGTATCACCTCGCGAAGGAGGGCAAGCTGCTCTTCCCGGCGATGAATGTGAATGACTCCGTCACGAAGAGCAAATTCGATAACACCTACGGCTGCCGCGAATCGCTGGTCGACGGCATCAAGCGCGCCACGGACGTTATGATCGCCGGCAAGATCGCTGTGGTCGTCGGCTACGGTGACGTGGGCAAGGGCTGCGCTCAGGCGCTCCGGGCGCTCGCCGCTCAGGTCTGGGTGGTGGAAGTTGACCCGATCTGCGCCCTGCAGGCCGCCATGGAAGGCTATCGGGTGGTGACGATGGACTGGGCTGCCGATAAGGCTGACATCTTTGTCACCGCCACGGGCAACTACCACGTGATCACGCATGACCAGATGGTCCGGATGAAGAACGAAGCGATCGTCTGCAATATCGGTCACTTCGACGCCGAAATCGATGTTGCCTCGATGCGCCAGTATCAGTGGAACAACATCAAGCCCCAGGTGGATGAAATCCTGCTGCCCTCCGGCAATCGGATCATTCTGCTCGCGGAAGGCCGTCTCGTGAATCTCGGGTGCGCTACCGGTCACCCGAGCTATGTGATGTCCAGCTCGTTCGCGAACCAGACACTCGCCCAGATCGAGCTCTATACCCGCACGGAGCACTATCCGGTCGGCGTTTACACGCTGCCGAAGATCCTGGACGAGAAAGTGGCGCGTCTGCAGCTGAAGCGCTTCAACGCCCAGCTCTCCACGCTGACCCAGGAACAGGCTGACTACATCGGAGTTCCGGTGGCCGGCCCGTTCAAGGGTGAAAACTACCGCTACTGATCCTCAGAGCTTCGCGGCCGGACGGACATCCCGTTCGGTTGCGATCCACTGAAGCAGAATGTCATGAGGCTCAGCCACAAGCCTTCCCGTCGCGTTACAGGCCTCATAGGACACCGCGACCGTGACAGGCGCGGGCTTGATCGTCGGCAGCGTACGGTCAAACCAGCCCGCTCCGTAACCCAGCCGGCAGCCGATATCGGAAAATCCGATACAGGGAGCCAGCAGCACCTGAGGCACAACCGGAATCTTCTCTTTCGGGACCATGATGTGGAAACCGCTTTCCACCATCTCAACCCCCGGGGTCCACTGGTAGTACCCCATCTTTCCCTTCATCACAACCGGAAGAGCGAGCATGCGCCCGGGCTTCTCCGACTGCCAGGCACCCAGCGCCTCCATCAGATCCGGCTCACTCTGGATCGGATAGTAGAGACCTACTGAGGAAAACTGCGGATTCGCTTCAAGCCACCCCACAATGTTCCGTGCCAGCTCCTTCGCCGCCTCCGGGCGGGTGGCCGCAATCTCCTGACGCACTGCGAGCAGCTCTTTTCTCAGCAGTTTCTTATCCATTGGTACGCTCCTCCTCTAAAGATTCCGACGCCTGTCGGGGTTTGCCGCCGTCTTCATCCGGCGCCGATGGTTAAACTTATTCTATGGTTAAAAAATCCTTCTCTCCCGCTCAGTCCTTTTTACGGTTACCCATGAAAGCTCAGATCCGCCGCTCATTATTGCTGCTGGCCCTCGCGCTCCCCGCCTTTGGAGCCGGTGCCCAGTCGCTGCTGCCGCAGCAGCGGCCGATCGGGCCCGCGCCCTCAATCGCTGTGCCGGCGGAGGATTTTCTTTTTCAGAATTTCCCACTGTCCGCGCAGGATCAGGCATTTCTCTCTTTCCGGCGCGCGCGTCAGTCAAATACCGGCACCGCCGAGTCACAGCAGGCGCTTTTTGCCCAGCTCGCCGGCTATCCGCTCGTTGACTACGCCGTGTCCTGGAATCTGTATGACGCCGTAAAGTCCGATCCTTCGGATCCTATTCTGCAGGCCCAGGTTCTCGATTTTCTGAAGAGCCACCAGGGGGAATACATCGCTGAGCGGCTGGGGACGGATGTTGCGAGAATCGCCGCTCCGAAAGGAGATTCGACGTTCTTTGAAGCGCTTTATGCGCCTCTGCAGTGGAATAAGACGGAGCCCGACCTCGCCGCCTGGCACGAGTCCTTCCAGCTTCTTGCCGGTAAGGGAAACACGGAGTACGGCGTGAGCCTCCTTCGGGAAGCCAAGAATCCTCACGCTCCGGCCTTCATGTCGCTCGCCGAGTCCATTCTCGGGCGCGACCCGGGGAAAATCTGGGAAATCTCATCCTACCTGATTGAGCATCGGTTCAATTCGGACGCCCAGCGCCTGTTGCAGGCCTATATGCCGAACGCGCCGCTCTCGCTTCCCCAGGTCTTTTCATCCCCTGAGAAATGGGTCACCACGCCTGACGCTCAGGCAACCCCCCGTCTGATCACGGCGGCCTGCCTCGTTGTGGGCTACAGCCATCCTGAGGACGCTGCGGCCATGATCTCGTCGCTCGACAGCCAGATCCCGAAGGAAGACCGTAACCTCCTCTGGAACTTCCTCGGTTACCGCTCAGCGATCATCAACACGATTTCCGACTCAAGCCAATACTTTACGAATGCGGGGGAAGGCCTGATGGACAGCCGCGTTTCGCAGCCGGACGAAGTCGCCGGGTGGCGCGTGAAGGCAGCGCTCGCCGCCGGCAATTGGAAGGAAGTGGAGCGGGCCATCGGCTCGATGACCCCGGAAAAACTGGGGGCAGACGAATCCGCCTATTGGCTCGGCCGCGCCAGAATCGCTCAGGGCGACAGAGGTGAGGGTGAAAAAATCCTTTCCTCCATCACCGGTCATCACACGTTCTACGGCAAGCTTGCCTGCGACGCGCTTAACGTTCCGTATCCAGGTGACGGCGCGCGACCCTCGGTCGCGGAGTCTGATGTCCGGCAGTGGATGCAGAATCCGAGCATCATCCGGGCGGTGCTTCTCCGCCGTCTCGGTCTTTACTCCATGGCAAGCCGAGAATGGAACTGGGCGCTCCGCGACGCGAAGAAGCCTCAGCTCATCGCGGCTGCTGAATATGCCCGCCGGATCGGACTCGCTGACCGCATGATCAGCACCGCGGGGAAACTCCCCGACAGTCTTTTCCAGAGCGACCTCTCCTTCCCGATTCCGTCTCAGAAGAGCGTCGCCGCGATTGCCCAGGAAACCAATGTGCCCGAGGCCTGGATCTACGGCATTACGCGGCAGGAATCCCGCTTCATGGTGACGGTGTCGTCAGGCGCCGGTGCCCGGGGTCTCATGCAGCTGATGCCGGCCACTGCCCGGTGGACCGCCAAGCGCTACGGTGTCGGTGACGGGAATCCCGATCTCTCGGATCCGCTCACCAACATGAAGCTCGGGGCTTACTACCTCAAGTACCTCGACGACCGGTTTGATGGGCAGAAGACTCTCGCCACAGCGGGCTACAACGCCGGTCCCGGCCGCTCCATCACCTGGCGCCGGAATCTGTCCGCAAGCCAGGACGGCGCGATTTTCGCTGAGCTTATTCCGTTCAGCGAGACCCGGACCTACGTGAAGAATGTGCTGAACAACACAGCGGAATACGCGCGTATTCTCGGCAAACCCGTGCGGCTCACGGAGCTTCTCGGCACAATCACGCCGCCCTCTCCTGACAACTGATACTGAATAAACGCAGCATGGCAATCCAAACGTACCTGGTCGGCGGCTATGTCCGTGACCTGCTTCTTTCCCGCCACGGGATCCCGGCCACGCCTTCCGACAAGGACTACGTCGTGGTCGGCGCAACCCCCGAATGCATGGGGTCGAAGGGCTTCATTCCGGTCGGCGCTGACTTTCCGGTTTTCCTCCATCCGAAAACACATGAGGAATACGCGCTCGCCCGTACAGAGCGGAAAACCGCTCCCGGCTACCACGGGTTCACGTTCAGCGCGTCGCCGGATGTCACGCTCGAAGAGGATCTGATGCGGCGCGACCTCACGATCAACGCGATCGCGATGTCTGAGGACGGCACACTCTTTGACCCCTGGGGCGGAGAGGATGATATCCGGAGAAGAGTCTTCCGCCATGTGAGCCCGGCTTTCCGCGAGGATCCGGTAAGAATCCTGAGAATCGCCCGGTTTTCCGCCCGGCTTCCTGAATTTTCGGTGGATCCCGGCACCTGGCAGCTCATCACCGACATGGTGAAGGCGGGTGAGGCTGACGCCCTCGTGCCTGAGCGTGTGATGAAGGAACTGTCCCGGGGACTGATGGAAAAAGCTCCGTCCCGCATGATGAGAATCCTGCTTGAGTGCGGTGCCTGGGCGAGGATCGCGCCTGATGTCCCCTGCAGTGAAGCACTGCTCCGGAAACTCGATGCGGCTTCCGGCACCAATGCCCCGGCCGCGGTCCGCCTCGCGCTCCTCTTCTCGGAATCCGGAGACCGCGGAAGCGCGGCCGCGAAGGCGCTCCGGGCAGGATCTGACGCGATCGGACTCGTGGAACTCGGTGAACGGTGCGGGGCGATGCTGCAGGAAAAGGTAGAGGCAGAGTCTGCTGTCCGTCTTTTTGAAAAGGCGGACGCCTTCCGCCGCTATCCGCGGTTCAGGGAGTTCCTTCAGGTGCAGCAGATCGCGTCCGGCATCCGGCCTGCCCCCTGGCTGAGAGCCGCTGACGCCGCGCGCGCTGTGGCGACCCGCGACATTGCGGCCGCAGCCTCATCTCCCTCCGAAATTCCCGCCGCTATCCGGTCTGCCCGGGTGAAGGCGGTCGCGGATACTCTCGCTCTGCCTCACACCGATGAGGACAACGCATCATGACACTTGAAGAACTGCAGCTCTCCTGCCGGCGGATCTATATCGAGGACCTCAGGCTTCTCGCGCGGCTCGGTATTTATCCGCATGAAATTGCCGCCGCTCAGGAAATCCTGATTTCCGCGAGCGTCTGGGTGGACAAAAAACCGCTCGGAGAAGATATTGAGAACACCGTGAGCTACGCAACGCTTGCGGAGATCGCCCGGCGGATTGTCCGCAGCCACCACTTCCTCGTTGAAACCGTGGTGGAGGAGATGATCCGTGAAATCCGGGTTCTGCCCGGAGTCCGGGCGGGACGGGTTGACTGCCGGAAGCTGCATGCTGTGACAGGAGCGGACGCCTCCGGTGTTGAGGAGTTTTTCCTAAATGAGTAATGAATCAGTTATTGGAACCACCATCCCGATCACACCGGCCGAATCGCTGAACCAGGTTTCGGCTCCGGCTGCGGAAGAAACCGCGCAGCAGCCTGCCGGGGAAAAGGAAAAGGTCAAGAAGTCAGTCGCCGCAAAGAAGCTAGAGAAGCGGATCATGCGTCTAACGGGACAGGCAATCGCTGACTTCAACATGATTGAGGAAGGCGACCGGATCGGCGTCGCGGTTTCCGGCGGCAAGGACAGCTATGTTCTCCTTGAGACACTTCTCAAGCTCCAGAAGCGGGCCCCCATCCATTTTGAAGTCATGGCCGTGAATATCGACATGGAGCTTCCTGACTTCCCGCACGACCTTCTTCCGAATTATTTCAAGAGCATAGGCGTTCCGTTCCACGTGGAACGTCAGAACGCCTACGCGACGATCAAGCGCATCATCCCGTCCGGTCAGCATATCTGCTCCCTCTGCTCGCGCCTTCGCCGTGGCATTCTCTACACCACGGCGGATAAGCTCGGCCTCACGAAAATCGCGCTCGGTCACCAGATGGATGACATCGTGAGCACGCTGATGCTCAACATGTTCTACGGCGGCCAAATGAAAGGCATGCCGCCTGTTCTCCGAAGTGACGACGGTCAGCACGTGATCATCCGGCCGCTTGCCTATGTGCATGAGTCCGACACCCGCAAGTGGGCTCAGATTCAGGGCTACCCCATTGTCCCGAAGAATCTCTGCGGCTTTGCCGAGAACCGCTGCCGCCACGAGATGAAGGAACTCCTCGCGCAGTGGGAGAAGATCGACAAGAACCGGATGTACAACATCTTCAAGAGCATGACGCACGTGGTGCCGTCCCACCTGCTCGACCGGTCGCTGTGGGATTTCCACGAGTTTCACGCGCTCACGCAGCCCCCAAAGCCCCTGAAACCACGGCGTCAGAGCAAAAACTGATTCCCGTTTAGAATAGAAAGACGGTCCCGCCCGGACCCCGCCAGGGGATTCCGGGTGAGTCTATTTCATTTCTTTTTTACAGAGCTTATTGACTGCTATGCGTGCACGTTCTATGAAGGTGATCGACCTCGCGGTCCGTCACGTCGAATGTATTTCCGCCACTACCTCAGTGACTGACTGCGCCCTTGCGATGCGCACCCGCCACGTGGGAAGCCTGGTCGTAGTGGACGGCGGCAATAAGCCGATCGGCATGATTACGGACCGCGATCTTACGATCGAAGTCCTTGCCACCGGCCGCGATATCGCTGCCACCAAGGTGGGTGATGTGATGACGAGTCCTGCGGTTGTCGCCCAGGGTGAGGAGAACATCGTGGACGCGCTTGCCCGCATGCGTGAATTCGGCATCCGCCGTCTCCCGGTCGTGGACGAGAATGGTCTTCTGGTCGGAGTCGTCACGAATTCCAACATGCTGGAAGAACTCTCCACCATGCTGGACAGCCTCGTGCGCAATATCAAGTCCTCGAAGACCCGTGAGGCTGCGCTTCGCCCCTGAGTCAGAGCAGGATTCCCCCGCTCAGAAAAAAGGGAGATCTCATCCGAGACCTCCCTTTTCGCTTTTATTCAGCCTTGCCCTGACTTCGGAGAACACTCTGATAGACCGTATCGCGAGGCAGTCCGGTCACCCGTGAGACGAGCGCCGCGGTTTTGGACGCCGGCAGCTCTTTCGCAATTTCCCGCACCCAGGCGAGCACCTCTTCCCCCATCTCGGACTCCTTCTTTTCCGCCTCGTCGATCAGAATCGCGTATTCTCCCCGGGGCTCATGCGCGTCTGCCCAGGCCGCGAGGTCACCCGCGGCAAGCGGCGTAAAGGATTCAAACCGTTTCGTGATTTCGCGGGCCACAACCACGCGGCGTCCTGACTCAAGAGCCGCTCCAAGATCCCGGAGGAGCGCCTGAATGCGGTGCGGCGCTTCATAAAGGACGAAAGCATCGCCGCGGGACGCATAGCGGGAGAGCGTCTCACGACGGGCCTTGGCCTGCGGCGGGACAAAACCGACAAAAGTAAACGTTTTTGCGGTGAGACCCGAAGCGGAGAGCGCCGTGATCACGGCACTCGCCCCCGGCACCGGAATCACCCGGAATCCGGCATCCAGCACAATCTTCACGACCAGAGCGCCGGGGTCTGACACCGCCGGTGTTCCAGCATCCGTCACGAGCGCCACGCGTTCGCCGTTCTTCAGCCGGTCAATGATCGTCTGGGCACCGGTCACTTCGTTAAATTCGCGCACCGAGATTTCGTGCGTCGTGATGCCGTAGCGGGACAGAATCTTCTGCGTCTGACGGGTATCCTCTGCCGCCACGCAGTCCGCGATCGCGAGAGTCCAGAGGGCGCGGATCGTGATATCGGCCGCGTTCCCGATCGGCAGACCCACGATGTAGAGAGCTCCCGCGGGGAACTCCTGCTCGCCGATCCCCGACTCCCGGGCCCATGCCATCTGCTTCCACTGCTCCAAGGCTTCCTGCATCGCGATTCCTTCTGTGTCCGTCCGTTAGTGAATGAAGCCTAACACTTTAACCTGAGGTGAACGAAAATTGCACGGGCATTTGCACCTACAATTGAAAACCTGTTTTTCCTCCGGACACCTCTCTCTACTTCTATGGCCAATACGCTTATTACGTTAAAAAACGCGAGCCTCGCTTTCGGTGACTACCCGCTTCTCGACAACACGGATTTTTCGGTTCAGGAGGGTGAGCGTATCGGTCTCATCGGTCGCAACGGCACAGGCAAGAGCTCCATGCTTCAGGTTCTCGCCCGTAAGTCCGCGCTGGATGACGGAGAGATTCAGGTGAAGGACGGTCTGCGGGTTGTGCTTCTTGAGCAGGAACCGGTCTTCCCGCCGGCTCCCACGATCCGTGAGAGCCTGATCGCGCAGTCCGGCTTTGATCCATCGGACGACAAACTCTACTGGAAACAAATCGCGAAGCTCGACGCCTATCTGCAGCGGCTGAATGTCCGCGCGGACGCGGATCCCGAAACCGCTTCCGGCGGTGAACGGAAGAAGGCCGCCATCGCGCTCGTGCTCGCTCAGGAACCGGACCTGCTGCTGCTTGATGAGCCGACGAACCACCTCGACATCACCACGATCGCGCTCCTCGAAGATCTGATCCGGGAAACGTTCAAGAACACCCGGGCGCTCGTAGTGATCACGCACGACCGAGAGTTCCTCGACGCGGTTTCCACCCGAATCGTGGAGCTCGACCGCGGCATTCTCCGATCCTACCCAGGCAACTTCGCCGACTACGAGCACCACAAGAATTACGAACTCGCGATCGAAGAAACCGCGCGCCGCAAGTTCGACAAATTCTGGGCCCAAGAAGAGGTCTGGATCCGTAAGGGCATCGAGGCCCGCCGTACAAGAAACGAGGGCCGCGTGCGCCGTCTGGAACGGCTGCGCCGGGAGCGTGAGGCGCGCCGAGACCGCATGGGGCAGGTGAACATGTCAATCGACGCGGGAGAAAAGAGCGGAAAGCTCGTTGCCGAACTGAAGAATGTCTCAAAATCTTTCGGCGAAAAGACCGTGATCCGGAACCTGAACTTCACGCTGATGCGCGGTGACCGCCTCGGCCTGATCGGACCGAACGGGGCGGGAAAGAGCACACTCATCAAGGTGCTCCTCGGAGAACTCCAGCCTGATGAGGGCTCGGTCCGCCTCGGCACGAATCTCCATATCGCGTATTTCGATCAGCTCCGCGCCCAGCTTGACCTCAAAAAGACCGTAGCGGATACCATCGCCCCGGGCAGCGAGTGGGTGGAAATCGGAGGCGTGAAGAAGCATATCAAGAGCTATCTGAATGATTTCCTCTTCTCGCCCCAGAGGGCTGACTCTCCGGTCGAAGCGCTTTCAGGCGGCGAACGAAACCGGCTGCTGCTTGCGCGGCTCTTCGCACTGCCCGCCAACCTCCTCGTGCTTGACGAACCGACGAACGACCTCGATATCGACTCGCTTGAACTCCTCGAGCAGGTTCTGGAAGATTATTCCGGCACTCTGATCCTTGTGTCGCATGACCGCCGCTTCCTCGATAACACCGTGACGCAGGTGCTCGCGGCAGAAGGAAACGGTGAGTGGCATGAGTATGTCGGCGGATATTCTGACTGGGTGAAGTACCGTCGTCCGCAGGCCGCTCCGGCCGCGGTGCCGAAGGCTGAAAAGCCTGCTCAGCCGAAGCCTGCCCGCGCGAAGAGCGTAAAGCTCTCCTATAAGGAAGAGCGTGAGCTCGAGTCGCTGCCGAAGGAAATCGACGCGCTTGAGACCGAGCAGCAGGAGCTGCTCGAAAAAATGGCAGGTCCCTCTTACCACGAGCTTCCCGGAGCTGAAATCAAAGCCGACCGCGACCGGCTTGAAGCGATCCCGCAGATTCTCGAAGAACGCTACGAACGGTGGCAGGAACTCGAGAGTAAGCGTGAAATCGCCGAAAATAAGCATTAATGAGAGCTGTTCTGTGGTCTAAACTAATTGTGACCGCGGAATGCGGGTTCAGAACTCAATATCAGAACGCTACAGAGTAAAAGGCAAAAGAAAGTGAGCGAAACCACTGCTGATCGCATCGCCCTGCTGCGCAAGGCAAAAACCCTTCCTGACCTGATTGCCAACCGGGCGAAGACTGCCCCGGATGATGAAGCGCTCCGTCAGTATGACCGCTCCAAAGGCGAATGGGTCAGCACGACGTTCGGCGAACTGCAGGCAAGAATTCTCGAGTGGCACAAAGCCTATGCGGCCCTGAAGCTGGAACGCGGCTCCCGCGTAGGCATCCTGCTTCCAAACGGAATCGATGCCGTCTGCGCGGACCAGGGCGCTCTCGCGAACGCGCTGGTGCCGGTTCCGATGCACGCGATCGATACGGCAGGCGCCTCAGCTTTCATCCTGATTGACTCTCAGGCAAGCGTCCTTGTGACCAACAAGCTTTCGCGCTGGCAGGCGATCGCGGACACCGGCGTCATCCTTCCGGATCTGCGCCACGTCGTCCTCACCGAGGAAACCTCGGTGCCTGCGCCTGAAGGCGAAATTGAGCTTCACACGCTTTCCGACTGGCTGAAGTTGGGGGAGCCTCTCACGGAGGCTGACCTCACGGAAAAGCCCGAACCGGATGATCTCGGCGCCATCGTCTATACGTCCGGCACCACGGGGAAGCCAAAGGGCGTGATGCTTACGCACCGGAACTTCCTCACAAACGTCTGCGACACACCAGACTGCCTCACGCCGATCGGCGGCGATATTTTCCTATCGTTCCTGCCGCTCTCCCACACGTTCGAACGGACACTAGGCTACTACCTCGCCCTCGGCATGGGCTGCACCGTGGTTTACAACCGCTCGATCATGCTCCTCGCCGAAGACTTCAAAACCGTGCGCCCGACCGTCATCATTTCGGTCCCCCGGATTTATGAGCGTGTCTACGCGAAGCTGAACGACGCGCTCGAAAAGAAGGGCGGTGCCGCGAAGAAGATCTTCTCCTGGGCGGTCGACGCCGGATGGCGCCGCTTCTGCAAGAGGAACAAGCTTCCGGTCGACAAATCGAACCGCTCGTTCGGCAACATGATCGCCGGCCCCCTCTTCGAAAAGAAGGTCTCCCAGACTCTGATGGATCAGTTCGGCGGCAGGCTCCGCGCGGCCATTTCAGGCGGCGCTGCCATCAACCCGAAAGTCGCGAAGGTTTTCTGCGGTCTTGGGATGCCGGTGATCCAGGGCTACGGCATGACTGAGACGTCGCCTGTCATCGCCGGCAACCGTCTCGATGACAACCAGCCTCAGACTGTCGGCCTCCCGTTCACGCACGTTGAAGTGCGGCTCGGCGAGGATAACGAGATCCAGGTCCGCGGACCGAGCGTCATGAAGGGCTACTGGAAACGCCCCAAGGCGACGGCTGAAGCCTTCACCGAGGACGGCTGGCTGCATACGGGTGACGTCGGTTCGCTTTCCGAAGACGGCCATCTCTCGATCCGGGGCCGCATCAAGGAAATTATCGTCACGTCGACCGGCGAAAAAGTTCCGCCCTCGGATATTGAATCCGCTCTCGAAACGGATCCGCTTTTCGCCCAGACCTTTGTGCTTGGCGAGAATAAGCCCTACATCTCCTTCATCACGGTGCTGAATCCTACGGAGTGGAAGAAGCTCGCAGCCTCCCTCTCACTTGACCCTGAGTCGCCTGAGAGTCTCAGCGCTCCGGCTGCCCGTCAGGCTGTGATCAAGCGCGCGAAGGAAGCCACAAAAGACTTCCCGCGCTACGCGCTGCCCCGTGCCGTGACGCTCGTCACCGAACCCTGGACGATCGAAAACGGACTCCTCACACCGACGCTCAAGCTGAAGCGCGGTCCGCTCCGTAACAAATTCGCCGACGAGATCCAGCAGATGTACAAAGCCTAGTTCCCGGTCCCTCACTCCGTTAAAATCCATAATCCTTAAAAAGGCCTTCCTCTCCCCCCGGAGAAGGAAGGCTGCTTCACTGACTGACTTACAGAAATCCATGGCAATCGATACAACGCTTAATCCTTCCGCACAGCAGGCCCATCACCTGATGCCTAACTGGCAGGTCCGCATGACCGACAAGATCATGCAGTACTACATTGACCGCGGTCTCACAGTGGATCCGGTGATCCTCAAGTCGCCGCCTCCCCCGCAGGAAGGACATCAGTACCTGCTCTACATGCATGTGCCGTTCTGCCATACGCTGTGCACCTACTGCACCTTCCATCGCTTCCTCTTCAAGGAATACAAGGCGCGCGAATACTTCAAGAATCTGCGCGCTGAGATGCAGATGGCGAAGGATCTCGGTTACGACTTCCAGTCGGTCTACGTGGGCGGCGGCACCACCACAATTCTGCAGGATGAACTGATCCAGACGCTCGAACTCGCCCGGAAGCTCTTCCCGCATATCCGCGAAATCTCCTGCGAAACCGATCCGAAGGAAATCGCCTCCCCTCTGTTCAAGAACCTGCAGGGACTGGTGGACCGCATGTCGATCGGCGTGCAGAGCTTTGATGACAGCATTCTGAAGCTCACCGACCGTACGAAGTTCGGCACCGGCGCTGAGGTCTATGACCGCATCGCGGCCTGCCAGGATCTCTTCCCGACCTGCAACGTCGATATGATGTTCGGTTTCCGCGGCCAGTCGCTCGACATGATCGCGCGCGACATGGAACTCATCCGTCAGCTCAATCCGAAGCAGGTCACCACGTACCCGCTGATGGTGACGAGCGAAACCCGTAAGAGCGTGAAGGGCATGATCGCCGCTGAGGGTCAGGAACTCTCCGAGCAGTACAACACGATTCTCGGCACGCTCGGCCAGCACTACCGCCAGCTCACCTCGTGGACCTTCGGCCGCACGGGTGACAACGAAGGCATCGATGAATACGTGATCGACCATGACGAATACCTCGGCATTGGTTCGGGCGCTTTCTCCTTCCTCGGCGACTCGCTCTACGTGAACACGTTCAGCCTCGCCCGCTATGGCCAGCGCATTCAGTCCGGCCAGATGGGTACGGAGCGCCACCGCGTCTTCACGAAGCATCAGATTCTGCAGTACCGCCTGATGCTCTCCATCTTCGCCGGCCGTCTCAGCCGCAAGTACTTCCGCGAGGTCCAGGGAGTCAACCTCGACACGGCCCTTCTGAAGGAAATGCTCGGCCTCCGTCTTGCCGGCGCTATCCGCCAGGACCCAACCGATCCCGATAAGCTCACCGTGACTACCGTCGGCAAGTTCCTCGGTCTCGTCATGATGAAGGCCTTCTACTCCGGCATGGATAACGTCCGCGCCCAGCTGCGCGCTCCGCTGAAGGCCTGCGATATGTAAGGCTTCCGGGGATTCATGCCTCAGAACGAACAAAGCCGCTGCAGAAATGCAGCGGCTTTATTCTTTGCCGGATCAGACGGGGAAACGGTCAGTTGAACTTCTGACCCATTTCGCGGGTCGTGAGGAACTGAACATTCTCCCAGTGCTTCTGGGTCGTCTGAAGGTTATAGACCGAGGTTGCCAGATAGACCAGATTGCCATCCGCGTCGGTCGCGAGACGGCTTGCCTGCTCTGCCTCAAACTCCTCACGGGTCTTGCCCTTGTCATCCGGGAACACGAGCCAGCGTGCGGTCGATACTTCAGTCGACTCGTAGATCGCGTCCACCCGATACTCGGTCGCGAGACGCTGGGCCACGATTTCGAACTGCAGAATACCCACGGCGCCGAGGTAGATATGACCCAGATCGTCCGTGAACACCTGAATTGCGCCTTCTTCGCCAAGCTCCTGCAGACCCTGACGGAGCTGCTTCTCCTTGAACGGATTCTTGCAGCGCACAGAGCGGAAGAGTTCCGGAGCGAAGAACGGGATGCCGACAAAGCCAAGCTTCTCACCCTCGGTCAGCGTGTCACCGATGTGAAGCTGCCCGTGGTTATAGATACCGATGATGTCGCCCGCCACAGCCTCTTCCATACGCTTTCTTTCCTGCGCCATGAAGGTCAGGGCGTTCGGGATCTTCATCTCCTTCCCCTCGCGGACGTGGAACACCTTCATGCCCGGCGTATAGCAGCCGGAGCACACGCGAAGGAACGCAATACGGTCGCGGTGGTGCGGATCCATGTTCGCCTGGATCTTGAAGACGAAACCGGTGAACGGCGCTTCGGTGGGCTGCACAATACGGACGCCGGCGTCGCGCGGCTGAGGCTGCGGAGCCCAGTCAACGAGGGCCTCAAGCACATCCTCAACACCGAAGTTGTTGATACCGGAACCGAAGAACACGGGGCTCTGCTCGCCGGCAAGGAACTTCTCGAGCGAGAAAGGCTCTCCCGCGCCCTGCACGAGTTCAATCGCCTCGCGCACCGAGCCCATTTCCATCGGGAACAGCTGATCGAGTTCGGGATTGTTCAGACCCTTGATCGTTTCCGTATCGTGGCTCAGATGCTCTTCACCCGGACGGAACCGCACGAGCTCATTGTTCTTCAGCGAGAAAACACCGCGGAAGGTTTTGCCCATGCCGATCGGCCAGGTAATCGGCACGCAGTGCAGCTGCAGCACGTCCTCGATTTCACCGAGCACATCGAGCGGATCGCGCACTTCGCGGTCCATCTTGTTGATGAAGGTGATGATCGGGGTGTTGCGGAGGCGGCAGATCTCGAGCAGCTTGATCGTCTGGGCTTCCACGCCCTTCGCGGCATCGATCACCATCACGGCGGCATCCACTGCCGTCAGCACTCGATAGGTATCTTCCGAGAAGTCCTGATGGCCAGGGGTATCAAGCAGGTTGATGATGCGGTCCTTATAGGTGAACTGCATCACCGAGCTCGTGACCGAAATACCGCGCTGCTTCTCCACCTCCATCCAGTCAGAAGTCGCGTGCCGGGCGGCCTTGCGGCCCTTAACAGCTCCGGCGAGCTGGATTGCGCCGCCGAAAAGCAGCAGTTTTTCCGTCAACGTGGTTTTGCCCGCGTCCGGATGCGAAATGATTGCAAAGGTGCGCCGGCGTGCAACGTCGTTCACCAATGCGGGATTGGGAGAAGTCATTTTGTTTGGATTCTTTCCTCCGCTTGAGAGGAAGCTGTTGAACGTTCTATTGATTCGAAGTGCGTAATTTTATCAAGCCTTACTGTGATTTGCTGATATGAACCACCCGTCAAGATGATTAAAATGCCTCAGACTCTTTTTTCGCCACTTGATAAAGGCCCCCTTCCATGAGTTATTTTCCAAAATGGCAGGTAAAAACATCCGGCGTCATCGCGCCTGATGAAACCCTGCCGGCGAACCAGACGATTGCGCTCGGCATTCAGCACGTCGTCGCCATGTTCGGCTCCACCATTCTGGCCCCGATTCTGATGGGCTTTGACCCCAACGTTGCCGTGCTGATGAGCGGTATCGGCACCCTCATCTTCTTCCTGATGGTGGGCGGCCGCGTTCCGAGCTACCTCGGTTCCTCCTTCGCCTTCATCGGCGTCGTGATCGCGGCCACGGGCTATGCGGCCGGTTCCGGCCTCAACCCCAATATTGAGGTCGCGCTCGGCGGCATTATGGCCTGCGGCATCGTGTACTTCCTTGTCGGTGTCATCGTCACGCTGACCGGTGTCGCCTGGATTGAAAAGCTGATGCCTCCGGTTGTGACAGGCGCGGTGGTCGCCGTGATCGGTCTTAGCCTCGCCCCGACCGCCTGCAAGAGCGTCGGCTCTTCTTCCTTCAACGCCTGGATCACGATTCTCTCCGTGCTCTGTGTGGGCGGTGTCGCGGTCTACACCCGCGGCTTCATCCAGAAGCTTCTGATTCTCGTCGGCCTTCTCATTGCCTACGTGATCTACGCGATCCTCACGAACGGCCTCGGTCTCGGCCAGCCGATCGACTTCTCGCTGATCAGCAACGCCGCCTGGTTCGGTCTGCCGCACTTCCATCACCCGGAATTCCGCGCGGACGCGATTCTGCTCATCGTGCCGGTCGTGATCATTCTGATCGCGGAAAATCTTGGCCACGTGAAGGCTGTGACCGCCATGACGGGCCGCAACCTTGACCCCTATATGGGCCGCGCCTTCATGGGTGACGGTCTCGCGACGATCGTCTCCTCCTCCATGGGCGGCACCGGCGTCACGACGTACGGTGAGAATATCGGCGTGATGGCCGCTACCCGCGTCTACTCGACGCTGCTCTTCCCGGTGGCTGCCGCTCTCGCGATCCTGCTCGGCTTCTCGCCGAAGTTCGGCGCCCTGATTCAGACGATTCCGCAGCCGATTCTTGCCGGTATGTCGATCGTCGTGTTCGGCCTCATCGCTGTGTCCGGCGCCCGTATCTGGGTTGAGAACCACGTCGACTTCAGCCAGAACCGCAATCTGATTGTCGCCGCTGTGACGCTGATTCTCGGCGCGGGCGACTTCTCGCTCTCGATCGGCGGCTTCACGATCGGCGGCATCGGCACCGCGACTTTCGGCGCCATCATACTGAATGCTCTGATGACCCCCGGTGAAAGAATGGGTCAGAAAAAGAACTCTTAATCTGAAAGAGTCTGCCCGGCATTCCTGATACAGCAAGGCCGATGAAGAAAAATCTTCATCGGCCTTGTTTTTTTCTTGAGCTGAATCCGATCCGGATTACTTCCGGCGCTGACTTCCGGAGGCGTTCTGGAAGGCTGCCGCCATGGCACCCGAGAATCCGCCGCCCGTTCTTTCCGACTTCATCCGGGGCGCGCCCTGGCGGCCCGCGCGGGGTTCGCTTCTCGGCGCCCCTTCACGCCGCATGGAGAGCGCGATGCGCTTCCGCTTCTCATCCACATCGAGCACCCGGACTTTCACGATCTGCCCCACCCGGACTTCAGCGGAGGGATCCTTCACATAGTGGTCTGCCAGCTCGGAAATATGGACGAGACCATCTTGATGCACGCCGATATCCACGAAGGCGCCAAACGCCGTGACGTTGCTCACCACGCCCTCGAGCTTCATGCCGGGTTTCAGGTCCGAAATCTCCGTCACCCCTTCGAGGAAGTGCGCCATCACGAATTCCGGACGGGGGTCGCGGCCCGGTTTCTCAAGCTCCGAAAGGATGTCCTTCACGGTCGGGAGTCCGAACTGGTCCGTGACAAAGTCCGCGGGGCGGAGACGTTTCAGCACCGACTCATTTCCGATCAGCTTTTCAATCGGAAGACCGGTTTTTTCCGCGATCGCGTTGGCGACCGAATAGGCCTCCGGATGAACCGCGGAGGCATCCAGCGGGTTCTCGCCATTCTGAATCCGGAGGAAACCCGCCGCCTGCTCAAATGTCTTCTGACCGAGGCGCGGAACACTGAGAAGCTGGGCTCTGGAGGCAAAAGCCCCATGCGCCTCACGCCACCGGACCACGGCTTCCGCGAGGCTTGACGTCAGTCCCGCCACACGGCGAAGCAGCATGGGGCTCGCGGTGTTCAGATTCACGCCGACTGAATTCACGCAGTCCTCCACCACGGCGTCCAGCTTCCGGGCGAGATCCCCCTGATCCACGTCATGCTGATACTGACCGACACCGATCGCCTTGGGGTCGATCTTCACGAGCTCCGCAAGCGGATCCTGCAGCCGCCGGGCGATCGACACCGCGCCGCGGTAGCTCACATCCATATCCGGGAATTCCTTCGCCGCGAGTTCACTCGCGGAGTAGACGCTCGCGCCTGCCTCACTCACCACTGCCTTCGTGAGCCCAAGTTCCGGATGACGGTGAATCAGGTCATCCACGAGTTTCACCGTTTCGCGGGACGCTGTTCCGTTTCCGATACTGACCAGCGACGGGTGGAACCGGCGGGCGAGCGTCGCGAGCGATTCAATGGATCCATCCCAATCATTTCTCGGCGGGTGCGGATAGATGACCGCGGTCGCTTGAACAGAACCGGTTTCAGAAATCACGGCAACCTTGACGCCCGTACGGATGCCCGGATCAAGGCCGATCACGCCCTTGTGGCCCGCGGGGGCTGCGAGCAGCAGGTCCTTCAGATTGGAGCCAAACACCGTGATGGCGCTCCGCTCGGCGTCCTCACGGAGCTTCTGGAAGATCTCGGTTTCAAGTGACGTCAGGCATTTGACACGCCAGGTCCAGCGGCAGACCCGGGCGTACCAGCTGCTCGCCGGAGCGCCGGAAAGCCGCAGACCTTCATGCTCCGCCACCATTTCGATGCAGGGGTGCGGCGTCTGGGTTTCGAGTCCCTCAGGAAGCGCTACTTTGACTGACAGCACTTCGTCCGTGCGGGCCCGGAAAATGGCGAGCACCCGGTGTGACGGAATTCCGATCAGCGGTTCGCTGAAGTGGAAGTAGTCCTGATACTTGCTCCCCGCTTCTTCCTGTCCCTCAATCACCTCAGACTGCAGAACGCCCGTCTTCCAGAGGAAGTCGCGGAGTTTTCCGATCAGCTCAGCGTCTGTCGCGAAACGCTCCGCCGCGATATCGCGGGCACCGTCAAGCGCCGAGGCCGGATCCGGATAGGCTTCGGAAAGGAACGCCTTGGCGGTCTCCTCGGGATCCAGCGACGGATTGCCGAGCAGCTGATCCGCAAGCGGCTCAAGCCCTGCCTCACGGGCCTTTTCGGCCCGGGTGCGGCGCTTCGGCTTATAGGGGAGGTAAAGATCCTCGAGCCGCTGCTTGCTGTCAGCCGCTTCAATCTCGGCTCTGAGAGCGTCAGTCAGTTTCCCCTGTTTCTCAATGGACTCCAGGATGGAGGCGCGACGGTCTTCAAGATCCTTCAGATAGATCAGCTTTTCCTCGAGCGCGCGCAGCTGCGTGTCATCGAGCCCTCCGGTCACTTCCTTCCGGTAACGGGCAATAAAGGGCACCGTGGCGCCTTCTTCAAGGAGATTCGCGGCTGCCGCCGCCTGGGCCGGAGTGCAGTGAATGTCGGCGGCAATCGCCCGGGAAATTTTGTCCAGTAAAAGATTCATAGCCGTGTCCGGAGCGGCAGCCGGAACTGCCGCTCCCCAAAAGAATTCAATAGGGATGGAAGAAGAAACGCGCCGGTTTCTCTGCCGGCGCGCTGCCTCAGTGCTGAGCCGCCCGCTGGCGGATCAGGTCAACGAGCGCCTGATCCTTGTTCCGATAGGCTTCGTTGCGGAGCTTATCGAATACGGGATTTTCGGAAGGCTGGGGATTCTCCTGCTCGTAGCTGAAGGTGAGGAGCACTTTCCCCTCCGCTTCCTCGAGCCGGATGATCTGCCAGCTGCGGGGCCAGGTGGGACCCGCGGCGACATGAATTTCCGCCCGGCTGTCCGGAATCAGGGCAACCTGATCCTCAATCACCAGGTCGCCAAAGCGCTTCGTGCGTTTCAGCCACCGTCCGCCGTCACTCGTCTCGGTGTCCTGAACACTCGACTCATCACAGCCCGCGAGCACAAGCTTCGGATTCCGGAGAAGCCACTCGAGCTCCCTCCAGACACTTTCCCGATTCAAACCTTCCAGCTGCAGCACATGCTCAAAAATGATCACTTCTTTTCTCTCTCAGAGACCGGCGCCGGAATTTTCCCGTCCGGTCTTCATGCGTTTTTCCAGCCACTGGCTGTACGCGGACATCATAAGGGAAGACGCAAAGTAGATGGCGCCCACAAAGAGATAGCCGACACCGAAGAACTCCCTCCACTCCGGATCCCCAAGCGCAAGCCTCAGACTGCCGAGGAGATCGTACATGGAGACAACCGTGACAAGCGATGTATCCATGAAGGTGGAAAGAAGACTGTTCACAAAAGCCGGAATGATCGCGACAAGCGCCTGCGGCAGGAGCACGTGGACGTAGCACTGGAAGCGGCTGAGGCCGAGAGACTCGGCAGCCGACATCTGCGCGGCCGGAACCGCCTGCAGGCCTCCGCGGACGGTTTCTGCCATATAGGCCGCCTGGAACAGCACGATCGCGGTCGCCACGCGCCAGAACGTGGAAGTCTCAAATCCCATCGGAAGAAGGATCGGGAAAATGAAGGCCGCCACGAAGAGCACCGTGATCAGCGGCACGCCGCGGACGAGTTCGATATAGGCGGTGGAGAGCGTTCTGACCAGGGGCAGCTTTGAGCGGCGTCCGATCGCGAGCAGTATGCCAAGCGGGCTGGAGAGCGTCATGCCGATCAGCGTGAGGATCACAGTGAGAGGAAGTCCGCCCCAGGAGTCCGGATCAACCGGAGAAAGCCCGAACACACCGCCATACATCAGCGAGAAGAACACGGCGAAGGCGGCTACCCAGGCCGCGCCCAGTACACGGACTCCGCGCCTCGACCAGAATTTCGGCACTGCCGTAAGCACCAGCATCAGCACGATCACCGCCGTGCCGACCGCGGGCCGCCACTGCTCCTCGTATGGGAAGCGGCCGAAAATAATCATCCGCCACTTTTCAGCGACAAATCCCCAGCAGGCACCGTCAGACGCGTGGCACGCCTCATAATCAGGCTGAAAAACCGCATTGATGACACCCCAGTCGATAAAGCGCCAGACGCCCCAGAGGAGCGCGATCAGAGCGGCAAGCGTAAACGCTGCCGAGGCAGCTCCTGCCGGTGTCCGGAGGGCTTCAGGGTTCAGGGAAAAACGTTTCATTTCTCCTCCTCCCCCCGGGAGAACCGGGCATTGATGAGATTCATGATCACGGACGTGACGAGATTCAGCACGAGGTACACGAGCATGATGAGGCAGATCATCTCAAGCGCCTGACCTGTCGTGTTGATCGAGGTATTCCCGATGCAGACAACATCCGGGTAGCCGACCACTACGGCGAGAGACGAATTCTTCGTGAGATTCATGAACTGGCTCGCAAGCGGCGGAACCGAGAGCTTCATCGCCTGAGGAAAGACCACGTAGCTCGCGGTCTGCACGGGAGAGAGCCCGAGCGCCTCGCCCGCGAGCCACTGCCCCTCACCGACCGAAAGGATGCCGGCCCGGATCACCTCGGCGATCGGAGCCGAGGAGAAAAGCGTGAGTCCCAGCCAGAGCGCGAGGAATTCAGGCGACAGAGCGCCGCCCCCTTCCACCACAAAGCCGTCGAGATGCGGGCGGGACCAGCCGAGAACAGCGCCTGAGAGCAGCCACACCGCAATCGCTGTCACGCAGAAAACGCCGAACGCGATTCCCCAGGCGACGAGGAAAGTGGATTTCCGGAGCGTCACCCGGCGCGCAGCCTCTCCGGCAATCAGCCCCGCGGCAGCTGCGGCAAGAAGCGCCATTCCGTTATGCAGCGGCACCGGGAACTGCAGCCCTGCCTTATCGAGCATGACAAGCGCGCTCGAATTCATCACGGTCTCCATATCCGGGAGCATTTCCGTGATGGTGAGATAGATCGCGAGGAGCCCGATGATGAGCGGAATATTCCGGTAAAACTCGATATGGGCCCAGCCAAGCGCGTGCAGCACGGGCTGTCGCGTCAGCTTCATGAACGCGATGACAATCCCGAGCAGAAGCGAGGAAAAAATAGCGAGGACCGAAACCTTCAGCGTATTCAGAATGCCGATCCCAAATGCCCGCAGCAGCGTGTCCGAGGACTGAAAAGGAATCATCGATTCGCCGATCTCAAAACCGGCAGCATTCATCAGAAAGGCGAATCCATGCAGAATGTTCCGTGACGCGAGATTCTCCGCGACATTCCGGGAGAGAATCCACAGAAATCCAAAGAACAGCACGGCAACGAGCTGCTGAATCATCAGCTCCCGGAATCGCCTGCTGCGCTCCCGCGCGAGCCAGGCGGCATCACCCTGAGGCTGAGCCTGTTTCGGTCTGAAAAACATAGACACCCCAAAAAATTCAGACGCGAAGCCGGCCGCGGCGCTGGCTTACCCCGAGCGGCGGTCGGCAGGAGTCCTTGCTTAAAAAAGATGCATCAGCGGATCGGAGGCGAGATCAGGATGCCGCCCTTCGTCCAGAGCCGGTTGAGACCGCGGCTGAGACCGAGCGGAGTCTTCGGCCCGAGATTCGCTTCAAAGGATTCGCCGTAGTTGCCGACCTGCTTGATGATCCGATAAGACCACTGCTTATCCAGACCGATCATGCGGCCGAGATCCTCTTCAAGCCCAAGAAGGCGGCGGACATTCGGATTCTTGCTGGAGCGGAGGGAATCCGCGTTCTTCTGCGTGATACCGAGCTCCTCGGCTTCCACCATCGTGTAGAAGGACCAGCGGACGATCTGGAACCAGTCGTCGTCACCGCGGCGGATTGCCATGCCGAGAGGCTCCTTCGAGATAGTTTCAGGGAGAATCACATAGTCGTTCGGGTTCTTCGCGCGCAGTCTGGCGCCGGCGAGGTCCGAGCGGTCCGTGGTATAGGCCTGGCAGCGGCCGGAAATGAACGCGCCCTGGGTTGCCTCTGTGGTGCTGAAGACAACGGGCTTGTACTTGATGTTATTGGCGCGGGCAAAGTCAGCGAGGTTCTTCTCGCTTGAGGTGCCAGTCTGAACGCAGATCGTGGCACCGTTCAGCTGCTTCGCGGAATGGATCTTGTACTTCTTCGGCACCATGAAGCCCTGGCCGTCGAGATAGTCCATCGCGACGAAAACAGAGCCCTGTGAGGCATCGCGGGACATTGACCAGGTTGTATTGCGGGCGAGGATATCAATCTGCCCGGACTGCAGGGCGGTGAAGCGCTGCTCAGAGGAGAGCGGCACGAATTTCACCTTATTTGCGTCCTTCAGAACGGCCGCAGCGACCGCCCGGCAGATATCAACGTCGAGCCCCTTCCAGTGCCCTCGGCTGTCAGCTCCCGAGAATCCTGGCGCGGCGGTATTCACGCCGCAGACCACCATGCCGCGGCTCTTCACGGCGTTCAGCGTCCGGCCTGCCTGAGCGGGAATGGCCCAGGTTGCTGCAACCGCGGCGAGGGCCGCCGCGGCGATCAACTTCTGTTTCCTGTTCATGCTTCTCCCCTTTGCTTTTCTGGCTAAAGCCTGTCAAACGGGCAGCCGGAGCCACCCGGTCATTTTTATTACAGCCTTGAACAACTCTACCAGAAGAAAAAGGTGGCATTGCACGGAAAACTGCTGAGGTCCCCTGCCGCCGGTCAAAAAAACGCTCAGGATTCAGAGGTTTTCTTTACCGTACGGGTACGGCGCTTCACGGGAGCGGCTTTTGTTTCCGCTGCCGAAGCTGTCTTTCTCACGGTCCGCGTGCGGCTCTTCGCGCCGGCAGCCTTCGGCTCTCGCTCCTCGAACTCAAAGCCGACCTTGCCGCCCTTCTGCAGCGCGAGGTAAGCAGAGAATTTCCGGTGCGTCTTATTCGAGACAAAGCCCGTCAGGAGATCCGTCTTCCCGGTCTCGAGCAGCTTCTTGATCTGCTCGGGCGCCACCGTCTGCTGAAGGATCACCTTCCCGGTACGGAACGTGCACTTCTTTTCCGTATTCTGGGTGTTCTCACAGGCGTAGGCCATCGGGAGCTCAAACACACGACCGCCGCAGACCGGGCACTTGCCGATCGGGGTAAGCGACGAGAAATCCACCGGAGCGGTGTTTTCGTCGCTCTGGGTCGGATTGTCAAACACGAATTCCAGCTTGTAGTCAGGGGCCGCCGTGAGCTTCAGCACGGCAGAGAACGGCCGGCCCATTTTGCTCACGAAACCCTGCAGGGGGCCGATCTGCTTCTTCTCAAGCAGCTCCTCCACCTCCTCGGGCTCAAAGGTGCGGCCGCCCGGATGCTTGGTGATACTGAAGTCGCAGGACGGATTCGTGCAGGCATAGCGGCGGAAGTTTTCCACCACCTCACCGCCGCACTTCGGGCAGCGGTGCTTCAGATGAATCGGATTGCTGAGCGGCACGGATTCGCCTTCGTACTGCTTCGCCGCAGCCACGATCTTTTCCGTCATGTCGCGGATCCCGGCCATGAATTCCTCACGGGAGAGCGAGCCCTTCTCGATCTGAGCAAGACGGCTTTCCCATTCACCCGTCAGTTCCGGTTCCGACAGTTCCTCAATCTTGAGTCCCTTCAGAAGCGCGAGCAGCTCAATACCCTTCGCGGTCGGGCGCAGTTCGCGTCCTTCGCGGATCAGGTACTTCTGCAGAATCAGGCCTTCAATGATCGCCGCGCGGGTAGCCGGCGTGCCGATACCTTTATCCTGCATGGCAGAGCGAAGCGCATCATCCTCAACCATCTTGCCCGCGCCTTCCATGGCGGAGAGCAGCGTGGCTTCCGTGTAACGCGCAGGGGGCTGCGTCACCTTGTCGAGGATATCGATTTCGCCGGTCTTCACCGTTTCATTCGGAGTGACGGGCGGCAGCGTGTTGGCCGTGTCGCCCTGGCCGCCGTAAACCTCGCGCCAGCCGGCCTTCACCAGCACCTTGCCGCGGGTCCGGAACTGATCCTCACCCACCGTCGTCACGCGGGTCGTTTCATCCACTTCGGCGGACGGATAGAACACCGCCATAAAGCGCTTCGCGATCAGGTCATAGACCTTCGCCTCGACGTCCGAAAGCTTGCTCGGAAGGTGATCCGGCAGCGGCACCAGCGCGAAGTGGTCGCTGATCTTCTCGGTATTGAAAATACGGGGGTTCGGCTTCACCCAGCTGTTCTCGAGCGGCTTACGCGCGATGCCGCTGAACTGCGGCAGCTGGCTGAGCAGGTCAAGCGTCTTTTTGGCGTCATCGACGTAATCGGTCGGAAGGCATTTCGCGTCGGTTCTCGGGTAAGAGAGGACCTTATGCTTTTCGTAAAGGGACTGCGCGATGGCAAGCGTGGTCTTCGCGGTAAAACCGAAGCGGTTATTCGCTTCACGCTGCAGCGTGGTGAGATCAAAAAGCGGCGGCGCGGCGTGCTTCACGCGCTTCGACACTTCGGTCACCGTGCCCTCTTTTCCTTCGCAGCGGGCCTTGACGGCCTCAGCCTCAGCCTTATCCCAGATGCGGTCAGACTTCTTCTCGCCGGTCTCATCCTTCTTTGCCTGAGGATCAAACCAGACACCGGTGTAGCTGCCGGACCGGGAGCCGAATGTCGCCTCAACCTGCCAGTAATTCTTCGGCTTGAAAGCCCGGATCTCAGCCTCGCGGTTCACCACGACGGCGAGCGTCGGCGTCTGCACGCGGCCGACCGTCGTAAGGAAGAAACCGCCGTTCTTATTATTGAACGCGGTGAGCGCGCGGGTTCCGTTGATGCCGACCAGCCAGTCAGCCTCAGATCGGCTCTTGGCCGCCTGGGCGAGCGGCTGCATTTCCTCATCGCTTCTCAGATGCGCGAACGCTTCCCGGATCGAACCCGGAGTCATCGACTGAAGCCACAGTCTCTGGATCGGCTGCTTCGCGTGAGTTGCCTGCACGATGTAGCGGAAGATCAGCTCACCCTCGCGTCCCGCATCGCATGCATTGATAAGACCCGTTATGTCCTTACGCTTGATCAGCTTCGCGAGGAGCTTCAGGCGGGAAGCCGTCTTCGTGATCGGCTTCAGCTCGAACTCCGGCGGAATGAGGGGCAGATGGACAAACGTCCACTTGCCGCGCTTCACATCGTATTTCTCAGGAACAGCAAGCTCCAGCAGATGTCCTACGGCACTCGCCACAACGTACTGATCACCCTCGAAATAATCTCCAGCTTCGGTCTTGATCCGCTCCATGCCGCCGATCACTTTCTGCAGGTCGGTCGCGACGGAGGGTTTTTCAGCGATGATTAGTTTTTTGCCCATAAAGCGCTCAGTAATAAAAGGTCCTTGCTTTTTTCAGCATAACAGTTACAGACACAGCTAGGAGCGGAGATCATCCGAGAGCCTCGGGATCCGCTCCGACAGCCCACGGATCTCGCCAGCGATGTCCTGTACGCTTTCAACAAGCCTCGCCCCGCTGCAGATCAGCCGGTTGGGGCCCTTGGAAAGCGGCAGGTGAATGTTACCGGGAACCGCGAGAGTGTCCCTCCCGTAGGATCCCGCGGTCTTCGCGACCGGAATCGCCTTGGAGTGAGCCGAGGCTTCCATCAGCAGCACAGCGTCCGCCATTCCGGCGAGATACCGGTACCGGAGTTCGAGCCGCTCCGGGGTCAGGAATTCGCCGATCGGTGTCGCACTGAGAAGGAGTCCCTGCTTCGCCGTCTTCATCATGATGGGCTTAAGGGACGCCGGGTACACCCGGTTCAGAGGCGAGGCGCAGAGCACCACGGCGGCGCCTGCCGGATCCGAGAGCGCTCCCCGGAGACTTGCCGCCTCAACCCCCTCCATCATCGAGGAGAGAAGCGTGAGCCCCACCTTCTCCAGCGCTGCTCCGAACTCGTACGCGTCCCTCTCACCTTCGGCGGACGGGTGACGCGTCCCCAGAATGGCAAGCAGCCGTCTTCTGAGCAGCTTCCGGTCCCCGAGTCCATAAAGCACGAGAGGCGAGCATCCGGTTTCAAAAAGCCCGCGGGGAAAATCCTCATCCGCGATGGAGGTCACGAAGGATCCGGATGCCCGGCGAAGCCAGTCCTCCGTCTTCTCGATTACCTCAGCCTGTTCGTCCTCCGGCCCCGACGCGATACGGCGGGCGAGCTCATCGGGCACCGCATGCCGAAGCTCACTCAGGCTGGAATCCAGAACCGCCCCGGGTGACCCGAAGTCCCCCAGCAGCCGAACGGCATCCTCAAGCCCCATTTCGGGCACCGTGGAAAAGGTGATCCAGGCGTGAATCTCTTCCTCTGTCATGACGCTCCCAGGCAATGTATCCCACGGGATTTCTCTCAGCCGCGCGGCGGCTTATGATGAAATACCGTTACGTTACAATTGCCACTTATCTTAAAGGTGCGATGCCATGTGGCATACACCATCCAGCATTATTTATCAGGAGGCCTGTCTTGGCCAAACTCCCCATTGTTATTTATCCGAATCCTGTTCTGGCCGTGAAGTGCGATCCCGTCACGGTGTTTGACGACAAGCTCGCACAGCTTGCGGCCGACATGGCGGAAACGATGTACGCCGCCCCGGGGGTTGGGCTTGCCGCACCGCAGGTGGGACATCCCATCCGCCTGATCACGATTGACGTTTCCGAAGAGAAAGACCAGCTGCTGACGCTTGTCAATCCGGTTATCACGTCAAAGTCTGAAGAAGAAGTTGAGTACGAGGAAGGGTGCCTGTCGCTGCCCGGCATCTGGGACAAAGTGGTCCGCCCGTCAGAGGTGACCGTGCGCGCCCAGGATCTGAAGGGCAACTTCTTCGAGCGTCACTGTGAAGGGCTTCTGGCGGTCTGTGTTCAGCATGAAATCGATCATCTCGACGGCATCGTCTTTATTGATCATCTGAGCCGTCTGAAGAAAGAGCGCGACCAGAAGAAGCTGCATAAGCTGAAGCTCGCCGCGAAGCGTAAGGCTGAAGAGGACGCCGCGCGATCCTGATCAGCATTCCCTGGACGGTGCCCGGGAAAAATTCTCGAGCATCAGGCGCCCGTACCTGGCGCCAAGCGCGGGGGGCAGATCATGCCCGAGCCGCGGAATCATCTCAAGGCGGGCCCCGGAAATGAGGTCCGCCGTTTCTTTGCCCGCGCGGGGCGGAAGGAGCTTATCGGAGAGACCGTGGAGGACGAGTGTCGGCACCCGGATTCCCGAGACCTGAGTGCGTATGTCACCGCTCTGAAGCAGCGCAAGAAGCTGCCGCCTGAATCCATCCGGATCTCCGGGGTTCCGGGCCATGAGCCGCACAAGACGCCGCTTCTCGGCATCGGTTCTCTCGTAACTGACGGATCCCATAGCCCGGATGAAGCGATCCAGCCGTTTCACGCCTTCCGACTCACTGGTCAGCCGAGACTGCGGCCTGATCGTGGCCCAGATCGCGGAAAACTTGCCGAGACCTGTCCGGGGATTGCCAGTCGCGGAAGACATCGATGTGAGACTCAGCACCGATTCCGGATACCGGGCCGCAAGCACCTGGGCAATCATGCCGCCCATGGATATACCAGCCGCATGGAAGGTTCGGATGCCAAGCCCTGAGGCAAGTCCCACCACGTCAGAAGCCATCTCTTCCAGCCCGTAGACAGACCGGCTGACGCGTGAGCGTTCTGCCGATGGAACCGAACACCCGTCCCATGGAGACACGGCCCGAACAGCGGGAAGACCGCCCGCAGTCGCGGTTATCCATCACCACGACTCCCGCGCCGCCTTTCACCAGCGTTTCAATCAGCGTATCGGGCCACATCCAGTGCTGCATCCCGAGCCCGGGAATCAGAAAAACCGTCCCTCCGTCCGAGAGTTTCCCGTACGCTTCATAGTAGAGAGTGACGCCATTGGTCGTTATTGCCGGCATTTTCTACAATAGAACCTAAGTTAACCATTCCATGAGCAGGTAAGCATCCTGGTCTGACATGAAAATTATTTTTGCTGGAACACCTGAATTTGCCGCAACAGCCCTTAAGGGACTGATTGAATCTGAACACGAGGTCTGTCTGGTTCTCACACAGCCGGACCGTGCATCGGGACGCGGCATGAAACTCACGCCGAGCGCCGTCAAAACCCTTGCTTTAGCTCATGATATTCCTGTTGCCACCCCGGTTACGCTCAGCCTGAAAAAAGGCGGCGAAGAGGCCCAGAAGGCACAGGATCTGATTGCTGCCCAGAAGGCTGATCTGCTGGTTGTCGCGGCCTATGGGCTCATCCTTCCGCAGTCGGTGCTCGATATGCCGGCAGGCATCGGTCCGGATCACGCCATCAAGGCGGTCAACCTGCACGCGAGCCTTCTCCCCCGCTGGAGAGGCGCGGCTCCGGTGACCCGCGCTATTGAGGCAGGTGACCCCCAGACCGGCGTCACGCTGATGAAGATGGAGGCCGGGCTCGATACGGGTCCGATGATCGACACGGTCTACACCGATATCGAGGACACTGACACCACCACAACGCTCACCGAGCGTCTCGCCTCTCTCGGCACCGAACTGCTGCTGAAAGATCTGCAGACGCCCGACGCGCTCACCTTCACGCCTCAGCCGGAGGATGGCGCCAATTACGCCGAAAAAGTGATGAAGTCCGAGGCCCACATTGACTGGGAATCGAGCTCGGGACTCATCTGCCGCCGCATCCGGGCGTTCAATCCCTTCCCGACATCCACTTCGGTCATTCATGACACGACTATCAAATTCTGGGAGGCCGAATCCGTGAAGCTTGAAACGGATGACGCCGCACCGGGGTCCATCGTGTCGATCGACGACGGCATCGTCATTGCCGCCGGCATCGGGGCGATCCGCGCCACAATGCTTCAGAAGCCGGGCAAGGGCCGCATGAACTGGCGACAGTTCCTGCAGAGTTTTCCTTTGAAAGTGGGGGAGACGTTTAAATGAGTTCTGCAAACTTAGCAACAGTTTTTCTGCATTCGCTCGACATCCAGCAGGCGATGATGGAGGGGCACAGCCTCGACCATGCGCTTGAGCGGGATCTGAAGAATGTGGAAGATCCCGTGCTGCGGGCTGCCATTCAGGCGGTCTCCTACGATACGGTCCGTCATCTGGCGGCCTCCTGGAAGGTGATCGAACACTTCGCGAACCGTCCTCCCGCGCAGCCCGTCACGGCGCTGCTCGAAACCGCGATTGCCCGCATGATCGAGCATCCGGATAAGGACTTCGTCACTGTGGATCAGGCGGTGAAAGCCGCCCGCGAGAATCCCTCGACCCGCCCGAGCGCAGGCTTCATCAACGCGATTCTCCGCCGCTTCGGCCGCGAACGCGACTCCCTGATGGAGTGGCTCGGCGAGCAGGAGTCTGTCCGGTTCAATATTCCGGACTGGTGGTACAGCCGCTACAAGAAGTCGATGGGGAAAGCCGCGAAGGACGTGCTTGAGCTTCAGCAGTCGAAGGCTCCCCTGACGCTCCACGTGAACGCCCGGAAGACGAACGCGGACGCCTATATCGCGGAACTGAAGAAGGCCGGAATCGAAGCCTATCGCTCCGGTATGTACGCCGTCACACTGAAGGAAGCGCTCCCGGTCCGCGAGATTCCGGGTTTCGCCGAAGGCGTGGTCTCGGTGCAGGATGCCGGCAGCCAGCTTGCAGTACAGACGCTTGACCCGAAGGACGGAGAGATTGTGCTCGACGCCTGCGCGGCACCTGGCGGCAAGTCGACCCACATGCTGGAACTCGCCGATATCGAACTCACGGCAGTGGAAATCAGCCCGTCCCGGACTGAAGCGATTCACGAGAACCTGAAACGCCTCGGACTCGAAGCGACGGTCCGGAACGCGGATGCTGCGGATATTCACTCCTGGTGGGACCGCAGGAAATTTGACGCAATTCTGCTTGACGCGCCCTGCACAGCGAGCGGCGTCGCGCGCCGTCACCCCGACATCCCCTGGCAGCATGTCGAGCACGATGTCTCCCGGATGTCGCGCACGCAGAAGCAGCTGCTCGAAACGCTCTGGCCTCTGGTGAAGAAGGATGGACGACTGCTCTACTGCGTCTGCTCGGTCTTCCCCGAAGAAGGCAAGCTGCAGATCGAAAGCTTCCTGCGCCGCCATCCCGAGGCTTACTGCCCCGTGCCGCCCCGTCTCCTCATGCCGCATGAGGATCTGTCGGGCGACTGGACCGAAGAACCTCTGGTACACGACGGCTACTTCATCGCGCTGATCAAGTACCGGAACAACTAAGCAGGCCACAATGGCAAACATCGCATCGGTTCTGCAGAGATTCCTTTTCATCCTCGCGGCCGCGCTTACCGCAGCCGCGTGGCCGACTGCGTCCGGCGCGGTTGAGGCAGGCATTTTCTACACCTCGGGGAATCTCACCAAGGAGGCCCCGGGAGAAACTCCCGGGCTCTACCTCAATGCCAACTTTGCCCTGCATTTGCCGACTCAGGCTGAGGAGTCCCTGAAACGCGGCGTGGCGCTTTACTTCGTCACCGAGTTCGAGCTCACGAAGAAGCGCTGGTACTGGACCGATAAGGAAGTGGCCTCCGCTTCTACAACGAAGAGGCTCACCTACAGCCTTCTCACACGCAAGTATCACCTGGGAGGAAACGGCCTCTCGCTCTCCTTCTCCTCGCTTCAGGATGCGCTGAGTACGCTCGCCGCCATCCGGCACTGGAACGTTGCGGGTCCGAGAACGATTTCCGGCAGCTTCCAGGACTACTCAGCCCGTCTCAGGTTCCGGCTTGACCGGGGCCGGCTGCCGCGTCCGCTCCAGCTCGGTGCCGCCGACTGGGATCTCACCTCTGACTGGGTCAGCATTCCGATTTCGCCGTCAGTGGTGTCGCCATGAAGACGGATACTTCCAGAGTTTCCAAGGCCTACCGCCAGATCTTCTTCGCCGTCCCGCTCACTGTCATCGCGCTGGTAGCGCTGCTCGTGATCGCGAGTACCAATTCGAGCCTGCTGGACCGGTACTTCCTCGTGCTCATGGTGCTGAACCTCGTGGCGGCCTCCGTGCTCGTCATTCTGACCGCCTGGCTCTGCATCCGGCTCTTCCTGCAATGGCGCCGCCATCAGTTCGGCTCCCAGATGACGCTCCGGCTGACGATCCAGATCACGCTGATCGCGGTTCTCCCCTGCCTGCTGCTCTACGCAGTGTCCTCGCGTTTCATCGGCCGCTCCATTGACTCCTGGTTCAATGTCCGGGTGGAACACGCGCTCGACTCGGGCGTCAACCTGTCACGCACCGCGCTCGCAAATCTCCGGAAACAGACCGCGGAACGCGTGCGGATTCTTGGCTACGCACTCGCCGATCAGCCTCAGTTTGAGTGGAAAATCGATCTCCCGCGCCTCCGCGAGCGCTACGGTCTCACGAACGTCATGATCGCGAACGGCAAGGGCGAAATTCTGACGACCGCACTGACCAGTCCGACACTGAAAATCCAGATGCCTGCAGCCGAATACCTGTCGGTCGCCCGGCTCCGCGGTTCCTACTCTTCGCTGCTCGAGGAGCAGTCCGAGGACTCTTCCGTTTCTGACCCGACAATCCACATTCTCGCGATCGCGCCGATCGCGATCCAGGACTCGGCTCTCGGTCTCAGCTGGGAGCCTGAGGATCCTGACGCACCGAAACGACGCGTTCAGAAACCGGGACTCACGCAGCTGAAGCCGAACTCCTACTATCTGATCGCGCAGGAACCGCTCCCGGCGGAGCTGGAGAAAAACATTTCCTCCGTCACAAATGGCTACCGTGACTATCAGGAGCTTGTGCTGAGCCGCGACAGCCTCCGCTCGCTTTTCAAAGCGTCACTCACGGTCAGCATGCTGATGGCGGTCCTCGGGGCTTTCATCGCCGCGATCGCCTACGCCCAGATGATGGTGGATCCGCTGCGGCAGCTCGCCCGCGGCACGAGACGTGTTGCCGGCGGCAATCTGAGTCCGATTCACGAATTCTCAGGCAGCGATGAGATCAACATGCTCACGCAGTCCTTTAATGACATGATCGGGCAGCTCGCCGAAGCGCAGAAGAAAGTCCGGACGAGAACCGAACAGCTGGAGCAGACAAGCCAGTATCTGGAAAGCGTCCTTTCGAACCTTTCATCAGGCGTTGTTGTGATCGACCGTGACATGACTATCGTCACAGCGAATGAAGGCGCCGCCCGCATTCTGGGATCCGATATCGCGGCCAAAGAAGCGTCGCTCAAAACCGTGGCGCCGCAGATCTGCTCGGTGATCGCAAACCTCCTCACCGAACCCTCGCATCCGTCTGAAGAGACCAAGGACTTTCACCGCGAGATTGAACTCGCGCGGATCGGCTCCCAGACTCCCATTACGCTTTTTGTCCGCGCCTCTCACCTGCATCTCTCGCAGCCTGTGCCGCTTGACGGACTGGTGCTTGTGATCGACGATATGACTCAGGTGATCTCGGGGCAGCGCGCCATGGCCTGGGGCGAAGTCGCGCGGCGCCTCGCGCACGAAATCAAGAACCCGCTCACCCCGATTCAGCTGGCTGCCGAGCGGCTCGAAATGAAGCTCTCCGGTAAACTGAATGAGGCGGATTCCAAGCTGCTGTCGAAGAGCATTTCGACAATCGTGACGCAGGTTTCCGCTATGAAGCAGATGGTGGATGACTTCCGCAACTACGCGAAACTGCCGCCCGCCGTACTGCTGCCGACAGACCTTAATGCGCTGCTGGATGATGTCGGAGATCTCTACCGGCAGGCAGGGAAACCGGTCACCGTCCAGGTCGATCCGTCGATTCCCCGGATCTATGCGGATGAGGCTCAGCTGCGGCAGGTGCTGCACAATCTGGTCAGCAATTCGCTCGACGCGATGTCCGGCCGGACAGACGGCAAAGTGGTGATCTCGACTGAAGCAATGAAGGACGGCGGCCGGACGACCGGAGTTCTTCTGCGGGTGGCCGACAATGGGACCGGGTTCTCGCCCACGATTCTTCACAAGTCCTTCGAACCGTACATCACGACGAAGGCGACCGGCACGGGTCTCGGCCTGCCGATGGTGAAGAAGATCGTGGATGAACACAAGGCGGATATCAAAATCGCCAATCGAACCGATCAGGAAGGCCGTGTCTGCGGTGCACTGGTCACTATCGCATTCAGGGTCAGTCAGGACAGCTGACGCACGGCTTTAAGGAGCAACAGATGGCAAAACTTCTGGTAGTGGACGACGAGGTCGGCATTCGGGAACTGCTCTCGGAGATCCTGGAGGATGAGGGACACGATGTGCTCACCGCTGAGGATGCCGGGCAGGCGAGGAAGCTGATTGAAGAGAATCCGCTTGACCTGATTCTGCTCGACATCTGGATGCCGGATACGGATGGCGTCACGCTGCTGCGCGAGCTTTCCTCCCAGCATCTGATCCACTGTCCGGTCATCATGATGTCCGGACACGCAACCATTGATACTGCCGTGGAGGCAACAAAGTTCGGCGCCTTTGATTTCCTCGAGAAACCGATCTCCATGCAGCGCCTGCTGACTTCTGTCGCGAATGCTCTCGCACAGGAACCTCCATCCGACACAGAGTCCCAGCAGCAGAACGCGGAGGAACACTCCGAGTCATCGGAAGCGAAGGCCGTGGTTTACGGCCACAATGGAAACGAGCTCGCCACGATCCCCTTTACGCTTGAACTCCGGGAAGCCCGTGACTCATTCGAAAAGCTCTATCTGCAGAGCGTACTGGAGGAAGAGAGTTACTCCATGTCGAAGGTAGCCGCCCGGACAGGGCTCGAACGGACTCATCTCTACCGCAAGCTGAAGCAGCTGGAGATCGCTCTCCCCGCGAAGGAAAAGACGGCCTAAGGCACGCCCCACATCACCATTTCGTTTTCCTCAACCGCGGCTTTCAGGAGCTGAAGCAGAGGATAGGCGCGGGCCCCGAGAGGAATATGGGATCGCTGCACGCGGTCTTCCTCTTCAAGTTTCTCCTCTTCATCAAAAAGCGACGCCGGATGCACTGCCTGCGTGCGGAAAGATTCCGCCACACGCTTCGCGCGGGCTTTCCGATCCTCCTCACGCTTCTTATCGTCAGCCTTTTCGCGGCTGATGGCATTCTCCAGAATGGCAATCCACTCCTTCGCTTCTTCAGGAGAAATGGCACCGCTTGCCGTACAGGGGCGCCCCAGCACCTTGAAAACCTGCTTCTGGGTGTCCGGCATGAAAAAGAAATCTCCACCCGCCTTGGAATGAAACCGAACTAATGCCATACACTAACCTCTAATTCAAAATACAAGACATCCAAAACTGCCGGAGCGCATCGATCTTATGAAAAAAAATACCGTACCTGCCCTGAGCGATGATGAGTTCGTCGAGCTGGAGGACCTGCTCGCAGGCCTGCCTGAGGACTGCGGGGCCATGTCATCCGATGAAGCGGACGGCTACCTCACAGGACTGCTTCTGAGCCCGGAAGAGATCTTACCCGAGCGCTGGATGCCCTGGATTGTCAGCGCGGAAGGAAAGGAGCCTCAGAATGCCGACGAGGACTCTCTTTACCGGCTCGAATCACTGCTCTTCAACCGCTACAAAGAGATTGACCATCGTCTCTCCACCCGGACTCCGATCGATCCGATCATCCTGATCGACGATGAGGAACCGGACGCGGGCGACAGCCTCGCGCCTTTCGCGGTCGGGTTCCTTCGCTCGATGGAACTCTTCCCGGCGCTCGGCGCCGTCCAGAACAAGGCGGTCGGCGGCGCGGTGCTCGGCATTCTGCGTCACCTCCCCCCTGAGCTTCAGGGCGATCTCGCGGAAACCATTCAGGGGCTCGACAGCGACTCCCCGCTAAGCACACCGGAAGAGTCTCTCGACGATCTCGTGGCGTGCGTCGCGGAAATCGCGGAAGTCACCCGCGGCTTCACGATCAAGGAGTAGGCGGTTTCGCGCTCTCCTCCGCGGAGAGCATGCCGCAGCGCTTCGCGAGCACCACGAGGATCGCGACCGGGATGCTGAGCGCCGCTGTGAACATGAAGAACCGGTTGTAGCCCATCCCCTCCACCATCAGACCGGAGAAGCCAGCGATCGCCTTCGGAAGCAGCAGCATGATGGAGGAGAGAAGCGCGTACTGCGTGGCGGAGAATTCCTTGCTGGTGAGACCGGAAAGGAACGCCACGAACGCGGCGCTCGCAAGCCCTCCCGCCAGATTGTCAGCACTCACGGTCACGGTCAGGAAGGCGACACTGTGACCGATCAGCGCGAGCGCTGAGAAGAGGAGATTCGTCGCGGCAGACAGCACCACGCCAAGGAAGAGCGCGGTCATCACCCCCATCCGCAGGACGACAATACCGCCGATAAAGGTGCCTGCCAGCGTCATGATGATGCCGAACACTTTGATCACCACCGCGACCTCAGCCTTCGTGAACCCCATATCCGCGTAGAACGGGTTCGCCATGATTCCCATCACGACGTCTGACACCCGGTAGGTCGCGACAAGCGCGAGCAGCACAAAAGTCCAGACACCGAAACGGCGGTAGAAATCAAAAAGCGGCGCGAGGAAAAGTTCCTTCAGGAGTTCAGCCGGAGTCCGCCTCCGGCCCTTCGCGGCCGGGATTTCTTTCGGGGTCTGCGCAGGGCTTTCCGGTGACAGAAGCACTGTCACCATGCCGACAAGGACAGAGGCCGCCATCGCGAAATACGCCATCTCCCAGGCTCTCGCGCTGTAGCCCACGGCATCGACCCCAGCCACCGCCGCGGCCACTCCTAGCGCTCCCGCTCCCGCCCAGATCATGGCGATTCGGTAGCCGAACTGATAGGACGCCGCGAGCACACCCTGGCTTCTCGCGTCAGCGCTTTCAATTCGATAGGCATCGAGCGCGATATCCTGCGTGGCGGAAGCAAAGGCCGTGAAGAGCGCACCGGCGATGATCCCCGTGAGATTCTTCGCCGGGTCAATCACCGCCATCAGGCAGAGGCCGACAAGGAGGCAGCTCTGCGCGACGATGAGCCACGCCCGGCGCCGCCCGAGGTGCTTCGTGAGGAACGGAATGGGACAGCGGTCGACAAACGGCGCCCAGGCCCACTTCATCGCGTAGACGAGACCGATCCAGGACATGAAGCCGATGGTGGCGAGTCCGACTCCCGCCTCACGCAGTCTGAAGGAGAGCGTTCCGAGCACGAGAAGCAGCGGCAGCCCCGAACTGAATCCGAGAAAAAACATCCGGATGCTGGGACCCGTCAGATAGACCCGCAGATCTTCCGCGAGCTTCGCGAAACGCCCGCCCGTCATGCCTTCTTCCCCGTGATTTCAGCGCGGCTGCTGATCCATTTCCACTCGCCCGGCTTCAGATCCTCGGGAAGCGTGAGCGCCCCAAACTGGATACGGGTGAGTGTCTCAACGCGGTTCCCGGCTGCGGCCACCATCCGCTTCACCTGGTGATACTTGCCCTGCTCCAGCGTGAGCTCAATCTCTCGCTCACCCGTAATCCGGCAGTCAGAAGCGGCGACCGGCGTCCGCTCATCCTTCAGAAGCACGCCGCCGAGCAGCTGCTTCACAAGTGACTCTTCCGCCGGGTGCTTCAGCACCGCGCGGTAGATCTTCGCCACATGATGCTTCGGATGGATAAGGTAATGCTGGAAAGCGCCGTCGTCTGTCAGAATGAGGAGTCCGGTGGTGTCTTCATCCAGTCTTCCGACCGGCTGAATATTCCGGTTGCGGAGCGGCGCGGGGAGCAGCGTGAGAACGCTCGGATGGAAGGACGGCTTCATCGAGCATTCGTAGCCTTCCGGCTTATTCATCGCGATGATCGCCTTTTCAAAGAAGGGCCAGGTCTCGCCCTTCACAACGAAGCTCTTCCCCTCGGGCTCCACCTCCTCATACGGATCCTCAACCACGGCGCCGTTCCAGGAAACGTCGCCTGAAAGAATCAGATCGCGGCAGTCGCGCCGTGTGCCGAAACCCTGGGAAAAAAGCATCTGTTCAAAATTCATGGATATGTGTCCGTACGCTCGAGCGGTTGAAAAAACTGTTGGTTATATCGTAAAGCTTTTCAGGCCCGGTTCCCCCTGAATCTCCCCGAAAGGCCCGGCCCCGGCGCACTTAATTTGACGGTGCGGCGGTTTGTTAAGATAGGCGGGAAATTTTTTCTATCCGCGGAGAAGACCCTCCGCGATTCGCTCGGCAACTCCAAGATGACGACTCTCGAACACGACTTTATTGAATTTGCACTGAAGGCCCGCGTGCTTCGCTTTGGCGAATTTAAGACCAAGGCCGGCCGCCTTTCGCCCTACTTCTTCAACGCCGGACTCTTCAACACCGGCTCCCTCCTCGACCGCCTGGGTGCCTTCTACGCGAAAAAGATTCTGGAGAAGCGTGAATCCGGTGAGCTTCAGTTCGATATGCTTTTCGGACCGGCCTACAAGGGCATTCCTCTTGTTGCCTCTATCGCGATCAATCTTTCCCGCCTCGGTCTCGACCTGCCCTGGGCCTTCAACCGCAAGGAGAAGAAAGATCACGGCGAAGGCGGCACCATTATTGGTTCCCCGCTCACAGGCCGCGTGCTGATCGTGGATGACGTCATCTCGGCCGGCACATCTATCCGCGAGTCGATCGCGATCATCCGCGACAACGGCGCGATCCCCGCCGGTGTCGCTATCGCGCTTGACCGCATGGAGAAGGGCGGCAACGCTGAGGAGGTCACTGAGACCTCCGCTGTTCAGGATGTGGAAAAGACTTTCTCGATTCCTGTCGTGTCGATCGCGAACCTCACGAACCTGCTTGAATTCCTGAAGAGCGGTTCTGACGCGGCACAGGAATTCACCTCCCACACGGAAGCGGTCACTGCGTACCGCAACCGCTACGGCGCCTGATTCACTTTTCATCAGGCCATAAAAAAACGGGGCAATGCCCCGTTTTTTTTTCGGCTTCAGAAAACTGACACTCAGCCGAGCTTCTTATGCAGGAGCTCGTTCACAAGAGCCGGAGAAGCCTTGCCGCGGGCGGCCTTCATAACCTGACCCACGAGAGCGTTGAACGCCTTTTCCTTGCCGGAGCGGTACTGCTCCACCATGGCGGCATTCTTCGCGAGAACTTCGTCCACCATCGCTTCAATCGCGCCCGTATCGGAAATCTGCTTGAGACCGAGCTTACTGATCAGAGCGTCGACATCCGGCTGTTCGCCCTCCCAGATCGCGGTAAAGACTTTCTTCGCGCCCTTCAGATTGATCGTGCCGTCAGAGACACGGCCCATGATCGCGGCGAGCGTGTCGGGAGACACCGGAGCGTTCTCGATCGTAAGACCTTCCGTTTGATTGAGAGCGGCGCTCACTTCACCCATCACCCAGTTCGCGGCAGCCTTCTTATCCTTCACCTGGTGCGCGAGGGAGTCGTAGTACTGCGCGACGCCGCGGCTCGACGTGAGAATACCGGCATCGTATTCGGAAAGGCCGTCTTCCTTCTGGAGACGCTCGAACATCTGCTGAGGCAGCTCGGGGAGATTCGCCTTGAGACCGGCGATTTCCTCAGCTGACAGCACGCACGGCAGAAGATCCGGATCCGGGAAGTACCGGTAATCCATGGAGTCTTCCTTCGAACGCATCGGACGGGTTTCGTTCTTATCCGGGTCGTAGAGGCGGGTCTGCTGAACCACGGTGCCGCCGTCTTCGATCAGTTCAATCTGACGCTCGACTTCGTAGTCGATAGCCGCCTGCAGGAACCGGAAGCTGTTCAGATTCTTGATTTCGCAGCGGGTGCCGAGCTTCTCCTCGCCCTTCGGACGGACGGAGACGTTCGCGTCGCAGCGGAAGTTACCGTTCTGCATGTTGCCTTCCGTGATGCCGAGCCACACGACGAGCGCATGCAGCGCGCGGGCGTATGCCACTGCTTCATCAGAAGACCGCATGACCGGTTCCGTCACGATTTCGATCAGCGGCGTACCGGCGCGGTTCAGATCAACGCCGGTCTGCCCCGGACGGATGCCGTGATTGCTCTTGCCGGCGTCCTCTTCAAGATGAGCGCGCGTCAGATCCACCACCTTCACGTAGGGATCCTTCTTCTTCGGCGTGACGAGACACGAGATCTTGCCGCCGAGCACGATCGGCAGTTCGAACTGGCTGATCTGATAGCCCTTCGGCAGATCCGGGTAGAAATAATTCTTGCGGTCGAAAACCGAGCGCTCAGCCACCTTCGCGCCGATCGCGAGACCGAACTGAGCCGCGCGGATCACCGCCTCGCGGTTCAGAACCGGAAGGGCGCCAGGCAGCGCCATGTCGATCGCGCAGGCGTGCGAGTTCGGTTCACCGCCGAAGCCATTGTCAGCCGCGGAGAAAATCTTCGTATGGGTCGAGAGCTGAACGTGAGTCTCAAGACCAATGACCACTTCCCATTGCATGTTTGCTTACTCTCCATCCACTGTTAGTAACCCGCCGGAACCCGGAGGTGCCAGTCGGTTTCGCGCTGCCAGGCGTCCGCGAGCTGCAGCAGGCGGGCTTCCTGGAAGGGAGCCGCGGTGAGCTGCACACCGATCGGACGGCCGTTCGATGCGAAGCCGCAGGGAACGCTCATGCAGGGGAGACCCGCGAGAGAAGCCGGAACCGTGTAAAGGTCGCCGAGGTAGGCGGACACCGGATCGCTCTTCTCACCGAAGTTATAGGCGACGCCCGGGGCCACCGGGGAGATGATCGCGTCAACAGAAGCGAAAGCCGAGCGGAATTCGTCAGCGATCAGGCGGCGGACCTTCTGAGCCTTCAGGTAATAGGCGTCGTAGTAGCCATGCGACAGCACATAGGTGCCGATCATGATGCGGCGCTTCGGCTCAGCGCCGAGACCTTCATTGCGGCTGCGGCGGATGAGCTCATCCATCGTCTTGCAGTCCTTCGCGCGGTAGCCGTAGCGGATGCCGTCGTAGCGCGAGAGGTTGGAGCTCGCTTCAGCGCAGGCCACCACGTAGTAAACCGGCACGCCGAGACGCGCGGTCGGAAGATCCATATCCACAATCACGGCGCCGTGGTCGCGGTAGAACGCGATCACCTTGTCGATGCTCACGCGGACTTCCTCATTCAGACGGTCGGAGAACCAGGAGCGCGGCACACCGATGCGGAGACCGGCGAGATCCTTGCCGAGACCGCGGGTGAAGTCTTCCGCCGGAAGGTCGACACTCGTCGAATCCTTCGGGTCGTAACCCACCATCTTGGAGAGGACAGAAGCGATATCAGAGGCAGCCGGGGCCATGAGACCCGCGGTATCCAGGCTCGACGCGAAAGCGATCATGCCGAGACGCGAGGGACGGCCGTAAGTCGGCTTCAGACCCGTGACGCCCGTGAAGGCCGCCGGTTCGCGGATTGAACCGCCGGTATCGGTAGCCGTCGCGATCGGGGCGAGACGGGCCGCCACAGCGCTCGCGGAACCGCCGGACGAGCCGCCCGGCACCGCCTGAGGATCCCAGGGGTTGAAGCACTTGCCGTAGGCGGAGTTCTCGTTCGCCGAACCCATCGCGAACTCGTCGCAGTTCAGCTTGCCGAGGCACACCATGCCTTCAGACTTCAGCTTGGAAACCACGGTGGCGTCGAACGGGCTGCGATAGCCTTCGAGCATGCGGCTGGCCGCGGTGGAATTCCATTCCTGGGTCACAAAAATATCTTTATGAGCGATCGGGACACCGGTCAGCGGACCCGCTTCACCCTTCGCAATGCGGGCGTCGGCGGCCTCCGCCTGACGGAGCGTCTCCTCAGGACGGACGTCGAGGAAGGCGTTCAGATCCTTATGGGCTTCAATGCGGTCAAGATACTGCTGCGCAACTTCAACGGCAGAAATCTCTTTATTCTGAAGCTTTGCCGCCAGCTCGGCGACAGAGCAGTGCGTAACATCCATCATCTTGATCTCACGACTCCACGTACTGAGGAACAAGGAACATGCTGTCGCATGTTTCGGGGGCATTCACAAACGCTTTTTCACGAATATCCGTTTCCGTGACCACATCTTCGCGGAGCCGCTCAGCGCCGTCATGGGGATGCAGCATGGGCTCAACGCCATCCGTGTTCACGGCGCGGATTTCCTCAATCATTTTGAAAATGTCATTGAGTTCGCCCTGCATCTGCAGTATCTGGGATTCAGACAGATCGATATGCGCCAGATTGGCCACATGCAGGACATCATCCTTCGAAAGGGACATGATGAAATATTCTCGTTTTATACAGAAACACTCGGCCCGCTGTAACCGGGGGACGGTTACTGAAATGAACAATTTTTAGGAAAAAAATGTGTCGCGAACGGGCACCAGGCCATTGCTTAGTCTATCATTGATTAGTTGACGGTAGTCCCCTTCATCCGCTAAATAGAATCCCTCTCAAATCCCGTCACTGATCAAACAGTGCAGCGGATACAATAGGCTACCTTTTTTTGGCTCTCTAATGAGATTTCCAGTATGTTCGGCATGAGCCTTTTCCGCAATTATTTCTCCAATGACCTCGCCATCGACCTTGGCACCGCCAACACGCTCATTTATATGAGGGGCAAGGGCATTGTTCTCAATGAGCCTTCCGTTGTCGCAATCCGGCAGGAGGGCGGGCCCAACGGCAAAACCACGATTCACGCCGTTGGCCACTCGGCCAAGCAGATGCTCGGCCGCGTTCCGGGCAACATTCAGGCCATCCGTCCGATGAAGGACGGTGTGATCGCCAACTTCACCGTCACCGAGCAGATGCTGAAGCAGTTCATCCGCATGGTGAAGCCCAATAAGCTGTTCGCTCCCAATCCGCGCATCATTATCTGTGTTCCCTGCGGCTCCACGCAGGTTGAGCGCCGCGCGATCAAGGAGAGCGCTGAGGCCGCGGGCGCTTCCGAAGTCTTCCTGATTGAGGAACCGATGGCTGCCGCTATCGGTGCCGGTCTTCCGGTGTCGGAAGCGGCCGGTTCTCTCGTGATTGACATCGGCGGCGGCACGACTGAGGTCGGCGTGATCTCGCTCGGCGGCATGGTGTACTCGGGCAGCGTCCGCGTGGGCGGTGACAAGTTTGACCAGGCGATCGTTTCCTACGTCCGCCGCAATTTCGGCATGCTGATCGGCGAGCCGACGGCTGAGCTGATCAAGATGGAAATCGGCTCCGCCTTCCCGAGCTCCGAAGCGAAGGAGATCGAGGTGAAGGGCCGCAATCTTTCCGAAGGCGTTCCGCGCACCTTCACGATCCACAGCAACGAGGTCCTTGAAGCGCTGACCGAGCCGCTGAACCAGATCGTGGGCGCCGTGAAGACCGCTCTCGAAAAGACGCCCCCGGAACTCGGCGCCGATATCGCTGAACGCGGCATGATGCTCACGGGCGGCGGCGCGCTGCTGCGCGACCTCGATCAGCTGCTCCAGGAGCAGACGGGTCTTCCGGTTCACATCGCCGAAGAACCTCTCAACTGCGTCGTCAAGGGCTGCGGCATCGCTCTTGAAAACATCGACCGGCTCCACACCGCCTTTACGTACGGCTAGTAGTCATCCCTGTGAAGCCGGAATCTCCGGCTTCACACATCTGGGGATCCATTCCCCTTATCAGTTACATTTCCCATGGATAACGGCACGCCGGCCCTCTTCAGACAGGGCCTTCCCGCGGGAATGCGGCTGGCCATCTTTGCCAGCCTTTCCGTCGTTCTCATGCTGGTCGACGGAAAGATGCAGACCCTGGAAGCATTCAGAGAGAGCATCGCATCCTATGTGATCCGTCCCGCGGAAGCGGTGACGGAAGGGACTGTTGACGCCATCGCGTCCGGCGGTAAATTCTTCACGACGGTCAGTTCCCTCACGGAGGAGAACGAGCAGCTGAAGAAAAAGAACGCCCAGCTCAGTTTTGACCTTCTCGAATTCAATCGCCTGAAGGCCGAAAACGCTCAGCTTCAGTCAATGGCCGGTGTCCGCAGCTCGGTTCACATCAGTTCGCTTGTCGGCGTGATCCAGGGGGAAACCGCTGACGCCTTCACGCATCACCTGGATATCAATCTGGGAAGCAAGGATAAGCTCGAGCCCGGCATGCCGGTGTTTGATGAAAACGGTGTTCTCGGACAGATCTCCCGCGTCAGAGCCGACCAGTCCGAAATCACCCTCCTCTCTGACCCTGCGCTTCAGTTCCCGGTGCTGCTGCCCCGCTCCGGCATCCGCTGCGCGACGACCGCCACAGGCAACGACCATATCGTTGAGCTGCAGTATGTGCCGGCCGCGGCTGATATTGAGAAGGGCGACGCCGTGCAGACCTCCGGTCTCGACCGGGTCTTCCCGCCGCATATGCCGGTCGGCACTGTGGTCAGTGTCGAAAAGGTGCCGGGCGACGCGTTCGCGCATGTCACGGTCAGGCTGAGCGCTGTGCCGTCAGTCGGACGCTACGTGATGGTCGGTCTCGTGAAGGATCCCTACGCGGGTGACACGCCGAAACCCGACGCTCCGCAAAGCAGCGCGCCGAAGGAGGACGAACCGTGAGTCTTTGGAATACGCTCTTCCCGTCCCCCTCTCCGTCCACCATTGCCACGCAGCCCCGGGAATACATCCTGCAGCCCGCGAATCCGCTCTGGGTCGGTGCCACCATTCTGGTGAGCATCCTGCTCGACTTCGTGCTGCACCGCGCGGCCTGGGTGCCTGACTTTGTGGCGGTTACGCTTTTCTTCTGGACTCTGCGCCAGCCAAACTGGGTGGGCATGCTGATCGCGTTCCTCTGCGGCATCCTGATCGACGTCCAGCAGGGATCGCTGCTCGGGCAGCACGCGCTCGCCTATGTGATTCTTTCCTATATGGCAGTCCGGTCGCGCAAGCGTCTGTCCTGGTTCAGCCCGCTCGCGCAGGCGGTCCACATTCTGCCGCTCTTCCTCGCCACGCAGGCGATCGTCTTCCTCATCCGAAGCATGGCTGTAAGAGCCTGGCCGGGCTGGAGCTGGTTCCTCGGGAGCCTACTCGCGGCGCTCCTCTGGCCGCTATGGACCTGGATTCTTCTGATTCCCCAGCGGAAATCGAAGAATGACGATACGAGTCCGCTCTAAGCGGCGCGGCGGCACACTATGAGAATGAAGAAGCTTTTCAGGGAACGGAGGCATCGCCGCTCTTCCGGCACGTCTGAATTCGGCATGGCTGAATTCAGACGGCGGGGGATCTTTGCCGTCTTCTTTTTCGGTCTCTGCTTCCTGATACTCGTCGGACGCTTCATCTGGCTGCAGGTGATCTGCCACGATCAGTACACCACACAGGCGGAAAGCAACCGCACCGTGAGCATCCCGGTGCAGGCTTCCCGCGGCCTCATCATAGACCGGAACGGCATCATTCTGGCCCGGAATTACTGGTCGTACTCACTTGAAATCACACCGACTGAAACCGAAGAGAAACTGAATACGCTGATCGAGCGCCTCTCCAAGGTGATTCCGATTTCTCAGACCGATATCCGGCGCTTCAAGCGGCTGCTTTCCGAGTCGAAGCGTTTCGATCCGGTGCCGATCCGTCTTGACCTCACCGAGGACGAGATGGCGCGGTTCCTCGTGCAGAAGTGGCGCTTCCCGGGCGTTGAGCTCGCATCCCGTGAGTTCCGTCAGTACCCGTTCGGTCAGGTCGGAGCCCATCTCCTCGGCTATATGGGCCGTATTTCGGAGAGTGACGCGAAGCGGATCGAGAAGGACGGCCAGGAGGATCTGTACCGCGGCGCCTATAACATCGGCAAGGTCGGTATCGAGCGAACCTATGAGGACGCGCTCCGCGGTCAGCCCGGCTTCTCCGTGCTCGAAGTGACGGCCGGCGGCCGTCCGGTCCGCTATCTGGAATCGACCCCGTCGGTGCCGGGCAAGAACCTCACGCTGTCGATCGACCTCAATCTGCAGAGGGTGGTGGAAAAGGCGTTCGGCGCTGAAGCCGGCGCCATGATCGCGATCGATCCCTCGACCGGCGAAATTCTCGCCTTCGTGAGCAAGCCGACCTACGACCCGAATCTCTTCCTGAACGGCATTGACTACGACACCTGGAATCAGCTGAACACCTCGCCCCGGAAGCCTCTCCTCAACCGCGCGATGCGCGGCATCTACCCGATCGGCTCGACCTACAAGCCCTTCATGGCGCTTGCCGGTCTCCAGTACGGTGTCATCACGCCCTCCACGACAATCAATGACCAGGGCGTGTATGAGCTCGGCGGGCACAAGTTCCGCGATGCTGCCCGGGTTCATAAGGGCATTCTCGATCTGAAGCGCTCCATTACTGTGTCAAGCGACATCTATTACTACAAGCTCGCACATGACCTCGGAGCCGAACGAATCCATGACTTTATGGAGCCGTGGGGCTTCGGGCAGCTCACCGGCATCGATCTGCTTGGCGAGCAGCAGGGTATCCTGCCGAACGCCGCCTGGAAGGAGAAGCAGTTCAAGAAGCCATGGCTTGTCGGCGACACCATTTCGCTCGGCATCGGCCAGGGCTACAACGCCTTCACGCTCCTGCAGCTCGCGCACGCTGTGGCGACACTCGCGGATCGCGGCGTCGCTCTACAGCCACACCTCGTGAGATCGATCTATGCCCCGAAGACCCATAAGTCGACGGAAATGGAGTCGACCTATCGGAAAGAAATGCCGGTGTCGAAGAAGAACATTGAATTCATCATCGACGCCATGACGACCGTGACCCAGGTTGGCACCGCTGCCGGCGCCTTCCGCGGCGCCCCCTACATCGCGGCGGGCAAAACCGGCACCGCGCAGGTAGTGGGTATCGCGCAGGGCGCCCGCTATAACGCCGCCGCCCTCGCCAAGGCTCACCGCGACCATGGCCTCTTCATTTCCTTTGCGCCGGCCGCCAAGCCTCGCATCGCGCTTGCCATTCTGGTGGAGAACGGCGGCTTCGGTGCCACAGCGGCCGCGCCTATCGCGCGCGCCGCGCTCGACTACTGGCTCCTCGGCAAGAACAGCCTTGGTCTTCCCCCGCCCCAGTACCTGCGCGATCAGACACCGAAAACCGCCGCGGAGGCAAAACCATGACCGGAGATTTCCAGACCGTCCGCAGACTGTGGATATCTTTCCTTGAGCGGCTTTCAAGGATGAATTTCGGACTCGCGATCGTCGTCGCCATTCTGACGCTCACGGGCTTCATGACGCTTTTCTCCGCGGGCTACAGCTACCCGTGGCGAGTCGCGGACCAGGCCCGTAACATCCTGATCGCGTTCTTCGTGCTGATTCTTTTCGCGAACGTTCACCCGCGGTACCTGATGAAGCTCGCGGTGCCGCTGTACACATTCGGCGTGTTCCTGCTACTCGCGACCCTCGTGATCGGCACCACGATCAAAGGTGCTACCCGCTGGCTGAATATCGGCATCACGCAGATTCAGCCTTCGGAACTGATGAAGGTCGCGCTTCCGATGATGCTCGCCTGGTACTTCCACAGCCGCCAGGACCAGACCTCTCCCAAGGACTTCGCGATCGCTTTCGTGATCATCGGAATCCCGGTGGCGCTGATTATGAAGCAGCCTGACCTCGGCACCGCCATTCTGGTCGCCGCGGCCGGACTCTCGGTGGTCTTCTTCGCGGGGCTCCCCTGGAAGTGGATTCTCATCATGGTCGGGTCCGGACTCGCATCGCTGCCTCTCATCTGGAACTTCCTCCTCCATGACTATCAGCGGCAGCGCGTGCTGACACTGATTGATCCGACCTCCGACCCGCTCGGCAAGGGGTTCCATACCCTCCAGGCGCTGATCGCCATCGGTTCAGGCGGAGTTTTCGGCAAGGGCTGGATGGAAGGCACTCAGGCTCACCTCGACTTTATTCCTGAGCGTACGAGTGACTTCCTCTTCGCCGTTTTCTCGGAAGAGTTCGGCCTCGTCGGCAATCTCTTCCTTCTCGTGATGTATTTCACCCTCATCGTGCTCTCGATGAAGATCGCCATCAACGCGTCGAATACTTTCTCGAAGCTTCTCGCCGGCGCCATCACCGTCATCTTCTTCACGTACACTTTTGTGAACATGGGCATGGTGAGCGGCATTCTGCCGGTGGTCGGTGTGCCGCTGCCCTTCATGAGCTACGGCGGCACGGCGCTTATCACTCTCGCCACCTGCACCGGCATGCTGATGGCCATATCGGCGAACAAAAAATATAAGGACGACTAGTCATGTCTTTCGGAAGAATTTTTATTGCGACCGCGCTTGTGGCTTTGCTTGCAGCCTGCTCTACCACCCACGCCCCGCAGTCTTCTTCCGGAAGCAGCCAGACGTCCCGCGGACCTGAGATTCTTCCTCCGTCCGCTCCCGGCACAGCCCCGGCCATTACCGAGCAGGGTTCTGTCCCCCGGGTCGAAAAACCGGCCCGCGGCGCCAACCGTCCTTACACCGTGCTCGGCCGTCACTATGTCCCGATCACCGGTGACAAACCGATGCGTGAACGCGGCATCGCCTCCTGGTACGGCAAGCAGTTCCACGGCAAGAAAACGTCAAACGGCGAAGTCTTCGATATGTACTCCGTCTCCGCGGCCCATAAGACCATGGAGCTTCCGAGCTACGCCCGCGTCACCAATCTGGAAAACGGCCGCTCGATGATCATCCGCATCAATGACCGGGGCCCGTTCTACGGGGACCGCATCATCGACCTCTCCTACGAGGCGGCGAAGCGCCTGGGGTATGCTGTGAAAGGCACGGCCCGGGTCGAAGTGGAACGGATCACAATGGCTGAAATCGCGGCCGGCACCTGGAACCGCTCGAATATCGCGTCAAGCACGGTCCCGGTGACGCAGGAAACCGCCGGAACCGAACGCGATCAGAGGATCACCCGGGACCGCCCGAGCATGCTCTGGTCTGTGCAGGTCGGAGCCTTCTCGAGTCCTGACAATGCCCGCGCCTGGTCCGCCCATACTGAAGCGATGCTGTCCGCCGCAAGCGGCGGCCGGACTGCCACTACCCGCATCGTTCAGTCTTCTGATTCGCTCTACCGGGTTCTCGTCGGCGCCAACCTGACGCACGAGCGCGCCACGGCTGAGGCTCACCGTATCGCCGGCATCATCGGCGGTCCGGCCTTCGCGACCCAGCGCTAATCCTGTCATTCAAGGAGCTGATGGCAACTATGGATATGAATAAACTCCGGGAGGCAGCCTCCCGGCTCTGGAACGCAGAAACACTGCCTGCGCTCAAAACCTTTGTTTCCCGTGAATCCCTCTCCACAGATTTTGATCCGGAGTGGGAGAAGCACGGCATCCTCACAGAAGTCTGCCGCGAGGCGGCGGCCTGGGGCGCCCGGATGCTTCCGGGCGGCACATACGACGTACAGCAGGAACCCGGCCGCACACCGGCCCTGATCTTCTCGGTTCCCGGCACCGGACTCTACGCCGGGCGCGAAGAGGACACCGTTTTCTTCTACGGTCACCTGGATAAGCAGCCTCCCGCGACCGGTTGGAGCGAAGGGCTCGGCCCCTTTACGCCTGTCGTACGCGACGGGAAGCTTTACGGCCGCGGCTGCTCGGATGACGGCTATTCGGTTTACGCAGCGCTCACCGCGATCCGCGCCCTGGAGGATGCCGGCATTCCGCACCCCAGAGCGGTTGGCCTGATTGAGACGCGTGAGGAATCCGGATCGAACGATCTTGAGCACTATCTGAAGAAGAACGCGGAGCGTTTCGGCAGCCCCCGCCTCGTCTGCGTGCTCGACTCCGGAGCCGGGAACTATGAGCAGCTCTGGCTCACGTCCTCGCTCCGCGGTGCCTGCGCGATTGATCTCAACGTCCGGGTGCTCCGTCAGGGGATGCATTCCGGCACCGCGAGCGGTGTGGTGCCGAGTTCGTTCGATGTTCTGAGGATTCTCCTTGACCGCATTCAGGATCCCCGTACGGGAGCCATTCTGGATCCGGCCTTCAATGTCGAAATCCCCGCGAACCGGATGGACGATCTGAAGAAGACCGCGGAAGTGCTTGGTGACGGCTTCATCAGCGAATTCCCGTGGGCTGAAGGCCCGAACGGAGCCGTGCAGTCCCGGTGCCGCGGCACGGTGGAAGCCCTGATCGCCCGCTGCTGGAAACCCACGCTTTCCATCACCGGCGCGGCCGGCCTTCCGCCGCTCAGTATGGCCGGAAACTCGCTTCGCTCGGAGACGACGCTCAGACTCTCCTTCCGCCTACCGCCGACCGCGAAGACTGAAAACATCCTCCCCGCGCTTCAGAAGAAGCTGCTCACGGATCCTCCGTTCAACGCGGTGGTCTCCATCGCGGGCGGTGACGCGCTTCCGGGCTGGAACGCTCCGGCCGAGGCCGACTGGTTCCGCAGCGCCTGCGACGAGAGCTCAAAGGCGCTCTGGGGGAAGCCCGCCATGCGGATCGGAGAAGGCGGCTCCATTCCGATTCTGAATCTCTTTGAGGCGCAGTTCCCGAGAGCTCAGTTCGCCGTGACCGGTGTGCTCGGACCGGGCTCCAACGCCCATAACGCGGACGAAAGCCTCGATATCGCCTACACCGAGAAATTCATTACCGCGGTCGGGTACCTCGCCGCATCCATTCCGGAGGAAGCATGAGACGCGATACGGTAACGCAGGTCATCGTGGACTACGGCGACTTTGAGGAAAATTTCGCCACTCCCTACGAGGCTCAGCAGTTCATTACAGCCTATGAGGACGAGTACGGTCTGCCCCGCGCGGCCTGGCTTGAAGACATGAGCGGGCATAAGAAGTGGGACTACAAAGTCTTTGAGGATGATTCCGGAAACATCGTGCTCGTGGATGATTAAGCGCCCAGCCGGAAGAAATGCCTGAAAAAAGAGCAGTTCAGTCATGAACTGCTCTTTTTCTTTTCAGTGAATCCGGAACTCAGAGGAACAGCTTGTAGACCGGGTTCTGAGACTCATCGACATACGGGTACCCGAGCTTCTCAAGGAACTTATTGAAGCGTTCATCATCCTCCGGCGGCACCTGAATGCCGACCAGAACGCGGCCGTAGTCGGAACCGTTATTGCGGTAGTGGAAGAGTGAGATGTTCCAGTCGGGGTTCATCGTTGTGAGGAACCGCAGCAGGGCTCCCGGGTACTCCGGGAACTCAAACCGGAAGAGCCGCTCATTCACTGCAAGCGGGCTCTTGCCGCCCACCATGTGGCGGATATGCAGTTTCGTCAGCTCATCATGCGTGAGGTTCAGGCTCTTAAGCCCGGCCTTCGTGAAAAGGGAGAGCAGGTTATCCGCGTCACCCGGGCTCTTCGTCTGAATGCCGACGAAGATCTGCGCCACATGCTTATCGGAAATGCGGTAATTGAACTCCGTCACCGCACGGTCGCCGATCAGGTGGCAGAACTTGCGGTACGAGCCCCGCTCCTCCGGAATCGTCACCGCGTACATAGCCTCTTTCTCTTCACCCATGGCGGCGCGTTCCGTCACAAAGCGCAGACGCTCGAAATTCATATTCGCGCCGCTGTTGATCGCGACAAGCGTCTTTCCGGTGATGTTGTTATGGCGGGCCCAGGCCTTGGCGCCTGCGACGCCGAGCGCACCCGCGGGTTCAACGATCGAGCGGGTGTCATCAAAAATATCCTTGATGGCCGCGCACACTTCGTCCGAGTCGACAAGCACGATGTCATCCACATACTCGCTGCAGACGCGGAAGGTTTCATCGCCCACCGCCTTCACCGCGGTGCCGTCCGAGAAGAGGCCGACCTGCGACAGATCCACCGGGTGCCCCGCGTCAAGCGACTTCTTCATCGCGCAGGAGTCCTTCGTCTGCACACCGATCACCTGGATTCCGGGGTAAAGCGACTTGATATAGGTCGCGATGCCGGAAATCAGTCCGCCGCCGCCGATCGCGCAGAAGACCGCGTCGATCTGGTCACCATCAGAAGGCTGGTACTGATGGAGGATTTCCATCGCGATGGTACCCTGCCCCGCGATCACATCAGGATCATTGAAGGGGTGAACAAAAACGAGGTTCCGTTCGCGCTGCAGACGCGCCGCGCAGTTCGCTGACTCTGTGAATGAGCGTCCTTCCTGCACGACCTCCACATACTTGCCGCCGAAACGCTTTACGGCTTCCACTTTGACCGATGGAGCCGTGATCGGCATGCAGATCACGGCGCGGCACTTCAGGCGGCTCGCCGCAAGCGCCACACCCTGAGCGTGATTGCCGGCTGACGCCGTGATCACGCCGCGGGCTTTTTCCTCCGCCGTCAGATGCACCATGCGGTTATAGGCACCCCGCAGCTTGAAAGAAAAAACCGGCTGCAGATCCTCGCGCTTCAGAAGCACCTTGTTATCGAGCTTTTCAGACAGGTGCACGGCGTAGTCGAGAGGCGTTTCCTGCGCGACGTCGTAGACGCGGGCTTTCAGGATTCGACGAAGATATTCTTGAGCAAGCATAAATTTTTCCAGTTTGCGGAGACGTGAGGGAAAGTGTACCGCAAATTTAATCAAAGTTGGAATGTATATACTTTTATACGTTTTACGACTTCCGGATAACCCACCCGTGTTGCAAAAACTGCTATGTTTAAGTTGCAGTGCGATAAAAAGCGTTCAAAAACAGCACACGTAGACAGGAACTGACCTTCCTGCCAGAGAAAAACAACTGCAGCTCCCGGGCACATCTTCCGACGGTTCCCGATACCGGCGGTCCGGGACTATTTATCTCGCGAGACCCTAATAATGCCAGCAGAAAATTCGAGCATTCAGCTACAGCGTCAAAGAGAAATTCCTTATAACTACACGTCCTTCTCTGATAAAGAGGTTGTGGGAAAGCTTCTGGGTTCCGATGCCTGGAAAAAGCTCTGCGAACTGAGACCCCAGATCCGAACAGGAAGAAGTTCCCGGATGCTCTACGAGGTGCTCGGTGATATCTGGGTGGTGATCCGAAACCCGTATCTCGAGGAAGATCTGCTGCAGGATCCGCATCGCCGCCAGCTCCTGATTGAAGCCATGCGTCACCGGCTTTCCGAAGTGAACAAGCGCCGCGATCTCACCGATACCGCTCTCAACGAATCTGTGGGAGAACTGATCGAACTCGCGTCAGCCGCTGTGGCCCGGTTTGAAAAGCATTTCGTTGACCTCAAGATCAAGCGTGAGCAGATCGCAAAGACGCTATCCAAATACACCCGCCGCCGCAATATCTGTTTTGACGCGTATGCCCGCGCGGCTCATGTGACAGACGCGACGGACTGGCGTGTTGCCTACCCGATCGTGGTGCTTTATCCGGATGCTGAAGAAGAGATTCCGGGGCTCGTCCGCGCCTGTGACAGCCTGGGTCTCACGCTTATCGGACGCGGCGGCAGCACCGGCTACACGGGCGGCGCCGTACCGCTCTCGGAAATGACCGCCGTCATGAACATGGAAAAGTTCACAACGATGTCCCAGGTCGAAATGAAGACGCTGCCGGGCGTTGCTGAACCGGTGCCGACGATCTTCACGGGAGCCGGCGTTGTCACGAAGCGGATTGCTGAGCGCGCCGACGAAAATCACTGGGTCTTCGCGGTTGACCCCGCCTCCGCTCACAGCTCCTGCGTGGGCGGCAACATCGCTGAAAACTCCGGCGGCAAGAAGGCTGTGCTCTGGGGCACGGCAATCGATAACCTCGCCTGGTGGCGCATGGTGAACGCGGATGGCAACTGGCTTGAAGTCACCCGCGTGAATCACAATCTCGGCAAGATTCATCGCCAGGAGCATGTGGTGTTTGAGGTCGTCGTGAAGGACGGCCGCGAGGCTCCCGACAAGGCAAAGGTGCTGAGCCGTGAAACGCTGAATCTCTCGGGTCCCCTGTTCCGCAAGCCAGGCCTCGGCAAGGACGTTTCGAATAAGTATCTGCAGGGACTCCCCGGCGTACAGAAGGAAGGCTGCGACGGCATTATCACGTCCGCCCGCTGGATTCTGCACCGCCTGCCGAAATTCGGCCGCACGGTGTGTCTCGAGTTCTATGGCTCTGCGAGTGTCGCGGGTGAAGCCATTCTCGCGATCACCACTCTTCTGGATCCCCATCCGGAAGGCGTGATGCTGGCGGGCCTCGAGCATCTCGACGAACGCTATCTGAAGGCGGTTGAGTACCCGGTGAAGAGCCTCACAGGGCGCAACCCGAAGATGGTGATCGTGGGCGACATCGTGTCGGATAACGAAGAGGCGCTCGACCGTCTGACCCAGCAGGTTGCCGATATCTGCTGCAGCCGCGAAGGCGAAGCCTTTATCGCCAAGACACCGGAAAAGAGAAAGCAGTTCTGGAACGAACGCGCGAGAACCGCGGCCATCAGCCGCCACACCAACGCCTTCAAGCTGAATGAAGACGTCGTGATCCCGATGAAGCGGCTCGGCGAATACACGAACGCGTGCGAATTCTTCAATATCCAGCACTCGATCCGCAATAAGCTCGACATGGTGACTGAGGTTCAGAAGTACCTCAACGCGCCGAACACGTTCCGCGAAGCGGCTGAACGCATGGAAATGCCGCTTGAGGAGGTCCGCTCGGACTACCTCGGCAACATCAATAAGATTCTCGATCACGCGAAGACCGGCTGGTCCTGGCTGCTCGATAACTTCGAAGCCACGGCTGACACCGTGCGCGAGGAAGCGGCCTCGATCGGCATCAATCTGCCTGAATCGGAGACCGGTCACGAGCAGATCCGTGACTTCCTTCTGGATCACTCACTCGTTGTGTCCTGGAGCCGCGAGGTGAAGGATGCCCTGCAGAAACTCCTGATCCGCGAAGACTTCTCCGACATCCGCAAGGCGGTCGATGATATCCATAACCGGATCCTGAGAAAGCGCCTCTTCATCGCGCTTCATATGCATGCAGGCGACGGCAACGTGCACACCAATATTCCGGTGCATTCCGATGACCCCGACATGATGGCCGAAGCCTATAAGGGCGTCGACATGGTGATGCGCGTCGCGAAGAGCCTCGGCGGCTCGATTTCGGGCGAACACGGCATCGGCATGACCAAGATTGCCTTCCTGTCGGATGAGGAGCTGAAGCCCTTCCACGAGTACCTCGACAAGGTGGACCCGCACGGCCTCTTCAACCGCGGCAAGCTGCGCCACAGCGCCGGTCTCGATATCGCCTTCACGCCGAGCTTCCATCTGCTGCGCGCCGAGTCGCTTCTCATGCAGAAGAATGATCTGCAGGATATCGCGGACTCCATCAAGAACTGCCTGCGCTGCGGCAAGTGCAAGCACGCCTGTACGACGCACCAGCCAAACGCCAACCTGCTCTATTCTCCGAGAAACAAGATTATTGCCACCTCGCTTCTGATCGAGGCATACCTCTATGAAGAGCAGACCCGCCGCGGCCTCTCAAAGCGTCATATGGATGAGCTCGCGGACCTCGGCGATCACTGCACAGTCTGCATGCGCTGCCTGCCGCCCTGCCCGGTGAAGATCAATTTCGGTGACGTGACAATCAAGATCCGGAACTTCCTCTCGGCTCAGGGCTACCATCGCGGCAACTTTGCGAAGAAGGCTGGCATGGAGTTCCTCAAGCTGCAAAACCCGACCTCCATCAAGCTCGCCCGCACCGTGCTCGTGGATCTCGGCTTTGTGGCGGAACGTCTCGCCTCTGACGCGGCACTCGCCGCGACGTCGCACTCCATGAAGAATCCGACGCCGACCACCGGCTTCCCGACCAAGAAGCGCGAGCTCTTCATGCTCGTCAACCGGAAACTGCCGAAGCCCCGTGCCCATAACACGCTTCGCCACATGCTGGACATCACCGACTCCACCACGGTTCCGGTGATCCGCAATCCGAAGACAACGAGTGAGGACGCAGAAGCGGTCTTCTACTTCCCGGGCTGCGGCAATGACCGCCTGTTCCCGGAAATCGGCCTTGCCTGCCTCAGCCTGCTCTGGAACGCGGGAGTCCAGACCGTGCTTCCGCCGCAGTTCATGTGCTGCGGCTATCCGATGCGCGGAAACGGCATGCCGATTGAAAACAGCCGCATCGTGACCGATAACAAGGTGATCTTCCACCGTATGGCGAACACCCTGAACTATCTCGATGTGAAGACCATTCTGATTTCCTGCGGCACCTGCATGAAGCAGCTGAAGGACTATCACCTGGAGGAGATCTTCCCGGGAAGCCGTCTCGTCGATATTCACGAGTACCTCGCGGAGAAGGGCTTCCATGTCGGGGGCGCCCACGGAACCCGGTACCTGTACCACGCGCCGTGTCACAACCCGATGCCCGTGAACTCCATGGGTATCATCTCCAACCTGCTGAAGCCTGAGGATGACAGCTCGATCCTGCTCACGGACCGCTGCTGCGGTGAATCCGGCACGTTTGCTGTCGGACGCCCGGATATCGCGAACCAGGTCCGGTTCGGAAAAGAGAAGAGTATCCGCGACGCCCGCGATCAGGTCTGCGGTGAGAAGGGCGGAAACTTCCAGGGAGACGTCAAAGTGCTTACGACCTGCCCGGGCTGCTTCCAGGGTCTCTCCCGCTACGAAACCCAGGCGAAAACCCAGACCGAGTTCCTCGCGGTTGAGCTGGCCCGGCAGGCTTACGGCGACGACTGGTCTCAGAAGTTCCTGAGCGCTGTCCAGGCAGGCGGTATTGACCGCGTGCTGCTCTAAAGCTTCTTACGGTCTGAAAAGGAAATCGGCAGCTTCGTTATCCGAAGCTGCCGATTTTTTTCTGATGATCCGCTCTGAAGAGAAACCCTGTCAGAGTCCCGGATCCGTGTTCTGCTGCTGAGGCGCCGCCGGAATATTTCCGGACGGATGAACATCACTCATTCTTTCCGGAACCACTTCCTTCACCTCGGTGCCGAGATCCCCTGGAATCGGGCTGATCACATGCACCTGATACACGCCAAGAATGACGCTTACCGTCACCAGAATAAAAAACAAAACCTTCATATCGTCCTCTTAGCCTTGTCCTGAGGGAAGCGAACCGTTCCGGCCGCATAGCACCGGATGACATCCCCCACCTGAAGCATCAGCGCTCCAGACTCCGAGATGCCGCGGTAAATACCCGCCTGAAGCTCCCCGGCATTGTTATCGAGAATAATCTCCCGATCCATCAGGTAATCGAATTCTGCCCACTGCTGCCAGTCTGGCATTCTGCCCGTCCGGAAGTACTCCTGAAGACTCGAGAGAATAGCGCCGCACATTCCGGAAAGAAGCCGGGTTCGCAGTTCCCGGCAGAACTCATCTGCCGTATCTGTGCTGACTGAATCCGCCGCGTACCGGCCGGATGCCACATCCTCTCCGCCCCGGAGATTCAGCCCGATGCCGATCACGAGGTAATTATCACCTGAAGGGGTCTTCGCGAGTTCGCAGAGCACGCCGCCGAGCTTCCCTGACTGCTTCCAGATGTCATTCGGCCACTTGATAAAGACCGGAACACCTTCGCGCCTCAGCGCCTCGGCGGAAGAAAATCCCACCAGAAGCGGTATCGGCGCCGGCGTAACGGCAGGAAGCGGAAGCCCAATAGAAAAAAGAAGGCTCTCCTGAGCGTTTTCCCAGCTTCTCCCATGCGTGCCGCGGCCGCTGATCTGATGATGTGCGACCCGGATCTCAGTCTTATCCGAAGCCTCACCTCGCCTCGCCCGTTCGAGAAGATCCGTATTCGTGGATCCTGTTTCCTCCGGGTACGTAAGAAAAACGTCATGCCCCGCATCACGCAGGGATGAGCAAACCCTCACCGGATCAATAAAGAAAGGGGCTTCACTCGGCGTGAAACTCGCCTTTTTTTCTTGGACCACTACAATGACCCCCATTGACAACAATTTCTTAAGTTTTCAGCTTAATACAGAGAGCAAGCCCTATGGCATCCAGTGACAGTGAAAAACTGCTGAAGTTCCCCAGCCTCTTTCCGATCAAGGTGGTCGGTGTGGCGCGGGAAGGCTTTACAAGCGAAATCCACGCCTGCGTTCTCGATCTGGTTCCGGACTTTGATCCCGAATCACTCGAGAATCGTCTTTCCTCCAAAGGCAACTATCAGTCCGTCACTGTCAGAGTCATTGCGCAGTCCCAGGAGCACCTTGACCAGATTTACCTCGCGCTGAACAAGATCGACGGCGTGAAATTCATCCTCTGACCGCCGCAATCCCATGACCATCACCGTCCGCCGTCTCGGCATCCAGCCGTACGAAACCGTTTGGAATGCCATGCGCTGTTTTACGAAAGAGCGCGGCAGCCAGACCGCGGATGAAATCTGGATTCTGCAGCATGAACCCGTTCTGACGCTTGGCACACAGGCTGACGCGTCGAACATCTTCCCCGGAAATACGCTTCCCGTCGTACAGTCAGACCGAGGTGGAGAGGTGACGTACCATGCCCCCGGGCAGATAGTCGCCTATCCGCTCCTCGATCTGAGAAGACGCCATCTCCTGATCCGGCCTCTGGTGCGCCGGATTGAGCAGGCGATGCTCGATACGCTCAGCGGTTTCGGGATTCCGGCGCAGCTGCATGACAATGCGCCTGGCGTCTATGTTCCAAGCGAAGGCGGTGCCGGTGAATTCCAGGGCATCGCCAAAATCGGCGCTCTGGGACTCAAAGTGAGCCGCGGCTGCTCGTACCACGGCTGTTCGCTTAATGTTTCCATGGATCTCAGCCCCTTTTCCCGGATCAACCCCTGCGGCTACCCCGGCCTCAGAACCACCGACATGGCCCATGCCGGCTTCCGAGGCAGCTACGCGGAGGCCGAGGAAAGTCTCATTCAACATCTGATAAAAAATATAGAAAATGACTGAAAAGACCATTCGTCCCGGTTCCATTCAGGCCTGGTTCGCGGCCATCCGCCCGAAGACATGGGGAGTCGCGCTGGCGCCGATTTTCATCGGTATCTCAATGGCGCTCTCGGAAACCGGCCACGGCCGGCTGCTGCTCGGACTTCTGACCATTGCGGTCGCAGTCGCCATTCAGGCACTGACCAATATGGAGAATGATGTCGGCTACACGAAGCGAAAGGCTGAGAAAGGTAACCGGAAGGGACTTCCCCGGGCGACAAGCGAAGGATGGCTCACCATCCAGCAGGTCGACCGGGCCATTCTCCTCACCGCTATCGTGGTGGTAGCGATCAGCCTCGCGCTAGTAGTCATCGGCGGCTGGGTGATCTTCGTGCTGGGAGCGCTGTCTGTAGCTGCGGCTTACCTTTACATGGGCGGTCCGAAACCGATTGCGTATACCCCCTGGGGTGAACTGACGGTCTTCATCTTTTTCGGACTGATTGCCGTGAACGGCACTTACTATCTGCAAACCGGCACGATTTCCTTTATTTCAGTGGCAGCGAGCTGTGCCTGCGGCTCCATTGCGTCGAGCGTTCTGGTTGTCAATAACTGGCGTGACGCGGTGCATGATGAATCTGTCGGCAGACGGACTCTCGCGGTCGTCCTTGGACAGCAGCGGTTCCCCCGGCTTTACCTCGATCTGCTGCTGCTTCCCTTTATCATCGTGCTTCTCATCGTGACGGTGTACCCTGAGCACTTCCTTTACCTCATCAGCCTCTTCGCCATCCGCAAAGTGAAAGGCCTGTATGAGGACTTCCGGACGCTGAAGGGACTGGAACTCAACCAGACGCTTTTCAACACGGTGAAACTTGAAATGCAGTTCGCGATTCTGCTAACCATCGGCGCGCTGCTCGACGCGCTCTGGCACTGGGTTCTGTAGCGGCAGAAGACCGGCTTTACGAGGATTGATCATGGAGAAGAACGGAAGCAAAGCGGAAGAGTCCGGGCACCGGCATCTTCCTTCGTGGCTCCGGATCCGGGTGAAATCAGGATCCAGCGACTACCGGAAAATGAAAGAACGGCTTCCGCTTCCCACGGTCTGTGAAGAAGCCCGATGCCCGAATATCAGCGAGTGCTTCGCGTCCGGAACCGCCACTTTTCTTCTGATGGGCAGTGTCTGTACGCGGAACTGCACCTACTGCAATATCGGCCACGGGCGGCCTCTGCCCCTGAATCCCGCTGAGCCCGCGCTCCTCGCCGATACCATCCGGAAGCTGGGACTCAGCTACGCGGTGCTGACCAGCGTGACGCGGGACGATGTTCCGGATGGCGGAGCAAGGCATTTTGCCGCATGCATCCGCAGCATCCGGGAAGTCAATCCTCACTGCCGGGTGGAAATTCTGGTTCCGGATTTCAAGAAAAATATGGAGGATGCGGTAACGGTGCTGTCCGAGACCGCACCGGATGTCTTCAACCACAATATTGAGACCGTTCCCGGTCTCTTCAGAACGGTGCGTCCAGGCGGACGCTACGAGGGATCACTCGAACTGCTGAAGCGCTATCACGAAGCGATGCCTGGGATTCCGCTGAAGAGCGGCATTATGGTGGGGCTGGGAGAAACCGAGGATGAGCTTTTTCAGACCTTCCAGGATCTGAGAAACTCCGGGGTCACGCTTCTCTCTGTGGGACAGTACCTGTCCCCCGGTCCGGAACACGCTCCGGTACGCCGTTTCGTGACACCGGAAGAGTTTGAACGGTACCGCAGGGAAGCGTTGAATATGGGCTTTATCGGGTGCGCCGCCGGCCCCTTCGTGCGCTCAAGCTACCGAGCGTCAGAACTGAGAAAACTGGCCGGCGGACTCTGATTCGGATTAATTGGTGCTCGTTGAATCGGTATTCGGAGCCTTCTGGAAGGAATCCATACGGGCTTTGATCTCAGCGGCCGACTGGTACTCAAACACCTTCACGACTTCCTTCACGCCATCGGTTTTCGCCGCGATTTCACCGGCAATCTGACCCTCGGTCGGAGTGACAAGACCCATCAGGTAGATAATGCCGCGGTCGCAGATGATCTTCATCTGGCTGTAGGGTGCGCCCTGGGCCGTGAGCAGACGGCTTCTGACACTTGTCGCGATGCCGGAATCCTTCATCCGGCGTCCAACAGATACCGGTTCCTGAACCGCCAGCTGGTTCACAACACTGCTGACATCCAGGCTCTTGCTCGCGACTTCACCAGCGGTCTTCTTTTCCAGTTCGGTTTTCACCTCGCCGGTGAGCAGCACCTTGCCGTTGTAGCTCGTCACCGTAATATGCTGATCCTCCGGGACGATCTTCTGAGAGATTTCCCAGGAAACGCGGTTCTCAATCACGCCGTCATTGACCTGGGCTCCGGTAGAGCGGCGGTCAACCGCCACGGATACACCTCCCGCCATAGCACCGCCCGCCAGAATCGGCGCGCAGCCGCTAGAGGCAAGAACCGCAACGCAGCCCAGCAGCGGAATAGTGAACTTAGCAATTTTCATGTGAGTCTCCGTTTCAGTGTTAGAAACTGCCCTCTGAAGACCATTCCCGGTTCAGATGAAGCGCTGCAGCCAGTAAAAGTACTCGCACAGCTTGGTTCTTCGCATCAGAGCGTTTCTGTGAATCTTCTTCAGGCTTCCTTCGTTCTGCCAGTCTTCTATTACTTTATCAATCAGAGAGGTTTCGCAGCCGATCACCTGTCCGATCAGTTTACGCGGAGGGAATGAAGGGAGCGCCAGCCAGTCTTTCTTCTCATCCCTGAGTTCTTCATCGATCGGCAGGCTGCTTCTCGAGCAGTAGGCATAAATAAAGGAACCCAGTCTCTGGTGCGGATCTCCCTCACGGGTCACCATGAGACCAATTCGGTCAGCGAGTGTCGTGGCCGCGTTGTATCCCGCGAGCTCTTTATGCCAGGAGGGCTCATGATCCGCGAGTTTCAGGAGAATTTCCTTCGGAATCGTCAGCACTTCACAGTTATTGACCGCCCACTGGCGCCTCATCACGGAATCTTTGGAGTACAGCGTCTCAACGCAGCCGATCAGACTGCCCTGAAGGGCAAGCAGAACGAAAAACGGGGTGTCTTCAAACCCCGGCATAAGAACTGCCCTTGCGGCAGTTCCGGACTGAACATACATCAGCCTTTCAAACATGGAGCCGGTTTCATACAGCACGTCACCCTTGCTCTTATCAACACGGTGTCCAAGATTGCGGACGATCGTATTCAGAGCAGGGGAGACTTTGGGGGCAAACCAAGGAACCGGCTTACTATCCATGTTCGCAGAGTCCTAAGCTGATATGAAAAATATTTTATTTTGAATCAGAGAGAAGGTCTGATAATATTAGCAACCCATTATATTCCATGCTTTTCCACAGACTATCAACACGGAAACATTGTCCAATCAGCTGATTTTTCTGTGTTTTATGTTCTTATCACCCTCTGTGGAAAAATAAGCCGGAAATTCATCAAGTTATCCACAGTTTCTGAATGAACAAATCCTGCTTTTCTGTTGAAAACTTCAGTTATCTTTCGGAAGAGCCGGTTTTATTCTTTTCTGTCCACAGGGATGTCCCCGGCATCCATCAAAACTATCCACAAAGTTTTTAACAGCATAACTCTTTGAATAAAAATAAAAAATAAGCATATCCAACGAGTTTTTCTACTGTTATTGTTGTTATTATTCTTTTAAAATATAATAAACAATATAACTACAATTTTCTTTCTGTTGAAAAAGATAAAAAAGAACGGTTATCAGAAATCGATAGCCGTTCGGATTTTTATCTGGTTACTTTGAATTTATCCCAAAAGGAATAAGAACGCTGGGAATCGTGTTTTCCTGCAGGTGTTTCAGCTGATCATCGAAGAAGATGTGCGGTTTTAAAACATTCAGAATAGGTTTCTTCGGCATCCCATCGAGCAGAAAAAGCTCGGCCGCATACATTCCAAAACTTTTCAGCGTCGTGATCAGGCGCTGCTCGCTTGGAGCTCCGCGAGACGTCACGACAGCAATGCGGATTGCCGGTTCATAGTAGGGATCATCTTTCCCTCTTTCCGCGTCGAGTTTCTGGAGCTGTGAGAGTTTGGAGAAAAGAGACTGGAGAGGTCCCGCCTGGAGAGGCTGCATCTTCTTATCAATTTCTTCCTGCTGAAACGCTTTCATGCCTTCTGACTGAAATTTCTTTTCCGCTTCATCACCGGCAACCACGCCATCGAAGTCAAAGGCGATACGGAGCCCTGTATCCCCTTCCTCGTCCTGGAACGAGGTAGGAAGCACCAGACCAGCCGGAAGCCCGATAGAAGTCGCCTGACGCACGCTGTCGATATTGGCGGACAGGAACAGGCTGGCATTGAAGGCTTTCATGAAAGGAAAGGTGGACTGCCCTGAGGTAAAGGCTCCGGCCTCAATCGGCAGGCTGTAATGGCGGCAGGAATTGAAAAACCGCTGCCCCGTTTCCGGGCTGTTCCGGGACAGCACCACCACACGGACCGGGGCCTGATCCTTAAAGATCTCATTCAGCTTGAGAAGGCGGCTGATGAATGGAAAGGCGACACCAGGCTTCAGAGGCACATCCTGATGCTCCACCTGGTAGGTCCGGTAGGCCGCGAATCCTTCCCTTTCAAACAGACGATGTTCTTCTTCGAGATCGAACAGCGCCCGGGAAGAAACAGCAATCACCAGTTTTTCATTTTGAGCGTTTAGAGATGTGGTCATGGCATCTTCCTTGTTCTGTCTTCTGTCCGGATCACTCCGGACGGTTCCTGCTGCTGTAAAAAAACGGGGAGGCAAAAACTGAAGTTTGCTTCCCCGTTTGTCAGATGTTGGTTTCCTTATCGATTAAATATCGAGGTTGGAGACCCTGTGAGCGTTTTCTTCGATGTACTGACGGCGCCGCGGGACGTCATCACCCATCAGGCGGTCAAACACTTCATCGGCGCGGGCAGCGTCCTGAATGGAAACCTTCAGCATGCGGCGGACCTTGCGATCCATCGTGGTGTGCCCGAGTTCATCCGCGTTCATTTCACCCAGACCCTTGAAGCGCTGAAGCGTGATGCCTTCATACGCGAGAGAGGTGAGCCAGTCATACATCTCACCGATGCTCTGCACGGCTTTTTCCCGAACCTTGCCGTTGATCGTTTTCACAATCTTCGTGTTGGGGTTGAAAAGCGACTTCTGGGATTTGCCGTTTTCCACCAGCTCTTCATATTCCTTTGTCTGAAGGAATTTGCGGTCGAGCTGGGTGTAGTGCGGAGTCCCATAGATCTTCCGCGCGATCTTAAGGTGCCAGGAAGCGTCCTCCGCGTCCTGGGTGGCCTCGATGGTCACGTTGGGGTCATGGAGCGCGTCAGAGAGCTTCTGAGCGCTTTCGCGGGCTTCTGCTTCCGTATCAAGGTGAACTTCCGTGCCGTTGGAGATAGCGCGAAGCACTTCTGAGTCAATAAAGCGGGAATTCACGCTGATCGCGTCGTTTGCAGCCTGATAGGCGAGCAGGAGGTTGTCGAGGCGGGTGCCGCGGATGCCGTTCGCAGGAGCGCTTACAACGCCGTCCGTGAAGAGCACAGCGTCTTCCGTCGCGATATCGCGCAGGAAGTGCGCGAGTTCCTTATCGTCCTTCAGATAGCGCTCATCCGACTTCCGGGACTTTCTCTGAACCTTGTAGAGCGGCGGCTGGGCGATATAGACGTGACCCTGCTCGATCAGCTGCGGCATCTGACGGAAGAAGAACGTGAGAAGCAGCGTGCAGATATGAGCGCCGTCGACGTCAGCATCGGTCATGATGATGACGCGGCCGTAGCGGAGATTTTCAATATTGAAATCCCGGTCAATGCCGGTTCCCAGAGCCATCACGAGGTTCTTGATCTGCTCGGAGTCGAGAAGCTTGTCGGCAGAGGCCTTTTCCACGTTCAGGATCTTGCCTCGGAGCGGCAGGATGGCCTGGAACTTGGAGTTGCGGCCCACCTTGGCGGAACCGCCTGCGGAGTCACCCTCCACCAGGAACAGCTCGCACTCAGAGGAGGGCGTGCCCTTGGCGCAGTCAGCCAGCTTTCCGGGGAGGCCGCCGCCGTTCAGCGCGCTCTTACGCACGACATTACGGGCCTTGCGGGCTGCCTCTCGTGCTTTTGCCGCGGAGACGATCTTTTCGCAGAGCTTCTGGGCGATATCCGGATTTTCTTCCAGATAAGCCGTGAGTTCGGAGTTGATAACCTCTTCAACAGCCGGGCGGACTTCACTCGACACGAGCTTGTCTTTCGTCTGGGAGCTGAACTTCGGCTGAGGAACCTTCACCGAGAGGACACAGGTGAGGCCTTCACGCATGTCCAGAGGATCAAGCTCAACCTTCGCTTTCTTATCCAGTCCGGCGGCCGAAATATAGTTTTTCAGCACGCGGGTCATCGCGTTGCGGAGGCCTGTTACATGAGTGCCGCCGTCCCGCTGGTGAATGTTGTTGGTATAGGCGTCCAGCACCTCGTTGTAGCCGTTATGCCACTGCATGGCGACTTCAACAGAAACCGGGACATCCTGGCTGTAGACCGTCTTGATAGCGTGGAACGGCTCCGGATTCACCGGGGTGCGGTCAGCCTGCTCATTCAGATACTTCACAAACCCGCAGACGCCGTTATCGCTCTTCAGATCCGCTTCCCGGCCGGTACGCTCGTCAATCAGGATGATGTGAGCGCCCGAGTTCAGGAATGACAGTTCGCGAAGTCGGTTGAGCAGCGTGTCGTAGCTGAAGTGCAGCACGTTTTTGAAGATCTCGCTGTCTGGGAGGAACTCCACCAGCGTGCCGGACTTATGTTCGGGGGCCGGACCGATATCCTCCATCGGAGAAATCGCGACTTCCTCTCCCGAGGGGAGCTTCACCGTCTCAATCTTCCGATTGACAACCTTGCCCTTCTCAAAATTCAGGCGGTAAGCCCGGCCGTCACGGTAGACCGTGAGGCGCAGCCACGTGGACAGTGCGTTCACGCAGGACACACCGACGCCATGCAGGCCGCCGGAGATCTTGTAGCTGTTCTCATTGAATTTGCCGCCGGCATGCAGTTCAGTCAGCGCGATTTCGGCCGCGCTGCGCTTCGGCTTATGTTTGTCGTCGAACTTGACCTCGTTCGGAATGCCGCGCCCGTCATCCAGCACCGAGATGGATTCATCGTTGTGGATGGTGATCACGACGTCCTTCGCGAAACCGGCGAGGACTTCATCAATAGAGTTGTCTACCACTTCGTAGACAAGCTGATGCAGCCCTGAACCGTCGTCAGTGTCCCCAATGTACATACCGGGGCGCTTTCTAACCGCTTCAAGCCCTTCCAGAATCTGGATCGAACTGGCGTTATAGCCGCTATCTTCAGTTGGGGTCTGTTTTAATTCTTCAGTCATAACTTCTTCAAATAAGGTCCAGGGCAAATACCCAAAAAATCAAGGTGTTTCTTGAATGCGATCAGAGACGCATCGGCATCAAGACATACTTGAAGTCGTCACTCTCGGGCATCGTGATCAGAGCGGAACCCTGAGGACCGGACAGAGCGATCTTTACCTTGTCGTTCTTCAGATTGCTGAGAACGTCGGAAAGGAAGTCGATATTGAAGCCGATATCGATCGGATCTCCCTGATAATCAACAGCAATATTGTCGTTGCCTTCTTCCTGATCGGAGTTGGAACTCTGAATGGAAAGCAGGCCGGGGCTGAGCAGCCAGCGCACGCCCTTGAACTTGTCGGAGGCGAGAACAGCCGTACGCTGCAGAGCCTGCAGCAGAGCCTCGCGGCTGATCAGGAACACCTTGTCGTTATTTGTCGGAATAACGCGCTCGTAATCCGGATACGTGCCTTCGAGCAGCTTCGTCGTCACTTCGACACCATTGAAGGTGAAGCGGGCCTGATTGGCTGCGAAATCAATCTTGACCGGAATTTCCTTGTCGTCATCCTCTTCAGGGAGAAGACGCTTCAGTTCGAGAACGGCCTTGCGGGGAATAGTGACGCTCACGTCTTCCGACACAATGCTGTTCTTGTCCGGAGTGATCTCGCAGAAGGCGAGACGGCGGCCGTCGGTTGCCACTACGCGCACCTTTCCATCCTTGATAACGAGACGGACAGCGTTCAGGTAGAAGCGGATATCCTGGTTCGCCATGGCGTAGTGAACCATGGAGAGGATGTACTTCAGCTGCTTCGCGGGAATCGTGGCGCTGCTGGTGAAGTCAGCTTCCGGGAAGCTCGGATACTTATCCGCAGGAATGGTCTGAAGCGAGAAGCGGCTGTTCTCAGTGCTCACCTCCATCTTCTGAGAGATCTGATTGCCGCCTTCGGCACTGATCGCCTTGCGGGCCGCGCCAAGCGAAATGGTCACTTCCGTGGGCGGAAGGCTCTTGATCAGATCCTGAATCTTCCGGGAAGAAACGGTGAATGCGACCGGATCTCCTTCCTGTTCAAGCTCCGCATGGGTCTTGATCTGAATCTCAAGATTGCTGCCAGTGAAGCTGACCTTGCTGCCGTCAGACTGGATCAGAACGTTGCTGAGAATCGGAACGGTCTGATGAGTTTCAATAATGCCGCTCACTGTCGTAAGAGGCGTCAGCAGAGATTCTCTAGATCCTTTCAGTACTTGCATTCTTGATTTCCCAATTCTGAGTGTGTTGTGTGATTTTTATAATCAGAAATTCTGAAGATTCTGCTCGAGCACATGCAGCTCGTGATTCAGCTCTTCATTGATTCTGCGGTCGCTTTCTATCTTCTTGCAGGCATGGAGCACTGTCGTGTGATCTTTGCCGCCGAACAGTTCGCCGATTTCCGGATAGCTCTTCTGTGTGAGCTTCTTCGACAGGTACATGGCGATCTGGCGGGGGTAGGCAATCACTCTCGGACGGCGCTTTGAGTGCATGTCCGCGACGCGGATCTTGTAATAGTCCGCGACCTTCTTCTGGATATCCTGAACCGTGATTTCGTTCTGGCTGTGAATCAGATCGTGAAGCGCGGTCCGGGCCTGATCAATCGAGATATCGATGCCGTTGAAGCGGGCATGAGCGATCACCTGCTGCAGCGCGCCTTCCAGCTCACGCACGTTGCTCTTCAGGTGATTCGCAATGAAGAAAGCGACATCTTCAGGCAGATTGGTACCGCTCTGCTCTGCCTTCTTCATCAGAATGGCTTCTCGGGTTTCGAGCTCAGGAGGATCGATCGGCACTGACATGCCGCCTGCGAAACGGCTCTTCAGCCGTTCATCCACATCCTTCAGCTGCTTCGCGTAGGTATCGCTTGTGAGCACGATTTGTTTGCCGTGCGGCACCAGTGCTTCGAAGGTGGAGAAGAAGGCCGACTGTGTGCCTTCCTTCGACCCGAGCATCTGCACGTCATCGAGCAGGAGCAGGTCCAGAGACTTGAATCGCTGATAGAAGCTCTGGTCCTTTCGCGCGATTCCCTTAAGGAATTCAGCAATATAGGTTGTGGCGCTGAGGCAGAGGATTTTCGCCTTGGGATTGCGCTTCAGAACGGCGAGACCGATGGCATGCATCAGATGCGTTTTGCCGAGGCCGACGCCGCCGTAAATATAAAGCGGGTTGAAGGCTTTGGTACCGGGGTTATTCGCGACATAGGTAGCCGCGCCAAGCGCCACCTTGTTGCTCATACCCTGAACGAAATTCTCAAATGAGAGCGAGCTGAGAAGACCGCAGGATTCCGCCAGCTGATTGAAGGAGGTTGAATCCTGCTGTACGACGCTGCTGCTGGGAGCAGGGGCTTCGACTTTCGGCTCCCTCACAATCCATTTGACTGTGATCGGACTGTCGTTATTGGCCCGGGTAGCGTGGAAGGTGATGATGTCGGAGTAGGTTGACCTCGTCACGTCCCGCTTCTGGGCGCTCGCTGCTGAGAGAACCAGTTCCCCGGACTTGGGGTCCCAGGACTCCATCTGCAGCGGGGCAATCCAGGTATCGAACTTGTCGCTGCTGATTCGTGCATCCAGTCGGAGCAGATCGCAGCAGTTTTGCCAAAAATCTTTCATTTACGGTAAGTTAGCGTGTACCCCGTATATTGGGTACTGCTGGAGTGAAAACTTTTTCTTTCGCTTATATTCCCGTGGGTAATTTTTGGGAAAAAACGAAAGTACGGGAAAGTTATTCTACCAGTTATCCACAGGTAATGTGTCCGTCAGAAGCTTAAGAAATTCAGAAAAATCAGTTCTTTTTTATTCCGGCACAATAAGTTCAGTACAAGAAATCAACAAGACCACTAGAGCTTGTGGGTTGCGTGAATGTGATCCCAAAAACGGATTTTCTACGGATAAACTCTTGTTTTTTCAGCTTGACAGTCAGCGCTAATTTGATGTGTAATATCAGGATTTCACGATTGTCTCCCTGAAAAAATGCCGGGAGACCTTCATTCCGTTCATCCTGCCCCCAGTTATCGGGCAGTTTTATATTTTTGAATTGAAGAATACTGCCTCAAGGGCACTATTCGTTTCAGCTTAGAAATTTTAAGGATTCATCATGGCTACCAAGCGTACTTATCAGCCCTCCAAGATCAAGCGTGCCCGCACTCACGGGTTCCTGGTGCGCAGCCGCACGAGAGGCGGTCGCAAGGTGTTGGCTGCCCGCCGTGCTAAGGGCCGTCATACCCTCGCACTTTAATCGTGGCATCACGGCAGGGCTAAGCCGTGGAAGAATCGTTGCCAATAAGAAGTTCACTACCCCGTAGAGGCAGATTGATAAAGTCTGCCTCTTATGGGGTTGTTTTGTCTTCTCGCGGACCCAAAACGGTACGTTTGTCGTCGCGCTGGCTGACTCTGACCGCATTGCTCAAACCTGAATCCGAAACGGATGAAAGGCTGAGATTCGGTTTCACGGTCGGCAAAGCCAATGCTCACAGAGGCGTGGATCGGGTGCTTGTCAAAAGAATCCTTCGGGAATCGGCAAGACTCTCCAAGCCTGCATTGGCGCAATCGAATGTCTGTGCGGATGTTGTGCTTCGCCTGAAGTGCCGTCTGCCCAAGCTGGGAGAAGATGTCGTCCTTGGAAGTTTCAAGCAGGAACTGCGCAGGGACTGCGATGAGCTTCTGCTCAGATTTGGCGGGATCGTAAAAAAAGCCGTTCAGGACGCCTAATGAAGTTTCTGCTGATTAAACTGATACGCCTCTATCAGTTGTGCCTTTCTCCTTGGCTAGGCAGACAGTGTCGGTTCACCCCGTCATGTTCTCACTACGGCATTCAGGCCATACTGAGATTCGGCGCACTCCGTGGCAGTTATCTGACGGTTATCCGCATTTTCAAATGCAATCCCCTGGGTCCCTGGGGATATGATCCCGTACCCGAGGAATTCCACTGGAATTTCTGGAAAAAACGGTAAACGGCCTTTATCAACCAACATTTTTTTGTTAGCGAGCGACCTGTTATGGGAAGTGATTTCAAAAGAACTTTACTTTGGGTTGTCTTTCTGTCATCCCTATTCATGCTGTGGGATAGCTGGCAGGTTTACAACGGCCGTCCGTCTTTCTTCGGTCCCGCGCAGGAGCAGAGCGCCGCGGCTTCGTCCGCAGCGGCTTCCGCCGGATCGGTTCCCGCCTCGGCTCAGGCTAACGCGAATGCCGTCAATGCATCCGCTGACAGCGCTGAGAGCGTGAAGCCGGTCAATGTCCAGACGGATCTGATGAAGCTCACATTCGACGAACAGGGCGCAAGCGTTGTCCGTGCCGAGCTTCTGAAGATGAAGGAGCTTCCCAAGTGGAATGAAGTCGGTCTCGTCGGCCTCATTCTTGGCAACAAGGAAGCCGAGCACAACAATGTTGTGCTGTTTGATCACACCAAAGACCGCCTCTATGAAGCTCAGAGCGGCGTGATCGGCGTTGCTGACGCTCCCACTCACAAGACGGTTTTCAAGCTCCAAGACGGTCCGCTCGTGATGAATCCGGGCGACAAGACGCTCAGCGTTCGTTTTGAGGCTGAAAGCGGCGGCGTCAAGGTTCTGAAGACCTATACCTTCACGGCCGATCACTATGGCATGCAGGTCTCTCAGGAAGTGGTGAATGGCACGGATAAGACCATCAATCCGTCCATCTACTATCAGCTGGTGCGCGACAGCAAGCCGGCCCCGGGTGCCAACTCTTTCTCCAGCAGCTATCTGGGGGCCGCTCTTTATACGGTTCAGGATAAGTTCCAGAAGATTACGTTCTCGAACATCGCTGATAACAAGAAGGATTATCCGTCCAAGGCGAATAACGGCTGGGTTGCCATTATTCAGCAGCACTTCGCTTCTGCCTGGGTTCCGAAGGAAGGTCTTGAGCGTCAGTTCTATACCCGCCAGATTGCAAGCGATGAATACGCCATCGGCTCCATCGTTCCGATGGGAGACATCGCTCCGGGAGCTTCCAAGACCGAACAGTCCACGCTGTATGTCGGTCCGCAGGCTCAGAAGCGTCTGGCTCAGATTGCTCCGGGACTTGATCTGGTCGTTGACTATGGCTGGCTCACGTTCCTCGCCAAGCCGATCTACTGGCTCCTTTCCTGGCTGCATGGTCTGACCGGAAACTGGGGCTGGGCCATTGTGCTTCTGACGGTGATCGTCAAAGCGATTCTTTATCCGGTGTCGGCTGCAGGCTATAAGTCGATGGCCCGCATGAAGGATCTTGGGCCGCGCATGAAGGAGATGCAGGCTCAGTACGGCAACGACAAGCAGGCCCTTAATCAGGCCATGATGAAGATGTACCGTGAAGAGAAGATCAACCCGATGGGCGGATGCCTGCCGATTGTTCTTCAGATTCCGGTGTTCCTCGCTCTGTACTGGGTGCTCCTCGCTTCTGTGGAGCTTCGCGGTTCCGGCTGGATTCTGTGGATTAAGGATCTGGCTGCACCGGATCCCTGGTTCATTCTGCCGCTCATCATGATGGCGACGATGTTCATCCAGGTGAAGCTCAATCCGAAGCCTGCTGATCCGACTCAGGCCAAGATGATGCTGATCATGCCGCTCGTGTTCAGTGTGATGTTCTTCATCTTCGCCTCCGGTCTGGTGCTGTACTGGCTGACGAACAACATTCTGTCCATTGCCCAGCAGTGGTGGGTGAACAAGCAGATTGATGAAGAAAGAGCGAAACGCAAGGCTGCGAAAGAAGCCAAAAAGAAATCTTCTTAAATGATTGATTAAAAGCGTTTCGCAGCAGGTAAAAGGGGGCATTATCTAATGTCCCCTTTATTTTTTCGGATCGGACTCTCAGAACTATGAGCTCTCAGGAAGAAGGAATCATTGCCGTATCAACAGCGATTGGCCGAAGCGGCATCGGTATAGTCAGGCTTTCCGGCAGTGAGAAACTGGCTCGTTTCATGCTGGAACGGATGACGGATATCCGGAATCCATCGCCGCGGTATGCCCATTTCTCCGCCATCCGTGATCAGGCAGGGGAGGTCATTGACCGCGGGGTTGTGATCTGGTTCAAGGCTCCTCACTCCTACACAGGGGAAGATGTCGTTGAATTTCAGACGCACGGGAATCCGGTTATTCAGAATCTTCTGATCCGAAGCGCTCTGACGATTAGAGCTGAAGCCGGTCTCCGGCTGGCAGAGCCCGGGGAGTTCACCCGCCGGGCATTTGAAAATGGGCGTATTGATCTCGCACAGGCAGAATCCGTGATGGATCTGATCAACGCGAGTTCCGAGAGCGCTGTGAGGGCGGCAGAGAAATCGCTCGTAGGAGAGTTCTCGGAAAAGTGCCGCGATATTGAAGGGAAGCTGATTGATCTCCGAACGCATGTCGAAGCGATTCTGGATTTTCCGGAAGAGGATATCGACTTTATCAAAGAGGGCAGAATCAGGGAGAGGGTCGACGAACTGAATCAGAAAGTCGGCACGCTTCTGGAGCAGGCGAGCCAGGGAAATATGCTGCGTGAAGGCGTGGTTATCGCTCTGGTTGGAAGCCCGAATGTCGGAAAATCGAGTCTTCTGAACAGTCTGTCCGAGAGAGAAGTTGCCATTGTGACAGATATTCCGGGAACAACCCGTGATATTGTTGAAAATACAATAATAATCAATGGGTTACAAGTAAATCTCGTCGATACCGCCGGACTTCGCGAAACCGCGGATGTGATCGAGCAGGCCGGTATCAGAAAAGCCATGGGTGAGCTCTCAAGGGCTGATCTGATTCTTCATCTGGAGGCACCGGAAACGCTCGATAGTCAGGCTGAGCTTGATAAAATCAAGGGCCATGTCCGGCAGGGAACCAAGGTCATAACGGTGACGAATAAAATAGATCTTCTCCGTGAGGTTCCCGGCAATACAGATTCCCATGTCTATATCTCTGCAAAAACGGGAGAAGGCATCGAGAAACTGAAGGCAATGATTTTTGACGCAGTGGGTTTCAGGAATTCTGTTCAGGGTGTTTTTATTGCCCGGCGGCGGCACATTGAGTCTCTTCAGAAAACAAAAGAGTCTCTGGAAAAAGTCAGAGAGTACCTGTCCCAGGATCAGTTCTTCCTTGACATGGTTGCAGAGGAACTGCGCCTTGCTGGAGTTTCAATGGGGCAGATTCTCGGTGAATTCACCTCAGATCAGCTGCTTGGGAAGATTTTCAGCACTTTCTGCATCGGGAAATAATCAGCAGTACAGATGCACGTGTTTCACGTGAAACAACAGTCAGATCTCGGTTTGGAATCTAAGAAACGTTTCACGTGAAACAAAACGATTTTTCACTGAATTATTTATTCGATATGTTCCACGTGGAACATATCTGTTTTTAAATTTTTGATGGAGGGAAGATTAGACCTGTTTCACGTGAAACAGTGTCGCAGTCTTCTCAGAGAAAATGGATTTTCCAAAGGTCTACGACGTCATTGTGGTTGGCGGCGGGCATGCCGGCATAGAGGCCGCTCTTGCTGCGGCACGTATGGCATGTCAGACGCTCCTTCTTACGCACAACATTGAAACTCTCGGAGAGATGTCCTGTAATCCCTCTATCGGCGGTATTGGCAAGGGACATCTGGTCCGCGAAATCGACGCCATGGGCGGCGCGATGGGAAGTGCCGCAGATATGGGCGGCATTCAGATGCGTACGCTGAATGACTCCAAAGGGCCCGCGGTCCGATCAACACGTGCTCAGATTGATCGCACTCTTTATAAGATCGCGATGCGTGGCAAGTTGGAAAATCAGAAAAATCTGGATATTTTCCAGGAAGCTGCTGATGATCTGATTCTGGAAGGCGATACCGTCAAAGGTGTGGTCACTAAGACGGGAGTCAGATTCTTCAGCACATCTGTTGTCCTCTCTGCAGGCACCTTCCTCCACGGTCTTATCCATATCGGTCTGCAGCACTACCAGGCAGGACGCATGGGAGATCCCGCATCCATCAGTCTCGCTGAGAAACTGATTGAAATCGGAATGCCGATGGGGCGTCTGAAAACCGGTACGCCTCCCCGCATTGATGGAAAGACGATCAATTTTGCTGAATGCGAACGTCAGGATGGAATGGGGGACAGAGTTCCTTATTTCTCCTGGGATCAATCAGTGCCTCACCCGGAACAGGTTCCCTGCTGGATCACCAGAACCAATCTGCATGTGCACGAGATTATTCTGGCGAATCTTGACCGCTCTCCGATGTATTCGGGCGCTATTGTCGGCGTCGGTCCCCGTTACTGCCCATCCATTGAAACGAAGATTGTCCGATTTAAAGGAAAGGACAGCCATCAGATATTCCTTGAGCCTGAAGGGCTGAATACCAACGTTTACTATCCCAACGGTGTCTCAACCAGTCTTCCGTTCGATGTTCAGATCGAAATGGTTCATGCTATGAAAGGACTGGAAAATGCTTATCTGATGCGGCCGGGTTACGCGATTGTATATGACTATTACGATCCGCGCGATCTGAAGCGTTCTTTTGAAACGAAGAAGATCAATAACCTTTTCTTTGCCGGTCAGATCAACGGAACAACCGGATACGAAGAGGCTGCGGCTCAGGGTCTTTACGCCGGCATCAATGCGGGGCTTCGCGCCAAAGGACTCGAAAGCTGGGTGCCGAGACGCGATGAAGCCTATATCGGTGTCATGCTGGATGACCTGACAACCAAGGGCGTTTCTGAGCCCTACCGCATGTTCACGTCCCGCGCTGAGTATCGTCTCAGCCTCCGTGAAGATAATGCGGATGTCCGTCTCACGCCGACCGCTCACGATCTTGGACTAATTTCTGACGCGCAGTGGAAGTTCTTCTGCGAGAAACAGGAACACATTGCGAAGGAAAGCGAGCGTCTGAAGTCGACTTGGATTCACCCGGCTGATCTGAAGGAGGGGGAAGCTATCCGCGTTTTCGGGGTGCCGATTGAGCACGAGTACTCATTGAAGAATCTGCTGGCACGCCCGAGCGTCAGTTACCAGAAGCTCAGGACACTGGAGCTTGCCGATGGCACTCATGTGGGAGACGCATCCCCTGAGATTACGTTGGACGAAGCGGAGCAGATTGAGGTTGGTGTGAAATATGCCGGCTATATTTCCCGGCAGCAGGGGGAAATTGAGAAGAATCTCCGCAATGAAACGACCAAGATACCGGCTGACTTAGATTATGATTCGGTACATGGCCTCTCTTTTGAGGTGCGGGAGAAGCTGAAGGAATACCGGCCGGAAACCATCGGTCAGGCAAGCCGAATTTCAGGAGTTACTCCTGCGGCCATTTCTCTGCTCATTATTTTTCTTTCAAAGAGCAAGCGTGAAAGGGAAGGTGCCAATGCTGAATGAGAGCGCAAAAAACAGTCTGATTCAGGGAGCGAAAGAGCTTGGAGTGTCCTTGAGCGAGCATCAATTTAATCAGCTTGATGCTTACTTGGAGCTTTTGCTTAAATGGAACAAGGTTTTTAATTTAACCTCCATCCGAGATCCTGAAGAAGGGGTGAAAAAGCATCTTCTCGATTGTCTGGGCATCATTCCTGTGCTGGAGAAGATGCAGAGACAGGGACTGCCGATGCGGTCTCTGATGGATGTGGGATCCGGAGGCGGACTTCCAGCGGTTGTGATTGCTGTCTGCTTCCCGGAACTCAAGGTGCTTTCTGTCGATGCTGTCGCCAAGAAGACAACCTTCATTACACAGGCGGCCCTTGAACTGGGATTGAAGAATCTGCGGGCAAAACACTCGCGGGTTGAGAACATCAAGGAAAAATTTGATGTAGTCACCTGCCGGGCATTCTCATCCCTGAAGGATTTTGTTAGCCTTACAGAATCCAATATAGGTGAACCCGGAATGTGGCTCGCCATGAAGGGGCACAGACCTGAAGCCGAACTGCAGGAACTGCCGTCCTTCGCTGAGGTCACTGAAGTGATTGACCTTCATATTCCCGGTCTTGGTGAAGAGCGTTCGGTTGTTCTGATGCGCCATATTTAATAGAGTGTTACCAGAGATCTTCACCGGTCAACCGATTCATGTGAGCGGCTGAAAAATGGAAGACGTCGTAAAGTCTTTTCTGTTTGTGTTTGCGACTTTTCTCCCGATCATTGATCCATTCGGGGGAGCCATGTTTTTTCTGTCGCTTACGCCAGGCGCAAGCGATGAAATCCGGGCGAAGATTACGGAACGGATGGCAATCTACAGTCTCATCGTTCTGTTGGTTTCGCTTTTTGCCGGACGTGTGATTCTGTCTTTTTTTGGAATCTCTGTTCCGGTTCTGCAGGTGGGCGGTGGTCTTGTGCTGCTGTCTTCAGGGTGGGAGGCGCTGCATGCGCCGACGCTGGCTGAAGCAAAAAGCAATGCGAGTCAGGTGAGAAAAAGCGATGAAGCTTTGCTTTCCATGGCTTTTTACCCGCTCACACTGCCTCTAGTGACAGGACCCGGAACCATTGCTTCTGCGGCAGCGATTGGTTCGAGTCTTTCCGGAAGCATCGGCAGTATCGTTGGAAGCGTACTCGCCTCCATAGCGATGACAGTGCTTACATGGTTCTGCTTCCGCTACAGTGACAAAATACCGAAGGCTCTTGGGGCTGCCGGCGCGGATGCGCTGTCCCGTCTCTTCGCCTTCATTTTGATGTGTCTCGGCGTGGGAGTTCTCTGGCAGGGAATTTCCGGGCTGATTATGTCCTTGCCCAAATAGTTAATAGAGGAAAGAATGGCAAAGGTTTTCTGTGTTGTGAATCAGAAGGGCGGAGTTGGCAAAACAACTACCTGCACAAACCTGGCGGCAGCGTTGTCGCTTAAAGGTAAGCGTGTTCTTCTGATTGATCTTGATCCTCAGGGCAATGCGACTACGGGCAGCGGCGTGGATAAGAGAAGCCTCGAGCAGTCTGTTTATCAGCTCATTCTTGGTGAGGCATCCTTCGAAGATGTCGTTGTGCGCTCCACGGGAAAAGGTTTTTACGATGTGCTGCCCGCGAACCGGGATCTGGCGGGAGCCGAGGTTGAGCTGGTTGACATGGATGAGCGGGACTATCGTCTCCGCCATGCGCTGGAACCTCAGCTGAAAAATTACGATGTTGTCCTCATCGACTGCTCCCCCTCCATTTCTCTTCTCACCATCAATGCGCTTTGCTGTGCTCACGGCGTGATCATTCCGATGCAGTGTGAGTACTACGCGATGGAAGGTCTGACCGATCTGGTAGATACCGTGAAGATGGTGTACCAGGGCAAGAATCCGGATCTCACAGCGATCGGTCTGCTGCGGGTCATGTTCGACGCCCGGATCTCTCTTCAGCAGGAAGTGAGTGAGCAGCTGAAGGAGCATTTCGGCAACCGGGTGTTCAATACGATTATTCCGAGAAATGTCCGGATGGCCGAAGCGCCGAGTTACGGAAAGCCTGGTGTGCTGTATGCCCCCTCATCCAAGGGAGCTAAGGCATACAAAGCTTTTGCTACAGAAATTCTGTCCAAACTCAAGTAAGCCTGGAAAAGGGAGAGTGAATCGTGGCGATAAAGAAAAAAGGACTGGGTCGCGGACTGGGGGCTCTCGGACTGGAGAGCCCGAAAGAAATTTTTGAGCCTCAGTCCTCTCAGAAGGATCATGGCGAAGAGGCGGGTGCCCGTCTGACGGAACTGAGTGTTGATCAGCTCCGGCCCGGGAAGTATCAGCCGAGAACGCATATGGATCCTGAGTCTATTGCCTCTCTGTCGGCCTCGATAAAATCCCAGGGTCTGATGTCTCCGCTTATTGTGCGTTCCGTTGGCGAAGGTATGTGGGAGATCATTGCCGGTGAGCGCCGTTTCCGTGCAGCAAAGCTTGCCGGTCTGACCAAAGTGCCTGTGATCATCCGGGAGGTTCCCGATAAGAAGGCTCTCTCGCTCTCCCTGATTGAGAATATTCAGCGCGAAGGACTTAATCCTATCGAAGAAGCCAATGGTATGAGTCGGCTGATGCGTGAGTTCGACATGACTCAGGATCAGGTGGCCGAGGTTCTCGGCAAGAGCCGTCCGGCGGTCGCGAATACGCTTCGTCTGCTGAAGCTCACCCCCGAGGTTCAGAATCTCCTCATGTCTGAGAAGATTGATATGGGACATGCCCGCGCACTTCTCCCGCTCAAAGAGGCGGATCAGATCGCTCTGGCAAACGAAGTGGTCGCGAAGGGCTGGTCTGTCCGCGAAACAGAGCGTCAGGTAGCGGCTCTGCTTTCAGATGACAAAAAGAAGCCCGCAAAGACTGTCCATAAGAAGGGGCGGGATGTCATTCGAATTGAAGAATCACTTTCGGATACGCTGGGAGCAGAAGTGAAGCTCGCGTCTGAGACCCGTGAGAAGGGAAGAATTGTCATCCGCTACAGCAGTCTTGATCAGCTGGATGGTCTGCTCGAAAAACTGGGTTATACCTCATAATTGGTATAAAAAGTCACCAATTGTATCTATATCAAAAGGCTCTTAGATACTTAAAAATGCTAGTTGTTGAAACAATTGCGCACACTTACAATATGCTGGTTTTATGAAGAGCTTATGGCGTGGGCTCCGCCCTGATTTTTTGGTTCAGGAACTGGTGATATATGGGGTGTCTAGCGGAATAACAAGCATTGTCTGCCTGTTAATCGGGGGACTCAATGCTTTTTTGTCGTCTCTAATCGCTTCCGCAATTTATATTTTGCCTTCCTCAGCCTTATTACTGATTAGCAAAAGGCTAATGCGGACCAGTCCTATCGTCGGAGCTCAAATTTTTCAGATTGGGTTGTTTGCAAGAACGTTCCTCACTACCATCCTGATGGTCGTTGTGGCGCTTGTTTACAAAGAACTCAACTGGCCGGCTTTTCTGTTGTCCCTGTTTATAGTGGTTAGCGCTCCTATGGCAGGTCAGCTTTTACTAAAGAGATAAGGATCGACATCTATGTCAGCTGATGGCGCTCTCAATGCGACCGGGTACATACGGCATCACCTTGCCAACCTCGCGTCGGCGCACCAGAGTTCGATTGTTGATTTTTCAGTCATCAATTACGACACTCTGTTTTTCTCCATCGCAATCATGGGACTAACCCTGTGGCTGCTCTACAAAGCAGCTCACAAGGCTACTGCTGGCGTTCCCGGCAAGTTCCAGTGTGCCATCGAAATGCTGGTGGAATTTGTGAACGATCAGGCCAAGACGCTGGTTCATGGTGATCGCTCTTATATCGCTCCTCTCGCGCTGACCGTGTTTATCTGGGTCACGCTGATGAACTGTATCGACCTTCTCCCTGTCGATCTGATTCCGATGATCGCTGGCTGGCTTGGTTTTGAACATATGCGTCCGCTGGCTACCGCGGACCTGAACGGTACGCTCGGCATCTCCGTCGGCGTTCTGGTTCTGATGATTTACTACGGCTTCAAGGCGCACGGTGTCGGCGGCTTCTTCAAGGGGCTGGTGACTGCTCCGTTCGGTGCGAATCCTCTGCTCTGGCCGTTCAATCTCGCTCTGAACATTATCGAATATCTCGCCAAGTGCGTTTCCCTGGGCATGCGACTGTTCGGAAACATGTATGCTGGCGAGTTGCTCTTCTTCCTGATTGCGCTTCTTGGTGGTTATGCCTTCAGCTTCGGTCTGCTGGGCGGCACCCTGAGCGTGTTTGGGCAGATTGTGGCCGGGCTTGGCTGGTGGCTCTTCCACGTTTTGATTGTGCTGTTGCAGGCATTCATCATGATGATGCTGACGCTGGTTTATCTGGGTCAGGCGCATGATAGCCACTAACAGATCTATTTTTTCTTTATCTTTCTTACTCTAAACAACCTTCGTTTTTGAAGATCTCAAGGAGTTTTTTTAAATGACTAACGTTGCTATCGTTGCCCTGGCTTGCGGCATTATCATCGGTCTGGGTGCTATGGGTGCCTCTATCGGTATCGCCATCATGGGCTCCAAGTACCTCGAAGCCTCTGCCCGTCAGCCTGAGCTGATCGATACCCTTCAGACCAAGATGTTCATTCTCGCCGGTCTGATCGATGCTGCTTACCTGATTGGCGTCGGTATTGCCATGATGTTCGCTTTCGCCAATCCCTTCGTCGGCTAATAAAAGTAGTTACCAAATTACGTTTTAGCTGACTTGTTGAATAGGTGTGGCATATCGCCTCATCATTCAACTCTACGGGACTCAATAATGAACATTAACGCCTCACTTTTCGTTCAATTGGTCGTGTTCCTTCTTGGTGCTTGGATCACCATGAAGTACATCTGGCCGCCGCTGATTAGGGCAATTGGAAATCGGCAAAAGAAGATCGCTGAGGGACTGAGGGCTGCAGATCTGGGACAGAGTGCCCTGGTCGAAGCCTCGCAGAAGCAGCAGGCTATCGAAACTGAAGCCCGAGCTCAGGCTATGACGATTGTGGCTGATGGCGAGAAACGTGGTCAGTCTATCGTTGAGCAGGCTAAGCAGCAGGCTGAAGTTGAAGCCAATCGCATTGTTCAGACCGCAAAGGACGAAGCGGCTCAGGAAATGCAGCGTGCTAAAGAAGCTCTCAGGGATCAGGTTGCTCAGCTGGCTATCGCCGGTGCCGAGCAGATTTTGAAGCGTGAAGTTAACGCAGATATCCATAAGGATATGCTTGATCAACTGAAGGCGAAGCTTTAGTCATGGCAGAGATTTCGACAATAGCGCGGCCTTATGCAAAGGGGCTGTTCCAGGCGCTTGAAGATCGTCACGCATCTATCGAGGAATGCAAGGCTGTTCTGAAGACTCTGGAGAATATCTCCACGGTCATCAAGACTCCTGAGTTTTCTCAGCTGTTTGGAGATCCTCGCCTGCTTCCCAGTCAGATGATTGATCTGATTAAGAGCGCTCTTGCAGGAGAGGAAATTCAGAAAGAAGTTTCTAATCTCCTTACCGTCGTTCTCGATAATGGTCGAATTGAAGCTTGGTCCGAGATCGTTAATGACTTCCGCACGCTCATTAACGACGCGGAGGGTATTGCCGAAGTTCATATCGAAACCGCTTTCGGTATGACCGACGATGAGGTGCAAAGCCTCCTTAAGGCTCTTGCCCATCGCTTCCCCAACAAGAAGCTTGTGTCTGATGTGACCGTCAACCCTGAGTTGATCGGTGGCGTCCGCATCCGTGTTGGAGACCAGGTCTTAGATGGTTCGATCAGTGCTCGTCTCGAAGCGATGAAGACGGCCCTTACCGCATAAATTCCGGAGCTGAATAATGCAACTCAATCCTAGTGAAATCAGTGATTTGCTGAAGAAGCGGATCGAAGACCTTGGGGTCTCGGCCGATCTTCGTACGCAAGGCACCGTGATTTCCGTTACCGACGGCATCGTCCGTATTCATGGTCTTTCCGACGTGATGCAGGGCGAAATGCTGGAGTTCCCGGGCAATACCTATGGCCTGGCAATGAACCTGGAGCGTGACTCCGTCGGCGCGGTTATTCTCGGTGAATACACCCATATTTCTGAAGGCGATACCGTCCGTACGACGGGTCGTATTCTTCAGGTTCCCGTCGGCCCTGAGCTGATTGGCCGTGTGGTCAACGCCCTGGGTCAGCCGATTGACGGCAAGGGCCCGATCGAAGCGAAGGCCTACGACGTGGTCGAAAAGATCGCCCCTGGCGTTATTGAACGTCAGTCGGTTGATCAGCCGGTTCAGACCGGTCTTAAGTCCATCGACGCCATGGTGCCGATTGGCCGCGGTCAGCGTGAGCTGATCATTGGCGACCGTCAGACCGGCAAGACGGCTGTCGCTCTCGACACGATCATCAACCAGAAGGGCAAGAACCTGATCTGCGTTTATGTCGCTATTGGCCAGAAGGCTTCCACGGTCGCGAACGTCGTCCGTCAGCTGACTGAGCACGGCGCCATGGACTACACGATCGTCGTTGCCGCTACGGCTTCCGATACGGCTGCTCTGCAGTACATCGCTCCGTACGCTGGCGCCACGATGGGCGAGTACTTCCGCGACCGCGGCCAGGACTCCCTGATCGTTTATGACGATCTGACCAAGCAGGCCTGGGCCTATCGTCAGATATCCCTGCTGCTTCGCCGTCCGCCGGGACGTGAAGCCTACCCGGGCGATGTGTTCTATCTGCACTCCCGTCTGCTCGAGCGCGCTGCTCGTGTGAACGCCGAATACGTTGAACGCTTCACCAAGGGCGAAGTGAAGGGCAAGACCGGTTCCATGACCGCTCTCCCGATCATCGAAACGCAGGCCGGCGACGTTACCGCCTTCGTTCCGACGAACGTGATTTCTATTACCGACGGCCAGATCTTCCTTGAGACCGACCTGTTCAACGCCGGTATTCGCCCCGCTATCAACCCGGGTATTTCTGTTTCCCGAGTCGGCGGTGCTGCTCAGACCAAGATCATCAAGAAGCTCGGCGGCGGTGTCCGTCTGGCCCTCGCTCAGTATCGTGAACTCGCGGCTTTCGCTCAGTTCGCCTCTGACCTTGATGAAACCACCCGTAAAGAACTCGAACGCGGTCGCGTTGTGACTGAACTGATGAAGCAGCCGCAGTATCGCCCGCTTCAGGTTTGGGAAGAAGCACTGGTTCTGTTCTCCGTGAACATCGGCTTCTATGACAACGTTGCTGTCAAGGATGCCCTCCGTGTTGAGCGTGCTATGCGCGACTTCATGCAGGAACATCACGCCGATCTCGTTGACCGTATCGAAGACAAGAAAGTCCTCGATAAGGACGACGCTGCCGCTCTCGAAGCTGCAGTGAACGAGTTCAAGAAGAACGGTGCTTTTTAAAGCGTAGTAAGCGACCCTAGAGGACCCAATGCCCAGCACAAAAGAAATACGCATGAAGATCAAGAGCGTAAACAATACGCGCAAGATCACGAACGCGATGCAGATGGTGGCGGCCTCGAAGATGCGCAAGGCGCAGGACCGGATGTTTGCGGCACGTCCGTATGGCTCAAGGATTCGTACGATTATTTCGCACCTTGCAGCCTCCAATACGGACTACCATCATCCGTTCCTCGCCTCGCACAATGACGCCAAAAAAATCGGCCTTATCCTGATCACGACGGATAAGGGTCTGGCGGGTGCCTTGAATACCAATATTCTCCGTGATGTACTGGCTACCATTAAGAAGTGGGATGCCGAGGGGAATGAGCTTTTCGCTTCTGCTATTGGTAATAAAGGCCTCGGTTTTCTGCAGCGGTTGGGTACGCCGGTGCAGAGTCAGGCGGTTGCGCTGGGCGATCAGCCCAACCTCGACCGTCTGATTGGTGCCATTCGAGTCCAGATTGATGCGTTCGCAAAGGGTGAGGTGTCTGCTGTTTACCTCGCCTACTCCCGTTTCATCAATGCGATGAAGCAGGAACCCGTTATCGAGCAGCTTCTTCCGCTTCCGAAGAAAGCAGTTGATGCTTCTGAAGATGAAACTGCCGACAAGCAGTACTCCTGGGACTACGAGTATGAGCCTAGCGCTCCTGCAGTCCTTGATCTGCTGCTGAATCGTTACGTTGAAGCTCTTATTTACCAGGCTGTTGCAGAGAACATGGCTTCTGAGCAGAGTGCCCGTATGGTGGCTATGAAGGCCGCTACGGACAACGCGAAGAAACTCTCCAACGAACTGCAGCTTGTCTTCAATAAGACGCGTCAGGCCGCCATCACGAAGGAAATTACCGAAATCGTGGGTGGTGCGGCTGCTGTGTCTTAACGCTAGGATTTGAAACTGAGGATTATCCAATAATGAATATCGGACAAATCGTTCAGGTCATCGGCGCTGTGGTGGACGTGCAGTTCCCGCGCGATCAGATGCCGAAGGTCTACGAGGCTCTCGTTCTTGAACCGGACGAGAACAATAAGCTCGCCGAGCAGGGTTTGACTTTTGAAGTTGAACAGCAGCTTGGTGACGGAATCGTTCGCTGCATCGCCATGGGTTCTTCCGATGGTCTGCAGCGTGGCATGAAGGTGCACGCCACTGGCGCGGAAATTTCCGTTCCGGTTGGTGAAGGCACCCTCGGCCGCATCATGAACGTTCTTGGCAAGCCGATCGATGAGATGGGCGAGATCAAGACCGATCGCAAGATGCCGATTCACCGCGAAGCCCCGAAGTTCGACGAACTGAGCCCGTCTGTTGAGCTCCTGGAAACCGGCATTAAGGTTATTGACCTTATCTGCCCGTTTGCCAAGGGCGGCAAGGTCGGTCTGTTCGGCGGTGCCGGTGTGGGCAAGACCGTGAACATGATGGAGTTCATCAACAACATCGCTAAGGCTTACGGCGGCTACTCCGTGTTTGCAGGCGTGGGCGAACGTACCCGTGAGGGCAACGACTTCTACCACGAAATGCAGGGCGCGAAGGTACTCGATAAGGTGGCCATGGTGTTCGGTCAGATGAACGAACCCCCGGGAAACCGTCTCCGTGTGGCTCTTACCGGTCTGACGATGGCTGAGTCCTTCCGTGACGAAGGCAAAGACATTCTGCTGTTCATCGATAACATTTATCGTTATACGCTGGCCGGTACTGAAGTGTCCGCTCTGCTCGGCCGTATGCCGTCCGCCGTGGGCTACCAGCCGACTCTGGCTGAAGAAATGGGCAAGCTTCAGGAACGTATTGCTTCCACGAAGACTGGCTCCATTACTTCCGTCCAGGCCGTGTACGTGCCTGCTGACGACTTGACTGACCCGTCTCCGGCCACGACCTTCCAGCACTTGGACGCCACGATCGTTCTGTCCCGTGATATTGCCTCTCTCGGTATTTATCCGGCTGTCGATCCGCTGGACTCTACGTCCCGTCAGGTTGACCCCAACATCATCGGCGAAGAGCACTATCAGACGACCCGTCGCGTTCAGGAAACCCTGCAGCGCTACAAGGAACTCCGCGACATTATCGCCATTCTGGGTATGGACGAACTGGCTCCCGATGACAAGCTCACGGTTGCCCGCGCCCGTAAGATCCAGCGCTTTATGTCCCAGCCGTTCCATGTGGCCGAAGTGTTTACCGGCAACCCCGGCAAGTACGTGCCCCTGAAGGAAACGATTCGCGGCTTCAAGATGATTGTCGATGGCGAGTGTGATGAACTGCCCGAACAGGCGTTCTACATGGTCGGTACGATCGACGAAGCCTTCGAGAAGGCCAAGACTCTGAAGTAATCAAACTCGGGCTGGATCCGATGGATCCAGCCTGAACCAACAGCGGGGCTACTTAATGAAAACTTTGAAAGTAGATGTCGTCAATGCGGAAAAGACGGTTTTTTCCGGTGACGCAAAATTCGTTGCTCTGCCCGGTGTTGAAGGCGAATTGGGTGTTCTTCCCGGTCATGTGCCTTTTATTACTCAGATCAAGCCTGGCTTTGTCAGAGTAACTCTTCCGGAATCGGATGAAGTAAGGCGCATTTTCGTGGCTGGCGGCATTCTTGAAGTGCAGCCGAACTCCGTGACCGTTCTGGCCGACACTGCTGTCCGCAGTGAAGATCTGGATGAAGCGAAGGCCAAGAAAGCTCTCGAAGATGCCAAGGCAAAGCGTCAGAACGCAACTGGTTCTCTGGAAATTGCTCGACTCGAGGCCGAAATGCTGGCCCTTACGGCCGAGCTGGCAGAGATCAAGAAGTTGTCTGGCAAGCGCTGATCAGTGCTGATCAACAGCGAGCGAACGGGGCGAAAGCCCCGTTTTTTTTTTACCGGATCCGGTTTGGCCCTTCTGGTAAAGTATCTTCACATTTGACCATTCGGTTATAGAAATTTCAGGTGATCACCCCATGACAGAACTTATTAATGACAATCTTCTCAAGGCGTTGCAGAAGGAACCTGTTCCCTATACGCCGATCTGGCTGATGCGTCAGGCCGGGCGGTTCCTGCCGGAGTACCGGGCAACGCGCGAGAAGGCGGGGAGCTTCCTGAATCTGGCCCATTCTCCCGAGTACGCGACGGAAGTGACGCTGCAGCCCGTGGATCGCTTTGATCTTGATGCAGCGATTCTCTTCTCCGACATCCTGACGGTGCCGGACGCAATGGGACTTGGACTGAAATTTGTGCCGGGTGAGGGCCCGGTTTTCGAATCCCCGGTCCAGAGCGAGGAAGCGGTTGCGAAGCTTCATGTTCCGGATGTCGGAACCGACCTGAAGTACGTAACAGACGCGGTGTCGAGCATCCGCAGCACTCTCCAGGGACGGGTGCCGCTTTTCGGTTTCTCGGGAAGTCCCTTCACGCTGGCCTGCTACATGATTGAAGGCCGCGGCAGCCGCAATTTCTTCACCGTGAAGTCGATGATGTATCGCCGTCCGGATCTGTTCCAGAAGGTTATTTCCGTGAATGAGAAGGCGGTGACTGAGTATCTGAATGCTCAGATTGAAGCCGGCGCGCAGGCGATTCAGATTTTTGATACCTGGGGCGGCTGTCTCGCAGACGGGCTTTATCAGCAGTATTCACTCGCGAGCATCCGCAATGTGATCGCCAACCTGACGCGCGAACACGAGGGCCGCCGCGTGCCGGTCGTGGTCTTTACGAAGGGCGGCTCAGTGTGGCTGAAGGATATCGCCTCCTGCGGCGCTGACGCTGTGGGTCTCGACTGGACGATGAACCTTGCCCGTGCCCGCGAGGAGGTGAAGGACCGCGTGGCGCTCCAGGGCAATCTCGATCCGGCCGTGCTTCTCTCTGATGAGAAGACGGTGCGCGAAGAGGCTCGTCTTGTGCTCGATGCCTATGGTCCTGTCGGCCAGGGCGGTCACGTCTTCAATCTGGGCCACGGTGTTGACCTCAATACGCCGGTGGAACTCGTACAGGCACTCGTTGACGAAGTGCATCACTACAGCCGTCAGTATCACATCTGAAAACGATGACCGTTTCGGAGCAGTTCGCAAGAGTCATTGTTGACGTGCCGGGTCTGCCGGAGCTGGACTATAAGGTCCCGGCGGAACAGCTTCTTGCGGTCGGCGACATCGTCATGGTTCCCGTCGGGAGGCAGCAGAAGGCGGGGATTGTGACGGGGCTCAGGCCCTGGACCGATATTGAGAATAAAAGACTGCGGTCAGTGTCCGCGGTCCGCTTCGGCATTCCGCCGCTCTCCTCCGAATGGCTGTCGCTCACACGCTTTGCCTCGCACTATTACTGCAGAACGTGGGGTGAAGTCGCGATACCGGCGCTGCCCACCTTCTTCAGAAAGAAGCCCGGAGTCCGCTATCAGTCGTCTCTTGAAAAAATCCGGACACTGCCGGCACCGGGAAAGAATCCTGCTCCTGCACCGGTTCTGGATCTGAATCCAGAACAGAAGGAAGCGATTGAGGCGATCATCACGTCAAAGGGCTTCCAGACCTGGCTCCTGTTCGGGGTGACGGGTTCCGGGAAGACAGAGATTTATCTTCAGGTCATGCGCCGTGTGCTAGAGCAGTCGCCTCAGAATCAGGTGCTTCTGCTGGTCCCGGAAATCAATCTGACACCGCAGCTTGAAGAACGCGTCCGAAGCCATTTCGCGGATGAATCCGTTGTTGTGCTGAACTCTGACCTGCCGGACGCGCAGCGGGCGAGATCCTGGCTGGCTGTTCATGAAGGCCGGGCAAGGATTCTGGTCGGAACCCGGATGGCTGCGCTTGCGAGTTTCAGGCAGCTTGCGCTCATCGTGGTGGACGAGGAGCACGACCTTTCCTACAAAGGCGGCGACGGGGCTCGGTATTCCGCCCGGGATCTCTCCGTTAAGCGCGCCCAGAGTCTCGGAATCCCGGTCATTCTGGGGTCTGCCACGCCGTCACTCGAAAGCTGGTCCCGTGCGAGAAGCGGAAGCTACCGGCTGCTTACCCTGTCCCATAAGGCGGTTTCCAAAGCGGAGCCGCCGCAGCTGCGTCTTGTCGATACGAGGACGCTGAAGAAAGGAGAGGTCCTCTCCGAAGAGGTGAAGGAAGCTATCGGAGCCACGCTTCAGAAGCATGAGCAGGTTCTTGTTTATATCAACCGCCGGGGATTCTCTCCGGTGCTGATGTGCCCGTCCTGCGGCTGGAAGTCGGCGTGTCCCCACTGCTCTGCCTTTATGGTCTTTCATAAAGACACACGAAGCCTGGTTTGCCACCATTGCGGCTATACGCAGCGGGTTCCGGTACGCTGCCCGGGGTGCGGTGCGGCCGATATCCTCCCGGTTGGCATCGGTACCCAGCGTATCGAAGAGGAAATCGGAAAACTCTGGCCTGACGCCCGACGCCTGAGAATTGACCGCGATAATTTCAAGACCAAGCGAAGCACCGACAAAGCCTTTCAGGATGTACATGAGGGGAAGGTCGATATCCTGATCGGGACCCAGATGATCGCGAAGGGGCACGACTTCAAAAAGGTGAGCCTCGTCGTCATCCTGAATATTGACAGCCAGCTGATTTCGACTGATGTCAGGGCGCGGGAGAGAGCCTTCGCGACGATGATGCAGGTTTCAGGCCGCGCCGGGCGAGCGGGGCTGAAGAGTGAGGTGCTGGTCGAAACCGCTTTTCCGGATGATGAGATCTTTACCTTCCTCTCGCACCAGGACTATCAGGGCTTTGCGGACCAGATGCTGAAGATAAGGAAGCGGGATGGAGCGCCGCCTTTTGTCTATCAGGCGCTTCTCACCTCTGAGCAGAAAGAGCTGTCTCAGGCGCTTGCGCTTCTCAATCACGCAGTGGAAGCCGGGCTTGAAATTCAGTCGAAGCTTCCGGATGGGGGTGGAGTCGCGATTTATGATCCGGTACCGATGACGATCGTTAAAGTAGCCAATCGGAACCGGGCCCAGCTTCTGGTCGAAGGGAGGACCCATCGGGAGCTGCTGCAGTTCCTTCGGGCATGGGTTCAGGTGATCGGCCCCTGTTCGGGAGGCCCCCTCACGCTGGAGGTCGATCCGCAGCGGTATTAAAAAAGAGATTCGCAAAATTCTCCAAATATCCCTATAATTAACTTCTCTGTGCCTCCGTAGTGAAACGGATTTCACGCAGCCCTCCGAAGGCTGAATTGAAGGTTCGACTCCTTCCGGAGGCACCAGGTCACCTGAAGTCGTCTCTTCAATTTTCCCCTTATTTTTCAATGCTTTCTCTCAGGGATACGGCTGTATCCGGAATCTTCGTATCTGAAGGATTTATTCCAGCCGGAGTTTGGCTGAAAGGGATCCGTGAATTTCGTTAGACTCTACGAGCGTAATTCCGCATCAATGAGAATAAATTTCTGCAGGCCGCATGACTGAAAAAATGCCAGATCAAAAAAATACGGGAAAGAACCAGACAGACTTTGGCTTTGCTGAAGTAAAAGAAACCGACAAGGAAGAGAAGGTCCGCGAAGTCTTTGATTCCGTTGCGCCGAAGTACGATCTGATGAATGACGTGCTGTCATTTGGCATGCATCGGCTCTGGAAGCATCACACGATTGCCAAGGCGGGTGTTCAGAAGGGATGGAAAGTTCTTGATATCGCTTCCGGCACCGGAGATCTGGCGCTGAAGTTCGCTCAGAATGCAGGACCCGAAGGGGAAGTGTGGGCGACCGATATCAATCACGAGATGCTCAGGCTCGGCGCGCAGCGTTTCCGCCAGGAGGGAGTCAATTGCCGCGTGGCGCTCTGCGACTGCGAGCAGCTGCCCTTCCCGGACAACACTTTTGATGTTGTAACCGTCTCTTTCGGTCTTCGCAATATGACACACAAAGACCGGGCGTTACGGGAAATGTGCCGCGTGACCAAACCCGGCGGACGCGCGATGGTGCTTGAATTCTCGCACTGTGACCGCTGGCTTGCACCTTTTTACGATTTTTACTCTTTTAAATTTATGCCTTGGCTAGGATCTAAGATAGCTGGCGATCACGACAGCTATGAGTACCTGGTCGAGTCTATCCGGCGCTTTCCGGCCCAGGCTGAGGTGGCAGAGCTCATGAAGACGGCAGGATTCTCCACGGTCACGTGGGAAAACCTGACGTTCGGCATCTGCGCTCTCCATATCGGCAGGAAAGCCTGACGTTGCAACTCACTGGTTTGGGCTCATTTTTTCTTAATTAGGAAAGGATATGAAGAAGTTTTTCCCCCTTGTGGCAGCAGGAATCATGGCGCTGGCTCTGGTCACCAATGCAGATGCGGCGCGGCGTTTCGGCGGCGGCGCGAGCTTCGGCCGTCCGGCCCCGGCGCAGATGGCCCCGGCGGGTACCGCTCAGCTTCCTCGTAGCACTCCGCAGCCTCAGGCTGCTCCTCAGCAGCAGAGACCTGCTCCTGCCGCTGCTCCAACCCCGGCGGCTCAGCCGAAGCCGGCCAGCCCGATCCGTAACATGCTGATGGGTGCAGCCGCGGCGCTCGGCATCGCGGCTCTGACTCACTATCTGGGTCTCGGACCTGGTTTTGCCAGCATTCTGATGCTGATTCTGATCGCTGTCGTGGCGTTTGCCGTGCTGCGCTTCATTTTTGCCCGCCGTCAGACTCCGGTTCAGCGTTCCGCTGATTCGACCGGTACGCTTTCCGGCATGAATTATCAGCGCGAGGAGCCGCCGGCGGCTGCCCCTGCGCCTGCCGCTGAACCGGCGCCCGCTGCCGCTCCGGCCGCTTTCCAGAGCAATGCCCGTCCGGGTTCCGTCCTGGATGAGTTCTCTCAGAAGGCTGCTCAGAGCACGATCCCGGCCGGGTTTGATGAAACCGCTTTCGTCGCTGAATGCAAGAAGAACTTCACCCGGCTTCAGGATGCCTGGAGCACCGGCAACGTGCTGCAGCTGAGCGAGTTCTGCACGGATGAAGTCTTCACGGTTCTCACGCACCAGCTTCGCGACCGTAAGGGCGAAGAGCTGAAGATCGCGGTTGAGACACTCGACGCCAAGCTGCTTGGCGTGATCACGGAAGGCAGTGAGTATGTGGCCGCGGTTCACTTCACCGGCCGACTCAAGGTTTCCGGCGGCAATACGGATGAGATTGAAAACGTGAATGAAGTCTGGTCTCTCACCCGCCCGGTTGAGAACGGAAATCAGGGCTGGCTCCTCGCTGGAATCCAGCAGGTCGAAGCCTGATTTTCAGTACGTTTTTCAGCGTGCAGCCCGGCAGATTTTTCTGCCGGGTTTTTTCGTTTGAAAAAGAGTAAAAATATGCTGAGGAAACACAATGTTCTGCACGTTTTTTGATCGCTGCCATCCCCTCTTTTTTTCACTCATTTCCTAAAGTTTGATCTCGATGAAACTTTGGGACATTTTTCGGGGCATTTGGGGCCTCAGCGGGTTCACATTTTTCGTGTGATTCTTAAAATCCACGCACGCTTTTATTAGGAATATTTTTTCCGGCAACTCTTCGTTTTTCACGGGGGATATGGGGCAATGTCTCTGATTGGTTTTGTAATGCTCTATATGGCCGTTTCCATCGGAATCGGTCTCTATGCCGCAACTCGCGTTAAAACGACGCAGGACTACGCTCTTGCTGGTCGTTCACTGCCGCTAGCCATGGTAATTACTGCTACGTTCGCTACGTGGTTCGGCTCTGAAACGGTGCTGGGTCTTCCCGGTCGTTTTATTGAGGGCGGAATTGCCGGAGTGATCGAGGAGCCGTTCGGCTCCGGTATGGCGCTTATTCTTGTCGGCGCGTTCTTTGCCGGCAAGCTCTACAAGATGAACCTTCTCACGATCGGCAGCTTCTACCGTCATCGCTATGGGAAGGGCGTAGAACTCGCGTGCTCGGTTTTCATCATCCTCTCTTACCTCGGATGGGTGGCGGCTCAGGTCTCCGCTCTCGGCCTCGTGCTGAACCTGGTGACGGAAGGTGCGATTTCGGTGACGCTTGGCATGGTGATCGGTACGCTGGTCGTGCTCCTTTACACGATGTACGGCGGCATGTGGTCCGTTGCGCTGACTGACTTCTTCCAGATGATTCTGATTGTCGTCGGTCTCGTGGTGATCGCTTTCGTGGCGGGTGACATGGCGGGCGGCGCGGATAAGGTGATCACCTACGCGAATAACCGTCATCTTTTCCACGCGCTTCCTGAAATGTCGGTTCACGGCTGGCTCTTCTGGATCTCCGCTGCCATGACGATGATGATCGGTTCCATTCCGCAGCAGGACGTGTTCCAACGCGTGATGTCCGCGAAGTCCGGGAAGATCGCTGTTGCCGGCCCGATTATCGGCGGCGTGTTCTACATCTTCTTCGCGATGGTGCCGATGTTCATTGTGGTGGCTTCGATCCTCGTGATGCCGGATGTGTCCGGCCGCATGCTCGCCGAAGACCCGCAGCAGCTTCTGCCGACGATGATCCGCGATTACATGCCGATGTGGCTCCGCGTCCTCTTCTTCGGCGCTGTGCTCTCGGCTGTGATGTCGACCGCCTCCGCGACGATCCTGGCTCCGTCGACCACCTTTGTGGAAAACGTGCTGAAGAACTTCACGCATATCAGCGAGAAGAACGAAATCCGCACGATGCGCGCCACAGTTCTGGTGTTCACGCTGCTCGTCCTCGTGTATGCCCTCTCCGTTGAAGGCACTGCGATTTATGACATGGTGGCCATGGCCTATCAGTTCCCGGTGGTCGGTGCTTTCTGGCCGCTCGTGATGGGCCTCTACTGGAAGAAGGCGACCCGCCTCGGCGCGATTTCGTCGATTCTCCTTGGCGGCGCGACCTGGATCATCCTCACGGTGACCCCGCTTGGCGAAGTCTTCCCGAGCGTGCTCGGCGGCTTCATTGTGGCCGGTATCGGCATGATCGCCGGTTCCCTGATCCCGGTGAAGTCCAACCGCCGCTATGTTGCCCTCTGGGCCCGCGAAAGCAAGCGCGTGGAGTATCGCGCTGTGACGGCCCGCTGAGACTGAGGGCCGGTCTCCGGCCCGTGTTCCGGCATCGAAAGGCGCCTTTCCATGGAGAAAGGCGCCTTTCTTATTTAGAATGTTTCCGATTGAGTATTCCGTTTTGGCTAGGGCGAATCGCTGAGACAGCTGAAACCGGAGTCAAGAGGGCCGCAGGACTGCGGGGTTGTTGAACCAGAAGAATGAAATCGGGAGCGGCGTCCGGCCGGTCTCCTGGGAAGAAAACAAATGAATATCGTGATTTTGGCGGCAGGCAAGGGTAAGCGCATGCATTCGGATCTGCCGAAGGTGCTCCAGCCTGTTGCCGGAGAGCCGATGGTTTCCCGCGTTATCCGTACCGCCTCCGCGCTGAACCCCGCCCGCACCGTCGTGGTGATCGGTCATGGCGGTGAAAGTGTCAGAGCGGCTCTCGCTGAGGTCCCAGGACTCCGGTTCGCGGAGCAGAAGGAGCAGCTCGGTACGGGCGACGCGCTTCGCTGCGCGCTTTCGGATCTGGATCCCGCGGAAAAGCAGACCCTTGTGCTTCTGGGCGATGTGCCGCTGATCCGCGCTGAATCGCTTTCGAAGTTCTGCGAAGCCACTGGAAACGGCGTCGGCATTCTGACGGTTGAGCTCGCTGATCCCACGGGGTACGGCCGCATTGTGAAGCAGAACGGCCAGGTGACCCGAATCGTCGAGCAGAAGGACGCGGTGCCTGAAGAGCTTTCGATCCGTGAAGTGAACACCGGCATCATGGTGCTTCCGACCGAGCGTCTCAGCGGGTGGTGCGGCCGCCTGACGAGCAATAACGCTCAGCACGAGTTCTACCTGACGGACTTTATTGAGTTCGCCGTGAAGGATGGCGTTCCGGTGACTTCCTTCCCGGTGAGCGACGAAGCGGAAGTGATGGGAGTGAACAGCAAGCGTCATCTTGCCTGCGCTGAGCGTGCCCTGCAGAAGCGTCTCGCGGAGGAGCTGCTTGACGCCGGTGTCACGCTGCCGGATCCGGCCCGGATTGATATCCGCGGCACCCTCAGGTGCGGACGCGATGTTTTTATTGATGTCGGCTGTGTTTTCGAGGGCGATGTGGTGCTCGGTGACCGGGTTCACGTGGGTCCCTACTGCGTCATCCGCAATACCCGGGTAGAGGCTGACACGGTGATTCAGGCGTTCACGCATTCTGACGGCGCTGTGGTCGGTGAGGAAGCGAAGGTCGGCCCGTTCACCCGTCTGCGTCCGGGAGCGGAGCTTGGGCGCGAAACCCATATCGGCAACTTCTGCGAAATCAAGAAGTCCACGATCGGCACGGCGAGCAAGGTGAATCACCTCTCCTACATCGGTGACACGACGATGGGATCCGGCGTCAATATCGGTGCCGGCACGATTACCTGCAATTACGACGGCGTGAATAAGTTCCGTACGGTGATCGGTGATGACGCCTTCATCGGGTCCGACACGCAGCTTGTCGCTCCGGTTGAAGTGGGGAAGGGGGCGACGCTCGGTGCCGGCACAACCCTGACCCGAAATGCTCCGGAAGGTAAACTAACTCTTTCCCGGGCCCGTCAGGTCACGATTGACGGCTGGCATCGTCCCGTAAAGAAATAAGGAACAAAGATATGTGCGGTATTGTTGCGGCTTCCAGCCGCCGGAATATCACTCCGATCCTGCTTGAAGGTCTGCGGCGGCTTGAGTATCGCGGCTATGACTCCTGCGGCATCGCGGTGATTGAGTCCGACGGCGCGATTCACCGGGCCCGTACGGTTCAGCGCGTCGCGAGCCTGATCCGTCAGGCTGATGAGGAAAAGCTTTCAGGCGGTGTCGGTATTGCCCACACCCGGTGGGCGACGCATGGAGCGCCTGAGGTCCGGAACGCCCATCCGATGATTTCGCACGACACGATCGCGCTTGTTCATAACGGCATTATTGAAAACTATGCCGAACTGAAGGCGGAGCTTGTGTCTGAGGGCTACGAGTTCACGAGCCAGACGGATACCGAGGTGATCGCGCATCTCGTCTATCGCTACTTTGAAGGCAATCTGCTCGACGCCGTGGCGAAGGCTGTGTCGCGTCTCCGCGGCAGTTTCGGTCTGGCGGTCTGCTGCACGAAGCAGCCTGACGTGGTGGTCGGTGCCCGACGCGGTTCTCCGCTCGTCATGGGGCTTGGAGATAAGGAAAACTTCCTCGCGTCTGACGTGCTCGCGCTCGCAGGCGTGACGGAACGGTTTATTTTCCTTGAGGAAGGCGATATTGCCGAAATCACGCCTGACTCCTCCCGGATTTTCCGCGCGACGGAAGACGGCCGCGCGGTTCCGGTTGACCGTGAGGTGAAGATCGTCTCGGCTCACGATAACGACGTGGCGCTTGGACCGTACCGTCACTATATGCAGAAGGAAATCTTCGAGCAGCCGCGCGCGATCGCTGACACCCTGGAAGGGGTGGCAGGCATCACGCCTTCGATTTTCGGAGCCAACGCGGAGTCGGTGTTCCGGAAGGTGCAGAGGATTCTGATTCTGGGCTGCGGCACAAGTTTCTACGCGGGACTCACCGCGAAATACTGGCTTGAAGCGATTGCCGGTATTCCGTGCGAAGTGGAGATCGCGAGCGAATACCGCTACCGTGTGTCAGTCCCCCATGAGGATCAGCTGGTGGTCTGTATTTCCCAGTCGGGGGAAACGTCAGATACGCTTTCCGCGCTGGAACACGCGAAGTCGCTCGGCATGCATATGACGCTCGCGATCTGCAACGTCGCGACGTCCGCTCTGGTCCATAACACCGAGCTCCACTACATCACGCGCGCCGGCGCTGAGATCGGCGTGGCTTCCACGAAGGCCTTCACGACGCAGCTTGCCGCGCTTTACCTGATGACGCTCGTCTTCGCGAAGATGCGCGGCCGCCTGACCCCGGAGGACGAGGTGACGCGCCTCGCGAGCCTCCGCCATGTGCCGGCAGCCATTCAGTCAGTGCTCGCGCTTGAGCCACAGATCATGGGGTTCGCTGATATCTTTGCTTCCAAGCAGAACGCGCTTTTCCTGGGCCGCGGGATTCACTACCCGGTGGCGCTTGAGGGCGCACTGAAGCTGAAGGAGATCAGCTATATCCATGCTGAGGCCTATCCGGCCGGAGAACTGAAGCACGGTCCCCTCGCGCTCGTGGACTCCTCAATGCCGGTTGTCACGGTGGCGCCGAATGACCGACTGCTTGAAAAGCTGAAGGCCAATATGGCCGAAGTGAGCGCCCGCGGGGGAGAGCTCTACGTCTTTGCGGATGCGGGCTCCTCGATCGATCCGAGCGACCGCATGCATGTGATCCGTCTCCCTGAGAATTACGGTGATCTCTCGCCGCTTCTCTACGTGGTCGCGCTCCAGCTCCTTGCCTACCACACTGCAATTGTGAGAGGCACAGACGTTGATAAGCCGAGAAACCTTGCGAAATCAGTGACTGTGGAATAACCCCGGCTGGATTTCAGACTGAATTGCCGTGTCCCGAAAAAAGGGGACACGGCTTTTTTGTTTTTAAGGGTTATTACTTACGCTTACGGTCTCAGTCAGAATTTAAACCTGCTTACAATGCTCAAAGTTATAACTGAGCGTTCGTTCAGTTTTTCTCGGCGCGCGGGGGCACTGTACCCTCTGAGATGCTCCCGGTAAGAAAACTGAGTTATTAAACGCTTGAATTCATTTAATAAACACTACTATAAAGAGTCAAAGTCGTGGGGATCATGCAAATGAAGGTACGACAGATATCCAAATTTACAGCCCTTGCCCTTTCCGTCATCGCCGCAGTGTCGATGACCGCTGGCTGCAGCAAGCAGTCCGCAGGGCCGGGAGCTGGGGCCGCCGCCGCGGCCGCGCACGCGGTGCCGGTTAATGTCGTGACAGTTGAACCGCATCCGGTGCAGGTTCAGGAACAGATTTCAGGCCGTACGGTGTCCTACCGGATCGCCGAGGTCCGTCCTCAGGTAAACGGCGTGCTGCAGAAGCGGCTGTTTACCGAAGGGCAGATGGTGAAGGCCGGTCAGCCGCTTTATCAGATTGACGCGTCGACCTATAACGCGAATGTGCAGAGCGCCAAGGCGTCTCTCGCCCAGGCTGAGGCTGCGCTTGCGCTCGCCCGCGCCAACGCGGCCCGTTCCGCAACCCTGGTGAAGGAAAACGCGGTGTCGAAGCAGGCGGACGATACGGCTCAGGCTCAGGTCCGCACCGATGAAGCTGCCGTGAAGGCTGCCCGCGCGGTCCTCACCAACGCCCAGATCAATGTTCAGTACACGTACGTCCGGGCTCCGATTTCCGGCCGCGTGTCGATTTCCGAAGTGACACCTGGCGCCCTGATGACGGCGTATCAGGCGCAGCGCATGACGGTGATTCATCAGCTCGACCCGATCTACGTGGATGTTCAGAGGACGAGCGCCGAGCTCCTGAAGCTGCGTGAGGAACTCGCTTCCGGCCGTCTGAAGAAGCTGTCTGACGGTTCCACGCCGGTGAAGATCATGCTTGAAGACGGCACGGTGTACCCGATCACGGGCAAGCTGACGTTCCAGGGCGTGTCGGTCGGCACGGATACCGGTACGGTTACGCTCCGCGCTGAATTCCCGAATCCGAAGGGCACGCTCCTTCCGGGCATGTATGTCCGCGCGGTCCTCCCGAGCGGCGATATTCCCCAGGCCATCACGCTGAACCAGCACGCGGTGATGCGCGATATGCGCGGCGATCCGTATGTCTTCGTCGTGAATAAGGACAACAAGGTTGAGCAGCGCGCGATCAAGACGGGCGCCGCAATCGGCGATCAGTGGCTCGTGAATTCCGGCCTCAATCCGGGCGACCGCGTGATCGTTGAAGGTATCGGCAAGGTCCGCCCCGGCGCGCTCGTCGCTCCGTCTGAAGGCTCTGCCGCTGCTTCCGCTCCCGCCGCCTCAGCTCCGGCTTCAGCTCCTGCCTCTTCCGCAGCCGCTCAGACCGCCTCGCATTAATCGACGGGGGAAATAGAAATGTCTCGTTTCTTTATTGACCGGCCGATTTTTGCATGGGTCATCGCGCTCGTGCTGATGCTGGCCGGCGCGCTGTCTATCTTCACCATGCCGGTGTCGCAGTATCCGCAGATCGCGCCGCCTCAGGTGACGGTGGTCGCGAACTACCCGGGCGCTTCGGCTGAAACGCTGCAGAACACCGTTACTCAGGTGATTGAGCAGCAGATGGTCGGCCTCGACGGTCTGATCTACATGAGCAATGAGTCGAACGGCACCGGCCGTATGTCGATGACGCTCACGTTTGCTCCGGGCACGAACGCTGATATCGCTCAGGTTCAGGTGAATAACAAGCTCTCCATGGCTGAAGCCATGCTGCCGGAAGCGGTGACCCGCCTCGGCATCCAGGTGCAGAAGTCCACGGCGAGCTTCCTCATGGTGGTGGGCTTCACCTCCGATGACGGCAGCCTGAATGAAGGCGACCTCGGTGACTATCTGGTGAATACCATTCAGGATCCGATCTCCCGTATTACGGGTGTCGGTCAGACGACGGTGTTCGGCGCCTCTTACGCCATGCGTGTCTGGCTTGATCCGCATAAGCTCTACGCCTACGGCCTCACGGCAACTGACGTGGTGTCCGCGATTCAGGCTCAGAACGCGCAGGTGACAGCCGGCCAGCTGGGCGGCCTGCCGCAGCCGAAGGATAAGCCCGTGGAGCTGAACGCGACCATTACGGCGCAGTCTCTCCTGAAGACCGTTCCTGAGTTTGAACGTGTCATCGTGAAGACGGCTTCTGACGGTACCGTTATTCGTCTGAGCGACGTGGCCCGCATTGAACTGGGCCGCCAGTCTTACGACGTGGTGGGTTCCTTCAACGGCGTGCCGTCCTCCGGTATCGCAATCTATCTGTCGGCCGGCGCGAACGCTATTCAGACGGCTGACGCTGTGAAGGCGAAGATCGCTGAACTGAGCCACTACTTCCCGCCGCACATGAAGGTGATCTATCCGTATGAGACGACGCCGTTCGTGAAGGCCGCCATGAAGGAAGTGGTGAAGACGCTGATCGAGGCAATCATCCTCGTGATCGTCGTGATGTTCCTCTTCCTGCAGAACTGGCGCGCGACGCTCATTCCGACGGTGGCCGTGCCGGTGGTGCTGCTCGGTACATTTGCCATTCTGAAGGCGACAGGCTTTACGCTCAACATGCTGACGATGTTCGGCCTCGTGCTGGCAATCGGCCTGTTGGTGGACGACGCCATCGTGGTGGTGGAGAACGTCGAGCGTGTGATGCGTGAAGACGGGACCGATGCCAGAACGGCAACGATCAAGTCAATGTCTCAGATTACCGGTGCGCTGGTCGGTGTGGCCATGGTGCTGTCCGCCGTGTTCATCCCGATGGCGTTCTTCGGCGGTTCGACGGGCGTGATTTACCGTCAGTTCTCAATCACGATTGTGTCAGCCATGCTGCTCTCAGTGATGGTGGCATTGAGTCTGACGCCAGCGCTCTGCGCTTCGATTCTGAAACCGATCGATAACAATCACCTGCATAAGGGCGGCTTCTTCGGCGCCTTTAACCGCGGGTTCGAGCGCGTGTCGACTTGGGTTCGTGATCTGGTGCTCTGGACGCATCACCACATCGCTCTGACGTTTGTCGGCTACGCCGTCATCTGGGCCTGCGTGATCTTCGGCTTCATGAAGTTGCCGGGATCCTTCGTTCCGGATGAGGACCAGGGATCTCTGATGTTCACGGTGCAGACGCCCGCGAGCAGCACGCAGGCGCATGTGAGAAAGGCTGAGGAGGCGATCCGCAATTACTTCCTCCAGAAGCGTAAGGATGTGACGGTATCTGTCTTCAACGTGGCAGGCTTCTCGCTTGCCGGCGGCGGCCAGAACATGGGCTTTGGCTTCGTCAAGCTGAAGGACTGGGCTGACCGTACGGCTCCGGGTACCGATCCTCAGACTGTCGCGCTGAAGGCGAATATCGCGCTCTCGCAGTACAAGGATGCGCAGATCATCTTCTTCGCCCCGCCGGCTATTCCGGAACTCGGTATCGCTGACGGCTTTGATATGTATCTCGAAGACCGCGGCGGTCAGGGCCATCAGAAGCTGATGCAGGTCCGTAACCAGTTCCTCGGCATGGCGAACCAGGATCCGAGACTGCGTCTCGTCCGTCCGAACGGCATGGAAGATACGCCTCAGTACAAGCTGGATATGGACCGGGAGAAGCTTCAGTCCTACGGTATTTCGCTGGATGCGGCGAACTCGGTGCTGAGCACTGTCTGGGGCGGTTCCTACGTGAACCTCTTCATTGACCGTGAGCGTGTGAAGCGCGTTTACGTGCAGGGCGATCCGGACTACCGCATGGCGGCCGCTGATCTGTCGCAGTGGTACGTGAGAAACAGCTCCGGAAGCCTCGTGCCGTTCTCGGCGTTCTCGATCGGCAGCTGGACCTCGGGTTCCCCGCGTCTGGAGCGCTTCAACGCGAATCCGGCTGTGAATATTCAGGGTAACGCGGCTGTAGGCGTTTCCTCCGGTACGGCCATGAAGGCGGTTGAAGAAATCGCGAGCAAACTTCCGAGCGGGTTCTCGATCGAATGGAACGGTGTTTCCTATCAGGAAAAAATGGCGAGCCAGGCGGCTGCTCCGCTTTACGCACTGTCTCTGCTCGTCGTGTTCCTCTGCCTTGCCGCACTGTATGAATCCTGGACGATTCCGATCTCCATCATTCTCGTGGTGCCGACAGGCGTACTGGGCGCACTCGCGATGACGGCGCTCCTTGGAGGTCACAACGACGTGTACTTCCAGGTGGGCATGCTGACAACAATCGGCCTGGTGTCTAAGAACGCCATTCTGATTGTGGAATTCGCGAAGATGCTTTACGACGCGGGTGAAGACCTGATAACAGCGTCGCTCGACGCCGTGAAGCTGCGCTTCCGCCCGATTGTGATGACGTCACTCGCCTTCGGCCTCGGCGTTGTGCCGCTCGTGCTCGCGCACGGTGCCGGCGCCGGTGCTCAGAACGCAATCGGTATGGCTGTGCTCGGCGGCATTATTACGGGCACGATCCTCTGCGTGGGCTTCGTTCCGATGTTCTACGTGGTGGTGAATCGTCTCTTCCGCACCCGCCGCCGTCAGCTGCCGGAAGATGTTAAAGCGAATGTTCAGGAGAAGTAATTCATGTCTGAAAAAGTTTTTGCTCCGCGCCTCGCGCGCCGGACGTTTTTAGCGGCCAGCGCGGCCTCTGCCGCGCTCATGCTGACAGGCTGCCTGAACCTTGCTCCGCGCTACGAGAAGCCGGCCGCCCCGACTGAAACCAGTCAGGACTGGGCGGTCTCACCCCGGGATGCCGGGGTGAAGGAAGGGGAGCTCGTCACCTGGGATAAGTTCTTCCTCGATGAACGGCTCCGCAAGGTGATTGAACTCGCGCTCGCGAATAATCGCGATCTGCGTCAGTCGATGCTCGAAGTGGAACGCCTGAGGGCGCTCTACCGGGTGTCGCGCGCTGAGCTCTTCCCGACGGTTGGCGCTCAGGCGGATGCGACGCACTCGCGTTCTTCGATCGATGCGCTCCAGCCCGGCTACCCGCGGCACTCGCACGTCTACGCGGCGAACCTCGCGATGTCTTCCTATGAGATTGATTTTTTCGGGAAGATCCGCAATATGAATGAGCAGGCTCTGCAGGCGTTCTTCGCTGGCGAAGACGCCCGCCGCAGTGCTCAGAACACGCTGATCGCCGAAGTGGCGACCGAGTGGCTCTCGATCGGCGCGGACCAGGCCAATCTTGACCTTGCCCGCCGCACGCTTGAAAGCCAGACGGCCTCTTACAGCCTCGTGGAAAAGAGCTACAACGCCGGTGCCTCAAACCGCCTCGAACTGAACCAGGCGAAGGAAACGGTCGCAACGGCGAAGATCGCCGTTCAGACGGCGATCGCGAGCCTCGAACAGGATCAGAACGCGCTGCGTCTCCTCGTGGGAGCCGAAGTGCCTGCCGATCTCCTCCCGAAGAAGATCGAGCTCGGCGCGACGCTGCCCGCCACAATGCCGGCCGGACTCCCCTCGCAGGTGTTGCTGCGCCGTCCGGACATTTCGTCCGCTGAACGCAGCCTCCGCTCCGCGAACGCCAATATCGGTGTTGCCCGTGCCGCGTTCTTCCCGAGCATTACGCTCACGAGCTCGATCGGCACGCTCTCCACCGATATGTCGAACCTCTTCAAGGGCGGCCGCGGCACGTGGTCCTTTGCCCCGGCGATTTCGCTCCCGATCTTTACGGGCGGCGCGAATGAAGCGAATCTTGAAGCGGCGAAGATCTATCAGAAAGAACAGGTCGCGGCTTACGAGAAGGCTATTCAGACGGCGTTCCGCGAGGTGAATGACGCGCTTTCCACGGAAAGCACGATCACGAAGCGCGTGGAAGCGCAGGATGAAATGGTGAAGGCCGCTGAATCTGCCTACGAGGTGGCGGATCTCCGCTATAAGCACGGCGTGGATAACTTCCTCGCGGTGCTCGACTCGCAGCGCACGATGTTCTCCGCGCAGCAGGCTCAGATTTCCACCCGCCTCGCCCGCGCTGTCAGCATCGTGACGCTCTACAAGGTGCTGGGCGGCGGTCAGGAAGTGGCTTCTCAGCCTGAACAGGGAGGCAAGAAGCCGTTATGAGCACTTATTCCGGAAGATCGAGAGTCTGCCCCAAGGCAGCACAGCGGCGGGAAGAAATTCTCGACGCTGCCATCCGCTGCTTCCGGGAGAAGGGCTTCCACGCCGCGAGCATGAGCTCCATCGCGAAGGCGTTTGGAATGAGCGCGGGCCACATCTACAACTACTTCGACAGCAAGGAAGACATTATCGAAGCGATTGTGAACCGGTGGCTTGATAATTACATTCACACTATCCAGATCCGGTGGAATCCGGATCCGGATATCCATCGCGAAGAGGTTCAGGAGAGCATCGGTCAGCAGATCGAGGATCGCCTGACCTGCGGAGACCGCGCTCTGAGGTTCGAAATTGCGGCTGAAAGCTTCCGCAATAAGAAGATCGCGGAGTGCATCCGGAGAGCGGACCGCGTGGGGCGTAAGCACCTGATGGAGCAGGCGGTGGCCTGCTACCGTGAGCACGGTGTTGAGCCGCCGGCTGATCTGGAAAAGCGGCTTGTGGTGGTTGGGGCCTTCCTCGACGGACTCGTGTTTTATACCGGCATGGATCCGGAGTTTGAGCCGAAGACCGTACTTCCGATCCTTACGGATATCCTGCTTCATCTTGAGAAGAGTGACGGGAAACCGTCAGACAAGGGAAAAGCGGAAAAAGAAGCATAAAAAAAGCGCCAGTTGAATCTGAACTGGCGCTTTTCATTTACCGGTACGGATCAGTCTTCAGACGAATCCAGGTTCACCGGAACGTAGATCTGATCACCGCCTCTCTGCACGAGGATGGCGATCTGCTTCTTGCCTTCAATCGCCTTCGAAAGATCGGAGACGGTCTTCACGGGCTGCCCGTTCACAGCGACGATCACGTCACCGCTCGCGATGCCGGCGGACGCCGCGGCACCTGTGGCATTGCCGACGAGGAGGCCTGAGGTGCCGGCCTTCTTCGCTTCCTTCGCGGTCAGCGGGCGGACAGAGACACCGAGCTTACCGGCCTTCGCTTCGGCCTTCGGCGTATCGGATTCTTCGCCAGCCTTCAGCGTGTTCGTCTTGCCGTCAGCCACACCCACGGTCACCGGAACCGTGATTTCCTTCTTGTTGCGGATAACGGTGAGCTTCACCGTGGAGCCCGGCTTCGCGAACGAAATCTGGCGCGGAATATCGCTGTAGTTCTTCACGTGCGTGCCATCGACACCCACAATGATGTCGCCCGACTGGAGGCCAGCCTTTGCGGCCGGGCTGTCCTTATCGGTTCTCGAAACAAGAGCGCCCTTCGTGTCTTCAGGCAGTCCGAAGCCCTTCGCGAGCTCAGGCGTGAGCGACTGGATCATGACACCAATGCGGCCGCGGGTCACCTTGCCGTTCTTCAGAATTTGGTCCTTCACCTGGGTCGCGATATTGATCGGGATCGCGAAGGAGAGGCCCATCGAGCCGCCGGAGGTCGAGAAGATCTGAGAGTTGATGCCGATCACTTCGCCGTTCATGTTGAAGAGCGGGCCGCCGGAGTTGCCGGGGTTGATGGCCACGTCGGTCTGAATGAACGGAACGAGGTTTTCGTCCGGCAGGTTGCGGGACTTGGCGGACACAATGCCGGCGGTCACCGAGTTTGTAAGACCGAACGGGCTGCCGATAGCGGCCACCCACTCGCCGACCTTCACGTTGTCGCTGTTGCCGAGGCGGACATAGGGCAGATCCTTCGCATTGATCTTCACCACCGCGATATCGGTCTGCGTGTCGAGGCCGAGAACCTTGCCGCGGAACTCACGGTCATCGGTGAGACGCACCGTGATTTCGTCAGCGCCGTTCACAACGTGGGCGTTCGTCAGAATGAGGCCGTCGGAGCTGATGATGAAGCCGGAACCCGTGCCGCGCTCCTCCGGAACGGTGCGTTCACCGTTGCCGCCGAAGATCGGGAAACCGAAGCGCTTCAGAATTTCCGCCTGATCAGGGGGCAGATTGCCGAACGGGCTGTCCACCTTTTCCTTATGGGCCTTCTTCACCATCGAGATGTTGACGACCGCTTTGCCGTAGTGATCCACGAGAACGGTGAAGTCAGGCAGCTTCGACTGATTGACAATCGGAGCGGCCGGAGCGTCCTGAACCGGAGTGCTCTTGGCATAAGCCGTGTAGACACCGCCGGCAAGCGCTGTTGCAATTGCCGCCGCCACCAGGGCCGGCTTGATAAATTTGGAAGAAATCACCTGAAAATCTCCTGATTGGTTGCCTGGGCGACTCGAACAGACCGCTTCGAACCGCTTCTGAATGGATAGAAGAAAGATAGTGGAAAAAAAGGGAACTGCGCTTTTCAGGTTGTGAACCGATTCCTGAATTTGTAACAAAGCCAATCGGTTTTAACTGTCTGAGGGGAAACTGATTTCCATGGTTGTCCCCCGCCCGTCAAGGCCGTCCTTTATATCGATATGTCCATGATGTATTTCCGCAATTCGCTGCACGATGGCAAGCCCGAGGCCGTTTCCGGATACATGTGTGCCAAGCGCCCGGTAGAAGCGCTCAAAGACGCGGGCACGGTCTTTCTCCGGGATTCCCGGGCCGTTATCGGACACCCGGACGAGGATCCGGGAGCCGTCCTGAAGCGCTGTGAGCTCGATCCGGCCGCCTTCCTGCGTGTACTTGATCGCGTTATCCGTGAGGTTTGTCACCATCATGAGAAGGGCATCCTTCATGCCGCGGATCGTGAGGTCAGAAGGGGCAGCAGTGATCGTGATCGATTTTTCGCCCGCGATCGGTTCGAGGTCATGCTGCACGGTGGAGAGGAGCTCTCCGATGGAGACCCGCTCAAACGGACGCCGCGCGGAATCCGGGTCGAGCCTTGCGATCGTGAGGAGCTGCTCAATCAGGTGCGTGGCGCGGGAAATGCCTTCATCAAGCCGCGAGAGGTTCTTCGCGAGCGCCTCGGGGGTTTTTGCGCGCTTTGCGAGCTGCGCCTGAAGCTTGATCGCGGTGAGCGGCGTGCGGAGTTCATGCGCGGCGTCTGAAGCGAAGCGGCGCTGTGACTCAAGACTCGCGGAAAGGCGCGCCATGAGGCTGTTAATGGCGTTCACGAGCCCCCGGAGCTCAGCGGGTAGCCCTTCGGTGCTGATCGGTTTCAGGGACTCGGGTGAGCGGCTCGCGACGCTTCGCGCGGTGCGGTCGAGCGGCGCGAGACCCTGCCCCACAATCAGCCACACAATGATCGCGGTGAGCGGCAGAAGAATGAGAAGCGGCTGCAGGATCTCAAGCGACGCGGATGCGGCAAGGCTCACGCGGACCGACTCAGGCTGTCCGACTTCAATGATTTCGGAACCGGCGGTCGTTGTGAAGACGCGCCACGCGGCCCCCTCATATTGAATGTCCGAGAACCCCTCCCGCTCGAGAATCGGGAAGGGAGAAGTCTTCGCGGAGAGAAAAAGCGAGTTGCTGCCTGATTCATAGACCTGGACGAGAATCCGGTGCTCCGGATTGCTTCCGACGAGGGTGAGGCTCGAGGGCGGAATGTTGCCGCGCTTGGCTAGCGCGGTCGCCATCTGTTTCAGCTCCGAGTCAAGGAACTGATCAAACTGCGACTGCGCGGTGTAGAACGACGCCCAGGCGGCGACGATACCGGCCAGAAGCTCCGTGAAGATCAGGGTGAAGAGCAGCTTTCGGCGGATGGACCCCATGCTCTTCAGGTCTCCAGAATGTAGCCCATGCCGCGCACCGTCTTGATGGCGTCCTCGGAAAGCTTCTTGCGGAGGTGATGGATATGCACCTCAATCGCGTTCGAACCCACGGTAGAGTCCCAGTTGTAGAGCTTGCTTTCCAGCTGGGCGCGCGACAGCACAAGCCCCTTCCGCTCCGCGAGCGCTTCTAGAAGGGCGTACTCCTTCGCGGAGAGAATGACAGGTTTCCCGTCGAAGGTCACTTCGCGGGTGGAGGGATTGATCGTGAGGCGGCCCCGCGTGATCAGGGGATCCGCCCGGCCGGCAGAGCGCCTGAGCAGCGCGCGGATGCGGGCTGAGAGCTCCTCCAGGTCAAAGGGCTTGATCAGATAGTCATCCGCCCCCGAATCAAGCCCGGCGATGCGGTCATCCACGGTGTCACGCGCGGTTGTGATCAGAACCGGAATATGGCTTTCCTTGGAGCGGATTTCCTTCAGCACCTCGAGTCCATCGCGGCCCGGAAGGCCGAGATCCAGAATGACGAGAGCAAAGGGCGTCGTATGCAGTGCGAGCAGCGCGGAATCGCCATCCTGCAGCCAGTCGACGGCATAACCGTCTCCCTGAAGCCACTCGGAGACGCTTTCGCCGATCATCGGGTCATCTTCAACAAGGAGGATTCTCATTTTCTTTTACTCTGCCTCAGCGCGGTGATCTTATCCATTTCGTATAACAGGATAAAACGAATAAGAGGAAAAATCATAATCATCAGAAGGAGAAAGCCGGGGAGACGGTTCCAGATGGCGGAACGGCTGCCGGCGACGGCTTCTGTTGCGGCTCCCATAATGCCGCCGATCGCGAGAATGGCGGAGGCCCAGAGAAGAGACCCGACGGCGGCGAAAATCAGGAACCGGACCGAGGTGAGTGTCGGGGACTGGGCCGCGAGAAGCGGAAACCGGGCTTTCTTCTGCGGGAGGAACCGGTAGAAGAGCACCGCGGGAAGCGTTTCCCGATAGAGCGGGAGCCGCCTCTCAAGCAGTGTCTGTGATACGAAAAAGCGGGCCACAGGGGAGTCCGAGCGGTTCCTGAACGCGAAGTAGAAGATCACGTCCGCGGCGAAGGCCGCAAGAAACGCCGCGGTGAGGGACTGCGGCGCCTGAAGGATGCCGATCCAGCAGAGAAATCCGGCAAGCGCCACGACGGTTTCGCTTCCAAGAAGCGTCAGCGCGGCGAGAAACCAGACTCCCCAGCGGGCGACCAGCACCGGAAAATCCGGATAGGACATCAGATCGAAAGAAGGCATGGACGGATCACAAAAAAAACAGGATACGGAAGCAAATACCCATGAATCAACGTGGTAAGCTCTCCCCCGCTTATTCTGGATGAATTTTTATGGCTCTGGGTGCTTCTATTTACAAAGCGGAACTGGATATCTCAAATCTGGACCGCAACTATTACGCGAACCGCATTCTGACGGTGGCCCGTCATTCCTCGGAAACCGAGGGACGGATGATGCTGCGGCTGCTTTGCTACTGCCTCTGGGACAGTGACACGATCCGCTTCGCTGACGGCCTCTCCAAGGAAGGGGAGCCGGCGCTCGCGGATACGGATGACACAGGCTGGATCAGTCTCTGGGTTGAGCTCGGAGTGCCCACCGTGAAGCAGCTGAGGAAAGCCGCGAGCCGAAGCTCCCACGTGGCTGTCATGGCTTACGGCGAAGATCGGATCAAAGCCTGGTGGGAATCCTGCCGCGGAGACCTGGAAAAGATCGGGAAGCTTTCTATTTACAGTGTGACAGACGCGGAATTTGAGGCACTCGCCGCGCTTGCCCGGCGCCATATGCGGCTCGCCGTCACGGTCCAGGACCGAGTGGTCTGGGTGGCAGACGCCCAAGGCAGCAATATCGAGATTCATCCGGCTGTGATGAGGGAAGCGACAGAGTAAGCGCATCCCTTGCTCCGCATTCCGGCAAAAAGAAAGGCACCCATGGCGGGTGCCTTTCTTATTTATCGATCAGCTGAGACCTCAGTCCTTCTTAATGAAGTCCTTCGCTACGGAAACGACGATGGAGAGGCAGATTGCCAGCCCCAGAATTGCCATCCAGTAAAAGTAGCTCATGTTATGTCCTTTTCAGTAGGGAGGCGGCTGAAGCGTTCCAGCGCCTCCCGGATTCATCAGTAGAGGCTGTGAGAGTTTTCCGAGACGTACTCGTGGGTCACCTTGCCTCTCATCACGTGATAGGCCCAGCTCGTGTAGATCACAACGAGCGGGAGGAAGATCAGCGTGACGAAGAACATGATTTCAAGCGTGAGCTGGGAGCTCGTGCAGTCCCAGAGCGTAAGGCTGGAGACTGGGTCGAGCGAGGACGGCATCACGAACGGGAACATGGTGACAAAAGGCGTCAGCACGATACCGAGGAGCGCCACCGAAGAGGCAACGATCGCAGAACCCCACTTGCCGGCCTTGCCGAAGACGATGCTCAGGAGCGAACCGAGCAGGCCAAGGGCAGGGAGCAGGTAGAAGTAGGGGTGAGCGGAGAGGTTGTCGAACCAGCTGCCGCCGATCGCCACAGACTTCGCGAGCGGGTTCGGGAAGCCAGCCGGATCCAGCCCCGTGGCCGTGTAGCCCGGAATCGCCATCGCAAGCCAGATGCCGGCGAGAGCGAAGAGGACAAACGTCGCGGCCGAGCTCAGGGTGGACACGCGGGCGGAACGCGCCTGCAGGTCACCTTCAGTCTTCAGGGCGAGGTAGTTGGCGCCGTGCATGATCACCATCGCGATGCTGACAACGCCGCAGAGCAGAGCGAACGGGTTGAGCAGCGCGAAGAACGAGCCTTCATAGTAGACACGCATCGTGGTGTCGATCCGGAAGGGCACGCCCTGCAGCAGGTTGCCGAAAGCAACGCCGCAGATGATCGGCGGAACGGCAGAGCCGAGGAAGAGGAGCGTATCCCAGAGGGTGCGCCACTTGGTGCTGTCAACCTTGCTGCGGTAGTCAAAGGCCACCGGGCGGAAGATCAGCATGAACAGCACGATGAGCAGCGCCCAGTAGAAGCCCGAGAACGCGGTCGCGTAGGCGATCGGCCAGGCCGCGAACATGGCGCCGGCACCGGTAAGAAGCCACACTTCGTTGCCGTCCCAATGCGGGGCGACGGCGTTGATCATGATGCGGCGTTCCTCGTTGGTCTTACCGAGGAAGGGGAGGAGGGTCCCCGCGCCCATGTCCTGGCCATCCATAATGGCGAAGCCAGTAAGCAGGACGGCGATGAAGAGCCACCAGATCAATTTCAGGATTTCATAGTCAATCATGGCATTCTCCGGTTATCTGTGGTTTTCAAAGAAGTAGCGACCGGTGCCGAGCGAAGAGGGCCCGAGACCTGCGAACTTCTTCATCAGCCAGACTTCCACCACGATCAGGCAGGAGTACAGCACGATGAAACCGGCGAGGGAGCCGAACACGGATCCGGCGGTAAGCGACGAAACCGAGAGATCGACAGGAAGCATGCCGTAGATGGACCAGGGCTGGCGGCCGACTTCGGTCACCACCCAGCCGAGTTCATTCGCGATCCAGGGCAGCGGCATACCGATCACAGCAGCCGTCAGATAGCAGGACTTCTTGTCCACAGAACCCTTGACCGAATAAATGAGACCCGCCAGGAAGAGCACGATCATCAGCAGACCGCTGACCACCATGCCGCGGAAGCTCCAGAAGATCAGACCGACAGACGGAATGGTGTGAGCCGCAGCTTCCTGAATCACTTCAGGCGTGGCATTGGCAACATCATTCGTGTACTTGCGCAGCAGGAGGCCATAGCCGAGGTACGGCTGGACTTCCTTGAACTTCGCGAGGAGCGCAGGATCCTTCGGGGAGGCGCGGAGGGCTTCGAGAGCCACGACGGCTTCCTTGCCGCGGGTGATGCGGTCAACGTTGCGTTCAACCAGCTGATTGATGCCGGGAACCGGAGTGGAGAGAGAACGCGTACCGATCAGGCCGAGAATCCACGGGATCCTCACTTCAGCGTGATTCGTGCGGGCCTCAGAGTCCGGAATGGCGAAAACCGTAATCGGAGCCGGGGTGGATTCCGTGTTCCAGATCGCTTCCATGGCGGCGAGCTTCTCAGGCTGGTCGCGGGTCGCGAGGTAGGCGGATTCGTCGCCCTGATGGATCGTGAAGAGCGAGGTCACGAGACCGAACGCGCAGGCGATCATGATGGACTTCTTGGCGAATTCAACGTCTCTCTTGCGGAGCAGGTACCAGGCGGAAATAGCCATCACGAAGACAGCGCCCGTCATGTAGCCGGCGCTCACCGTGTGGGTAAACGTGGCCTGAGCCCATTCGCTCGAGATGATGGTCCAGAAGCTGTCCATCTCCATACGCATCGTTTCAACGTTGAAGACGGAGCCCTTCGGGAACTGCATCCAGCCGTTGGCGATCAGAATCCACATGGCGGAAATATTGGTACCGAGAGCCATGAGGAACGTGCAGACCCAGTGCCCCAGGCGGCTCAGCCGCTTCCAGCCGAAGAAGAAGAGACCGGCGAAAGTGGATTCCATGAAGAACGCCACCAGAGCCTCAATCGCGAGCGGAGCGCCGAAAATATCGCCCACGTAGTGCGAGTAGTAGGCCCAGTTCGTGCCGAACTGGAATTCCATGGTGATACCGGTAGCAACGCCCATGGCGAAGTTAATCGCGAAGAGCTTGCCCCAGAATCGGGTCATGTCTTTATAGATTTCTTTCCCCGTGACCACATAGCAGCCTTCCATGGCCACGAGGATCATGGAAAGTCCGAGAGTGAGCGGGACGAAGAGGTAGTGGTAAAGAGCCGTGACAGCGAATTGCAATCGCGACAGGTCTACAAGTTCAGGTGTAATCATGGTATGTCTCTGTGAAGGCTGGACTCAGGAGCCGAGATCTGAGAATCCGAAATCGGCCGGTCCAGGATGGCGTTCCCCACGGCAGTCGCGGACGTATCAGGTCTGTGACTGGGTGAGAAGAAAACCAGCCAAAGAAGAAAAATACAGAGAACCTTTACCCCTATCACGAGCCAGAGGTGAAGGGTCAGATGCTTTTCCTGGTCTTTCCGTGTGCCTTTTTTCATGGGTATTTTTTGTGAAGGGCGAACTAGAGAAAATAATAGCCTAAGGTTGAAACTTAGTAAATTATGAAAGTAGTTGTTTCACCTTAAATAGCACTTAAAAGTAACTATCTTCGCTCAAAGAAGGCGAATCAGGTAAAAAAAATCCCCTGAGGATTCCTCAGGGGATTTTATACGAGAAAACCCGTTTTCTGTGTACTCTTTTTACTCTTTCTGCTCGGTTTCGGCAGGGGCGACCGGGATATGAATGATCGGGGGAGGCACCGCGGCGGCCTCAGCCTTGATCTGCCAGATCTTCAGAAGCTCATCCTGGCCGGGAACCGGCTGGTTCTCGCGGAGGCGCTCCTGGCGCGAAACGACAGACTCACGGATCACCTTCTCGACGACATCAAGCGGCAGCCGGTTGAGGTTGTCGAAGAAGATCGAGCAGGTGTCGGTGTTGACACCGGGGATCTTGCCCTCGTAGTTCTCGAGCACCTTCGGTTCAGCGATATACAGCGTCATGCTGGTCTCGCCAGGCTCCAGAGCAAACAGCGGATTCATCTCATATTCATAGAACGCCAGACCATAGCGCATGCTCTCATGCACGCCGCGCGCGTTGCGGCGGATAAGACTGCAAACGCGGGCCATAGCGACGCGCCGATCGGGAGGCAGGGTTTGCAGAAAACCGCCTACCGTCGTTGCTGTTGGAACCATTCAGACACCCCCAGAAAATAGACCGAATTTCAATAGCGATAGGGATGAATTTTAACAAATTATCAGTTTCCCTTCATGCTATTAAGGTGATTTCGGCAGGAAATAGAAGAGAACGTAACGAAGAAGCGGGAGCCTGACCCTGTAGTCTCTATGAGGTCTAAATGATATTGATTCTCAAGTAGAAATTGTTCTATCGAAGTATGGCAATCAAAGGTCTTTTTCTTTAGCATTACAGGCGATAATGAAATGGTATACCAATATATGCCGTAAATCCGTCATACAGCGGAGGTCGCACATTTATGTTTCAGATTCGTTTGCACGGCCGCGGAGGGCAGGGTGTCGTTACTGCCGCGGAAATGCTGTCGCTGGCAGCGTTCATGGAAGGACACTTCGCCCAGGCCTTCCCGAGTTTCGGTTCCGAGCGCACGGGCGCGCCGGTGACCGCTTTTGCCCGGTTCAGTGATCATGAGATTCGGCTTCATGAGCCGATTGAAGAACCGGATGTCGTGCTGGTGCAGGACAGAACGCTGATTGACTCTGTGGATGTGTTCAGCGGTCTGAATCCCGAAGGCTATGTTCTCGTGAACAGCGCCTCGTCTCCGGAAGAGATCGGGCTTGGCGAGCTCGTGAAGCGGCTCCCCGCGGGGCACGTGAAGACGGTGCCCGCGACGGACCTCGCGCTGAAGTTCATCGGTCGCCCGCTGCCGGGCGCCGCCATGCTGGCGGGCTTCGCCGCGATGACGGGCATGCTGAAGCTGGAAAGCATCAACTCGGCCTACGGTCAGAAATACTCCGGTAAGGTCGCTCAGGCGAACGCGGATGTCGCGCGCGGGGCCTGGGACTTTATCAAGAATGGAGGAGAAGAATAATGCTGAAGCAGCTGGAAGGTTCACAGGGCGTCGCGCAGGCTGTGGCCCTGTGCCGCCCCAATATCGTCTGCGCTTATCCGATTTCCCCCCAGACCCATATCGTTGAGGCGCTCGGCTGCCTGGTGCGCGCGGGAAAGATTGAGGACTGCGAGTATCTCAATGTGGAGAGTGAATTCGGCGCGATGAGCGTCGCGATCGGCGCGAGCGCCGCGGGGGCCCGCGCCTACACGGCGACGGCTTCCCAGGGCCTGCTCTTCATGGCTGAGGCGATTTATAACGCCTCGGGCCTCGGTCTCCCGATCGTGATGACGGTCGCGAACCGCGCGATCGGCGCCCCGATCAACATCTGGAATGATCAGTCGGACTCTCTCTCTCAGCGCGACAGCGGCTGGCTGCAGCTGTTCGCTGAAGACAATCAGGAAGCGGTCGATCTTCATATTCAGGCTTTCCGTATCGCCGAAGAGCTGTCGCTCCCCGTGATGGTCTGCATGGACGGTTTCGTTCTGACGCATGCGCTCGAACGCATGGATATTCCGTCCCAGGAGCAGGTGGATCAGTTCCTCCCGCCCTATGAGCCGCGTCAGGTGCTCGATCCTGAGGATCCGGTGTCGATCGGCGCCATGGTGGGACCGGAAGCGTTTACCGAAGTCCGTTACCTCGCGCAGCATCGTTTCAATACGGCGCTTGAAGTCCTGCCCCGCGTGCAGGAAGAGTTTGCGAAGATTTTCGGCCGCCGCTCCGGCGGTCTCCTCTCCACGTACCGTACCGAAGACACGGATATCCGCGTGATTGGCATGGGTTCCTGCATCGGCACGATCAAGGATTCCGTGGATGAGCTCCGGGATGAAGGCCTCAACGTGGGCGTTGTCAGCCTGAAGAGCTTCCGTCCGTTCCCGTATGACGCTGTGAGGGAAGCGCTGAAGGGTGCGTCCCGCGTGGTCGTGATTGACCGCACGGTGACCCCGGGCAGCCGCGGTGTTCTCGGCATGGAAGTGGAATCCGCGCTCCGCGGCACAGGCACCGCCGTGAATACGGTGATTGCCGGCCTGGGCGGCCGCGCGATTACGCGTCACAGCATCAAGGCGACGCTGAAGGACGCGGCAGCCGGGAAGCTGCCGGACATCTTCTTCATGGATCTCGACCGTGAGCTCGTTGAAAACCAGCTCGCGCGTGAGGCGAAGACCCGCCGTTCCGGTCCTGCAGCAGAAGAGATGCTGAAGGATGTTGGTCGCAGGAGCGCAGCCCAGGCTGCGTCCAAGTAGGCTTTAGGAGGCCAGTATGGAAGAGTCAAGAATCCATTTTTATCAGACCGGCACCTTTACGGTTGGTAATCGGCTTCTGGATGAGAAGCTGAAGACACTGCAGAGCTCGACCAAGCGCTTCAATTCGCTGGAATCGGGACACCGCGCCTGTCAGGGCTGCGGCGAGGCGCTCGGCGCCCGCTACGCGCTCGACACGGCGATGGAAGAAACCGATGGCCGGATCGCCGTGACGAACGCCACCGGGTGTCTGGAAGTCTTTTCAACACCGTATCCGGAAAGCGCATGGAGAATGCCGTGGCTGCATTCGCTCTTCGGCAACGCGGCGGCTGTTGCGACCGGCATGGCTGCGGCCTATCGGGTCCGCGCGAAGAAGGACGGTAAGCCTCCGGTCCGTGTGATCGCCCAGGGCGGCGACGGCGGCACAACCGATATCGGCATGGGCTGCCTCTCCGGCATGTTCGACCGCAATGACGATGTGCTCTACATCTGCTACGACAACGAGGCGTACATGAATACGGGCGTGCAGCGCAGCTCCGCCACGCCTCCGACCGCTCGCACCGCAACGACGATGCCGCAGCCCGGCTACGAAGGCAACAATTTCGGTCAGGGCAAGAGCGTGCCGCTGATCGCCATGGCGCACGGTATTCCGTATGTCGCGACGGCCACGGTGGCGGACCTGCATGACCTTGAGCGCAAGGTGCGCAAGGCGATGTCGATGCACGGCGCCCGCTATATCCAGATTCTCGTTCCGTGCCCGCTCGGCTGGGGCTTCGCTTCCGATAAGACCGTTGAAGTGGCGCGTCTCGCCGCTGAAACTGGCATCTTCCCGGTGTTCGAGGCTGAGAACGGAGAAATCACGGGATCCTATAAGATTCGCCGTCCCACGCCGGTTGAGGCGTATCTGAAGCTGCAGAAGCGCTTCGCCCATCTGCTTGGCAAGAAGGGAGATCCCGAAACGGTGGCCCGTCTGCAGCGCATGGCGAACCGCAATATCGAAAAGTTTGGTCTGACCGAAGAGGCCGAGGAGCATCCTGAGGGACTGTTCCGCAGCCTGGTGAGCCCGAAGGGGGATGCAGAAAGTGTCTGAAAAAATCAATGATGAAACGCCGTTTGCGATTACGCTGAAGCCGCTCACATCGCTCGAGAACCATACGGGCGCGTGGCGTACGCTGAAGCCGGCCTATAACTTTCACGAACCGCCCTGCAGCGCGACGTGTCCCGCCGGGGAACGCTGCCGCGACTGGCTGTTCCTCGCGGAGGATGGCGGCTACGAGGCCGCGTGGCGGAAGATCATGGAAGATAATCCCTTCCCCGCCGTGATGGGCCGTGTCTGCTATCACACGTGCGAAACCGCCTGCAACCGCGGTCAGCTCGATGAATCGGTCGGCATCAACTCGGTTGAACGCTTCCTCGGTGACGAGGCTCTCGAGAAGGGCTGGGCGTCGCCTGTGCCGGCTCAGCCGAGCGGAAAGAAGGTGCTCGTGGTCGGCGCGGGTCCTGCCGGACTCTCCGCCGCCTACCATCTGACTCGCCTCGGGCACCAGGTGACGGTGGTGGATTCGGCTCCTGAGGCCGGCGGCATGATGCGTTACGGCATTCCGAAGTATCGTCTGCCGCGCGACATTCTTGATAAGGAAATCGACCGCATCGTGAAGCTTGGCGTGAAGCTTGAGCTGTCGCACGAAGTGCAGGATCTCGAGGCCGAAATGAAGGCCGGCGGCTATGACGCCGTGTTCCTCGGTGTCGGTGCGAAGCTTGCCCGCCGAGCCTATATCCCGGCCGGTGACTCGGCTCACATCCTGGATGCGGTCTCCGTTCTCCGCTCGATGGAAGGTGAAGAGAAGCCGATGCTTGGGCGCCGCGTTGTGGTCTACGGCGGCGGCAACACCGCGGTCGACGTGGCCCGTACCGTGAAGCGTCTCGGCGCGGAGCCTCTGATGGTCTACCGCCGTACCCGCCAGAAGGCTCCGGCTCACAGCTTCGAAATTGAGGAAGCTATCGAGGAAGGCGTCACGATGAAGTGGCTCTCCACCATTGCGGACGCCGAGGGCGGCGAAATCCGTATTGAGAAGATGGAGCTTGATGAGAACGGTTCCCCGAAGCCGACCGGCGAATTTGAAACGATCACCGCGGATTCCGTGGTGCTCGCGCTCGGTCAGCAGACGGACCTCTCCTTCATTGAGGGCCTCCCTGACGTGAAGACGAAGGACGGCAGCATCGAGGTCGACGACACGCTGATGACCGGCAAGGCCGGAGTCTTCGCGGGCGGCGACGCGATTGAAGGCGCCCGCAACGTGACGGTCGCGATCGGACACGGCAAGAAGGCCGCCCGCGCGATCAATGCCTGGCTGCGCGGCGAGAAGTACGCCGAACCCTATCGCGGGAAGCCTGCCGAATTCGGCAATCTGAACACGTGGTACTTCTCGGACGCTCCGAAGACGGTCCGCCCGATGCTCGACATGGTCCGCCGTCAGACGACCTTTGAGGAAGTGCTGAAGGGGCTCACCGAAGAGAACGCGCTGTACGAAGCCCGCCGCTGCATGAGCTGCGGCAACTGCTTCGAGTGCGATAACTGCTACGGTGTCTGCCCGGATAACGTGATTGAGAAGCTCGGCCCGGGCCGAGGCTACAAGATCGATTACGAGTTCTGCAAGGGCTGCGGTATCTGCGCGAATGAGTGTCCGTGCGGCGCGATCGATATGAAGAAAGAAGAGATCTGAGTCCGGATCTTCTGATATCGGTATAGCGAAGAGGCAGGTTCCTGACGGAACCTGCCTCTTTTGCTTGATGGAAGCCGAACGCGGGTCAGCGGAACTGACGCCGGGCGAGAAGTGCGATCACGACACTCAGCAAAAGGAGAGAGGCCGCGAGATAGTACGGGATGCCAGGCGGAATCAGCTCATCCGTTCCCTTTGCCGTGTAGACAAGAAGCGGTGTGGAGATCACCGGGGCGATGACGCCGGAGAATGAGTTAAGGGAACTGATGGCACCCATCGCGGAGCCCTGCATGGTGGGAGAGACCTGGCGTGAAACCGCGCTCTGAATAATTGGGGAGGCAATGCCAAGGAGCGAAAACGTCCAGGCGAGAATCGCGGCGACGATGCCCCAGGTGGTGAAACCGATCCCCGCGAGCGCGAGGCACCCGATCGAAAGCGCGGCGATCACGAGGTGTTTCTCAGACTGAACGCGGATCAGGGCGGGGAGGAGCCACCCTTGAGTGAACGCGATGCAGAGACCAAGTACGAACATCGAGAGACCGATATTCAGCGGCGTCCATCCGTACCGGAACTCTGTGTAGAGCGCCCAGGTGCACTGCATGAGTGACTGCGAGAGATAGATGAGACCGATGATCAGCACCATCGGAATGATGGGCTTTACCTTCAGAAGCGCGATGATCCCGATGAAGGGATTAAAATGGCGGAAAGTCCAGGGACGCATATCCGGCGTCGTGAGGCTTTCCGGCAGCACGAAGAAGCCGTAGATGAAGTTCAGGCAGCAGATGGCGCCCGCGAAGGCAAAAGGAATCCGCGGATCTATCTGCCCGAGGATGCCGCCGAGCGCCGGGCCGATCACGAAGGCGAGGCCGTAGACCGCGCCGATCTTCCCGAAAGCGGCGGAGCGTTGCTGCTTCGGCGTGATGTCAGCAATGTAGGCCTGGGCGACGACAAGATTCGCGGACAGCATGCCGCCCGCGATGCGGGACGCGAGCACGAGCGGGAGCGACGACGTGAAGGCCGGCACGAACTGCATGATGGAAAGACCGAAGATGCCGGTGAGCAGCACGGGTTTCCGCCCGAAGCGGTCTGAGAGCGCCCCGAGGATCGGCGAGGAGAGGAACTGCATGATGCCGTAGCTCACCATGATCGCGCCGTACCAGTAGGTCTGCAGATCACAGGTGCCTGCCAGATCTCCGATCAGCCGGGGCAGTACAGGAATGATCAGCCCGAAGCCCAGGGCATCCATAAAGATGCAGGCAAGGACAAAGCGGGTGGCGGGTTTAAGACTGCTCATGCGGTGGTGCCGGAAACGGTAGGTACAGAAATTTGAACATTATCCCTCAGATAGGGGATCGGAGGATGATCACAAAATACAGAGTTAAATAAAGCAGGTATGCTAATGAATACGCCCTGCAAAAAATTGTTGCAAAATGGCGTATCCCCCCTGGTCCTAAGAAAAAAAGTCAATATGCGGAAATTCTCACGAATCCTCGTGCCGTTCCTGGAGGGGTCTCTTGTCAAGGAGATCCTGTTTGCACTAGTGATCGGCATTATCGTTGCCCTGGTAGCGCCAGGCATCGCCGTGCCCCTTGGATTCCTCGGCACGTTCTTCATCTCGGCCTTGAAGGCCGTGGCTCCCGTGCTGGTCTTCTTCCTGGTCGCCGCTTCTATCGCGAACCAGAGCGTTGACACCCGGATGTCCATGAAGCCGATCATCGTGCTGTATGCCATCGGTACGCTCGCGTCTTCCATCGTTGCCGTTGTGGCGTCTTTCCTCTGGCCGACCACGATTCACCTCGTGGCTGCCGCTGAGGCGACTGCCCCGGGCGGTATTGCCGAAGTGCTGAAGAACCTCGTTCTCAACATCGTCGATAACCCCGTGAAGGCCCTCGCGAACGCGAACTACATCGGCATTCTCTCCTGGGCTATTGCTCTCGGCTTCATTCTCCGCAACGCGAACGACACCACCCGCGAAATCATTCAGGACTTCTCGGAAGCTGTGACTACGGTCGTCCGTCTCGTGATCCGTATCGCTCCGTTCGGTATTTTCGGTCTGGTCGCGAACACGGTCGCTACGGTCGGTCTCAGCGCTTTCGTGGGCTACGGCAAGCTGCTTCTCCTCCTTGTGGGCAGCATGTTCTTCATCGCCCTCGTGGTCTTCCCGATCATGGTCTGGTTCTGCATCCGCAGGAATCCGTATCCGCTCGTGATTCAGTGCCTGCGCGTGTCCGGTGTCTGCGCTTTCTTCACCCGTTCGTCTGCCGCGAACATTCCGGTGAACCTCGACCTCTGCCGCAATCTGAAGCTTGACGAAGGTACCTACGCGATTTCGATCCCGCTCGGCGCCACGATCAACATGGGCGGCGCTGCCATCACGATCACGATTCTGACGCTTGCTGCCGCGAATTCGCTGGGTGTTCAGGTTGACTTCTGGACCGCCATCCTGCTCTGCTTCGTATCCGCAATCTGTGCCGGCGGCGCCTCCGGTGTTCCGGGCGGCTCCCTGATGCTGATCCCGCTCGCCTGCGGTCTCTTCGGTATTGATAACTCGACCGCCATGCAGGTGGTGGCTGTGGGCTTCATCATCGGCGTGATCCAGGACTCCTGCGAAACGGCTCTGAACTCTTCGAGCGACGTGATGTTTACGGCGGCGGCCTGCATCCGTCAGGAACGTCTCGATGCCGAAAAGGCCAAGTAAGCCTGAAAATTCGGCTGTTTAAGCAGTTCTGAAAACCCTTCCTCCTGATAGAAACGGGAGGAAGGTTTTATATTATCTGCCTGCTCCATCCTCACACTTTCCCCTCCTTCCAGGAATTCATGCGGCGTTTCCATTCAGCAAAAGAAGCACTGACCCAGGTATTCGGCTATGCCGATTTTCGCCCGCATCAGGAGGAAATCATCGAAGCCGTGATTGAAGGGCGGGACGCGCTGGTGCTGATGCCGACAGGCGGCGGGAAGAGCCTCTGCTACCAGATCCCCGCGCTCGTCCGTGAGGGAACCGCGGTGATCGTGTCGCCTCTCATCGCGCTCATGCAGGATCAGATCACCGCGATTCAGGACCGGGGGCTCGAGGCGGCCTGTCTCAGTTCCGCTAATTCTCTTGAAGAAAACCGGGAGATTGAGAGTCAGTTCCTCTCGGGGACACTCGACTTTCTTTACGTCACCCCTGAGCGGCTTGTGAACGAGTGGACGATCTCGATGCTGCAGAGGGCGAGAGTATCGCTTTTCGCGGTTGATGAAGCGCACTGCGTTGTGACCTGGGGTCACGATTTCCGCCCGGAATACGGCGCGCTCGGCCTTTTGAAAGAGCGTTTCCCGTCCGTTCCCCGGATAGCGCTGACCGCGACGGCTGATGCCTCGGCGCAGCAGGAAATCTCGGAACGTCTTCTGATCGATCCTAAGATCTTCATCACGAGCTTTGACCGCCCGAATATCCACTATCGGGTGACATTCGGCGCAGGGGAAGTGAAGCGTAAGCTTCTCGCCTTCATCACGCAGCGTCATCCGGGGCAGACCGGCATCATCTACTGCATTTCGCGCCGTCAGGTGGATACGATCGCTGACTATCTCCGCGGTAAGGGAATCCCCGCGCTGCCTTATCACGCGGGGCTTGACGCCTCACTCCGGGAAGAGAACCAGAGGGAGTTCATATCGGGCTGCGGGATCGTCATGGTGGCGACTGTGGCGTTCGGCATGGGGATTGATAAGCCGGATGTCCGGTTTGTTGTCCATATCGGGCTTCCGAAGAGCATTGAGGCGTACTTCCAGGAAACAGGTCGCGCGGGCCGCGACGGAAAGCCGTCAGAAGCCTGGCTTATCTGGGGGTGGCGTGACGTGATGATCCAGCAGCAGTTTATCGAGAGCGGGGACGGCAGCCCGGAATTCAAGCAGCAGTCGCTTGAAAAGCTGGATGCCATGGTGGGGTACGCCGAAACCGGTGAGTGCCGAAGGCATTATCTCCTTGCCTGTCTTGGTGAGGAGTCTTCGACCCACTGCGGCTGCTGCGATAACTGCGACAGGCCGCCTGAGATGGCGGACCGGACGGTGGACGCTCAGAAATTCGTGAGCTGCGTGATACGGTGTGAAAGAGCCTCCGGGTGCTGCTTCGGCATGACGCATGTCATCAATGTGCTCCGGGGAGAAAGAACAAGCCTTGTCGCGGGGTACGGACACGAAAAACTCTCTACCTGGGGGATCGGAAAGGATCTGAGTGAGGAGGAGTGGCGGGAACTTGCCCGTGTTCTCATCGCGAAACGGATTCTGAACGCTGACTGGAAGAGCGAGGGGGTGCTGCGCCCGGGACGCGCGCGAGCGCTTCTGAAGGGAGAGGAAACGATTCTCGTGCGGGTCAGCGCGCCGTCACGCCCCGAGCTGAAGCAGGGGCGCGTGAGAAAGCCGATCGAGGTCCGGAAGGACTATCGGCCGCTTGCGGACGCGCTCCGTGCCTGGCGCCGTGAAACCGCGGAGGCACAGGGGATTCCGGCCTATCGCATCATGACTGACGTGAGCCTCTCTGAAGTCGCCTCGATCCACCCGCAGTCGTTTGAGGCCCTCAGCCACGTGAACGGCATCGGCCCGAAGAAGCTTGACGCCTACGGGACCGAGATTATCCATATCGTGCGGGACTTCATGCGAAAGAAAAAAGGCACCGAAGTCTGACTTCGATGCCTTATGCGGGTGAGATCCTGAGCTTCTGGATCAGACTCCGAGTTCCTTCGCGCGGGGCTTCTGCTTACGTCCCTTCAGAATACGGTCGAACAGGCAGTTCGGCGCGATCTTCATCAGTTTCGCGAGCAGTCCCATCTGCCACGGAATCACCGTGTAAGTCTTATGCGCGTCAATCGCGCGGACAGCGCGCCTCGCGAACTCATCCGGCTCAAGGATGAAAGGCATCGGGTAGGGGTTCTTCGACGTGAGCGGGGTTTTGACGAACCCCGGGCAGACAGTCAGAACCTTAACGCCGTGCTTCATCATTTCGATGCGGAGGCTTTCGCAGTAGTTGATAACGGCAGCCTTGCTGGAGCAGTAGGCTTCCGACCCCGGAAGGCCGCGGATGCCGGCAACAGAACCAATGCCGACCAGCGTTCCGGCATGTCTCTCGATCATCGCCGGAAGGAAGCCGTGGAAGGTGTTCGCCATGCCGATAACGTTGATCCGATAGACCCGGTCCATAACGGCCAGATCTTCGTAGTACTGCGTCTTCACGCCGATCGAAACTCCGGCGTTCGCAATCACGACGTCGGCGGGGCCCACTTCCTTCTCGAAGCGGTGAGCTGTTTCAATGATGCCGTCCCGATCGGTCACGTCGGCGACATAGCCCTTGTGACCGGTGCCGGGGAGCGAGGCGATCAGACGGTCGAGCGCATCCTGATGATGGGCCACAAGACCGAGAGTAGCGCCCTTCGCGGCGTAAACCCTGGCGAGGCCGGAACCAATGCCGCCGGTCGCGCCAGTGATGAAAACGTTAAGTGACATGCAGAACTCCGAAACCAGTTAGAGGCGAGCCTTTCTCGCGCGCTGGGCGAGGGTCTCAACGACGACCAGATCGCTCTCGCGGGTCGGCGTCATATGCGGGCCCGTGACGTACTTGCCGTCGATACCGATCATCGGCGTCGCGTCAATGCCGTAGGACTGCCAGAGACGGGAAGCGGCGCGGGTCTTGTTGGCAACGCCGAAAGAATTGTAAGCGCTGTTCCACTGCTTGGCGTTCACGCCGGCCTTCACCATGAAGTCCGCGATATCGGCAGCCGGATTTTCGTACTTATGCGTCTGGTAAATGACGGACTCAAAGAACTTCATATGAAGCTTCGGCAGCAGGCCGAGAGACTCGAGCGCGTAGTAGGTCTTCACAAACGGATCCAGGCGGGAGTCCCAGGCAACCGGATTCATCTTGAAGTCGATCCAGGAGGGGAGCTTCTTCGACCAGGGCTCGATGATCGGATCAAAGCGGAAGCAGTGCGGGCAGGTATAGGAGAAGAAGTACACGACTTCAATCTTCTTACCCTTCATCGGCACAACGGGACGAACCATCGTGTATTCCTTGCCTTCCACCGGTGCGGTAGGAGTAGCAAACGCAGACAGCGGAAGCGAGGCAAGCGAGGCGGCCGAGAAAGTCAGAAGGTTTCTGCGTGAAATCATTTGAGAACGTTTCCTAAAAATCAGTGAATGATCTGGCCAGGAATGTCATTGGCGCGGAGCGTGCTCTGTGCCTTGCGGGCATCCCCTTCAGAGTGGAAGGGTCCAATACGGACGCGATAGCGTCCATCATTGCCGTGAGAAACGCTGGAATCAAGTCCGGAGAACGCAATTTTGGCTCTAATTGTTTCAGCCTCGTCAGGCGTCTTATAGGCGCCGACGAGAACGAAAAAGTCAGGCGTCTGGGGCTGAACCGTCGTGGGAGCGGCCGCGTTGTTGTCCGCAAGCTGCTTATCGGCGGCCTGATCATCCTGAGCCGGACGGCTCGGGGCAGGGGCCTTGGCGGCAGCCGCGGGGGACGAAGCCTGAGCAGAAGCGGGCTTGGGAGTCGTTCCGGGAGCGTAAAGCTTCTCATTCGGATCGGAGGACCGGCCCTTAAGCGCGTCCTGAACATATTCCGTCGACGAGGACTGAACCTTGCTCATGAACGGAACCGGAGACTCCGTTACGAACAGGGCGCCGCCAGCGGCGACAAGAAGGGCGACGACAGCGCCGCAGAGAAAGCCGGTTAAAAACTGCTTCATGAACAACTCCTTTTTCCAGAAAAGGGAATTTTCAAAAAGTTACATCCTCTCCGGGGCACTGACCCCGAGGAGAGCAAGACCGTTGCCGAGCACCTGGCGCACAGCGGCGAGCAGCGCGAGACGGCTGTTGCGGGTGGCCTCGTCCTCAACCAGCACGTGCTCTTCGTTATAGAAGGCGTGGAAGCTCGCGGCGAGATCGCGCAGGTAGAAGCAGAGCGTATGGGGCGTCAGGGCTTCAGAGGCGGCGGTCAGCGTTGCGGAGTAATCCGCAAGATGATTCATCAGGCTGATTTCCTTTTCGGAAGTCAGCTGTGAGAGATCCATGGCAAGCATCTCTTCCGTGCTCGGAATCTTAAAGCCCTTTTCAGAGGCCTGGCGGAAGACCGAGCAGATGCGCGCATGAGCGTACTGCAGATAGTAGACCGGGTTCTCGTCGCTCTTCGACACAGCGAGGTTCACGTCGAAAACGAATTCAGCGTCAGCCTTACGGGAGACGAGGAAGTAACGGGCGGCATCACGGCCGACCCAGTCAACCAGGTCGCGCAGCGTGATGTAGGAGCCGGAGCGCTTGCTCATCTTCACTTCCTGGCCATCCTTCATCACGAGGAGCATCTTGTGCAGGAGCCACTCGGGGAAGACCTTCGGCACATCGAGACCGAGAACCTTCGCCGCGGCCTGAATACCGGCGCGGAGGCGGGCTCGGGTACCGTGGTGATCAGAACCCTGGATGTTGATGGCGCGCGAGAAGCCGCGGCGGAACTTCGTGAGGTGATAGGCGACATCCGGCACGAAGTACGTGTAGAAGCCGTCCTGCTTCTTCATCACGCGGTCCTTGTCGTCGATCAGGCCGCCGAGGTCTTCCTTCGTGAAGTCCGTCGTACGGAGCCAGAGCGCGTTGTCCTTCTCATAGGTGTGGCCGGAGCGGATCATCGCGTTCACGGCTTCCTCAACATAGCCGTCCGAGTAGAGCGAGCTTTCGAGATAGTAGTTATCGAAGGAAACGCCGAGAGCCCTGAGGTCCTCGTCCTGTTCGTTGCGCAGATAAGCAACGGCGTACTTGCGGACGAGAGCGCTGTTATTCAGATCGCCGTCCGGAGTGATCGTTTCACCGGAGCTCGTCACGGGACGCTTCGCGATGTAGTCCTTCGCGATATCGGTGATGTATTCGCCGTGGTAGCCGTTTTCCGGGAAAGTGATCTGCTCGCCGAGGAGCTCCTTGCCGCGGAGCGTAACGGAGACGGTCAGATTGTTGATCTGAGCGCCGGCGTCGTTGTAGTAGTACTCACGCGTGACCGCCCAGCCCTGGGTGGCGAGAATCTTCGAGAGCACGTCGCCGAGGGCACCCTGGCGGGCGTGGCCGAGATGCAGCGGGCCGGTCGGATTGGCGGAAACGTATTCCACAATGACGGACTGGCCGGCCTTCGACTGATTGGTGCCGAAAGCTTCACCCTGACGGAGAACAGTCTTCACGATTTCCTGCTGAGCCGACTTGGCAAGGCGCAGATTGATGAAGCCCGGACCCGCGATTTCCGCAGAGGAGAGCAGCGTGCTGAATTCAGGATCCGCCTTCATGACGGACACGAGCTGCTCGGCGATCTGGCGGGGAGCCTTGTGAAGAATCTTGGCGGACTGCAGCGCGACCGTACAGGCAACGTCGCCGTGTTCGGCGAGTTTCGGGCGCTCCAGCGTAACGGGAAGGGAGCCTGCGCCGATAGCGGTAAGGGCGCGGGTGAAGAGGCCAATCAGGGCCTGTTTTTGTTGATCGAGCATTTTTGCAGGAAAACGGACTGTTCTAAGTAATCCCTCTATTTTCGCAGAGTGCGGAGAGGGCGGGTAAAACGTGCGGGGTTTTTCGCGGGATCCGGCCCCCCGTTCGGGCGGGCCGGAAATCCGTGTGCGCGAGTCTCAGCGTCAGACTGCGGAGGTGCGCCGGTCGTGGCTGATCAGCGCATAGGCGGAATGATTGTGGATGGATTCGAAGTTTTCCACCTGGAGTTCGTAGGAGACGATGCGGGCGTCCTTATTGAGGTCGGTCGCGACGTCGCGGATGATATCCTCAACGAACTTGGCGTGATCGTAGGCGTATTCCGTGACGAACTTCTCGTCCTCGCGCTTCAGAAGAGACCAGAGCTCGCAGGAGCCGTTCTTTTCAGAGTAGCGGATCAGCTCCTCAAACGGAATGGCTTCCGAGCAGAGAGCGTCAATCGTGATGTGGGAGCGCTGATTGTGTGCACCGTAGCGGGAGATTTCCTTGCTGCAGGGGCAGAGGCTCGTCACCGGCGTGAGGACGCGTTCGCGGACCGTGGTCTCACCGTTCTCGCACGTCACCGTAAAACCGGCTTCGTAGCTCATCAGGCTCGACTGCTTGGAGATCGGAGCTGATTTGCGCACGAAGAAGGGGAAGTCAAACTCAATCTGACCGGAGACGGCGTCAAGCGTCTTCAGCATCCGGGCCATCAGATCTTCGAGAACGGGCTTGCAGAGCGGCTCGCGGGTCTCGTCAAGCAGACGGAAGAAGCGGGACATATGGGTGCCTTTCTGCCCGGCGGGGAGAGACACGTACATATTGACTGTAGCAACCGTGTGGAGCGGGCCGTCGACCGAGGCGACGACAACGGGCACGCGAACCGACTTGACGCCAACACGCTGAATCGGAATGTGACGGCCGTCAGCGCTCGACTGGACGTCGGGCAGCGCGCAATTAAGAGAATTATCTGCGTTCATAAATAGATGTTCTGCCAATGAAGAGTAAGGAGGGCAGATGCGGGCTTGAAGACTCCATCGTTTCTGTTTCGATTTGTAGTCCTGATCGGCTTGGCTGAGGGGAGTTAATGCCGTCGGAAGTCGATCCCGCCGAAGCTCTCAAAGGTTTCTTGAGTACTCTCGTTGTGCGAAAGATTAGACATTGTAACCAAAACAAGGGAAAAAACAGAGACAGCCTCTTTATTTCTTAAAGAAATGTCGCAGAATAAATGAAATGGCAAAGATTCAGAAAGGAAAGAAAGAATGAGTGGTCGCTTTTATTACTATGGCGGTGGCGGGAACTCTCCGTACGGCTGGGTAGCCTGGGTGATCGGTCTGGCGGTTTTCGTCGGACTGGGCATTCTGTTGCTTCCGATCGTTGGAGCCATCGTTCTGATCCTCGCCGCGGTGGCTGTCGCAGGCTTCCTCTTCCGCGTGGTGGCTGGGCTCCTGTCGCCGGGAAACCGTGAGGGAAGTGATATTCCCGAAAGCGGGAATATGCCAGGGAGCGAAGAAGCCTTCCAATCCCGTGAGCCGAATCCCGCGGCTCCCGAACCAATTGCCTGTGATCCGACCCTTGAGGTGAAGGACGCCGTGGTCATTGAAGAGATCGACAGGGAAAATCGCAGCGATAACAACAGGAAAAACTCCTGATTAGGGAAAACGATTATTTATCAGAAAGAAGAAATTTAACTCTGACGCTTGACTTTTTGTTCTGTTATTCGCATAATCCTATTCTCGCTTCCCCGGAGGGGTGCCTGAGTGGCTAAAAGGGGCAGACTGTAAATCTGTTGGCTTACGCCTACGATGGTTCGAATCCATCCCCCTCCACCAATTTTTCGGTAAGGGAAGAATCCAGTTTGTATGGGCGGGAGGTAAACCTCGCGTCTGTTGGGCGGGTGTAGCTCAATGGTAGAGCAGAAGCCTTCCAAGCTTACGACGAGGGTTCGATTCCCTTCACCCGCTCCAAGATTTATGCCCGTGTGGCTCAGTGGTAGAGCACTCCCTTGGTAAGGGAGAGGTCATGCGTCCGATCCGCATCACGGGCACCATTTTTCTATTGGCTGATGTTCATCAGCCGCATCTACCAAGTCCGGGAGCTGTTCACCATGGCAGAAAAAGAGAAGTATGTACGTAGCAAGCCCCACGTGAACGTGGGCACGATTGGTCACGTTGACCACGGCAAGACCACCCTGACGGCCGCTCTGACGACCGTCCTCGCCCAGAAGTTCGGCGGCGCGGCTCTCGCCTATGATCAGATTGACGCGGCTCCTGAAGAAAAGTCCCGTGGTATTACGATTAACTCCGCTCACGTTGAGTACGAGACCGAAAAGCGTCACTACGCTCACGTTGACTGCCCGGGGCACGCTGACTATGTGAAGAACATGATCACGGGCGCCGCTCAGATGGACGGTGCCATCCTGGTGGTGGCTGCTTCCGACGGCCCGATGCCCCAGACCCGTGAGCACATCCTGCTCGCCCGTCAGGTCGGCGTGCCGAACATCATCGTTTACCTGAACAAGTGCGACCTGGTTGACGATCCCGAACTGCTCGAACTCGTCGAGATGGAAGTTCGCGAACTGCTGACCGAGTACAAGTTCCCGGGCGACGACATCCCCGTCATCCGCGGTTCCGCCAAGCTCGCCCTCGAAGGCGATCAGTCCGAGTACGGCGTTCCGTCCGTCCTCAAGCTGGCCGACACGATGGATTCCTACTTCCCGGAACCCGTCCGTGAACTCGACAAGCCGTTCCTGATGCCGATCGAAGACGTGTTCTCCATCTCTGGCCGCGGCACCGTGGTGACCGGCCGTGTGGAACGCGGCATCATCCACGTCGGCGATGAAATCGAAATCGTCGGTATCAAGCCGACCCAGAAGACGACCTGCACGGGCGTTGAAATGTTCCGCAAGCTCCTCGACGAAGGCGAGGCTGGCGACAACATCGGCTGCCTGCTGCGTGGTACGAAGCGTGAAGACGTCGAGCGCGGCCAGGTTGTGGCCAAGCCCGGCACGATCACCCCGCACACCAAGTTCGCTGCTCAGGTGTACGTTCTGAAGAAGGAAGAAGGCGGCCGTCATACCCCGTTCTTCAAGGGCTATCGTCCGCAGTTCTACTTCCGTACGACGGACGTGACTGGCACGATCGAGCTGCCGGAAGGCACTGAAATGGTGATGCCTGGCGACAACACCACGATGACCGTGACGCTGATCGCCCCGATCGCTATGGAAGAAGGTCTGCGCTTCGCTATTCGTGAAGGTGGTCACACGGTTGGTGCCGGTGTGGTTGCCAAGATCATCGAGTAATTTGCTAGAATTGCAGACCTCTATCGAGGGGTCTGCAGTTGCAGGGGTATAGCTCAATCGGCAGAGCGACGGTCTCCAAAACCGTAGGTTGAGGGTTCGATTCCTTCTGCCCCTGCCATCAGTTACACAAAGCCAAGCCGCGATCAATTGAGTGACCGCGGCTTAGTTGTTTATCGGGGAAACGCCCCGTTGGGTTAGAGAACCAATAATGAGCAAACCAAAAGAGCAGGTTGAGGAGCCCAGTAAGGGGCGCGATCTCGTCCTCGTCACGATTGCCATCATAGTGGCGGTTGCAGGCGTTCTTGCCTTCACTTTCCTCAGTGATCAGCCTCTGGGCGTGCGTCTCGCCTGCCTGGCCGCCGGTCTTGTGGTTGGCTGCGCCATTGCCTGGTTCAGCCCATCGGGTAAGCGGTTCATTGCCTATGGACGCGCTTCTTACGATGAGCTGCGCCTTGTTGTCTGGCCGACTCGCCGCGAAACCCTGACGAGCACCGGGCTTGTGATGGGATTTGTCGTAATCATTGCATTGTTCCTTTTCGTGATTGACAAGATCATCGAATGGGGACTCTATGATGTTCTTCTGAAGCTTATCTAAACAGCAGCAGGGGGACGGAGATCGAAATGACGGAAGAAGCCAAGCCTAATACCGAAGCGGGTAACGCTGAAGAAAATGCATCTGCCGGAAACATGAAGTGGTACACCATTCATGTTTATTCCAGCATGGAGAAGAGCGCTTACAACGCACTGGTTGACCGGATCTCGCATTCGGAATACAAGGACCTGTTCGGTGAAGTGCTTCTCCCGACTGAGAAGGTTGAGGATATCCGCAACGGTCGTAAAGTGACGACCGAGCGCCGTCTCTATCCGGGATACATCTTCATCCAGATGATCATGAATGATGATACGTGGCATCTGGTCAAGAACACTCCCCGTGTTATGGAATTCCTGGGCGGCAATCGCCCGACCCGCATTCCGGAATCCGATATTGCCCGCATCAAGGGCACGGTCGCGGAAGGCGTGGAGAAGCCGAAGCCCAAGGTGCTCTTCGAGCTCGGCGAAACGGTCCGTGTGAAGGAAGGCGCTTTTGCCGACTTCAATGGCCGTGTTGATGAAGTGAACTACGACAAGAGCCGTCTGAAGGTTCTCGTGTCGATCTTCGGCCGCCAGACTCCGGTTGATCTGGCTTTTGACGAAGTAGAAAAAGTTTAATTTATATCAAATAGATGCTCCTTTGAATAGTGGACTTAAAATGTGGGTTCGCTATAATAAGGGGCTTATTTGATTTCACTGTGGGGAGCCCGACTGTCGGGCGACTGAACCCAAGAGGATAACTATGGCAAAGAAAATCATCGGCTTTATCAAGCTGCAAGTGCCAGCTGGTAAGGCTAATCCTGCGCCGCCTATCGGCCCGGCTCTCGGCCAGCGTGGCCTGAACATCATGGAATTCTGCAAGGCCTTCAATGCCCGCACGCAGTCCATGGAAAAGGGTCTTCCGATTCCGGTCGTGATCACCGCCTTCGCGGATAAGTCCTTCACGTTCATCATGAAGACTCCTCCGGCGACGATCCTGATCAAGAAGGCTGCCAAGATTGAGAAGGGTTCTGCTCGCCCGCACACCAACAAGGTCGGCAAGATTACCCGCGCTCAGGCTGAAGAAATCGCCAAGGCCAAGGAGCCTGATCTGACTGCTGCTGATCTCGACGCGGCTGTTCGCACCATCGCCGGCTCCGCCCGCTCGATGGGTATCACGGTGGAGGGTCTGTAATGGCTAAGAAACTGTCCAAGCGCGTTGCTGCCAACCGTGCGAAAGTTGAACTCGGCAAGCTTTACGATGTGAAGGAAGCTATCGACCTGGTCAAGGGCTGCGCCTCTGCCAAGTTTGATGAGTCCTTCGACGTTGCCGTTCAGCTCGGTATCGATCCGAAGAAGTCTGACCAGACCGTCCGTGGCGCCTGCGTGCTGCCGGAAGGCACTGGCAAGGTTGTTCGTGTTGCTGTGTTCACCCAGGGTGCCCGCGCTGAAGAAGCGAAGGCCGCCGGTGCTGACATCGTCGGTTTCGATGACCTCGCCGACAAGGTGAAGGCTGGCTTCATGGACTTCGACGTTGTGATCGCCTCCCCGGACGCGATGCGCGTTGTCGGCCGCCTCGGCCAGGTCCTCGGCCCGCGTGGCCTGATGCCGAACCCGAAGGTTGGCACCGTGACCCCGAACGTCGCCGAAGCTGTCAAGAACGCCAAGGCTGGTCAGGTTCAGTTCCGTGCTGACAAGGCCGGTATCATTCACGCCTCCATCGGTCGTGCTTCTTTCGAGACCCCGCGCCTCGAAGCCAACCTCAAGGCTCTTATTGAAGCCCTGAACAAGGCTAAGCCTGCCGCCGCCAAGGGCGTGTACCTGAAGAAGGTTGCTCTCTCCTCCACCATGGGCATCGGTGCCCGCGTGGATCTGAGCACGCTTTCCAACTAATAAGTTTCATCATGGCGCTCCCCGAAAGTGGGGCGCTGTGCTGGGGCCGCGAGGCCCCAAGGGCTTTGGTGGCCGTGCCACAGCGCACGGCCAATGTCAAAGACCGCTGGAAGCGAGAGCTTTAAAAGTCTTAAGAGCGCCGACCCGAACGGGCAGCGCAATAAGATATCCAACGTAGACGGCAAAACCGAAGAGAGTGAATTACGTTGTACCGCAGGCCCATGTCGGCGGCTGCTCGTTCCCCTCTCTCTCGAGGTGAGCCGGTCATAAAAGAACCGGTGCTAGTTACTAGCACCTCTGAGTGGAGCCAGACCATGGGTCTTAATCGTCAAGATAAAGCGGCTGTGATCGAGGAAGTGAAGGCACTTGCTGCCGAAAGCACTTCCCTGATTTTCGCCGACTACCGTGGACTGAGCGTTGAAGCAATCACCGCCCTGCGCAAGGAAGCTCGCCAGAACGGTGTGAAGTTGCGTGTTGCCAAGAATACCCTGGTGAGCCGTGCCGTCGCCGAGACTCCGTTTGCCTGCGCTGCCGATAGCTTTACCGGCCCGCTGGTTTACGGCTTCTCTGCCGATCCGGTTGCCCTCGCCAAGGTGCTCTTCAACTTTGCTAAGAAGAACGAAGCGTTCGCCATCAAGGGCGGCGTCATGGATGGTAAGGCTCTTGACCTTGCCGCCATCGAGGCCCTCTCCACGATGCCGAGCCGCGACGAACTGATTGCTAAGTTGATGGCCACGATGAACGAGCCGATCGCTAAGTTCGTGCGTACCCTCAACGAAGTTCCGGCGCGTCTTGTGCGCACCGTCGCTGCAGTTCGAGATTCGAAGGAACAGGCTGCTGCCTAATCCTGTAGTTTTTTAAATTTAACCATACACAACGTATACGGAGTCATTTCAAATGGCACTCTCTAACGAAGAAATCCTCGAGGCGATCGCCTCCAAGTCCGTCCTTGAGATCTCTGAGCTGATCAAGCTGATGGAAGACAAGTTCGGCGTTTCCGCCGCCGCCCCGGTTGCTGTCGCCGCTGCTGCTGGCGCTGCCGCCCCGGCTGCTGAAGCCAAGTCCGAGTTCGACGTCGTTCTGTCCGACGTTGGCGCGAACAAGATCAAGGTGATCAAGGTCGTCCGTGAAATCACGGGCCTGGGCCTGAAGGAAGCCAAGGATCTGGTCGAAGCCGCCCCGAAGGCTGTTAAGACCGCCGTTGCCAAGGCTGAAGCCGAAGAGCTGAAGAAGAAGCTCGAAGAGACCGGTGCTAAGGTCGACCTCAAGTAATTCTTTTTTGAATGCTTGAATTATCCGGTTCGGAGTTCCTCCGAACCGGATAAAATCGCTAGTGTCGATTTTGAAAAGAATTTGCCCTTGCGAATTTCTTTCAAAGTCTTCCCTAAATGAGTGAGAGTTGGGTCCTAACTAAAGTCTAGGATTGTGCCGCTGGGATAATCTGTTGTATCCAAGCGGCTTTTGCCGTCTCTTGCTTTTTCTTCTCTGGAGCAGGGTTTTCTTCCCTGACTCGCGTCGAACGGAGTGTCCATGTCGTACTCGTTCACTGAAAAGAAGCGCATCCGGAAAAGCTTCGCCAATCGTCCGAGCGTCCTCGCAGTGCCCCCCCTGTTGGATATTCAGTTGCGGTCTTATGCAGATTTCCTGCAGGCTGATGTTAAGCCGAATGCCCGCAAAGATATCGGTCTTCAGGCCGCCTTTACCTCTATCTTCCCGGTTTCCAGCCACAATGGGCTGGCCCGCCTTCGTTTTGTTAGTTATGACCTGGCTAAGCCAGAGTTTGATGTTGCAGAGTGTCAGCTCCGTGGTCTGAGCTACTCCTGCCGCCTTCGTGCCAAGATCCAGCTCGAGATCTATGACCGTGACGCCCCGACGACTGTAAAAGAAGTTCGGGAGAATGAAGTCTACATGGGCGAGATCCCTCTCATGACTGAGAAGGGCTCTTTCATCATCAACGGCTCTGAGCGAGTTATCGTCTCCCAGCTGCACCGCTCCCCTGGTATTTTCTTTGAAAATGACAAGGGCAAGACTCACTCCTCCGGCAAGCTGCTGTTCTCTGCCCGAGTGATTCCTTACCGCGGCTCCTGGCTCGACTTCGAGTTCGATGCGAAGGATATTCTCTTCTTCCGTATTGACCGCCGCCGCAAGATGCCCGGCACGATTCTGCTGAAGGCTCTGGGTATGACCCCAATGCAGATTCTCGCCCGCTTCTTCGAGTTCGATCACTTCACGCTGTCCGCGGAAGGTGCTCGTCTGTCGCTCATTCCTGAGCGCCTGAAGGGTGACTCTCTCGGCTTCAACATCGTCGACAAGGACGGCAAGATCATCGTCCCGGGCGACAAGCGCGTGAATGCCCGTCACGTTCGCCTGATCAATCAGGCCGGCATCAAGGAAATCCCCGTTCCGGACGATTACCTGATTGACCGTGTGCTCGCGAAGGACATCTATGATGAGGAAACCGGTGAGCAGATCGCTGCCGCCAACGCCCTGATCGACGAGAAGCTGCTTGAGAAGCTGCGTGCCGCCAACATCACGGATATCGAGACGCTCTACACGAACGAACTCGACCACGGCGCTTACATTTCCGAGACTCTGCGTCTTGATGAAACGGCCGATAAGCTCGCCGCCCGCATCGCGATCTACCGCATGATGCGCCCGGGTGAACCGCCGACCGAAGAAGCTGTCGAATCCCTGTTTGAACGCCTGTTCTTCTCGACCGATACGTACGATCTGTCCCGTGTCGGCCGCATGAAGATCAATGCCCGCTTCGGCAAGTCCGATATGACCGGCGCTGCCACGCTGACCGCGGAAGACATCGTTGACACGATGATGCTGCTCGTCGCGCTGCGCAACGGCCAGGACGATGTCGTCATGACTGACGATAACGGCGTCCAGCGTACCGTTCCGGTGAATGGCGTTGATGATATTGACCACCTCGGCAACCGCCGCGTCCGCTGCGTCGGCGAACTGGCTGAAAACCAGTTCCGTGCCGGCCTCGCCCGCGTTGAGCGCGCCGTGCGTGAACGCCTCGGCCAGGCTGAGAGCGACAATCTCACACCGCAGGACCTGATCAACAGCAAGCCGATTTCTGCCTCGATCCGCGAGTTCTTTGGCTCCAGCCAGCTCTCGCAGTTCATGGACCAGACGAACCCGCTGTCCGAAATCACGCATAAGCGCCGTATTTCGGCCCTTGGCCCGGGCGGTCTGACCCGTGAGCGCGCCGGCTTCGAAGTGCGAGACGTGCATCCGACGCACTACGGCCGTGTCTGCCCGATTGAGACCCCTGAAGGTCCGAACATCGGTCTGATCAACTCGCTCGCTATTTACGCCCGCCTGAACGACTACGGCTTCCTTGAGACGCCGTATCGCCGCGTGGTTGACGGTGTCGCGACCAGCACGATTGACTACCTTTCCGCTATTGAGGAAGGCAAGTACATCATCGCCCAGGCGAACGCTGATCTGGATGAAAACAACCGCCTCACGCAGGAACTCGTGTCTTGCCACGAGAAGGGTGAATTCGTTCTGGCCCGTCCGGCTGACATTCAGTACATGGACGTTGCCCCGTCGCAGATCGTGTCTGTGGCCGCTTCCATGATTCCGTTCCTGGAGCATGACGACGCGAACCGAGCCCTGATGGGCGCGAATATGCAGCGTCAGGCCGTGCCCTGCCTCCGTCCGGAGTATCCGTTCGTCGGCACCGGCATGGAACGCACTGTTGCTGAGGACTCCAAGACGGCTGTCCAGGCCCGCCGCGGCGGTATCGTCGACTATGTTGACGCTAACCGTGTCGTTATTCGTGTGAACGACGAGGAAAGCGTTGCCGGTGAAGTGGGTGTTGATATTTACAACCTGCAGAAGTTCACCCGCTCCAACCAGTCCACGACGATCAATCAGCGTCCGATCGTGATGATCGGCGACCATGTGGCGAAGGGTGACGTGCTGGCTGACGGCGCTTCGACCGATCAGGGCGAACTCGCTCTCGGCCAGAACATGCTGATCGCCTTCATGCCGTGGAACGGCTACAACTACGAAGACTCGGTGCTGATCTCCGAGAAGGTCGTGGCTGATGACCGCTACACCTCGATCCACATCGAGGAACTCTCTGTCGTTGCCCGTGATACGAAGCTCGGCGCGGAAGAAATCACGCGCGATATTTCGAATCTGCCTGAGCAGCAGCTGAACCGTCTCGACGACGCCGGCATTGTGTTTATCGGTGCTGAAGTTGAGGCCGGCGACGTGCTGGTCGGCAAGGTGACGCCGAAGGGCGAAACCCAGCTCACGCCGGAAGAGAAGCTGCTGCGCGTGATCTTCGGTGAGAAGGCCTCCGACGTGAAGGATACGTCGCTGCGCGTTCCGTCCGGCATGTCCGGCACCGTGATTGACGTTCAGGTCTTCACCCGTGAAGGCGTGGAACGCGATTCCCGCGCGAAGTCGATTATTGAAGACGAACTGAAGCGCTACCAGCGAGATCTGGACGACGAACGCCGTATTGTTGAGACTGACGCCTGCGCCCGTCTCCGCCGTCAGATCACCGGCAAGAAGGTTCTCACGGCCCCGAACGGCCTGGGTGCCGGCTCGGTTCTGACCACCGAATACCTCGAAGGCCTGAACTACCAGCAGCTCTTCTCCATCGTGATGGAGACTGAGGATGATCAGAAGCTGATCGACCTCACGAAGAAGGCTCTGGAGAACAAGGTGAAGGAATTCGCCGAAGCCTACAACCTGAAGAAGGACAAGCTCACCCGCGGCGACGAACTGCCCCCGGGCGTGCTGAAGATGGTGAAGGTTTACATCGCCGAACGCCGCCGCCTGCAGCCTGGCGACAAGATGGCAGGCCGTCACGGTAACAAGGGTGTGGTCTCCAAGGTGAACCCGGTTGAGGATATGCCGTACATGGCTGACGGCCGTCCGATGGACATCGTGCTGAACCCGCTCGGCGTGCCGTCCCGTATGAACATCGGCCAGGTGCTGGAAGTCCATCTCGGATGGGCGGCCAAGGGCCTCGGCTGGCGTCTGCAGGAACTGCTCGACAGCGAACGCGGCAAGCAGGTGAAGGAAATCCGCGCCTTCCTGGAGAAGGTCTACAACATGACCGGCAAGAAGGAAGACATCGCGAGCCTCACCGATGACGAAGTGATCGCCATGGTGAACCGTATCAAGCACGGCATTCCGTTCGCGACGCCGGTGTTCGACGGTGCAAGCGAAGAGCAGATCAAGCAGATGCTGGAGATGGCATTCCCGGATTCCGAAGTGAAGCGCCTCCAGCTCACGCCGAACCGTGAACAGGCCACGCTGTACGACGGCCGCACGGGTGACGCGTTTACCTGCCCGGTGACGGTTGGCTACATGCACTACCTGAAGCTGCATCACCTGGTTGACGACAAGATGCACGCCCGCTCCACCGGTCCGTACTCCCTCGTGACCCAGCAGCCGCTCGGCGGTAAGGCTCAGTTCGGCGGACAGCGTTTCGGCGAAATGGAAGTCTGGGCTCTTGAAGCTTACGGCGCAGCCTACACGCTGCAGGAAATGCTGACGGTGAAGTCCGACGACGTTAACGGCCGTACGAAGATGTACGAAAACATTGTCAAGGGCGATCTGTCGATTGATGCCGGTATTCCGGAATCCTTCAATGTTCTGGTGCGCGAAATCCGCTCGCTCGGCATCGACATTGACTACGAGAAAAATTAAGGACGGTTTTCGAGATGAATAACGCCTTTCTCAATCTGTTTCAGCAGGTGCAGCAGGACAATCACTTTGATGCCCTGCGCATTTCGATCGCTTCGCCGGAAAAGATCCGTGAGTGGTCTTACGGCGAAGTGAAGAAGCCGGAAACGATCAATTACCGCACCTTTAAGCCGGAGCGTGATGGTCTTTTCTGCTGCCGTATTTTCGGGCCGATCAAGGACTACGAGTGCCTTTGCGGTAAGTACAAGCGCATGAAGCATCGCGGCGTCGTCTGCGAGAAGTGCGGCGTCGAAGTGACGCTGTCCAAGGTGCGCCGCGAACGCATGGGCCACATCGAGCTCGCGAGCCCGGTGGCTCACATCTGGTTCCTGAAGAGCCTGCCGTCCCGCATGGGCATGGTGCTCGATATCCCGCTGCGCGATATCGAACGCGTGCTGTACTTCGAAGCCTATATCGTTGTTGATCCGGGCATGACCCCGCTGAAGCGCGGCCAGCTCCTCACCGAAGACGATTACGCCGCGAAGACCGAAGAGTTCGGTGACGAATTCAAGGCCATGATGGGTGCCGAGGCAATCCGTGAGCTGCTGAAGTCTATCGATATTCCGAAGGAAATCGAGACGCTGCGCACGGAGCTGAAGGAAACCAATTCCGACGCGAAGATCAAGAAGTACGCGAAGCGCCTGAAGGTCCTCGAAGGCTTCCATCGTTCCGGAATTCATCCGGAATGGATGATTCTCGAGGTGTTGCCGGTGCTGCCGCCGGATCTGCGTCCGCTCGTACCGCTCGACGGCGGCCGTTTTGCGACCTCCGATCTGAACGATCTGTACCGCCGCGTGATCAACCGTAACAACCGTCTGAAGCGTCTGCTCGAGCTGAAGGCCCCGGACATCATCGTGCGCAACGAAAAGCGCATGCTGCAGGAAGCTGTCGACTCTCTGATCGACAACGGCCGCCGCGGCAAGGCGATGACCGGTCCGAACAAGCGCCCGCTCAAGTCTCTCGCTGACATGATCAAGGGTAAGTCCGGCCGCTTCCGTCAGAACCTGCTCGGTAAGCGTGTGGACTACTCCGGCCGTTCCGTGATTACGGTGGGTCCGGAACTGAAGATGCACCAGTGCGGTGTGCCGAAGCCGATGGCTCTCGAGCTCTTCAAGCCCTTCATCTACAACAAGCTTGAGATGCGTGGTCTCGCGAACACGATCAAGGCTGCGAAGAAGATGGTCGAGACCCAGGATCCGGTGATCTGGGACATTCTCGAAGAGGTGATTTACGAGCACCCCGTGATGCTGAACCGTGCGCCTACGCTGCACCGTCTCGGCATTCAGGCGTTCGAACCCCGTCTGATCAGCGGCAAGGCTCTCCAGCTCCCGCCGCTCGTCTGCGCTCCGTTCAACGCCGACTTCGACGGCGACCAGATGGCTATTCACGTGCCGCTCTCTCTGGAAGCTCAGACCGAAGCCCGTACGCTGATGCTGTCGACGAACAACGTCCTCTTCCCGGCTAACGGTGATCCGGCGAACGTTCCGTCTCAGGATATGGTGCTGGGTCTCTACTGGAGCACCCGCGCCCGCGTCAACGCGCCTGGCGAAGGCATGTTCTTCGAGGACGTGGATGAAGTCCGCCGCGCTCTCTCCGCCGGCATCGTGACGCTGCAGACCCGCTGCACGGTCCGCGTGAAGGAGTACGACCTGAACCGCGAAACCGGTGAGACGAACGAACGCACGATCCGTGTCGAAACGACTGCGGGCCGCGCTCTGCTGTCCGAAATCCTGCCGAAGGGCATGAAGTTCTCCGACATCAACAAGACGCTGAAGAAGAAGGAAATCGCCCGTCTGATTTCTACCTGCTTCCGTGTCTGCGGTCTCCGCGCGACGGTGGACTTTGTTGACGCTCTGAAGAACCGCGGCTACTACCTCTCCACGCAGGCCGGTATTTCGATCTGCGTTGACGATATGAAGGTTCCGGCCGAGAAGCAGAAGCTCGTTGATGACGCTGAGAAGGAAGTGGAAGAGATCCAGTCCCAGTACACCTCCGGTCTCGTGACGCAGGGCGAACGCTATAACAAGGTGGTGGACATCTGGGGCCGTACCGCTGATGAAGTCGGTAAGGTCATGATGAAGGATCTGTCTGTCGAGCCGGTTATCGACCGCCATGGCAACAAGACCACCCAGGAATCGTTCAACGCCGTGTACATGGCTGCTGACTCCGGTGCCCGAGGCTCTCCTGCCCAGATCCGTCAGCTGGCCGGTATGCGAGGCCTGATGGCGAAGCCGGACGGCTCCATTATTGAAACGCCTATTACGGCTAACTTCCGTGAAGGCCTGAACGTTCTGCAGTACTTCGTGTCGACCCACGGTGCCCGTAAGGGTCTGGCCGATACGGCTCTGAAGACGGCTAACTCCGGCTACCTCACCCGCCGACTGGTGGATGTGACGCAGGACCTCGTCGTTACGGAGCAGGACTGCGGCACGAAGAATGGCGTGAAGATGCGCGCTCTCGTCGAATCCGGCGATGTGGTGCAGGCTCTGCGCGACCGTATCTTCGGCCGAGTGGCTGCGGAGGACATCAACAATCCGGAAACGGATGAGCTGATCGCTGCCGCTGGCACGCTGATTGATGAGAACATCTGCGACAAGATCGATGCCGCCGGCATTGATGAAGTGATGGTCCGCACGCCTCTTACGTGTGAAACCCGTCACGGCATCTGCGCCAAGTGCTATGGCCGCGATCTCGGCCGCGGCACTCTGGTGAACGAAGGCGAAGCGGTCGGCGTGATCGCTGCTCAGTCCATCGGTGAACCGGGCACGCAGCTGACGATGCGTACGTTCCATATCGGCGGTGCGGCGAGCCGTGCTGCTGTGGCTTCGAGCGTTGAAGCGAAGGCCTCCGGTAAGGTGAACTTCACCTCCGCGATGCGCTACGTCACGTCGAACAAGGGCGAACTCGTGGTGATTTCCCGTTCCGGCGAAATCGTCGTGACGGATGCCACGACGGGCCGCGAACGTGAACGTCATAAGATCCAGTACGGTGCCACGCTGTCCGTGCATGAAGGCCAGCTGGTGAAGGCCGGCGAGCAGATGGCGACCTGGGATCCGATGACGCGTCCGATTATTTCGGAATACGCCGGTAAGATCCGCTTTGAAAACGTGATCGACAACGTCACGGTGATGAGCCAGACCGATGAAGTGACCGGTCTGTCCACGCAGGTTGTTATCGACTCCAAGCGCTCCACCTCGAGCCACGGTTCGAAGAAGGGCGGCTCCACCGGCACGCTGCGTCCGTTGGTCCACCTGATCGACGCGAACGGTAATGAGGTGAAGATTCCGGGTACGGACCACGCTGTGACGATTCAGCTGCCGGTTGGCGCTCTGGTCACGGTTCAGGACGGTCAGGAAATCGGTCAGGGCGAAGTGCTTGCCCGTATTCCGGTTGAATCCCAGAAGACCCGAGATATTACGGGCGGTCTGCCGCGAGTTGCCGAGCTCTTCGAAGCTCGCTCTCCGAAGGACGCCGGTATGCTGGCTGAAGTGACCGGTACGGTGACCTTCGGTAAGGAAACGAAGGGCAAGCAGCGTCTGATGATCACGGATAACGAAGGTGTTGATCACGAATTCCTGATCCCGAAGGACAAGACCGTGCTGGTGCATGACGGCCAGGTGGTCCAGAAGGGTGAAGAAATCGTTGACGGACCGGCCGATCCGCATGATATTCTGCGTCTGCTCGGTATTGAGGCTCTGGCCCGCTACATCGTCGACGAAGTTCAGGACGTGTACCGTCTGCAGGGTGTGAAGATCAACGATAAGCACATCGAAGTGATCGTCCGCCAGATGCTGCGCCGCGTGATCGTTGCTGATCCGGGCGACACGGGCTTCATCCAGGGTGAGCAGGTCGAACGCGCTGAACTCCTCGACGCGAACGACGAAGCGATCAGCCAGAACAAGCGTCCGGCGACCTACGAGAACCTGCTCCTTGGTATTACGAAGGCCTCGCTCTCGACCGACTCCTTCATTTCGGCCGCTTCCTTCCAGGAAACGACGCGAGTGCTCACCGAAGCCGCCATTATGGGCAAGGTTGACCACCTGCGCGGCCTGAAGGAAAACGTGATCGTCGGCCGTCTGATTCCGGCCGGTACCGGCCTTGCCTATCACAAGGCTGTGAAGGCGAGAGAAGCTGCCGAGGCTGCTGAAGCCAAGGCGCTCGCCGAAGCGACCGTTGCTGAACAGGTGGCTGTCGCGACCGAACAGGCTGCTCAGAGCGCTTCCGCTCAGAAGCCTGAATCTCCGGCCTCTGACAACTAAGACGCGTATTTAAGCCTCTGGCTTATGAAGGCCGCCGCAGAATCCTGCGGCGGCCTTTTTCATAGGGGATCGCCCGTAAGGGGTATATATTTCAAGCGCTTAAACGAAAAAATTTTTGTTCAGAACTTGACAATTCCACACTTAAAGGCGATACTCACATGTCTTTTCTCGACCACAAGGGGAGGAGTGTTTCTCCAAACCGCGTGAAGAGGAAAGATTTTTGCATTGTTAAACCTATAAAAGTTTTTGATTTTCAAAGCTTTTAAGTTTTTTTGACGGACGTTTTTAATGCCAACTATTAATCAGCTTGTGCGCAAACCTCGCACTCTTACGCATGATAAGAGCAAGAGCCCTGCGCTGAAGAACAGCCCGCAGAAGCGCGGCGTTTGCACCCGTGTTTACACGACCACCCCGAAGAAGCCGAACTCCGCTCTGCGTAAGGTTGCGAAGGTTCGCCTGACCAACGGCTTCGAAGTCATTTCCTACATCGGCGGCGAAGGCCACAACCTTCAGGAACACTCCGTGGTTCTGATCCGTGGCGGCCGTGTGAAGGATCTGCCGGGTGTGCGTTACCACATCGTTCGCGGCTCTCTGGATACCCAGGGCGTGAAGGATCGTAAGCAGTCCCGCTCCAAGTACGGTGCGAAGCGCCCGAAGGCTGCTTAATCAGCTTTCGATGCTAAACGGCATGAGGAGAATGGTCTCCAGGTGCCGAGTAAGTCGCAGCCTGCATCATGTGGCTACTGGAAATCGAGGCCTGCCAGAAAAGGCCCAAAATGACTGAAGATATTTAACGAGAGGAATTATGCCCCGTCGTCGTGAAGTACCAAAACGCGAAGTTTTGCCGGATCCTAAGTTCGGTAGCGTTGAAATTACCAAGTTTGTTAACGTGATCATGCTGGACGGCAAGAAGGCCGTCGCAGAGCGCATCGTTTACGGCGCCCTGAAGCAGATCGGAGAGAAGTCCGGTAAGGACCCCCTGGAAGTTTTCACCACTGCACTCAATAACGTCCGTCCGTTGGTTGAAGTGAAGAGCCGCCGAGTCGGCGGTGCCAACTACCAGGTTCCGGTTGAGATCCGTCCGGTCCGTCGTATGGCTCTGGCCATGCGCTGGCTCCGTGAAGCTGCCAAGAGCCGCTCTGAAAAGTCCATGCCGCTCCGCCTCGCCGGCGAGCTGCTTGACGCTTCCGAAGGTCGCGGCGGTGCCGTGAAGAAGCGTGACGAAGTCCATCGTATGGCTGAAGCCAACAAGGCCTTCTCTCATTTCCGCTTCTAATCCATTTAAGTTCTGGGCAGAAAGACGAAATCCCCGCTTTCTGTCCAGAAAAGGACAAATCAAACTATGCGTACCACTCCGATTGAGCGCTATCGCAACATTGGCATCTCTGCCCACATTGACGCGGGCAAGACGACCACGACCGAGCGCATTCTGTATTACACCGGCGTAAACCACAAGATCGGCGAAGTGCATGATGGCGCGGCGACGATGGACTGGATGGAGCAGGAACAGGAACGTGGCATCACGATTACCTCCGCCTGCACCACCTGCTACTGGCACGGCATGAAGATGCAGTACCCGGACGCCTACCGTTTCAACATCATCGACACCCCTGGGCACGTGGACTTCACTGTTGAAGTGGAACGTTCCCTGCGCGTGCTCGACGGCGCCGTCATGGTTTATGACTCCGTCGGCGGCGTTCAGCCCCAGTCCGAAACCGTTTGGCGTCAGGCCGAGCGTTATCACGTGCCGCGTATCGCGTTCGTGAACAAGATGGACCGCGTCGGCGCGAACTTCTTCCGCGTTTACGATCAGATCAAGAACCGTCTGCACGGCAACCCCGTGCCGGTCGTGATTCCGGTTGGTGCTGAAGACAACTTCCGCGGCGTTGTTGACCTTCTCGAAATGAAGGCCATCATCTGGGACGAAGCCAGCCAGGGCATGAAGTTCGACTACGAAGACATCCCCGCTGATCTCGTTGACTCCGCCAACGAATGGCGCGAGAAGATGATCGAGTCTGCCGCTGAAGCTTCTGACGAGCTGATGGACAAGTACCTCGAGAACGGCACGCTCTCGAACGAAGAAGTCGTTCAGGGTCTGCGCGTTCTGACGATCGCGAACAAGGTTCAGCCGATGCTTTGCGGCTCCGCCTTCAAGAACAAGGGCGTGCAGCGCATGCTCGACGCCGTCGTTGAGTTCCTCCCGTCCCCGATCGACATTCCGCCGGTCCAGGGCTTCGACCTCGATGACAAGCCGGTTCTCCGCCACACTGACGACAACGACTTCTCCAGCGCTCTGGTCTTCAAGATCATGACGGACCCGTTCGTTGGTCAGATCTCCTTCATCCGCGTGTATTCCGGCATTATGGTTTCCGGCGAAACCGTGCTGAACTCCACGAAGGACAAGAAGGAACGTCTCGGCCGTCTGCTGCAGATGCACGCCAACCAGCGTCACGAAATCAAGCAGGTTGAGGCAGGCGATATTGCTGCTGCCGTCGGCCTGAAGACCGTGACCACGGGCGACACGCTGTGCGACCCCGAGCACCCGGTGATCCTTGAAAAGATGGAATTCCCGGATCCGGTTATTTCTGAGGCTGTTGAGCCGAAGACCAAGGCCGACCAGGAAAAGATGGCTCTCGCCCTCAGCCGCCTGGCTCAGGAAGATCCGTCCTTCCGCGTGCACACCGATGAAGAATCCGGCCAGACCATTATTTCCGGTATGGGCGAGCTCCACCTCGACGTGCTGGTTGACCGTATGCGTCGTGAATTCAACGTCGAAGCCACCGTTGGCAAGCCCCAGGTTGCTTACCGTGAAACGATCCGCTCCGTGGTTGAAAAGGCCGAATGCAAGTTCGTCAAGCAGACGGGCGGCCGCGGCCAGTACGGTCACGTTGTGCTGAAGCTGGAGCCGCAGCCTGCCGGCAAGGGCTTCGAATTCGTTGACGCCATTAAGGGCGGCGTGGTTCCGCGTGAGTACATCCCCGCGGTCCAGAAGGGTATTGAAGATGCCCTGAAGGCTGGCGTGCTGGCCGGCTACCCGGTGGTTGACGTCAAGGCTACGCTGTATTTCGGTTCTTACCACGAAGTTGACTCGAACGAAAACGCGTTCAAGATCGCCGGCTCGATGGCGTTCAAGGACGGTATGCGTGAAGGCAACCCGGTTCTGCTCGAGCCGATCATGAAGGTTGAAGTCGAAACGCCTGAAGAGTACATGGGCGACGTCGTCGGTGACCTTTCTTCCCGCCGCGGCAAGATCGACGGCATGGATGATCAGCAGGGCGGCGGCAAGGCCATCCGCGCGATGGTTCCGCTGGCTGAAATGTTCGGCTACGCGACCCGTCTGCGTTCTCTCACGAAGGGCCGTGCAACCTATGTCATGGAATTCGACCACTACGAGGAAACCCCGCGTAACGTGGCTGAAGCTGTGATTGCTGAAAAAGCTAAGTAACCTTGCGTAACTGATAAAATAAACAATCAGTTCCGCGAATCCAACAAGGATAGAAAATGGCAGAAAAAGAGAAGTATGTACGTAGCAAGCCCCACGTGAACGTGGGCACGATTGGTCACGTTGACCACGGCAAGACCACCCTGACGGCCGCTCTGACGACCGTCCTCGCCCAGAAGTTCGGCGGCGCGGCTCTCGCCTATGATCAGATTGACGCGGCTCCTGAAGAAAAGTCCCGTGGTATTACGATTAACTCCGCTCACGTTGAGTACGAGACCGAAAAGCGTCACTACGCTCACGTTGACTGCCCGGGGCACGCTGACTATGTGAAGAACATGATCACGGGCGCCGCTCAGATGGACGGTGCCATCCTGGTGGTGGCTGCTTCCGACGGCCCGATGCCCCAGACCCGTGAGCACATCCTGCTCGCCCGTCAGGTCGGCGTGCCGAACATCATCGTTTACCTGAACAAGTGCGACCTGGTTGACGATCCCGAACTGCTCGAACTCGTCGAGATGGAAGTTCGCGAACTGCTGACCGAGTACAAGTTCCCGGGCGACGACATCCCCGTCATCCGCGGTTCCGCCAAGCTCGCCCTCGAAGGCGATCAGTCCGAGTACGGCGTTCCGTCCGTCCTCAAGCTGGCCGACACGATGGATTCCTACTTCCCGGAACCCGTCCGTGAACTCGACAAGCCGTTCCTGATGCCGATCGAAGACGTGTTCTCCATCTCTGGCCGCGGCACCGTGGTGACCGGCCGTGTGGAACGCGGCATCATCCACGTCGGCGATGAAATCGAAATCGTCGGTATCAAGCCGACCCAGAAGACGACCTGCACGGGCGTTGAAATGTTCCGCAAGCTCCTCGACGAAGGCGAGGCTGGCGACAACATCGGCTGCCTGCTGCGTGGTACGAAGCGTGAAGACGTCGAGCGCGGCCAGGTTGTGGCCAAGCCCGGCACGATCACCCCGCACACCAAGTTCGCTGCTCAGGTGTACGTTCTGAAGAAGGAAGAAGGCGGCCGTCATACCCCGTTCTTCAAGGGCTATCGTCCGCAGTTCTACTTCCGTACGACGGACGTGACTGGCACGATCGAGCTGCCGGAAGGCACTGAAATGGTGATGCCTGGCGACAACACCACGATGACCGTGACGCTGATCGCCCCGATCGCTATGGAAGAAGGTCTGCGCTTCGCTATTCGTGAAGGTGGTCACACGGTTGGTGCCGGTGTGGTTGCCAAGATCATCGAGTAATACTTTTACGAAAGAATCAGTTAGCTGATCTAAATCAGTTGACATGATGCACAGGATCGGGATATACTCCCGATCCTGTTGTTCTTTTTATGTTCTTTTTTGCAGGATATACTAGAAAATGCAGTCCCAGCGCATCCGTATTCGCCTGAAGGCCTACGATTACAAACTTATCGACCAGTCCGCTCAGGAAATCGTTGATACCGCCAAACGTACTGGCGCCGTCGTTCGCGGCCCGGTTCCCCTTCCCACCCGCTTCCAGCGTTTCGATATTCTCCGTTCGCCGCACGTCAACAAGACGAGCCGTGATCAGTTCGAGATCCGTACGCACCAGCGTCTGATGGACATCATTGATCCGACGGATAAGACCGTTGATGCCCTGATGAAGCTTGATCTTCCCGCGGGCGTGGATGTCAAGATCAAGGTTGAGTAATCAGCTTTGAACCAACCCGGTTGCAGGAAATTCTGTATCGGGTTAAAATCGCACCTCTTTTTTGCCGCCAAGGCTCTATTGGTGGTGTTTTTTAGTAACGGTCCCGGCCAATCGTAGCCGGGGTGGAGAAAATAATGAGTGATAAGCTTGGCCTTGTTGGTCGCAAGGTCGGCATGACGCGCATTTTCACGGAGGAAGGTGTTTCCGTTCCCGTGACGGTGCTCGATGTGTCGAACAACCGAGTCACAGCTGTTAAGACGGAAGCTACCGATGGTTACAACGCGATCCAGGTTGCGTTTGGTACCCGCCGTCCCAGCCGCGTGACGAAGGCTCTTGCGGGCCAGTTCGCCAAAGCCGGCGTCGAAGCCGGTTCTTCTCTTAAAGAATTTCACGTTGATGCTGATAAGGTCGCCGAGTTCAAGGCTGGCCAGACTCTGAGCGTCGAAATCTTCACGGTCGGTGAAAAGGTCGATGTGACCGCTCACACGATTGGTAAGGGCTTCGCCGGCGTCATCAAGCGTCACCACTTCAAGTCCGGTCGCGCTACGCACGGTAACTCGGTTACGACGAATTCTCCCGGTTCTACCGGTAATCGTCAGGACCCGGGCCGCGTGTTCCCCGGCAAGCGTATGGCTGGTCATCTCGGCGATGTGCAGCGCACCACCCAGAATCTGGTTGTGGCCCGCGTTGATGCCGCCCGTGGCCTGCTTCTCGTCCGCGGCGCAGTGCCTGGTGCCAAGAATGGCCAGGTCATTGTTCGTCCCGCTGTCAAGGCTTAAGGAGCGACCGAATGGAACTGAATGTTATTAATGAACAGGGCCAGGAAACCGCGAAGGTTGCGGCTTCTGACGCCGTGTTTGGTCGTGAGTACAACGAAGCCCTGATTCATCAGATCGTCGTCGCTTACATGGCCAATGCCCGCCAGGGCACCCGCGCTCAGCTGACTCGTGCTGAAGTGCATCATTCCACCAAGAAGCCGTTCAAGCAGAAGGGCACCGGCCGCGCTCGCGCTGGTATGACCTCTTCTCCGCTGTGGCGTAAGGGTGGCCGTGCGTTCCCGAATCTGCCTGAAGAAAACTTCAGCCAGAAGATCAACAAGAAGATGTACCGCGCCGCGATCGCCTCGATTCTTTCGAAGCTCGTTGCTGACGGCCGCCTCGTCGTGGTTGATTCTCTCGATGTGGATACCCCGAAGACCAAGGCGTTTGCTGCCAAGGCCAAGGCTCTGGGTGTTGCCGATTCTGCACTGTTTATTGCCAACGATGTCAGCGACAATCTTTACCTTGCTTCCCGCAATCTGAAGAACGTTTCTGTCGTCACGCCGCGTTACGCTGATCCGCTGTCCCTGATTCACTACAAGAAGGTTGTGGTTGAAAAGGCTGCGGTCGCTAAGCTCGAGGAGATGCTGGGATGAGCCAGGAACGTCTTAACAGGGTGCTGGTTGGCCCGATCGTCTCTGAAAAGAGCACGATGCTCGCCGACAAGAATAACCAGATCGCCTTCCGCGTTGTGAAAGACGCGACCAAGAAGGAAGTGAAGGACGCTGTCGAACTGCTGTTCAAGGTGCAGGTCGAATCCGTCCAGGTCATCAACCTGAAGGGCAAGCAGAAGCGCTTTGGCCGCTTTGAGGGTCGTCGTTCCGACGTCCGCAAGGCTTATGTGTGCCTCAAGCCTGGTCAGGACATTAACTTCGCGCAGGAGGTGAAGTAATGGCTCTCGTCAGCATGAAGCCGACGTCCGCTGGACGTCGCCACATGGTCAAGGTCGTTCACCCGGAACTCCATAAGGGCAAGCCGTTTGCTGCTCTGACCGAAAAGAAGAACCGCATTGACGGCCGTGACAACTACGGTCACATCACCACTCGTCATAAGGGTGGCGGCCACAAGCGTGCTTATCGTATCGTTGACTTCGTTCGTAACAAGGACGGCATTCCCGCCCGCGTCGAGCGTATTGAATACGATCCGAACCGTACCGCTCATATCGCTCTCGTGCTGTTCGCTGACGGCGAACGCCGCTACATCATCGCCCCGAAGGGCCTGAAGGCTGGCGACAAGCTGGTGAACGGTTCCGAAGCTGAGATCAAGGTTGGCAACTGCCTGCCGCTCCGCAATATTCCGGTTGGTACGACGATTTGCTGCGTCGAACTCTTCCCGGGTAAAGGCGCTCAGCTTGCTCGTGCTGCTGGTTCCTACGCTCAGCTGATCGCCCGTGAAGGCGAGTACGCTCAGGTGCGTCTGCGTTCCGGTGAAGTCCGCCGCATCGGCATTGAATGCCGCGCGACGATCGGCACGGTTTCCAACGACGACCACAACCTGCGTGAACTCGGCAAGGCCGGTGCGAAGCGTTGGCGTGGTATCCGCCCGACGGTCCGTGGTGTTGCGATGAACCCGGTTGACCATCCGCACGGCGGTGGTGAAGGCAAGACCGGTACCGGTCGCGCGCCTGTGACTCCTTGGGGTCAGCTTACCCGTGGCTATCGCACTCGTAACAACAAGCGCACGGACAACATGATTGTCCAGCGTCGTTATCGGAAATAAGGGGGCGTAAATGTCTCGTTCGCTGAAAAAGGGACCGTTTGTAGACGCTTCCCTGATGAAAAAGGTTACCAAGGCCCAGGAGAGCCGCGATAAGCGCCCGCTCAAGACTTGGTCCCGTCGTTCTACCATCGTTCCGGAAATGATTGGTCTGACGATCGCCGTTCATAACGGCCGTCAGCACGTTCCGGTGTACATCAATGAGAACATGGTTGGTCATAAGCTGGGCGAATTTGCTATGACTCGTACCTTCCATGGTCACACTGCCGCTGCAGATAAGAAGTAAGGGGAAATGATGGAAACTACTGCTATTGTTCGCGGTGTGCGCCTGTCGGCCCAGCGTGGCCGTCTGGTTGCAGACCTCGTCCGCGGGAAGCCCGTGGATAAGGCTCTGAACATCCTGAACTTCACCCAGAAGAAAGCTGCAGTCATCATCAAGAAGGCTCTGGAATCTGCCATTGCCAACGCCGAGCACAATTTTGGTGCCGACATCGATGAGCTGTATGTCTCCAAGATTTACGTCGAGAAGGCTTCGACGCTGCGTCGTTTCCAGGCGCGCGCCAAGGGCCGCGGTTGCCGTATCGGCAAGCAGACCGCTCACGTCTTCGTGACGGTCAGTGACGCGAAAGCTAAGTAAAGGTGAATTATGGGTCAGAAAATTAATCCCAACGGCTTCCGTCTTCCGGTGACGCGCAACTGGACGTCTCGCTGGTATGCGGTTGGCCGCAACTTCTCCCGCACGCTGGGTGAAGATCTGAAGGTTCGCAGCTTCCTGGAAAAGAAGCTGAAGAACGCCTCTGTTGGCCGTATCCTCATTGAGCGTCCGGCTAACAACGCCCGCATCACGATCTACACGGCCCGTCCGGGCATTGTGATCGGCAAGCAGGGTGCTGATATCGAGGTCCTGAAGGCTGAAGTTCAGAAGATGATGGGCGTGCCTGTTCACGTCGACATCGAAGAAATCCGCCGTCCTGATCTGTGCGCCAAGCTCGTTGCTGAGTCCATCACCCAGCAGCTCGAGAAGCGCATTATGTTCCGCCGCGCCATGAAGCGCGCTATGCAGAACGCGATGCGTCTCGGTGCCAAGGGCATCAAGATCATGTCCTCTGGTCGTCTGAATGGCGCTGAAATCGCCCGTACCGAATGGTACCGCGAAGGCCGTGTGCCGCTTCAGACCCTTCGTGCCAACATTGACTACGGCTTCGCCGAAGCCCACACCACCTACGGTGTGGTGGGTGTCAAGGTTTGGATCTACAAGGGTGACGATTTTGGTGTCGATGCCGCGATGGAACCGGCTCCTGAACGCGAAGGCCGTCGTGGCCGTCGCAACAACGGCGATCGTCCGTCCCGTACGGGTGCTCGCCGCGGCTCTGCGCGTCGTAACAATGAGGCTGAAGCTGCGGCTCCGGCCAAAGACGGAGAATAAGCAATGCTGCAACCCAACCGCACTAAGTACCGCAAGGACCAGAAGGGCCGTAATCCCGGCCTGGCCACGCGCGGCGCGAATGTTGCATTCGGCGACTTCGGCCTGAAGGCGCTCGAACGCGGTCGCATCACGGCCCGTCAGATTGAGGCGGCCCGTCGTGCGATTACCCGCCACATTAAGCGTGGTGGTCGTGTATGGATCCGCATCTTCCCGGACAAGCCCATTTCCACCAAGCCCGCTGAAGTTCGTATGGGCAACGGTAAGGGCAATCCTGAATACTGGGTCGCCCAGATTCAGCCGGGTCGTGTGCTCTATGAAATGGACGGCGTGGATGAGTCCGTGGCTCGTGAAGCCTTTGCTCTGGCTGCTGCCAAGCTGCCGGTGAAGACCACGTTCGTTGTTCGCCAGATCGGCATGTAAGGAGAGACGGCAATGGACGTTAAAGAACTCAAAGAGCTCGACGTAGCTGGACTTAAGAAAGAGCTGAACGAACAGGGCGAAGCCCTTTTCAAGCTCCGCCTGCAGAAGGCCACGCAGCAGCTTCATAACACCAACCAGATTCGCAATACGCGTCATGAAATCGCGCGTATCAAGACGATTCTCGCTCAGAAGGTGGCTAAATAATGACCGAAGAAAAAGTTGAAAAGACTCTCGGCCACACCCTCACGGGCGTGGTGGTGAGCGACAAGATGGACAAAACGATCACCGTCCTGGTTGAGCGTCGTGTTAAGCATCCGCTGTATGGCAAGTATGTCACGAAGACCAACAAGGTCCACGTGCATGACGAAGCCAATTCCGCAGCGGAAGGCGATACGGTTGAAATCGCGGCTACCCGCCCGATTTCCAAGACGGTTCACTGGAACCTCGTCCGCATCGTGCACAAGGCTGTTAAGATCTAATACCTGCCTCGGCAGATATTGAATCTGAAAGCGCCGGTCAGAAGAAATTCTGCCGGCGCTTTTACTTTGCCTGGAGGGCCCCGGGAAAAGAGGAAAGGAGCGTGGAAAATTCTTTTCAGCTCAAAAAAGTAAGCTTTCCTCGTTGCAACACTCGGGAAGATCAACTATACTGCTCAATTCTTGCAGTCCCGAAATCAGTCTGAGGGATGTTTCACTCTTCTGAAGCCTCTCAAAAGGCTGCGAAAGACTGCAGAAACCGAGGTAGCAGCCGTCTTCCTAACTGGTTGACCCTGTTATCAAATCGGTCCCGATGAAACTGGCGGCCTCGAGTTGCAAACATTGAAAATTTAGGGCATAATCCTAAACTCTACTTTTCAAGAATGCTTTTTGAAAAGTCAGCTCACAGTTGGGATGGCCGATGTTTCCTACATTGAACTGTTCCAGCTTTCTCCCGTACGGGACCAATACTGTCCGCATTTTGCGGCATAAGTTGGGTATTTGTAGCCATGATTCAGATGCAAACCAATCTGGACGTCGCCGACAACACCGGCGCTCGTTCAGTAATGTGTATCAAGGTGCTTGGCGGCTCAAAGCGTCGCTATGCCACCGTTGGTGACATTATCAAAGTGACGGTTAAGGACGCTGCCCCCCGCGGCCGTGTCAAGAAGGGCGAAGTCTATGACGCAGTCGTAGTTCGCACCGCCGCCGCCATCCGCCGTCCGGACGGCTCCTGCATTCGCTTCGACAAGAATGCGGCCGTTCTGCTTGACAATAAGAAGGAGCCTATCGGCACCCGTATCTTCGGACCGGTCACGCGCGAACTGCGTACCGAGAAGTTCATGAAGATCGTGTCGCTTGCTCCTGAAGTGATCTAAGGAGCGTAACGATGCAGCGTATCCGTAAAGGTGACGAAGTCATCGTTACCACTGGTAAGTACAAGGGCACCAAGGGCACGGTAACTGCCCGCGTTGATGAACGACACATCCTCGTTGAAGGCGTGAACGTCGTTAAGAAGGCTGTCCGCCCGAACCCGATGATCAATCAGCCTGGCGGCATTGTTGACAAGACCATGCCGATCGACCAGAGCAATGTCATGCTGTTCAACCCGGCTTCCAAGAAGGGTGAACGCGTGTCCTTTAAGATCGTTGATGGCAAGAAAGTCCGTGTGTTCAAGGACGGTTCTGTCGTCGGCGCCAAGGCGTAAGGAGTCAAGATGTCTCGTTTTCATACTCTGTACTCCGAAAAGATTGTTCCCGAACTGACCAAGAAGTTCGGCTACAAGTCCATTATGGAAGTGCCCCGCATCACCAAGATCACCCTGAACATGGGTGTTGGCGAAGCGGTGAATGATAAGAAGATCGTCGACAACGCCGTTGGCGATATGACCAAGATCGCTGGCCAGAAGCCGGTTATCACGTACACCCGCAAGGCCATCGCGAACTTCAAGATCCGCGAAGGCATGCCGATCGGCTGCATGGTCACGCTGCGCGGCGAGCGTATGTATGACTTCCTGGACCGCCTCGTGACGATCGCCTTCCCGCGCGTTCGTGACTTCCGTGGCGTTTCTGGCCGTGCTTTTGACGGCCGCGGCAACTACAACATCGGTCTCCGTGAACAGATCATCTTCCCGGAAATCGAGTACGACAAGATCGATGCTGTCCGCGGTATGAACATCAGTATTACTACTACGGCGAAGACCGACGAAGAGTCCAAGGCTCTGCTCGCCGGGTTCAACTTCCCGTTCCGCAATTGAGGCAGGTAACAAATGGCTAAACTCGCACTTATTAATCGCGAAAAGAAGCGTGAAGCAACTGTCGCTAAGTTCGCTGCCAAGCGTGCTGCCCTCAAGGCGATTATCAATGACGCTACCCGCTCTATGGAAGAGCGCATGGAAGCACGTGCCCAGCTGCAGGCTCTGCCCCGCGATACCTCCCCGGTTCGCCTGCGCAACCGCTGCACCCTGACGGGCCGTCCGCGTGGAAACTTCCGCAAGTTCGGACTTTCCCGTTCCATGATTCGTGATGCCGCTATGCGCGGTGACATTCCCGGCCTGGTCAAGGCTAGCTGGTAAGCGAGGAGATACGCAATGAGCATGAGTGATCCGATCGCCGATATGCTGACCCGCATTCGCAATGGTCAGATTGTCGACAAGACGGAAGTGGCGATGCCCTCCTCCAAGCTGAAGGTGGCTATTGCCCAGGTTTTGAAAGACGAAGGCTATATCGACGGTTTTTCTGTTGTCGCTATTGACGGCAAGGCTGAACTGCACATTGGCCTGAAGTACTATGCCGGTCGCCCGGTGATTGAGCGCATTGAGCGCGTCTCTCGCCCTGGCCTCCGTATTTACAAGAACCATCAGGACATCCCCCAGGTCATGAACGGCCTTGGTGTTGCGATCGTCTCCACCCCGAAGGGTGTTATGACTGACCGTGCTGCTCGCGCTGCTGGCGTGGGTGGTGAAGTCCTGTGCTACGTCGCTTAATCGGGAGATAAAGAATGTCGCGAATTGCAAGAATTCCGGTCGTCCTTGCTTCCGGTGTCGACTGCAAGATTACTGCCGATAGCCTTACCCTCAAGGGCAAGGTCGGCGAAGTTTCGACTCACATCCTTCCGCTTGTTGAAATCAAGCAGGACGGCAACACCCTTCACTTCGCTGCGAAGGATGAATCCCGTGAATCGAACCAGAACTCCGGCACGATGACGGCTCTCGTCCGTTCGATGAACACCGGTGTTTCTGTTGGCTTTACCAAGACTCTGACGCTGGTTGGCGTGGGCTATCGTGCCCAGGCTCAGGGTCAGAAGCTTAACCTTTCTCTCGGCTTCTCCCACCCCGTCGTGCATGAAATGCCCGAAGGCGTGACTGTGAAGACCCCGACGCCGACCTCCATCGTGCTGTTCGGTGCCGATAAGCAGAAAGTTGGCCAGACTGCAGCTGTCATTCGCAACTACCGCAAGCCGGAACCCTATAAGGGCAAGGGCATTCGGTACGAGAACGAAGTTGTGATCCTGAAAGAAACTAAGAAGAAATAAGCGAGACGGATATGATTAACAAAGAGAAAAGCCGTCAGCGTCGCGCGCGTGCTACGCGTGCCCGCATCAAGCTGCAGAAGGTGAATCGTCTTTCGATCCATCGTACCAACCTGCACATCTACGCGAGCATCATCAGCGCCGACGGCGGCCGCGTGCTCGTTTCTGCCTCCACGGTTGAGCGTGAAGTTCGCGACCAGCTGGCTGCTGCTAAGAGCAACGGCGGCAACGTGAATGCAGCCAAGATCATTGGCACCCGCATCGCTGAAAAGGCGAAGGCGGCTGGCATTGAATCCTGCGCTTTCGACCGTTCCGGATACCGTTATCACGGCCGCGTTGCTGCGCTGGCCGAGGCCGCGCGCGAAGCCGGTCTCAAGTTCTAAGGACTGAGCACAATGGCTAAGTTTCAAGGTAAGAATGCGGCAGCTGCTGATGACGGCTTCCGCGAGAAGATGATTGCGGTCAACCGCGTCACCAAGGTCGTCAAGGGCGGCCGTATCCTGGCGTTCGCCGCTCTCACGGTTGTGGGTGATGGCGAAGGCCGTGTTGGCATGGGCAAGGGCAAGTCCCGTGAAGTCCCCGCTGCCGTTCAGAAGGCCATGGATCGTGCCCGTCACGACATGAAGAAGTTCCCGCTGAATCACGGAACCGTCTTCCACACCGTCGAAGGCCATCACGGCGCTTCCCGCGTGATGCTCCGTCCGGCCCCTGAAGGTACCGGTATCATTGCCGGCGGCCCGATGCGCGCTGTCTGCGACGCGATCGGTATCACCGACGTGTACGCCAAGTGCTACGGCTCCTCGAATCCCTACAACATGGTTCGTGCGACCTTTGATGCTCTGAACAACATGCGGTCTCCGGCTGAAATTGCTGCCAAGCGCGGCAAGACGGTCGAAGAGATTGTTGGCTAATTCAGGAGATATTGGAAATGGCTGACAAGAAGACTGTAAAGGTTACCCTGGTCCGCAGCCCGATCGGCTGCAAGGCCGATCACCGCGCTACGGTGCTGGGCCTGGGACTCAAGAAGATCCGTCAGACTCGCGAGCTGGAAGACACGCCCGCGGTCCGTGGCATGATCAACAAGGTTTCGTACCTTGTCCGTGCCGAATGATCCGAGGATAAAAAATGCGTTTGAATACGATTAAGCCCGCTGAAGGCTCCAAGGCTTCGATCCGCCGTGTCGGTCGTGGCGTTGGTTCCGGCATGGGCAAGACTGCGACCCGTGGTCACAAAGGTCAGAAGTCCCGTGCTGGCGGCTTCCACAAGGTTGGTTTCGAAGGCGGCCAGATGCCGATTTATCGTCGTCTGCCGAAGCGTGGCTTTACTTCCCTTACCCATCGGTTCGTGGAAGAAGTCCGCCTGAGCGACCTCGAAGCGCTGCCCGTTGAAGAGATTGATCTGCTCGTTCTGAAGAACGCGAATGTCGTGTCTCCTCTCACCGCTGAAGCCCGCGTGATCCTGTCCGGTGCCATCACCCGCAAGGTTACGGTTCGTGGTCTCAAGGTGACGAAGGGTGCCAAGGCCGCCATTGAGGCTGCCGGTGGCACGGTGATCGCAGAGTAATTTCTTCACTAGGGGCAGAACGTGGCGTACAGCCGTAAAACTAAGGAGCAGAGCAAGGGGAAGTACACAGACCTGAAACAGCGTCTGGTGTTCCTTGCGCTTGCGCTCGTCGTCTACCGGATCGGTGCTCACATACCGGTTCCGGGAATTGATCCTGATATGCTCCAGCAGCTGTTCAATCAGCAGCAGGGCGGCATTCTCGGGCTGTTCAACATGTTCTCCGGTGGCGCTCTCTCGCGGTTCTCGCTTTTCGCGCTGGGTATCATGCCGTACATTTCTGCAGCCATTATTCTGCAGATGCTGTCCTACGTGATGCCCTCGCTCGAAGCTCTCCGCAAAGAGGGAGAGTCCGGACGAAGAAAGATCACTCAGTACACGCGTTACACGACGCTCTTCCTGGGTCTGTTCCAGGCTTTCGGTATTTCCGCGGCCCTTCAGACCCAGCCTGGCCTGGTTATCAATCCGGGCTTCGTGTTCCAGTTCTCCTGCGTTGTTTCCCTCGTCACGGGGACCATGTTCCTCATGTGGCTTGGTGAGCAGATTACGGAACGCGGTCTTGGCAACGGTATCTCCATCATCATCTTCGCTGGTATTGTGGCGGGTCTCCCCAACGCAGCTACCGGCCTGATGCAGTTGGTGAGCACCGGCGCTATCAACCCGCTCGCGGCGATCTTCGTGATCGCTGTCGTGCTGGCTGTGACCGCCTTCGTGGTGTTTATGGAACGCGGACAGCGCCGTATTACGGTGAATTACGCGCGTCGGCAGGTTGGCCGTCGGATCATGGGAGGCCAGTCTACGTACCTGCCTCTCAAGATCAATATGGCGAACGTGATTCCGCCGATTTTCGCTTCCTCCCTGATTCTGTTCCCGGCTACGGTCGCGGGCTGGATGACGGCCAGTGATTCCAATCGCTGGCTCCGTGACCTGGCTGCGTCTCTCGCTCCGGGACAGCCGATCTACACGCTGCTTTATGCAACGCTGATCGTGTTCTTTGCCTATTTCTATACGGCTCTGGTTTTCAATCCGAAAGAAACGGCAGACAACCTGAAGAAGGGTGGGGCGTTCATCCCCGGCATTCGTCCTGGCGACCAGACTGCCAAGTACATCGATCGTGTGCTTCAGCGTCTGACCCTGAGTGGTGCAATTTACCTGGTGTTCGTCTGCTTGGTTCCTGAGTTCCTCAATCTGAAGTTCAATGTGCCCTTCTACTTCGGCGGCACTTCCCTGCTGATCGTTGTGGTGGTCGCGATGGACTTTATGAGCCAGGTTCAGGCCTATCTGATGTCCCACCAGTATGAAAGTTTGCTGAGGAAGACTAACTTCCAAGGTTTTGGCCGGGGGATGTGATCCCGGCGTAATAAAGGATGCAGGCGGTTTCTGCAAACCGCTGATCTGGCGAAACGGGGAGCACCCATCCAGTAGGAATTGCGCCTAAAGAGTTGAAAAGGATGCACTACATCCCTTTTCAGCTTGTGCAAAACTGAAAAATGGTTTATGCTCTCTCATTTCTGTCAGAATGCATCAGATCTCATGCCCGTGAGGGTATGGATGGAGATGAAAATGAAGGTAGCAGCTTCGGTTAAACGCATGTGCCGTAACTGCAAGATCGTTAAGCGCAAGGGTGTTGTGCGCGTGATCTGCAGCGACCCGCGTCACAAGCAGCGTCAAGGCTAAAGAGGTAAAGTAAAAAATGGCTCGTATCGCCGGTATTAATATTCCGCCGAATCAGCATGCCGTGATCGGTCTGACCGCCATCTATGGTATCGGTCTCACCCGTGCTCGCGACATCTGTGATGTTTGCGGAATCCCGCAGTCCAAGTTGGTCAAGGACCTCAATGATGAAGAACTCGAAAAGATCCGTGATGCGGTCTCGAAGTTCGTCGTCGAGGGTGACCTCCGTCGTGAAATTCAGCTTTCGATCAAGCGTCTGATCGACCTCGGTACTTATCGTGGCATGCGGCATCGTCGCGGTCTGCCCTGCCGTGGTCAGCGTACCCGCACCAATGCCCGTACCCGCAAGGGCCCGCGCAAGGTTGGTGTCACGCTTAAGAAGTAATTTAGAGGATTAGCATGGCTGGCAACACTAATAAAAATTCCGCGGCTTCGGCTCGCGGTCGTAAGAAGGTTCGCAAGGTTGTGACGGAAGGCGTCGCTCACGTCCACGCGTCCTTCAACAACACTATCATCACGATCACTGATCGCCAGGGCAACGTCATTGCGGCGTCCTCCTCCGGCGCTCAGGGTTTCAAGGGCTCCCGTAAGTCCACGTCTTTCGCTGCACAGGTTGCTAGCGAAAAGGCTGGCCGTACGGCTCTTGAATATGGTCTTAAGAACGTTGACGTTCAGGTTTTCGGGCCCGGCCCGGGACGTGAAAGCAGCATCCGCGCTCTGAATGCCCTCGGCATCCGCGTTACCTCCATCCAGGATGTGACCCCGGTTCCGCACAATGGCGTTCGTCCGTCGAAGCGCCGTCGCGTTTAATTTCTTTTAATTTTTCCGTGTCCTTTCTCCACAACCGGGAGAAAAGACTGAATGCGGTTTTATCCGCAGGATAAGAGAGGCTAATTTTAAATGGCACGTTATCTCGGTCCCAAGCTCAAGCTTTCGCGTCGCGAAGGGGGCGATCTTAACCTTAAGAGCGCCCGCCGTCCCTTCGAAGACAAAGTGAAGGATGCTAATACTAAGCCGGGCCAGCACGGCAAAGTTTCCGGCACTCGTATGTCGGACTACGGCAACCAGCTTCGCGAAAAGCAGAAGGTCAAGCGTATTTACGGTCTGCTCGAGCGTCAGTTCCGCCGTTATTTCAAGAACGCCGAAGCGATGCGCGGCAACACCGGTACCAACCTGCTGCTGCTCCTCGAGAGCCGTCTTGACAACGTGGTTTACCGTATGGGCTTTGCATCCACCCGTGCAGAAGCTCGTCAGCTTGTGAGCCACGGCGCGATCGCTGTCAATGGCAATCGCGTGAATATTCCTTCCGCCTCGGTTAAGCCCGGGGATGTTGTCTCCATCCGCGAAAAGGCCCGTAAGCAGGCCCGTATCGCTGAGGCTCTTGAACTCGCCGCCGGCTCTATGCCCAGCTGGGTTGCCGTCGATGCCAAGAAGTTTGAAGGCACCTTCAAGAACCTGCCTGAGCGTCAGGAATTCGATCCTGATGTGAACGAACAGCTCGTCGTCGAACTGTACTCTCGTTAATCAGGCCCCTGATGGTCCGGATCGTAGTGCGATCCGGTCCGTCAAGTGCAGGAAAAGCGCGGATAGTCCTTTTGGGGCACTGTCCGCGTTTCTTTACTTTTAAGCCCCTGACCTCCATCAGCCTTATCGGTGTAACGAGCCGAGGGTATTGAATAGGAACGTCGATTTATGTTTAATGCAGAACTGCTCAAGCCGAACAACATTGATGTCGCGCTTGATGAGAAGAATCCGAACCGTGCCGTGATCACGCTCGAACCGTTCGAGCGCGGCTATGGCCATACCCTGGGCAATGCGCTTCGCCGTATTCTCCTCGCCTCCATGGTGGGCTATGCTCCGACCGAGGCTGAGATCACGGGTATCGTGCACGAATACTCCCAGATTGAAGGCGTGATGGAAGATGCCGTCGACGTCCTCCTCAATCTGAAGGGCGTGATCTTCAAGCTTGAAGGCCGTGAGGAAGTTTCTCTGGTTCTCCGCAAGAAGGGCAATACCGTTGTGACGGCGGCCGACTTCGACCTGCCCCATGACGTCGTGGTGCTGAATCCCGATCACGTGATCGCTCACCTTACCGGCGGCCGTCTTGAGCTGAAGGTGAAGGTTGAGAAGGGCCGCGGCTATCAGCCGGGCAACGTGCGCGCTTTCGCTGACGATCATTCCCGTCAGCAGATTGGTCATCTCCTGATGGATGCTTCCTTCAGCCCGATCGTCCGTGTCGCCTATCAGGTGAGCCCGGCCCGTGTCGGTCAGAGAACTGACCTTGATAAGCTCGCGCTTGAGATCGTGACGAACGGCGTTATCACGCCGGAAGAAGCGCTCCGCGAATCCGTCCGCATTCTCCAGGATCAGCTGTCGATCTTCGGTTCCATCAAGACCGCTGCTGCTGACAAGGCTGAACCCGAGGAAGAAAGCTCCGTCAACAATCCGCCGCCGCTTGATCCGGTTCTTATGCGCCCGATTGATGACCTCGAACTCACGGTCCGCTCTGCGAACTGCCTGAAGGCCGAGAGCATCTCCTACATCGGCGATCTGATCCAGCGCACCGAGAACGAACTCCTGAAGACCCCGAATCTGGGCCGCAAGTCCCTGAACGAGATCAAGGAAGTCCTCGCTGCCCACGGTCTCACGCTCGGCATGAAGCTCGAGAACTGGCCGCCCCAGGGTCTTGAGCGTTAATTTGTAATTGCAGTTGCGCAAAGCCGGCGTTTGGTGTAATCTCCGCCTGCTTTGCGCTTTGCAAAACATTGCTTTACCCGTCCGCCTCCCGGTTTCCCGCGAGGATAGAAGAGTCGGGATTCTTCTGCCTTTGCCGGCAGATCACAAAACTAATAGGAATTTTCAAAATGCGTCATCGTTTAGGTCTTCGTAAGCTTAACCGCACCAGCGCCCATCGTCTGGCCATGTTCCGCAACATGTCCGTCTCCCTGCTTCGTCACGAAGCCATCAAGACGACCCTGCCGAAGGCGAAGGAACTCCGCCGCGTGGTTGAGCCCCTGATCACCCTTGCCAAGAACCCGACCCTGGCCAACCGCCGCCTCGCGTTCAACCGCCTCCGTGATCGCGAGATCGTTCAGAAGCTGTTCGATGAAATCGGACCGCGCTTCGCCAACCGCAACGGCGGCTACACCCGCATCCTCAAGATGGGCTTCCGCCCGGGCGACAACGCTCCGATCGCCTACATGGAACTGACCGAAAAGGCTGCTCCGAAGGCTGAGCCGGTTGAAGAAGAAAACAAGTAATTTCTGATTCAGCTTAAAGCCGCCGGCTGTCTCCGGACTGCCGGCAGTTTGAATCGAACGGGTCTTTTCCTGCGAAGGGGAAGATCCGTTTTTTCTTGCGGGGAACGCCGTGGATCAGTCTGAGAATTCAACTGTCAGAATCGATAAGTGGCTCTGGGCCGCCCGTTTCTTCAAAACGCGGAGCCTTGCGCAGGAGGCGCTTGAGCTTGGCCGCGTGCGTGAGAATGGCGATCGGATCAAACCGTCCCGGCAGCTCCGAACCGGAGAGCTCCTGTCGGTTACCCGGGGCGAGGATACGATGGAAGTCCTTGTCACGGGGCTGAGTGACAAGCGGGGATCGGCCACAGACGCCGCGAAACTTTATGAGGAAACCGAGTCGAGCAAGGCGCTGAGGCGCTCAAGGAAGGATATCCTGAAGCTCGCCGCGGAGCCCGCGGTGACCATCCGGGGAGGGCGTCCCACGAAGCGTGAAGGGCGGAAGCTCCGGAACTTCAGAAACAGCTTCTGAGAAGGCAGCAAAAAAAACCTGGCTTGCGCCAGGTTTTTCTTTACCGGAAAGCGAGTCCGGATCAGTACTCGTAGCCTTCCTTCAGCCAGCGGGCTACATCGAGCGAGCAGTACGTGAGAATACCGTCAGCGCCGGCGCGCTTCGCGCAGATCATCGTTTCCATCGTAATCTTCTTCTCATCGATCGCGCCCGCAGCCGCCGCGAACTTCAGCATGGCGTATTCACCGGACACGTGGTAGAGGAAGGTCGGAGCCTTGAACTCTTCCTTCACGCGCCACAGCACGTCGAGGTACGGAATGCCAGGCTTCACCATGACCATATCCGCGCCTTCCTGCAGGTCGTAGCCGACTTCCCAGAGGGCTTCGTTGCCGTTCGCCGGATCCTGCTGGTAGACGTTCTTGTTCGAGCGGCCGAGGTTCGAGGAGGAACCCACGGCGTCGCGGAACGGGCCGTAGTACGCGGAGGCGTACTTCGCGGAGTACGCCATGATCCGGGTGTAGATCAGGTTCTCTTTCTCAAAGGCGCGGCGGATCGTGCCGATACGGCCGTCCATCATGTCAGACGGGGCAATCACGTCAGCGCCCGCGCGGGCCTGGCAGAGGGACTGTAGCACGAGCTGTTCCACGGTCTCATCATTCATGATGAAGCCCGTGTCGTCGATCAGGCCATCCTGGCCGTGCGTCGTGTAGGGGTCGAGCGCGACGTCAGTCATGATGCCGAGCTCAGGGAACTTCTCCTTCACCGCCTTGATCGTGCGGGGAATGAGGCCATCCGGGTTGTGGGCCTCGCGGCCGTCCGGAGTCTTCAGTTCCTGTTCAATATGCGGGAAAAGCGCGATCATCGGCACGCCGAGATCAACGCACTCCTGGCAGACTTCGAGCAGTTCATCGATAGAAAGACGGGAAACACCCGGCATGGTCGGGATGGGATCACGGCGGTGTTCGCCCTCCTGGACAAAAACCGGCAGGATCAGATCGTTCGGAGAAAGCGTCGTTTCACGGACGAGTCTGCGGGAAAAGCTGTCATGACGGTTGCGGCGCATGCGCACCATAGGAAACTGACCAAGAGTCTGCATCGAATTGCCTCAAAGGTATTAAAAGAAGAGCGTCCGCAGGCGGGCTGCGCCGCGCGGAACGCGTCTATTGGGATTGGCCGGAAGGATCAGAGGCCGAGCCACCCGTCAAGGGTTGCACGGAGCTCTTCCACCCCGGTCTTCTTCAGCCCGGAGAAGTATTGCACGGAGACCGGATTCACGCAGGTTTCCGCGCGCTTCTTCACGGCCGCTATTACATCACGCCGTTCTGAAACCGTCCTTAACTGATCCTCCTTATTGATGAGCCAGACCATCTTCGCAGTAGGGCGGTTCTTCATGAATTCAATCACCCATTCGTCGGAGGGCATGAACGGACGGCGGGCATCCATGATGAGCACAACGCCGAGCAGCGCGCTGCGCTCCGAGATGTAGCCGCCGACGAGGTCAGACCAGGAGGAACGGATGTTCGATGTGGTCTTCGCGTAGCCGTAGCCCGGAAGGTCGACGAGATACGCGACGGGATGCCGTTCGTGGGTCACCTTGTCCTTGGTCGCGAGCTCAAAGAAGTTGATGAGCTGGGTGCGGCCGGGGGTCTTCGAAGCGAAGGCAAGCTTTCCCTGACGGGTGAGCGTGTTGATCGCGGTGGACTTACCGGCGTTGGAACGGCCTGCAAAGGCGATCTCCGGCACGCTCGCCGGCGGAAGGTTGTCGAGCTTGCTCGAGGAAACAGTGAAGACAGCGCTTTCGTAGATGCTCACGACGGATCCTATCGGGTATGTATGAGGTTGAATGTTCAGCTGAAGATTATCGCATTAACGGCAATCAGGATTTGCCGAACACCTCGTTCAGCTGCTGCGTCACGCGCACGAAAGTCGTACGGAGCGTGAGCTCCTTCAGACGGCGGGCGCCGACATAGGTGCAGGCCGAGCGCAGGCCGCCGAGGATCTCCTGGACGGTGCCGGCAACCGGGCCGCGGGACGGCAGGAAGACTTCCTTGCCTTCGGAGGCACGGTACTTCGCGACGCCGCCGGACCACTTCTCCATCGCCTGCTCGGAGCTCATGCCGTAGAACTGCTTCATTGTCTTGCCGTCCTTCGTGATCGTCTTGCCGGCGCATTCATCGTGGGCCGCGAACATGCCGCCGAGCATCACAAAGTCAGCGCCGCCGCCGAAGGCCTTCGCGATATCGCCCGGGGTCGTGCAGCCGCCGTCCGCACAGATGCGTCCGCCGAGACCGTGCGCGGCGTCCGCGCATTCAATAACGGCGGAGAGCTGCGGGTAACCGACACCGGTCATCTTGCGGGTGAGGCAGACAGAGCCCGGTCCGATGCCGATCTTCACGATATCGGCGCCGGAGAGGAGGAGCTCTTCGGTCATGTCGCCCGTCACGACGTTGCCCGCCATGATGACGAGATCCGGATACGTGTCGCGGACTTTCTTGATGAAGTTCACGAACCGTTCCGTGTAGCCGTTTGCGACGTCGATGCAGACATACTGCACGGCGCCCGGGGCCTTGCGGTTCACGCTCTGGAATTTCTCCCAGTCCTCGTCCCCGATGCCGAGCGTATAGAAGGCGGAGGCCTTGCGCTCGAGCTCCGTGAAGAACTTCACGAGCTCATCCTCGCTGTAGTGCTTGTCAAGCGCGGCTGACAGCATGAAGGGGTCGAGCGCCTTCGCCATTTCAAAGGTTCCCGTCGTGTCCATGTTGGCCGCGATGACCGGGATGCCGTGATAGGCAACAGGCGCATGCAGAAACTTGAAGTCGCGCGTGATATCTACTTCCGAGCGGGAAATAAGGGTGGAGCGCTTCGGACGGATCAGTACGTCCTTGAAGTCGAGCCGCAGGGTGTTGTCAATATGCATTAAAAAAATCTCCTAACCAAAATCTTGCGCGCACAAAAAACGCCGGTTCCTTTCACAGAACCGGCGTTAACCTAGTGTACCTTGAAACAAGGCGCAGTGGGAAGCTTTTTTAGAGCGTCGGGAGATGCTCGCCGCGCCAGAGGTCTTCCGGCTTCTCACGCTCGCGGATCACCTGCGAGGTGCTGCCGCTCACGAGCACTTCAGCCGCGCGGGGACGGGAGTTGTAGTTGGAGCTCATCGCCATGCCGTAGGCGCCGCAGGACGTGATCGCGAGAACGTCACCCGGCTCAATGCAGAGCTCACGGTCGCGGCCAAGCCAGTCACCGCTTTCGCAGATCGGACCGACGACATCATAGGTGCGGGTGGCGCCATCCCGGGGCACGGCCGGCACGATACCCATCCAGGCCTCGTAGAACATCGGGCGGCCCATATCGTTCATGGCGGCGTCGACGATCGCGAAGTTCTTCGTTTCACCGGTCTTATCGCGGATCACGCGGGTAATCAGGATGCCGGCGTTCGCGATGATGGAGCGGCCCGGTTCGAGCGTCACGGCGAGGTGCTTGTAGCCGCGGGCTTCGAGATGATCGAGGATCAGGCGCACGAATTCGCGCTTGGAGGGCGGCACTTCGTCCTTGTAGCAGACGCCGAGACCGCCGCCGAAGTCGATGTGTTCGAGCGGAATGCCTTCAGCCGCGAGCTGATCAACGATATCGAGGATCTTTTCCTCAGCATCCGCGAAGGGGGAAAGCTCCGTGATCTGACTTCCGATATGGCAGTCAATGCCGACCACGCGGATGGAGGGCATCGCGGCGGCCTGCTTATAGAGTTCCACGGTCTTCTCGTAGGCGACACCGAACTTGTTGTTCTTGAGGCCGGTCGAGATGTAGGGATGGGTCTTCGCGTCCACGTTCGGATTCACACGGACCGCGATCGGCGCCACTTTCCCGAGAGAAGCGGCCACGCGGGCAATGTCATTCAGCTCCGGGACGCTTTCGATATTGAAGCAGTGGATGCCCTTTTCGAGCGCGAGAGCGATTTCCTTATCGGTCTTGCCGACGCCGGAATAAACGACCTTCGACAGGTCGCCGCCCGCGGCCTCAACGCGCAGCAGCTCTCCGCCCGACACAATGTCGAAACCGGAACCAAGCTTCGCGAGCAGGCTGATGATGCCGATATTCGAGCACGCCTTCACGGAGTAAAGAATGTGGTGCGGGTGAGAGCCGAACGCGCCGTCGTAGTCGCGGAAGGCGGTCTCAATAGCCTTGCGGCTGTAGATGAAGGACGGGGTGCCATACTTGTCGGCGAGTTCTGCTACGGGAACGTCCTCACAGAAAAGCGCGCCGTTCCGATAGGAAAATCCCGTTTCATCGGGGAGCCAGAAGGAAGTCATGATGTTTTTTCCTGATGTAAGTAAGTGCGGCGGTGCAGGGGAATCAGCGCTTCGGCGAGGGGGCCTCGGCTGCCTGGCTGCCGCCGGGCGTGAGAGTAATTCTGGTTTCAGTAGAATCGGAAGCGTTCGAAGCAGATCCGCCGTCCGTGTCTTTCTTCTCGATCGGTGTATTCAGAACGGGAATACTGTCCCCCGCCCCGTTTGGAACGGATCTCTTCTTCGGGAGATAAAGCGGCCCCTTCAGTCCGCAGCCCGTCAGCAGAAGCGGGGATGCAAGACCTAAGAGCAGGGCAGTACGTATAAAGGTTCTTTTCTGGATCATGAATCAGACTCTTTTCATTGAAAAAGCGGAGGCGCTCCTTCGGAAAGTTGAAGACTCCGATGCGCTTTCCATGGCTGACGCGGATCGCTCCGGCAATGTTCTCACTATCGAATTCGACAGTGGTGAACAAATTGTAATCAACATTCAGACACCGACTGAGCAGGTGTGGCTTGCGTCGAGAGTGACGGGAGGCTTTCACTTCTCCTGGGACGGCGAAGCCTGGAAGGATTCAGACGGTGAGGATTTCTGGAGTGTGCTCGGCCGGGCAGCTTCTCAGCTGTCCGGCGAGACTGTGACGTTTGAGTAACGGATCTAGAAGAGCTTTAGGAGGGAGTTGAGCGGATCGCTGGACTCACTCTTCTCTCCGCTCGGGGAGGCGCTGTCATGCGACACCTCTCGCGATTCGGAGTAGACCCATTCGCCGTCGCTCTGCCTTACGCCAGGCGGCGGCAGGCGGTTGAAGATCGGCTGCCCGCGGGTAGCGGTCTTCATGAAGTCAATCCAGACCGGCTGCACAAGCGTGCCGCCCGTGGCTCTCGAGCCGAGGGAATGCATCTGGTCATAACCCATCCAGCCGACCGCGACGAGGTTGCCGGCGAAGCCCGCGAACCACGCGTCGTTCGAGTCGTTCGACGTGCCGGTCTTCGCGCCGACATCCGGGCGCCCCAGAGCGGAGCCCGCGCGGGCCGCGGTGCCGCGGCGCGCGACGTCATTCAGAAGCGTCGACATCACAAAGGCATTGCGGGCAGGAATCGCGCGGATCGTTTCATCGCCCGACTCGCGGTTCGCCTGCGTCATGATGACGCGGCCGCTTTCATCCACGATCTTGTCGATCAGGTAGGGCTGCACGCGGTAGCCGCCGTTCGCGAAGATTGAGTAGGCTTCGCACATCTGCCAGATCGTCACCGTGCCGGAACCGAGCGCGGTGGAGAGGGTCGGGCTGTGGCGCGAGGCGGGGAAGCCGAAGCGAGTGATGAATTCCTGCGCGTACTTCGGGCCGATCGCGTCCATCACACGGACCACCGGGATGTTTTCCGACTTCTCAAGCGCGGTGTGAAGGGGCATCGGGCCCTCGAACCGGCCGTCGTAGTTCTTCGGCGACCAGGCTGTGCCGCCCGCCTGACGGGCGTCCACCGTGAACGGCGTGTCCTGCAGAATCGTGTTCGGCGTGAAGCCCTTCTCGAGGGAAGCCGAGTAAACAAACGGCTTGAAGCTCGAACCCGGCTGACGCCAGGCCTGCGTCACGTGGTTGAACATGTTGAGGTCGTAGTCGAAGCCGCCGACAAGAGCGCGTGTCGCGCCGTTCCGGAAGTCGGTTGCCATGAAGCCGGTCTGAACCTGCGGCACCTGGCCGAGCGTCCAGCCGCTGTTCGTGTGGCTCACGCGGATCACCGCGCCCGGACGGATCCGGAGCGCTTCCGGAGCGCTTGACTTCAGATAGGCGGCGCCGAAAGAGTTCGACGCGCGGTCCAGCGTGATCGTTTTGCCGGAGGCGAAAACCGCCTTGATCTGCGGCGAAGTGCTGAGCACCACCGCCGGGAGCAGGTTCGGGCTCGAAATCACCTTGCGGAGCGCTTCCTTCACGGCCTTTTCCTGATCCGCGGGGTTAGCGGGCAGCGTCATCTGGGCCTCAGCGCCGCGGTAACCGTGGGCGCGGTCAAAAGCAATGCTGTTCGCACGGACCGCGTTATAAGCGGCCTTCTGATCATTCGAATTGATCGTGAGGTAGACGTTGAGACCGCGCGTGTAGGCGTCATCCTTGAAGATGTCGTAAACCAGCTGGCGCGCGAGTTCCGTCGCGTACTCGGCGTGGAGCTGCACAGAGTGGCGGCCGGCGATCGCTTCCGCGATCGCGTCCTTCACGTAAACGGGTTTCGCCTGTTCCTGCTGGCTCGTCTGCTCGCTGATGAAGCCGAGGGTAGCCATGCGGCCGAGAACGTAATTGCGGCGCATGGTAGCGCGGCGGTTATTCACAACCGGGTTATAAGCGGAAGGCGCGACCGGAAGGCCCGCGAGCGTCGCGGCCTCACCGACCGAGAGGTCCTTCAGGGGCTTGCCGAAGTAGGTCTGCGAGGCAGAGCCGAAACCGTAAGCGCGCTGACCGAGGTAGATCTGGTTCACGTAGATTTCGAGAATCTGATCCTTGGTGAGTTCATGCTCAAGCTTCGTCGCGATCGCGATTTCGTAAAGCTTACGCATGTAGCTCTTCTCGGACGACAGGAAGCAGTTACGCGCCACCTGCATGGTGATCGTGGAACCGCCCTGGCCCTTGCGTCCGGTGATGATGTTCGTGATGAGCGCGCGGCCGATGCCGGAGAGATCAACGCCCGAGTGCTCATAGAAGTCAGAGTCTTCAGCCGCGAGGATGGCGAGCTTCACCTGGCGCGGGAGCTCCTGAATCGGGACATAGTCCCGGCGCTCCTCGCCGTACTCCGCGAGCAGCTGACCGTCCGCTGACCAGATCTTCAGCGGCAGCTTCGGCTGATAGGTACGGAGAGACGTCATGTCAGGCAGCTGCGCGTAGACAATGGCGAAGAGGAAAGTGAAAAGGAGCAGGCCGCAGGCGACACAGGCCGTGATCATCCCGCCGAGCCATACGAGGGTGCGGGACAGACTGCGCTTCTTCTTTGGTGTGTTGTCCAGATTATTCACGGAAGCAGAAATGCCGGCCGGGATATCACGCAATCAGGCGTTTTATCGCATCCGGTTTGCAAAGGAACCATGGGAAGCTTCATTATAAGAGGGAAAAAGTTTCTCCCACTGTCAGGTATTTACCAAGGTGTGAGAAATCATGAACGTTGCAAAAATATCCGTGACCGGGGAGAAGGCGGGCGGCATGAAGCAGGTGATCTACATGATCGGCATGATGGGAGCCGGAAAGACCACAGTGGGGCGGACGCTCGCGCAGCGGATCGGCTGGGACTTCATTGATATGGACCGGGAGATCGAGCGTGAGCAGGGGAAGCGGATCTCAGAGATCTTCAGTTCAGAGGGGGAGCCCGCGTTCCGCGCGATGGAGACTGACCTCCTGAAACGTCTCGCCGGATGCCGTCGGACGGTGATCGCGACAGGCGGGGGCGCGGCGCTCTCGCCCGAAAATCAGCGGATCCTCTCTCAGAGCGGTCTTGTGATTTATCTCCGGGTGTCGCCTGACGATGTCCTCGCCCGCACGCAGGGGGACGCCACGCGCCCGAATCTGATGGCGGACGATAAGCGCGCCCGGATTGAGTCGCTTCTCGAAATCCGTTCCCCGATTTACTGCGCCACCGCCGATATCAGTTTCCGGAGTTCCGGCGCCTCATCCGGTTCTCTCGTCGCCAAAATACTGAAGCATCCCAAGCTGAAGAAGCTGATCGAGGATGCCGCTAAGAATCCATAGGGAGCAGCTGATGGTTGAAATAACAGTCGAACTTGGAAGCCGGAGCTATCCGATTGAGATCGGTCCGGGGCTTCTCGCGACGATCGGTGAGCGGGTGAAGACTCTCCGCCCCACCCGGATCGTGATCGTGACGAATACCACGGTAGCGCCGCTATACCTTGCCGCGGTCGAAACTTCCTGCCGGAGCGCCGCCCTGGTGTCGAGTGTCGTGCTTCCGGATGGCGAGAGCTATAAGACGTTTGCCGCCGTGCAGCAGGTGCTCGACGGTCTGGTGGCCGCGGGAGCCGACCGCAAGTCTCTCATCATCGCGCTTGGCGGCGGGGTGGTCGGAGACATTTCCGGGTTCGCCGCGTCGATCTGGATGCGCGGGATCCGATTCGTGCAGGTGCCGACAACGCTTCTCGCCCAGGTGGACAGTTCGGTGGGCGGAAAGACCGGTGTCAATCTCCCGGCCGGCAAAAACCTGATCGGCTGCTTCCATCAGCCCTCCGCGGTTTTCGCGGATACGGAAACGCTGCAGACGCTTCCCGCGCGCGAGATTTCGGCCGGGCTCGGCGAAATCGTGAAGCATGGGCTTCTCGGGGACGCCGCTTACTTTGATGAGGTGGAGCGCCGGATGAAGGATCTCCGCTCGCTTGACCACGAGGCGCTTGCGTCCGTGATCGCAGGCTCCTGCCGCCTGAAAGCCTCCGTCGTCGCCCGGGACGAAACGGAGGAAGGGATCCGCGCGACGCTGAACCTTGGGCACACCTTCGGGCACGCGATTGAGAAGCTCGCGGGGTTCGGTACGTGGCTGCACGGCGAAGCGGTCGGCTGCGGTCTTGTGCTTGCCTCGGATCTCTCGCGCCGCCTCGGCTACCTGACAGACGCCGATGTCTCGCGGATTGAGTCTGTCGTCTCGGCGGCCGGTCTCCCGGTCCGGATCCCGGGGCTGCCGCTTGAAGCCGCCATCCAGTCGATGCAGGGCGACAAAAAGAGCTTCGGAGGTCATATCCGCTTTATCGTGCTGAAGCGAATCGGCGAAAGCGCCATTCAGGAGGTGCCGGACGCGATCCTCCGCGAGACGCTCCTTCAGGGCGGTTACATTCCCTGACCGGGAGCCGCTATGGCAAGGCTCGCGAGGCTCACGATTCCGGGGCTCCCGCACCATATCCTGCAGTGCGGGGCCGGGGTGCCGGTCTTCCGGAGTGATGACGACTGTCTCTTCTATATTGAGTGTCTGCAGCGCTGTGCCCGGGAGTCCGGTGTGGCGCTGTACGCCTACCTGCTCCTGCCGGAAAGTGTCCGGCTGATTGCGTCACCGCGGTCAGTGTCCTCTCTCAGCACCTTTATGCGGTGGTTATCCCGCCGCTATGCGGTCTGGTATAACCGGGTGCACTCGCATACGGGATCGGTCTGGAGCGGACGGTTTCACTCGTCGGTGCTGGAGCCGGCGTCGCTTCAGAGGCTCACTCTGTATATGGAGGGGCTGCCTGTGAGAGAGGGGTACGTGAAGGAGCCTGAGCAGTACGTCTGGTCCAGCTACGCGCATCACGCGGGATTCAGAACGGATCCGTTTCTTACCGAGCCGGACACGGCAGGAGAGCCCCGAACCGCAAGGCGAGCTGCGTGCAGGGTTTACCGGGAGCTCTTTAATATGGAGTCCCTTCTGCCGTTCGGCGAGGAGGCGGAGTGGAAGACAAGACGCGGCTGGCCGATCGGTTCAGCGCCGTTCGTTGACTCGCTTCCGGTGAGTGAAGGAAGAAAAAGAGCCGCGCGGGGCCGGGGCCGGCCGCGGCGGGAAGGAATCTAGAGAAATGGCAATCGCAATTTATGAGAAGAAGATCGTGGTCACGGAGGCCTCGATCGATATCCTCGGCCACGTGAATAACCGCGAGTATCTGCGGTGGATGGAAGAAGTGGCGATCGAACACTCCGCGGCGCTTGGCTGGCCGCAGGAACGCTATATGGCGGAGCAGCATGTGTGGGTCGCGCGCGAGCACTGGATTGAATACCTCCGCCCGGCGCTTCTCGGGGATCATCTCTCGGTTTACACCTGGCTTCAGGAAACAGCGGGTCCGATCTGCCTCCGCCGTTACGCGGTGGTCCGAGGCCGCACCGTGCTCACGCGCGCCGCGACCGAGTGGGCGCATATCGACTTCAAAACGAAGCGCGCCGTGATGCCGCCCGATAACCTCATCAATGACTTCCCGGTCGTACCGGCCGATTCCCCGGAACTGAAGGCGCTCGGTCTTGCCCGTCCTGTGAGATGGCTCCCCGTGAGCCTGTCGGAGCATTCCGGGAATTAAAGACCCCCAAATCCGGCATTTACAGTCCTGAGAAGCCTGCTTTTCTGTGCGATAATCCTCTCAAGCTATACCTGAACGATCGTTCAGGCAGAAACAATAATAAGGTTCGGGCGGCCCTCAGCCGCTGGACAGAAGGCTGATGCAAGAATTTCTCAAAATTGATCATATGACCTTCGGGTTCGGATCCCGCGTGATCCTGGACGATGTGTCGCTTTCCTTCGGAAAGGGGCAGGTCGTTGCGGTGATGGGCGGTTCAGGCATGGGCAAAACCACGATCCTGAAGCTGATCGGCGGACTCCTGAAGCCCTGGAGCGGTCATATTTATATGGCGGGCGAAGATGTCCACGCGCTGAGCCGGGAGAAGCTCTTCGGGCTTCGCCGTCGCATGGGTATGCTCTTTCAGTTCGGAGCGCTCTTCACGGATCTTTCGGTGTTCGAGAACGTGGCGTTTCCGATGCGTGAGCAGACGTCGCTCGACGAAGAAGCGATCCGTGACCTCGTGCTCCTCAAACTCAATACGGTCGGACTCCGTGGCGCGGCTCACCTGATGCCGTCCGAGGTGTCGGGCGGCATGGCGCGCCGCGTGGCGCTCGCCCGCACGATCGCGCTTGACCCGGAGCTGCTCCTTTATGACGAGCCTTTTACCGGTCTTGACCCGATTTCAATGGGGGTCACGGCAAGGCTGATCAAGAATCTCAACTCGGCTCTTCACGCGACGAGTGTCGTTGTGACGCATGACGTGAAGACCACGTTTGAGATCGCTGACTATGTTTATATGATTTCCAATAAGAAGGTTGCGGCCCAGGGGACGCCTGATGAACTGATGAAGTCGGACGATCCGTATGTCCGTCAGTTCCTCGGCGGCCTGCCTGACGGTCCGGTGGCGTTCCACTATCCGGCGCCGCCCCTTGCTGAAGATCTGGGGGTGTCGCGATGACTTGGCTGACAGAGCAGATCAGCGCGGTGGGCGCCTGGGTCCTGAATCAGATTGTCTACACGGGGCGCTTCGGGCACTTCTCATGGCAGGTGATCCGGAAGTTCCCAGCGAGCCTGAAGCGTTTCTCGATTGTCGTGCAGCAGATGATGTTCCTCGGGAACCACTCGCTGCTCATTATCGCGGTGTCGGGTTTCTTCATCGGCGCGGTGCTGGGGCTGCAGGGCTATGACATTCTCGTTACCTACGGGAGCGAAGAGGCGCTCGGCGTTCTCGTCGCGCTCGCGCTGATCCGCGAGCTCGGTCCCGTGGTGACGGCGCTTCTTTTTGCCGGGCGTGCCGGCACGTCGCTCACCGCGGAGATCGGTCTCATGCGGTCCGGTGAGCAGCTTTCCGCCATGGAGATGATGGGCGTTGACCCGATGCAGCGCGTGATCGCGCCGCGGTTCACCGCCACGATGATTTCGCTTCCGATCCTCACGATGATCTTCAACGCGGTCGGCATTATCGGCGGCTACGTGGTCGGCGTGTGGCTGATCGGGTCTGACAGCGGCGCGTACTGGTCTCACATGCAGGCCTCGGTCGATGTCTTCTCCGATATCGGCAACGGCGTTATCAAGAGCATTGTTTTCGGCATGATCGTGGGTCTGGTGGCGCTCTTCCAGGGCTACACCTCGCGCGCCACGCCGGAGGGAGTCTCGCGGGCGACTACCCGTACGGTGGTTGTTTCCTCGCTCCTCATCCTCGCATTTGATTTCATTATGACGGCGATGATGTTCGCTTCATAAAGAGAAACGGTATAAAAAAATGGAACAGAAAAAAACGGATTTTCTCGTCGGCTTATTCGTGATCCTCGGAGTGATCGCGCTTCTCTTTATGGCACTGAAGGCCGGCAACATGCTGTCGCTGAATATCGGGCAGAAGACCTATGAAGTCACCGCGGTCTTCGCGAACGCCGGCGGCCTGAAGCCCCGGGCCGCGGTGAGCAGCGCGGGTGTCACCGTGGGACGTGTGAAGTCGATCGAGCTCGACCCGAAGACCTTCCAGGCCGTGGTGACACTGGATATTTACAGCCAGTACCAGTTCCCGGCTGATAGCCAGGCCCGCATCCTGACCGCGGGGCTGCTCGGCGAAAAGTATATTGGGCTTGAGGCGGGCAGCGATGACGCCAACCTGAAGAACGGCGGCCGCATCGAACAGACGCAGTCCGCCATAGTGCTTGAGAATCTGGTGAGCCAGTTCCTTTTCAATACGGCTGAAAAGAGAGGAACGGCACCGGAAAAGGCGGAATAAGATGCGAACGATGAAGAGAACAGCACTGATTGCATCGCTTGCCGCGGCGATGCTCGCGGGATGCGCAAGCGTTCCGCCGAATTCGGGTGAAAACAAAGCGGACCCGTGGGAAACGATGAACCGTCAGACGTACGCCTTCAACACCACGGTGGACCACTATGTGTTCCGCCCGGTGGCGAAGGGCTACAAGGCGGTGACACCGAAGCCCGTGCGCACCTGTGTGAGCAACATGATGGATAATCTCACCGAACCCCGGAACGCCGTGAATAACGTGCTTCAGGGGAAGGGGAATGGCGCCTTCGTGTCCTTCATGCGCTTTATTGTGAATTCGACGTTCGGCGTCTTCGGCTGCTTTGATGTCGCGAGCATGGGAGACCTCACGCCTCACTATGAGGACTTCGGCCAGACGCTCGGCACCTGGGGGGTCGGGAACGGCCCGTACCTCGTGCTGCCGCTCCTCGGCCCCTCCACGGTCCGCGATACGGTGGGTCTCGGAGGCAACTATGTAACGTCGATCCAGAGCTGGATCGATCCGGACTGGATCGGCTGGACGATCTGGGGCGTCGATATGCTCGACACGAGGACAAGGCTCCTCGATCTCGATGAGGCGATTGACTCCGCGATTGACCCGTACGCCCAGATGCGGAACGGTTACCTCCAGTACCGCGCGACGCTCGTGAACGACGGCGTCCCGCCTGATAATACGTTCCTCGAGGATCCGGGTGACAGCCCGGCGCCTGATGAACCCGCGGCTTCCGCGAAACCTCAGGCGGCGGCTGCCGAACCTGCTCCTGCCGCAGCGGCCCCCGCTCCCGCGGCAAAGCAGAACTGACTGATTTTTGTATAAGGAAAAGAATTAAAAATGCTGACCCGTCGTAGTTTTATTGCCGGCGCCGCGCTCGGCGCTGCCGCTGTGCTGTCGCCCGCTGCGTTTGCCGCGTCCGCGACTGACAAGGATCCGTCCGCCTGGATCGTTGAGCTGATGAACGACACGCTGAATGACATCCGCAAGGATCCGGCGCTCGTGAAGGCTGATCCGACTCGGGTTCACACCTTCGTGAATAACCGCATCATGCCGGTTGTCGACTTCGCGAAGATGACCCGCACGGCTGTCGGGCCCCAGTGGCGTCAGGCCACCGCGTCCCAGCGTCAGCAGCTGCAGGATGGATTCCGCAGCCTGCTTACGCGCGTGTACTCGGGCGCTTTCAGCTCCGTGAAGGACTACAAGGCTGAGCTCGTGCCGAGCCGCGCCGCTGCCTCCTCCACGCCGATCATTCAGACCCGCATGGTCTCGAAATCCGATAAGCCGGTTTCGGTCGAGTACCGCATGCAGCGCGAAGGCAACACCTGGAAGATCATTGACGTGAATGTCGGCGGCGTCTGGATGGTGCAGAACTATCACTCCCAGTTCGCGAGCGTTCTTGCGAACGGCGGCATCCCCGCTCTGATCCGTTCCATGAACGACAAGACTTCGTCCCTCAATCAGAAGGCGAAGAAGTAAGAGGCGGAAATGAAGATTCCAGGCTCTGAGATCACGATGAGTAATGCGCCCGAGGTCATGAACCTCGGAGCGAAGGCCGTGTCGGAAGGTGACGGGGTCTTTGATTTTGCGGGGATTTCCCACGCGGATTCCTCTGCCGTCGCAGCGCTGCTGCGATGGAAACGGCTCTGCGAAAAAGGCCATGTCGCCTTTGAGATCCGCAATATTCCCTCCGGCCTCCGCGATCTCTGTCTGCTGTACGGTGTCACGGATATTCTGGGATCGGACGCTCCCGGCAGCACACGGGATCCCGCTTGATCCCGGCCAAGGTCCGTCCCGGGTTATGATTTACGGAAACTGCCCCAAGCTATAAGGGCGGTTTCCGTTTTTTATTTTTCAGCTGGTCAAATTTTTTTCTATGGAAAAGCTCAGGATTATCGGCGGCAATCGCCTCTCCGGATCTGTCAGGATCTCCGGAGCCAAAAACGCAGTACTTCCCATCTTGGCCGCAAGCCTGCTTACAGCGGACGAGCTGGTGCTGCATAACGTGCCGCATCTCGCGGACGTGAAGACGATGCTGAGCCTGCTTGAAGGCATGGGCGTTACCTGCCATCAGGAAGGGGAAACCGTCCGGCTGTGTGCCGCGAACGTGACGAGCACCGTCGCCCCTTATGAGCTCGTGAAGACCATGCGGGCGTCGATCCTCGTGCTCTGCCCGCTCGCTACGCGGTTCGGTGCCGCCCGGGTGTCGCTCCCCGGCGGCTGCACGATCGGTGCCCGTCCGGTCGATCAGCACATTCAGGCGCTTCTCAAGATGGGAGCGGATGTGCAGATTGATCACGGGTTCGTGGATCTGAAGAGCGGCCGGCTGCAGGGAACGAAGATCGTGACCGATATGGTGACGGTCACCGGAACCGAAAACATCATGATGGCGGCAGTCCTCGCTGAAGGCCGCACGGTGATTGAAAACGCCGCGCGTGAGCCTGAAGTGGTGGATCTCGCGAACTGCCTGCGCGCGATGGGGGCGAAGATTGAGGGCGACGGCACGTCGACCATTGTGATTGATGGCTGCGACTCGCTTCACGGCGCCGAGCACTCGGTGATTCCGGACCGTATTGAGGCGGGCACCTTCATGGCGGCAGCTGCCGCGACGAAGGGTGATGTGACGCTCACCAATGTCGCTCCTGACACGCTTTCCGTTGTGATCGACAAGATCCGCGAGGCGGGGGCCGAGATCGAAACGGGCCCGGACTGGATCCACGTGACGATGAACGGCCGTCCGAAATCGGTGTCGATCCGCACTGAGCCGCATCCTGGATTCCCCACCGACATGCAGGCCCAGATCATGGCGCTTGACTGCGTGGCGGACGGCACGGCTCAGATTACCGAGACGATCTTTGAAAACCGCTTCATGCATGTGCCTGAGCTCCAGAGACTGGGTGCCGATATCCAGGTGGAAGGGCACACCGCGGTGGTGCGCGGCGTGGAGCAGCTGCAGGGTGCACGCCTCATGGCGACTGACCTCCGGGCCTCAGCGTCGCTTGTGATCGCCGCGCTTGCCGCTGAAGGCGAATCAATTGTCGACCGTATTTATCACCTTGACCGCGGCTACGACCGCATGGAGCTGAAGCTTCAGGCTCTCGGCGCGGATATCCGGAGATTCTCAGAATGATCACCATGGCCCTCGCCAAAGGGCGGATTTATCAGGAAACGCTTCCCTTCCTCGCCGCGGCTGGAATTTACCCGGTTGAGGATCCCGAAAAGAGCCGCAAGCTCATGATTGCGACGAACCGCGATGATCTTCGCATTGTCGTGATCCGCGCGACCGATGTTCCGACCTACGTGCAGTACGGGGCCGCTGACATCGGTGTCTGCGGCTGGGATACGCTGTATGAGCACGGCGGCAACGGCCTTTTTATTCCGGTGGATCTGCAGATCGCAAAGTGCCGGATGAGCGTCGCGGCGCCGAACGGCCTCGACTACGACGGACTCGTGAGACGCGGCGGACGCATCCGCATTGCCACGAAGTTCATGAAGTGGGCAAGAGATTATTTCGCGCAGCAGGGCGTGCATGTCGATCTGATCAAGCTCTATGGATCGATGGAGCTCGCGCCGATCGCGGGACTGGCCGACGCGATTGTTGACATCGTGGCTACAGGCGCCACCCTGAAAGCGAATAATATGAGAGAAGTGCGGCAGATCGCCCCGATCAGCTCGCGCCTGATTGTCAATCAGATTTCAATGGGGCTTAAGCGTGTTGAGCTGAGCCCGATTATCGAGAACATCAGAAAGGCAAGCAATAAAAATGATTAAACAGTTATCCACCCTTGATCAGGATTTTGAGCCTCAGTTTGAGAAGCTCGTGGCCCGGGACGCTTCGGTTGACCCGGAAATCACGCGCCGTGCGGAAGCGATCGTGCAGGACGTCGCGGCCCGCGGTGATGAAGCCGTGATTGAATACACGAACCGCTTCGATCATCTGAATCTGAAGACGATGGAAGACGCCATCGTCACGCGTGAAGAGATGCTGCAGGCTCTTGAAACGCTGCCCGCGGACCAGAAGCAGGCGCTTGAGACCGCGGCGAAGCGTATCCGCGAGTTCCACGAGCACCAGCTTGAGAAGGGCTGGACCATCACGGACTCCTATGGCAGCGTGCTCGGCCAGCGCATCACGGCGATTGACTCGGTCGGTCTCTATGTGCCGGGCGGCAAGGCCGCTTATCCGTCCTCCGTGCTGATGAACGCGATGCCGGCCCACGTGGCGGGTGTTCCGCGGATCGAAATGGTGTTTCCGACCCCGGGCGGCGAGCGTAACCTGCTCGTGCTCGCGGCGGCGGCTCTTGCGGGTGTCTCCCGCGCCTTCACGATCGGCGGCGCTCAGGCGGTTGCAGCTCTCGCCTATGGCACGAAGACCCTGGATCCGGTTGATAAGATCGTCGGCCCGGGCAACGCCTATGTGGCAGCCGCGAAGCGCTACGTCTTCGGCCGCGTCGGCATTGATATGATTGCCGGCCCCTCCGAAATTCTCGTGATCTGCGACGGCAAGACGCCGGCTGACTGGATCGCGATGGACCTCTTCTCGCAGGCTGAGCATGATGAGCTTGCGCAGGCAATTCTGCTGACGCCTGACGCGGCCTTTGCTGCTGAAGTCCAGAAGTCGATCGAAAAGCTCCTTCCGACGATGCCCCGCAAGGCGATCATCGAGAAGAGCCTCGCGAACCGCGGCGCCATCATCGTGACGCGCGATCTGCTCGAGGCCTGCAAGGTGGCCGATACGATTTCGCCTGAGCATCTTGAGATCTCGACCGAGAACCCCGAGCAGTGGGTGGATCATCTTCGCCACGCCGGCGCGATCTTCATGGGCCGCTGGTCTGTTGAGGCGCTCGGCGACTACTGCGCCGGTCCGAACCACGTGCTTCCGACCTCCCGCACGGCCCGCTTCTCCTCGCCGCTCGGTGTCTATGACTTCCTGAAGCGCACGAGCATCATCCACGTGTCCGAAGCCGGCGCTCAGGCGCTTGCCCCGGTCGCTGATGTGCTTGCCCGCGGCGAACACCTGATCGCTCACGCGACCAGCGCCGATTATCGGCTGAAGAAGTAACTTCTGAACGTCTGAAATAACCGCCAGGAGGTGGCGCTTATGCAGTCACTACGGACCGCGGAAGTGAGCCGCAAGACGCAGGAGACCGCGATTGACGTCCGCATCAATCTCGACGGCACAGGCCGCTCCGAGATTGATACGGGAATCGGGTTTCTTGATCACATGCTCGATCAGATCGCCCGCCACGGGCTGGTGGACCTCACCATCAGCGCGAAGGGCGATCTGCAGGTCGACGGGCATCATACGGTCGAGGATATCGGCATTACGCTTGGCGAGGCGCTTCTGAAGGCGCTCGGCGACAAGCGCGGCATCCGCCGCTACGGCTTTGCTTATGTGCCGCTTGATGAGGCGCTGTCACGCGTCGTGATTGATCTCTCGGGCCGGCCCGGGCTGGTGTTTGAAGCCCCGTTCACGGCTCCGATGATCGGAGAGCTCGATACGCAGCTCATCCGTGAATTCTTCCAGGGCTTCGTGAACCACGCGCAGGTCACGCTTCACGTTGATAACCTGCGCGGCATCAATGCCCACCATCAGGCCGAGACGATCTTCAAGGCCTTCGGACGCGCGCTCCGCATGGCGCTTGAGCCTGATCCGCTCATGTCGGGCGTGATTCCGTCTACGAAAGGAACGTTATGAAGAAGGTCGTCGTCGTTGACTACGGCAGCGGGAATCTCCGCTCCGTTTCCAAGGCGCTCGAGGCGGTCGCGGGAAGCGACGCCTCAGTTGTCGTTTCTTCTGACCCGGCGGCTGTCCGGGCGGCTGACCGCATTGTGCTGCCGGGCCAGGGCGCCATGGCGGACTGCATGCACCATCTGCTCGGCTCGGGGCTCGCGGACGTGGTGCGCGACGCGCTCGTGAATAAGCCCGTTTTCGCGGTCTGTATTGGCCTGCAGATGCTTTTTGAGGAAAGCGAGGAAGGGGACGCGAAGGGCTTCGGTTTCTTCCGCGGCCGCGTGATCCGGTTCCCCGCAAGCGCCATGCGCACTGCTGACGGCTCCCGGCTGAAGGTCCCCGAAATGGGCTGGAACCGGGTGTATCAGACGCAGAAGCACCCGGTCTGGGCCGGTGTCGAAAACGGCGCCTGGTTCTACCTCGTGCACAGCTACTTCGCGGCGCCTGAAGACATGAGCATCGTTGCCGGCATGACGAGCTATGGGCTTCCCTACACCAGCGCAGTTGCCCGGGACAATATTTTCGCAACGCAGTTTCATCCGGAAAAGAGCGCGGCCGACGGCCTGAAGCTCTATGCGAACTTTATCCACTGGAATCCCTGATTCCTACACTCAATCTCATTCATCAAGACTGATTCCAAGAGGTTCACAAGATGCTTGATCTCATCCCTGCCATTGACATCAAGGACGGCGCCTGCGTGCGTCTGGTCCAGGGGGATCTCGATAAGAACATTACGGTCTACTCCAAAGACCCCCGGGACATGGCCCGGCACTGGGCAGAGCTCGGTGCGCGCCGTCTCCACGTGGTGGATCTTGACGGTGCCCGTCGCGGCCGCTCGGTGAATCACGGTGTGATCGCCGACATCATCCGTGACTTCAGCGGCGTGATGGAGATTGACCTCGGAGGCGGACTCCGCGATCTCGATACGATTGAGTCCTACATGGACGCGGGTCTCGCCTACGCGGTGATCGGCACGGCCGCGATCAAGCAGCCGGGGTTCCTCGCGAACGCCTGCGACGCGTTCCCCGGCGCGATCATCGTGTCGCTCGACGCCCGGAACGGCAAGATCGCGACGGACGGCTGGGAGAAGACCTCCCGGATCGACGTGCTCGATATCGCGAAGAAGTTCGCGGCGCATGACCCGGCGGCGTTCCTCTACACGGATATTTCCCGCGACGGCATGCTCTGCGGCGTGAATGTCGAAGCGACGAGCCGCCTCGCGCAGGCGACACCGATTCCGGTAATCGCTTCGGGCGGCGTGAAGAATATCGATGACATCGTTTCCCTCATGCAGGTGGAGTCTGACGGCGTCTCAGGCGTCATCCTTGGCAAGGCGCTTTACGAAGGCACGCTCGACTTCCGCGAGGCGTTTGAGTACGTCACCGGCGGCGGCCCGATCCGGGACGACGACGAGCTTTAAGAAAAGCGCCAATCCTTTTGATAAGAGGTTTTTCATGCTAGCTAAGCGGATCATCCCCTGCCTTGACGTCACTGCCGGACGCGTGGTGAAGGGCACGAATTTCGTTGATCTCCGGGATGCCGGGGATCCGGTGGAAATTGCCCGGCGCTACGACCGCGAAGGGGCGGATGAGCTGACGTTCCTCGACATCACGGCGAGTTCCGATAACCGCGACATCATCCTTTCGGTGATTGAAGCGGTGGCCTCTCAGGTGTTCATTCCGCTCACGGTGGGCGGCGGCGTGCGTCAGGTGTCGGATATCCGCCGGCTGCTGAATTCGGGCGCCGACAAGGTGTCCATCAACACGGCGGGCGTGCTGAATCCTGATCTGATCGGAGACTCAGCGGCGCTCTACGGCAGCCAGTGCATCGTGGCCGCGATCGACGCGAGAAAGAACGTGTCGGGCGAAGGCTGGGAAGTGTTCACGCACGGCGGCCGGAAACCCACGGGGCGTGACGCGGTCGAGTGGGCAAAAGAGGTGGAGCGGCTCGGTGCCGGTGAGATTCTTCTTACCAGCATGAACGCGGACGGAACGAAGGAAGGTTTCGATCTGGAATTCACGCGCGCGGTGAGCGACGCCGTGAATATTCCGGTGATCGCCTCGGGCGGCGCCGGGAACCTGCAGCATCTCGCGGACGCTGTGCTGAAGGGGCACGCGGACGCGGTGCTTGCCGCGTCGATTTTCCACTTCGGTGAGTACACGATTGAAGAGGCGAAGCGCTTCATGGCGGCTCAGGGAATCTGCATGAGGCTCGGCGCGGAGGCTGCGGCATGACGGACGCCTGGATTGAAGAAGTAAAGTTTGACAGCCGCGGGCTCGTGCCCGTGGTGGCACAGGATTCGGAGAGCGGGCGCGTGCTGATGCTCGCCTGGGCAGACCGCGAGGCGCTGCTCGAAGCGGTGAAGACCCGCCGCGGGGTGTATTTCTCACGTTCCCGGAACCGCCTCTGGCGGAAGGGCGAGGAGAGCGGCAACGTTCAGGAGCTGCTCTCGGTGCAGCTTGACTGCGACGGAGATTCCGTGATTTACGAAGTCCGGCAGCTTGGCGGCGCCGCGTGCCACACCGGGCATCAGAGCTGCTTCTACCGGACGCTTGATGAAAACGGCGTCTGGAAGGAAAACGCTCCGGTCCTCCGCGATCCGAACGCGATGTACGGTCATCACTGAAAAGAAGAGAATCGTATGGAAGAAAAAAACTGCACAGGCATTCTCGAAGAGATTGCCGATACCATTGATTCGCGCCACGGGGCAGACCCGGCGAAGAGCTACGTCGCGCAGCTCTTCTCGAAGGCTCCCGACGGCATGCTGAAGAAGGTGGGGGAGGAGGCGACTGAAGTCGTCATGGCGGCGAAGGACGTCGCGGACGGCAAGAAGGCGAAAGAGCATCTCGTCTACGAGGTGGCTGACCTCTGGTTCCACTCGATGGTGGTGCTTTCCTGCTACGGGCTGCGCCCTGAGGATGTCGTGCGGGAACTCGCGCGGCGTGAGGGCGTTTCCGGTCTCGTCGAGAAGGCGAACCGCAAGACCCAGGCCCCGAAAGACTAAAATCCAACCTTGGAGGATGTTTTATGCAGAATGATGACTGCCTGTTTTGCAAGATCTCCCGCGGGGAAATCCCCAGCAAGAAGATCTATGAGGATGAGGAAGTTTTTGCCTTCCACGACATTAATCCTGCCGCGCCTGTGCATTTCCTTATCATTCCCAAGCGCCACATTACGTCTCTCGCTGAAGTTTCTCCCGAAGACGGTCAACTTTTGGGTAAAATGCTAGTTCTTGCCAAGAAGCTTGCTCTCGAGCAGGGTTGCGGCAATGGTTTTCGCATCGTAATCAACACAGGCCGCGACGGCGGTCAGGAAGTACCTCATTTGCATATTCATGTGCTGGGTGGACCTCAGCCTTGGAAGCGTAGGAGCTAATAATCATGGGTTCTCTCTCTATTTGGCACTGGCTGATTGTTCTCGCCATCGTTGTCCTCGTTTTCGGTACCGGCAAGCTCAAGAACATGGGCAAGGATCTCGGCGGCGCCATCAAGGGTTTCAAGGAAGGCATGAGCGATGCCACCGACGACAAGAAGCCGGCTGCTGACGCCAAGGCTGCTGTCGCTTCCGACGCCGCGAAGCCCGCTGCCGCTAAGGAAGAAAAGGCTCCTGAAGAAAAGAAGCAGGCCTGATTCTTCTGAGTCTCTCAGACATGCTCCCCCGGCCCACACTGGACCGGGGGTTATTCCACTTTTGCCAGCGACTGGTTAGGCATTTATGTTTGATTTCGGTTTCAGTGAACTCGTAGTCTGTGGCATTGTCGGACTGGTGGTACTCGGTCCGGAAAGGCTCCCTGTCGTCGCCAAGACGGCCGGTCAGTGGATCGGAAAGGCCCAGCGGTTCGTCCAGCAGATGAAGGACGATATCAACCGCGAGTCGGAGCTTGCCGAACTGAAGAAAATCAAGGACGATGCCCAGCATATCGCTGAGGATCTGAATGAGTCGGTCCGCTCGGCCGCGCTCGGAATTGAGAAGGATGTCAATTCCGTGGCGGGCGAAGCTCAGAAGAATCTGAATGACGCCGAGAAGGCCTACGAGGCTGATAAACCGAAGGTAGCCACGGGGATTGATTCGTTCAACGACACGCCGTCTGCCGGCACACCGACCACCGCGGTTGGTGAAAGCACCGGCGCGGGAGCCGAGCAGTACAGCGGCACCGAGTTCGACAGCAGCGACTTTGCCTGGGACGACTCGGGCTCCAGCTCCAACACCAAGATTTTCGACAAGCGGTATATCGCCGGTCCTTCGGTTGATGAACTCGCCGAAGAGGTGGAGAAGATGCAGCAGCGTCTGCAGCTTGAACGCCACCAGTTCGTCGGCAACAACCGGAAGTACGCACCCCGGGCCCGCGTCAACCGTCCCCGCATTTACCGCTAGCCAGGTTCCCCCATGAGCGAGAATTCTGATAAAAATTTGCCGATCGAGGCGCCGGATGATCCGAGGAACGAAAAGCCTCTGGTCGAGCACCTGATCGAACTGAGGAACAGAATGGTGAAAGCGATCCTTGCGATCGTGATCGTGTTCCTCGTCCTCTCCCCCTTCATGAAGCAGCTGTTCGACGCGCTTTCCCATCCGCTGATGGTGGCGCTTCCGGCGGGAACGAAGCTGCTGTCAACCGGCGTCGTGGCGCCGTTCCTCGTGCCGCTGAAGGTGACGCTCTTTGTCTCATTCCTGATCGCGCTCCCTGTGGTGCTCTATCAGGCCTGGGCCTATGTGGCGCCCGCGCTTTACCGGCAGGAGAAGAAACTCGTGCTGCCGGTGCTCGTGTCCTCGGTCGCGATGTTCTTCGTCGGCGTGATGTACTGCTACTTCGTCGTGTTCCGGTTTGTCTTCCGGTTCATCGCGCAGTTCTCGCCTGAGTCCGTCAACTTCGCGCCGGATATCGATTCGTACTTCAGCTTTGTGATCACGATGTTCTTCGCCTTCGGCCTCACATTCGAAGTGCCAATCGTCGTCATGGTGCTGAACCACGTGGGTATCGCGTCGCTTGAGGCGCTGAAGAAGGCCCGTCCCTACATCATCGTGGGCGCGTTCGTGATCGCGGCTATCTTCACGCCGCCGGATGTGCTCTCGCAGACGCTGCTCGCTCTGCCGCTCGTGATCCTGTATCAGGCCGGCATCTGGCTCGTGCAGCTTTTCGGGAAGAAGAACCCGAAACCCTTCATGGAAGCTGAGCAGGAAGAAATCGCTGAGCTTGAGAAGCGTGAGCGGGAAGAGGCTGAGAAGAAGGCGGCGGAACAGAACGCTGGTTCTTCCGGATCCTGAGACCGCTGATGCAGTCAGAAAAAATGGGAGCCCCTTCGGGCTCCCATTTTTTATTCCCGATGTCTCCCCCTCTGCGTCAGACGGGGTTATCGATATCGATATGCGTTACCTGCAGCCCGCAGTTCTCCTCTACCCAGGCGCCGAGCGCCTGAATGCCGAAGCGCTCTGTCGCGTGGTGACCGCACGAGAGATAGGGAACTCCGGTTTCCTCCGCGATGTGAACGGTGGGCTCGGAGATTTCGCCTGAGAGGTAGAGATCCGCGCCCTGATCCACGGCTTCCTCGAAGAACCCCTGAGCGGCGCCTGAGCACCAGCAGATGCGGCGGACCACCTTATCCTCGGGACCGACAAGAAGCGGTGTCCTCCTGAAGGTCTTTTCGCAGAGGCGGGCAAACTCCTTCGCGGTGAGGCTGCCAGCGGACAGCGTCCCCGTCCAGCCGAGATCCATTTCGCCCCACTGGCCTTCGGGGATGATGCCGAGACGCTTCGCGATCTGAGCGTTGTTGCCGAGCACCGGATGAGCATCGAGCGGCAGGTGGTAGGCAATGAGATTCAGACCGGCGCTGAGCGCGGTCTGAATCCGCTTATAGCGGATTCCGGTAATGCAGGGTGTATCCCGTTTCCAGAACCAGCCGTGATGCACAAGCACAGCGTCGGCGTGGAGATCCGCCGCGGCCTCAAGCAGCGCGAGGCTCGCGGTAACGCCAGTCACAACGTGAGAAATTTCACCCTTTCCCTCGACCTGCAGTCCATTTGGCGCATAATCATGGAAGCGCTCCGGTTCGAGCAGCGTATTCAGTTTTTCTACGAGCGTTCGGTTCCGCATGGATTTTCCTTATGTTTAAAAGGCTCTGGCTTATTTTCGCCCAAGCAGTGACAGTCTGCGCTGCCGCGGCGCTCGTATGGGTGCTGCTCGAGCATTTCACGCATGAAGATCACGCGCCATGGCAGCCGCCCCGGACAGACAGCGTTGTGGTGTCCTACTCAGACGCGGTGCAGCGCGCGGCGCCGTCTGTCGTCAATATCTATACGACGCAGCCCGTGGATGATGAAGACCGGGAACTCGGCCAGACTCCTTCCGGCCACTCCGGTACGTCGCCCCTCGGATCCGGTGTGATCGTGAGCCGCACGGGTTTCATTCTCACGAATAACCACGTGATTGACGGTATTTCGGATATCAAGGCGGCGCTTCCTGACGGACGTGACTGTTCAGCAAAGCTCGTCGGCACGGATCCGGAAACAGACCTCGCTCTTCTTAAGATCGATGGAAACGATTTTCCGGCGATTGAATTCGGGAGCAGCGACGTGCTTCACGTGGGCGATGTCGTGCTCGCGATCGGGAACCCCTTTAATGTCGGACAGACGGTCACGATGGGTATTGTGTCCGCGCTTGGCCGTCACGGTCTTGGACTGAACAGCTTTGAGGATTTCATTCAGACAGACGCCGCCATTAACCGTGGAAATTCAGGCGGCGCACTCGTCAACACCGCGGGGCAGCTGGTCGGCATCAATACCGCGATCTTTTCGCCTGACACCAATTCGGGCGCCTCGGTCGGCATTGGGTTCGCGATTCCGTCCGCTCTCGTGAACGAGGTGCTCCCCGCGCTGATGAAGAACGGCAAGGTGCGGCGCGGCTACCTTGGACTTGTGCCTCAGGCGATCACGCCCGAGATCGCTGCCGCGAAGCATATCGAGGCCGGAAAAGGGGTCCTCGTTTCGGTGGTGAAGAAAGACGCCGCGGCCTGGGCCTCCGGGATCCGCGAAGGCGATATTCTCACGAGCATCAATGGGCAGCCGGTCTCTGACGTTGCCGCCATGATGCGTCAGGTGGCCGCGATTCCTCCTGGCACCACGGTGGATGTCAATTTCACCCGTGACGGCCGCCGGTGGAAAACCAAGGTGACGCTCCAGGTGAGACCGCCGCTCCAGCAGGCTCCCGCCGCTGACCGGCAGTAAAAGAACGCCCCGCATGAATTTCATGCGGGGCGAACTGTTTTATCCGGAATCAAGAGGCAGGCGGTCAGGCCTTCGGCTGATTCTTCATGAGGTCGCGGATTTCACGCAGCAGAGCGATATCTTCCGGAGTCGGGGCGGGAGCGGCCGGAGCTTCTTCTTCCTTCTTCTTCTCGGCAGCTTCACGCATCGAATTCATGCCCTTCACAAGAAGGAACACGACGAACGCGAGCAGCAGGAACTGGATCACCGCGGTGAGGAAAGCGCCGTAACCGAAGACGGTGGCGCCAGCCTTGGTAAGAGCGTCGTACGTATACGCGCCGGTGTAATTCTCAGGGGCCTTCAGAACCCAGAAGAGGTTCGTGAAGTCAGGCTTCCCGACGAGGAAACCGAGGATCGGATTGAAGATATCCTTCACGAGACTCCCGATAATCTGGTTAAAAGCGCCGCCGACAATGACGCCGACAGCCATGTCCATCACGTTGCCCTTGGAGATGAAGGTCTGAAATTCTTTAAAGAATGACATACTGAGAGGATCCTTAGAGTGTGATACTGAAAATAGTAAAGCGAGTGCGCGGTTAGCGCTACCCCCTCTCTGCGGCTCCTCTATTCTCGCGATTGATTTAAAATGACATCTTTAAAACCGCATGAAAGCACTTTGACTTTTGTGTGCCGGACTGCCGGTAACCGGTAAGTTCTGTCTTTTGGTAGGGAAAAGCTTTTTATGATGGTACTGTATTCAGGCACGACGGATCCGTTCTCCCATCGCTGCCGCTTCGTGCTCTTCGAGAAGGGCATGGACTTCGAAATTCGCGATGTCGATATGTTCAACATTCCGGCTGAGGTACGGGCAATGGCCCCGTACGGAACGGTTCCTGTCCTGAATGAACGGGATCTGATCCTCTACGAAGCCAATGTAATTGATGAATACATTGATGAGCGTTTCCCGCATCCGCAGCTGATGCCGCCGGATCCTATTACCCGTGCCCGTACGCGCATGTTTATTTACGGCTTTGAGCGTGAGCTCTATCAGCCGGTCCGCGTGCTGGAAAATCACGCCGCTTCGGAAGAAGCGAGGGAAGCTGCCCGCAAGTCGATTTCGGCTCAGCTGCAGCAGTTCTCCGGTCACCTTGCGAAGAACAAGTACTTCCTTGGCGAAGACTTCTCGATGCTGGATATCTGCATCGCTCCGCTCCTCTGGCGTCTCGACTACTACAAGATCGAGCTCCCGAAGACCGCGAAAGCGATCCAGATCTATGCTGAGCGTGTCTTCTCGCGCCCGGCGTTCATGGAATCGATGACGCCTTCTGAAAAGGTTATGCGCCGCTGATATGGCTGAAGCAGACGACAACCAGATCCCCTTCAAGCCCTACATTCTGAGGGCGATGATCGACTGGTGTGAGGATAACGGGTTTGAGCCGTATCTTCTCACGCAGGTGGATGATGAAACGGTCGTTCCCCGGGAGTTTGTGCAGGATGGGAAGATCACGCTCAGCGTGGCGTCCGAAGCCGTGCATAACCCTGACTTCGGGAATGATGAGTTCCGGTTCGACGCCCGCTTCGGTGAGGCTTCGCGTCAGATCGTTCTTCCGGTAAGAGCGATCATTGCGGCTTATCCGGCCGAGCATCCTGAGAGCGCCATCGGTTTTCCCTACGAACCGCCGACGGCCGCTCCTGAAGCCCAGGAAGGGAAGCCCGCTGAGGCAAAGCGCCCGACTCTGATACAAAAGATCAAATAAATCGGGTATAGTTTCACTCTCTGCCCGTTTAGCACAGTTGGTAGTGCATTCGCCTTGTAAGCGAAAGGTCGTCTGTTCGAGTCAGACAACGGGCACCAGAATTTATCCCGTACCGCCGAAAGCGGTGCGGGATTTTTCTTATCTGTTCATCGAGTTACGTAAGATCCTGCCATTGCTTCGGGCGTGGGATCCGGCTTTTTTCCTTCGAGGGGGCCGATAGGCGGCCGTATTTAATCGGAAATTCAGCAGCCCCGTGTATTCTCTCTGCCGGATCGGTTTCTCCCGGCCCCTGGCAGAGGGAGTTCCCATCCGTCATCAGCCGCAGGTCATAGGTCAAAAGCACATATAATGTTGCAGACCCGCAGACTGATGATTTTTATCCTCAAAAATCCGGCTGCCCGGCGGTCAGAAAGGCTCGGAGAAGCCCCGCTGTCCAGGCCCAGGGTTTGAGGTGTCCGCCGCGCGGCGGACGCAGTTTCAGAATCTCAGTTTCAGAATGCCCTGTGGTAATCAGGGTTGATTACAAAAACAGATAGAAGACGGCGTTCTTCCCTCTCCTGAGGAAGAGACAGCCGTCTCAGACGCCTCCGATGCAGCTGCTTGCTTTAGGTTTAAACCATACGACGGCCCCGCTTTCCATCCGGGAAGCGGTGGCATTCTCTCCGGAAGAGATTCCCGGAGCGCTTTCTGCGCTCCGCACTACCTATGCCCGTCCTGAAGAGGGCGGAATACGGGAAGCGCTGATTCTGTCGACCTGCAACAGAACTGAGTTCTTCCTTGCGGCAGAAAACGGTGATGCCGCGCTGCATTCGCTCTGCAGCTTTGTTGCGCGGCAGAAGGGCATTGACCTGAAGGAGTTCCTTCCGCACACCTACGAGTACCGCCAGTCGGATGTGGCCCGTCACACGTTCCGTGTGGCGAGCGGCCTCGACTCCATGGTGCTCGGCGAAACGCAGATTGTGGGCCAGATGAAGAAGGCCTGGCGTATTGCCCGCGAATCGAAGTCTCTCGGGCTGATGCTGGGGCATCTTTTTGACGGTACCTTTGCTGCGGCAAAGGAAGTCCGTACGGCGACCGCGATCGGCTCTCACTCGGTGTCGCTCGCCGCGGCCGGTGTCGGACTCGCGAACCAGCTTTTCGGCAGCCTCGCCAATCAGAATGTGCTCTTCGTCGGTGCCGGTGAAATGATCGAGCTCTGCGCGGCGCACTTCTGCGCGCAGCATCCGAAGAAAGTGACGGTGGCGAACCGCACGCTTGAGAAAGGAGCGGCGCTTGCCCGCCGGTTCGGCGCTGAAGCGGTTGAGCTTCGGACGCTGCCGGAAATTGTCTCGCAGTATGACGTGATCGTGAGCTGCACCGCGTCTTCTCTCCCGATTATCGGGCTTGGCATGATGCAGCGCGCTGTCGCCGCCCGGCGCCATCGCCCGATTCTCATCATCGATCTCGCGGTGCCGCGTGACGTTGAGGAGGATGTGTCGCGGCTTGACGATGTCTACATCTACACGATTGACGACCTCGGCAAAGTGGTGGCATCCGGCAAGGAAAGCCGCCGTATGGCGGTGACGAAGGCAGAGGACATCATTGAGTCCCGGGTTCAGGCGTTTGAGGGGTGGCTCGCCGCCCGCGACGCGGTGCCCGCGATCCAGGCGCTCCGCTCGAGAGCCGAGGCGATGCGGGAGGCTGAAGTTAAAAAGGCTCAGCGTCATCTCGCGGCCGGCCGCGACGCGGCTTCCGTGATTGAGGAGCTGTCCCGCGCGCTCACCAATAAGCTGATTCACGATCCGACGACGCTGCTTCGCAACGGTACGGGCCTCAGCGCTGAGGAGCGCGCCCGCGAGAACGATATTCTGAATGAGTTCTACCGCAGCAGCCGGGATGGCGGCGTGGCGTAAAATCCGCCCTTTGAGCAGCTGCACTGAAATACCGTTACCGGGCGCTTGTCGCCCGGTAACTCACTGGAACGGATTAAAAAGTTATGAATGAATCAATGCGCGCCAAGCTGAGCTCGCTCGGCCGACGGCTCGAGGAAATCGACGCGATGCTGTCCTCCCCCGAGGTGGGAAGCGATATGAATAAGTTCCGCGATCTCTCGCGTGAACGCGCCGAAATCGAACCCGTGGTGCAGAAGGTGCGCGAGTACGAGAAGTATGAGAAGCAGCGCGCGGAGAGCGAGGAGCTCCTGTCGGACCCCGATATGAAGGAACTCGCCCAGGCGGAGTTCACGGAGTGCCGCGAGAAGCTTGAGCAGCTCGATAAAGATCTCGAGATCATGCTGCTGCCGACTGATCCGAACGATAAGCGGAACATCTTCCTTGAAATCCGTGCCGGCACGGGCGGTGATGAGTCGGCGCTTTTCGCGGGCGACCTCCTTCGCATGTATATGCGCTACGCCGAGCGCCAGGGCTGGAAAACAGAGATCGTATCGAAGAGCGAGAGTGATCTCGGCGGCTATAAGGAAGTGATCGTCCGCGTGATCGGGGATGGCGCCTATTCGAAGCTGAAGTTTGAGTCGGGCGGACACCGTGTGCAGCGCGTGCCGGCGACCGAATCCCAGGGCCGTATTCACACCTCTGCCTGCACGGTGGCGGTGCTCCCGGAGCTTGACGAGGTGGAAGAGGTTCATATCGATCCCTCTGAACTCCGTATCGACGTCTACCGAGCGTCAGGTGCCGGCGGTCAGCATGTGCAGAAGACGGACTCCGCGGTCCGAATCACGCACCTCCCGACTGGTCTCGTCGTGGAGTGCCAGGATGAACGAAGCCAGCGCCAGAATAAGGAACGCGCGATGCAGGTGCTCGCCTCCCGCCTCTACGCCATGCGGGTCGCGGAGCAGCAGCAGGCTGAAGCCTCCGAGCGAAAGAGCCTTATCGGTTCCGGAGACCGCTCTGAACGCATCCGTACCTACAACTATCCGCAGGGCCGCGTGACGGATCACCGCATCAACCTCACGCTCTATAAGCTCGATCAGATCATGGATGGGGATCTCGACGAAATCATTTCAGCGCTGATCACAGAGCATCAGGCTGAGCAGCTCGCGGCGCTTGCTGAGCGCAAGTCCTGAAAGAAGCGGCGCGATGGCTCAGGTTGAGGAACTGCTCCGCGAAACGCGGCAGACACTAGGGATCTTTGAGTCCCGGCTTCTTCTCGCGCTTGCCATGCAGGTACGGGTAGAGAGACTCGTGGCGCATCCGGAGGATGAGGTGACGCCGGAGGCGGAATCATCCTTCCGGGACTACGCCGCGAGACGCCTTGCCGGTGAACCCTATCCCTACATCGCGGGTGAGCAGGAGTTTTACGGCCGAAGCTTCCGCGTGACGCCGGACGTTCTTATTCCGAGACCCGACACCGAGCTCATTGTGGAGCTCGCGCTTGAGGAACTGAAGCGTTTCACGAGTCCGACGGTGCTCGACATGGGAACCGGAAGCGGCTGCATCGCGATTACCGTGGCGCTTGAGAATCCGAAGGCGGAAGTCTGGGCGAGCGATATGTCCGAGGCGGCGCTTGAAGTGGCGCGTGGAAACGCCGGGAAGTCCGGAGTCCGGTTTCTTCAGGGAAGCTGGTACGGGGCGCTCCCGCCTGACGCTCCGAAGTTTGATCTGATTCTTTCCAATCCACCGTATATTGACCCCGAGAGTCCGTATCTCAGTGACCTGACGTATGAGCCGCAGACCGCTCTCGTGAGCGGGAATCACGGAATGGATGACCTGAAGGCGATCGCGGAAGGCGCCGCGGCGCATCTAGCGCCGGGCGGCTGTCTCATGGTGGAGCATGGTTTTGATCAGGGCGAGGCCTGCCGGAAGGTGTTCACGGAGGCGGGACTCTCTGACGCCGAGACGCTGAAGGACCTGGGAGGCAATGACCGCGTGACGCGCGGCCGCCTTCGCTGATTCCCGTAAGAGCCGGATGAAAAGAAAGGAGCATCGCGCGATGCTCCTTATTTTTTGACCGGAAAAACGAGAAAAGCCGCAGATCTTTCGATCTGCGGCTTTTGAAATCCGTGGTGGTCGGGGGCGGAATCGAACCGTCGACACGCGGATTTTCAATCCGCTGCTCTACCGACTGAGCTACCCGACCACGCATAGGAGTTGAACTTTACCATAAAAAAATTAAAAATGCCAATTTATTTTCACTTTTTGCATTTGGTGAGGAAAAAAGTCTCAGATAAACCTGCATTGTCGGGTAATGTTCTCGTTGAATTGATTGCCTGAACTCCCGTGACATAGTTCTATATTGACTTAAACGTCATGGGAGGTT